>WNFT01002228.1_pt1 | contig 16588 bp, 15 predicted proteins | sample 5400191 | NCBI WGS metagenome assembly WNFT01 (sample SAMN13153359, study PRJNA577476) | soil metagenome | isolation source: 80 cm saprolite under Madrone tree | place: USA:California | collected 2016-06-14 | reverse complement strand
CGGACGCGACATGAAGATAAAGAGTCTGCATGTCGTGCGCGCAAAATGATAGGGAGCGGACGCACGCATTGGAGGGTTTGGCCGGTTCGACTAATGCACAAGCTCCGCGATTCGCTGCCAGGGAATCGAGAGTCCCAGCTTGGTTGCAGACAGCGCCAGAATCGCGAGGATTAACACTCGAATAAACCAGAAGTAACCCCGCAGAACGATGGATGGTCCCTCTTCTGTTTCCATTAGACCCGCCCGATCAAGCACGAATACCGGAGCACGCACGACCCCTGACATCCACACAAGTGGATTGAACTTCTCGCGCAGTGCGCGGGCGCGACGGGCCTCGTACACGCCTATTCCTTGCTCCAGAACATTCATCACCTTCTCGAACCAAGTTTGTCCGGCTCGTCCGAGATCACCCCGAGGCAGCTCAAAATACTGAAGAATCACATCATAACTTCCAGCTGGGTCCATCACGACCCTGTTCTTCTCATTATTGAAGGACCTCTCCGAAAATGTGAACGCTGTCTCTATACCCGCCAGATCGAGAAACTGTCCCACGAGAGGCTGCAAGCGACCGATCTGTTGGTCAATGACTTGCCACTGCGTCGCTCTGTGGTTCCCTCGGGCAGAAGGTCCGCCAGCGGCCGCGCAAAGTCAATCTCGTGTGCCCAGCGCTCGTTCTGTCTGACGAGGTCCTGGAAGCGCCTCAGCACCTCTAGTCGGCGGCCGCACTCAAAGTAGCTCGGGGTCACCCGTCTGACGCGCAGTGGACTGGCGCTTGATCGCTCGGTCATGCCCGGCCCCGCCTACTCCGTTCGCGGACCTCTTGAGCCTCGAACTTTGCGATGAAACCTCGCAACGCGGTGCGACCCAAGCGGCAGACTCATTATCTTCGCAAATGCTGTGGGAGCAAGCGCACGTTGAGTAAAAGGCACGCGCATGTTGTGTGGGCTTGAGTGTAAGCGGGCGGGAGGGCATATCTGGAGAAGTGCCAGATAAGGGAGGAGAATCTCGTGAGGCTGCGATGCCCGAAATGCTCGGCGGAATCAGAGCAATCGTTCAACCCACTGAGGGGCAAGCATCACGAATACAACTGCGTCTGCGGGGCCAAACTCCAGTGCGATTTCCCTGTGCAATCTGGCGGCAGCTTACCCGGTGGCGGCTTTTCCGTTGAGATTGGGCCACCTCAACATTGCGCCCATGAAGACCGACGTGACCCGTCGGCGCATTTGCCGATCTTGGTAGTTTGATGCGCACGTCCAAGTGGAACCGAGCGCACGTCGGGTGGGTGTTAGAAGGCGTTGGATGGGTGTTGGGCGGGCGCGAGAACGGGCCGAGTCAGGGCGAGTGTTGGAGCTTAACTGAATCGCCGTCATATCGTCGAACCCTTAGATCGATTGCATGACTCGCATAAAAGCTGGACGTTTCGGTCCGTACTACTGCCTCCCGTGGCGACAGGGATTATGTGATCGAACTCCAATCGCTCGCGCGAACCACATTTGACACACTGGCCTCTGTCGCGCTGCCATACGAATAGCCGAACTGGCTCGGGAATCGGCTCACGCGACACGCCCTCCAGCTTTTCCATGTTTTCGAGCGCTTCCACCTCTCGGCGCACTCTCTCGTAATACCGCTCCCTACGAAGCACATGGTGTTTTATCAGCAGGGCGTCTATCGCTGTGTCTCGTAGACTTTCGGGTTCCGTCGTTGCGAACCGACAAACTTTGTGGCGGTAAACCCATAACCACCCTCCCATCATCGGCTGTGGCTCGTGATTCTGCAGTTCAATAAAATCCAAAGCCACCTGTCTATACTTCGGATTGGCGTGAAGCGCGTGATTATAGGCGTCATGGGCGCGCTGCCATTCCTCCTCTTCTGCTTTATTCAAGACTCTCTTCGGTCGCTCGGGGGATTTTCCAATGCTAGGCCATTCGTCTTCCGCATTTGGAACGGCTTCCAGCCAAATCGTCTTCTCTTCACGGCCCTTGGCTGTGACCGTGATCGAATATTGAAGTCCATCCTCATCAGACAGTAGAAGCGTACCGACAATCGTTACCGTCGTTCGGGACACTACGATCCCCCTACCACCGTCGCCCAAGGCCACGCCGGGGTCTAGTTCGCATGCCACTTACACTCTACTGGGCAATCTTATGGGGAAGGGAGAGCCTGTTCCACCCGCGGGGTACGGAGAGACGTGTACGGATGGCTGTCGTTCCTCAGGCAAGGGGGACCACACTGACGGTTGACCCCGGGAGGTCCACGCCAGAGCAAACTACGAACTATGCACCCAACTATGCAGTGACTATCAGCCCTAATCGGTCTCTGTCGGCTTAATCGGAGTTCATCGTAAGCGGGAAACGTCTTTATTTGCCGCGATTTTCCGAATGGTGACAGATTAAACGCCCCATGCTTCAAGACTGAAAATCTTCGTGTTGGCAATTCGATTCTGCCCCTGCTCATCAGATTCATCAACAAACTCATCTACTTACGGAGATGCTCCTACAGGTGCCACAAAATCGCTGACGCATGATCGTTTTCTGGGTCGATATGCACAAACCCATTCTGTACCAATGACTTCGTGACGCGGCGAAATGCCCGAAATCCACAAGCTATGCGCCCAAAGCGCGCTGCTGCTTTTTATCCTGCCATGCCGCAAGGTGCTGACGAGCGTCGTGCTCGGTTCCTTCAAGCAGGCTCGGCCCGGGAACGACGGGTGCGGTCAATTCGAGGCGAATTCCGTTCGGATCGAAGAAGTAAATTGACTTAATCGTGTGATGGTCGGTTATTCCGAGGACCTCGACGCCGGCGGTGCGCAACTTCGCCATCGCGGTCTCGAGTTCGGCGACCGAATCGACCCGCAGGGCGAGGTGATTCACCCATGGCGCCGTATTGGGTGACGGTTCGGCGGCCTGCCCATCGCCAAGGTCGAAAAACGCGATGCACGATCCATCCGTCATACGAAAGAAGATATGCGCATGCGGGGCGTATTCCTGCGTGCTCGGCACGCGGTCCTGCGTTATGACATGCACCAGCGGCAGCCCAAGGATGTCTTCGTAAAAGTGGCGCGTCTCCTCCGCGTCGCGGCATCGATAGGCGAAATGATGCAGGCCATGGATTGGAACGAAGGAAGGCATACGGCACCTCCTGTGCGTCGTTTGGTGACGGTGAACGATGACCTATCACGTCGACGGTTGACCCTCAAGTTGGCCTCAAAACGGCGCGCGATTGCGGCGCCCATAAGAAGGCGACGCGACAACGGAGCGACGCGGGAAGGTGAAAAAATCCCCCCTTGAGCTTCGGGCGCGGCGGAGCGATAAATATCGTCAAGTCCGAAAACGGGAAGGATAATTCATGGGCGCTGCCGAAAATAAAAAAATGGTCGCGGATGCTTTCGCCGAATGGACTCGCGGTGACGGTTCCGCGGTATTCAAGCTTCTCGCCGACGACGTCCACTGGACCGTCATCGGCAACACTCCCGCCTCGCGCGCCTATAAGAGCAAACGCGAGTTCGTCGAGGGCGCCGTCAAGCCGCTCAGCGAGAAACTCGCCGGCGCACTCAAGCCGACCGTGCGCGACATCGTCGCCGAGGGCGACAAGGTCATGGTCGAATTCATAGCGGACGGCGCCGGCAAGAACGGCAAGCCCTATCACCAGACCTACTGCTGGGCGATGCGCGTCAAGGACGGCAAGGTAAGCGAAGGTACCGCCTACCTCGATACCGAATTGATCTCCGAAATCTGGAAGTAGAATCGAGGAACGGGTGGCGCGACAACGGAGCGACACGGAAAGGTGAAAAAGGCGTCGCTCCGGTGAAAAACGCGCGTCAACTTGACTGCAATTTGGGGTGCTACCTATAGTGGCCTGAAGTAGTCCAGTAATCGCTTGACGATTCCCGGGCTTGAGAATCCCAACGTAGCGAGTCCTTCGGCATTGGCGAAGCCGCGAGAGAGAAGTAGAGAGCCATCCGGTCGAAGTAAGTTTAGCCGCGGCACCCCGAAAACAACGCTCCAAAAGCTGGCGCGTGATCGGTGACGTTAGCGAGTCAAGGGGTGTATACAATAGGATTCGAACGGCGCATGACCCGGATTGTCCCGGATTGTCCCGGGAAACTTGCAGAAAGATGACGGGTTAGGGAAAAGAGAGAAATTAAGGAGCGCATCCGGGACGCGAGAATGGCGTCGCGAGCCAGATGAACCGTGATGCGCCCACCGCAAAGTTTGGTTTAGAGGTGCCGAAATGACTCAACTTGAAGCTGCGCGCAAAGGCATCATCACCCAGCAGATGAACGAAGTGGCCGAGGACGAGGGACTTCCGCCCGAAGAAATACGCGGTCTCGTCGCAACCGGCGAGGTGGTGATCCCGCACAACCTACATCACAACTTCCGCGCGATCGGAATCGGCAAGAATCTGCGCACAAAGGTCAACGCCAACATCGGGGCCTCGAACTTCCATCAACTGATCGAGGAAGAGGTCGAAAAGCTATACACGGCTGTCCGCTTCGGCTCCGACTCGGTAATGGATCTTTCGACCGGTACCGACCTCGACCGCATCCGCATGGAGATCCTGTCGCGATGCTCCGTAATCCTGGGCACCGTGCCGATTTACCAAGTCGCCTCCGAGCGCTCGATCATGGATCTCGAAGCGGAGTTCTTCCTGGATGTGATCGAGCGCCAGGCGCGCCAGGGCGTCGACTACATGACGCTTCATTGCGGCGTCACGCGCGAGAGCGTGCGGCGCCTGCGCGGGCATCAGCGGATCGAAGGAATCGTTTCGCGCGGCGGCGCATTGCTGGCGGCGTGGATCGAGCGCACTGGCAACGAGAATCCGCTCTACGAGCACTTCGACGAGATGTGCACGATTCTGCGCGAGCATGACGTCACCATTTCGCTGGGCGACGGCCTGCGTCCAGGAGCCACCGGCGACGCGACCGACCGCGGGCAAATCGCGGAGCTTCTGGTGCTGGGCGAACTAACCGAGCGCGCGCGCGCCAACGGCGTGCAGGTGATGATCGAAGGCCCGGGCCATGTGCCGCTCGACCAGATCGAAGCTAACGTCAAGCTCGAAAAGCGGATCTGTGTCGGCGCACCGTTCTATGTGCTGGGGCCGCTGACCTGCGACGTCGCGCCCGGGTATGACCACATCACCGGCGCGATCGGCGGCGCGATCGCCTCGGCCGCGGGAACCGACTTTCTATGCTACGTGACCCCGGCCGAACATCTGCGGCTGCCCAATATCGACGACGTGCGAGAGGGCGTTATCGCGACGAGGATAGCGGCGCATTCGGGCGATCTCGTCAAAGGGGTGCGCGCGGCCAAGGTCTGGAACGACCAGATGTCGCGGTACCGCAAGGCGCTCAACTGGGAAGGGATGTACTCGATGGCGATGGATCCCGATAAGGCGCGCCGCTACAAGGAGGAAACCGAAGCGGCCGGCTCGAACGTGTGCAGCATGTGCGGGTCGCTCTGCTCGATAAACATCGACAACGCCGCGATAAAGTTCACCAAGAAGCGCGCCCTGCAGCAGCCGGTCGAAGTCCATGCCGCCGCAAGCTGACGAACTTCGCATCCCGGACCTCGCCGCGGGGCTTACGCTGGCTCTGTCCGATCAGTACGGGCGGGTGCATCGGCTGGCCGACTATCGTGGCCGGAACGTAGTCCTCTACTTTTATCCGAAGGACGACACGCCCGGGTGCACGGTGGAAGGCAAGGAATTCCGCGAACTGCATGAGCAGTTTATCGCGCAGGAGTGCGTTGTAGTTGGGGTGAGCACGGACTCGGTCGAATCGCATCGCGCATTCGCCGAAAAGCACGCATTCCCGTTCATTCTGCTATCTGACTCGAGTGGCGACTTGGCGCGGGCGTTCGGCGTTCTCAACGAAGGTATGGCAGATCGGTCGACCTTCATCCTCGATCGCGAGAGCCGGATAGCGCGGGCTTTCCACGACGTGACTCCGCGCGGGCACGCCCAACGGGTGCTTAACTTCGTGAGGACTCTGCTCGAGTCGCATCGGATGCTCGGCGGCTGAGAACCATACGCAAAGATTCGCGATGCGCGAACTCGAGGGGATGGTTATAATCTATGGTTAGCTACGCCTGATGGCGTGCCGGTATAAGGTATATGGCAAAAACTTCAAAAAATATCCTCGACGAAGCGCGCGCCTCGATTAAGCAAATTGACGTCGAACAGGCGCGCAAGATGCTCGACCAGCCCGGGACTGTGCTCGTCGATGTGCGCGAGAGCGACGAATGGCGTCAGGGGCACATCCCGCAGGCACTGGGCATTCCGCGCGGATTCCTCGAACTACGCATCGAAGAGAAGGTGCCCGACCACAAAGCGCCAGTCATTCTTCAGTGCGCGTCGGGAACGCGTTCCCTGCTCGCCGCGCGGGCGTTGCGCGAGATGGGTTATGAGAACGTCTACAACCTCAACGGCGGCTTCAACGCGTGGAAGGACAAGGGGCTGCCCTGGGCGGCGGACCGTCAGTTCACGCAGGACGAAATCACCCGCTATTCGCGCCATTTCGTCATTCCGGAAGTCGGCGAAAAAGGCCAGGCCAAACTGCTCGATTCCAAGGTGCTGATCCTTGGCACGGGCGCACTCGGTTCGCCGTCATCGCTCTACCTCGCGGCGGCGGGCGTTGGCACTATCGGGCTCGTTGATTTCGACACGGTCGATCTTTCGAACCTGCAGCGCCAGATAATCCATACGACTGACCGCGTCGGCATGCCGAAGACCGAATCCGCGCAGAAGTCGATAAACGCGATTAATCCGGGTGTCAAAGTGATCCGTCACGACGTGCGTCTGAGTTCCGACAACGTGATGGACGTCATCAAGGACTACGACGTCATCGTGAACTGCGGTGACAACTTCCCGACCCGGTACCTGATTAACGATGCGTGCGTGTTTGCGAAGAAGCCGCTCGTGGACGGCGCGATTTTCCGCTTCGAAGGCAACGCGACGGTCTTTTATCCCGCGGCTGGCGGGCCATGTTATCGATGCCTCTATCCCGAGCCAGCGCCCCCCGACATGGCGCCGTCGTGCGCTGAGGCGGGCGTGCTTGGAGCGCTGCCGGGGGTGATCGGATCGATCGAGGCCCTCGAGGCCATCAAGCTGTTGCTCGGCGCCGGCAAGCCGCTCGTCGGCAGGATGGTTTACTTCGACACGCTCTCGACCGACTATGTGCGGGTGCTCAAGATCCGGCGCAATCCCGACTGCCCGGTCTGCAGTGAGCATCCGACGCAAACCACTCTCATCGACTACGAGGCGTTTTGCGGCCTCGCGGCGCCGAGCGCTGATGTGGGAGCGACGGCCAACGGTCACGTCTCGGCTGCGGCGGGTGGCCGTTAACGGTTACGCCGAACTCATTCGAGTGAATTTCCGCGCGAAGGAATAACAGCGGGCGCCTCACCGGGCGCCCGTTGTCGCACTTGAAGACAAAAACGCTCGACAGAAAACAATTATGGCGCTGGGACCTTTCTTCGTGGCGCAGAAACTGACCGAAATCAGCGGGCCGCGTGGAGTTGCGCTCCTGATGCGGCACGGCCAAACGGCATGGAACCGGCAGGGTCGCGTGATGGGCCGCAATCCGGTCGAACTCAGTGACGAGGGCCGCGCACAAGTCCAAGCCGCGGCTCGCTACGCGATCCCGCTCAAACCGGACCTGATCGTTACAAGCCCGCTCGTTCGTGCGCGTCAGTCGGCCGAAATAGTGTTGGCCGAACTCGGCGGTGCTGTCGAGATCGTCGAGGAGCCCGCAATCTCCGAAGTGCTTTACGGCCGTTGGGAAGGAAAGACCTACCACGAGCTAATCCATGATGAGTATTACATCAACTATCGCAAAGCCCCGGTCGAGCATCCGACCCCCGGCGGCGAAACCATTGCCGGAGTTCAGGCCCGCGGCGTCAAAGCAATCCTCGACGTAGTCAGCGCCCATCCGGGCCTAAGGATCCTGTTCGTTTCCCATGGCGACATCATTCGCACCGTACTGTGCCATTTCATGAGGCTCGAGGTGCAATACTTCGACCGGCTGCGGATCGACAACGCGGCGCTGTCAGCGATTCAGATTGCCGGTGACTTCGCAGAACTCAAGTTCCTGAATCTGCTGCCGGATCCCGGGCGCGCATTCGTCTCACCTTTTTCGACGGCCAAGACCAGAGAAACGCCGGAGCAGAAATAGACGCTCGTACGCGGCAGCAGCTTAAACCCCAGTCGGCAGGATGGATTAGTTTCGGCAGGATCGATTCGTTACGGAGGCGATAGTGCGTCCGGCGAGCCGGCGAAGGCCGACTCGGTGCCACCGCCGGCGCCGACGACGACTCCCTTACGCGCACGCGACGTTACCTCGGGATGCGAGGGCACGTCGACCCGGAGGTTCCTGTAACCAGCGCGCGACGGGTCTGGAGCGAGGAAGCCCACCGTGTATTGTTCCCGTAACTCACGGCTGATATCGGCACAGTCCTGCCTCAACGCCTCGCCGTCACCCACCTCGCGCACCAGAAACGTCTTGGCCCCGGTCTCGGTCGAGAGCAGTTTGAGCGTGCGTGCGTCGACCTGGTCGAGGTCGCCGCCAAAGATGAACGGGCCAATTGCGAGGCCGGGCAACGTCCCTGAATTGGGATCGCCAATGCCAATCGAGTAGACCAGCACCCCCATCCGGCGCGCCTGCGCGATTACCTGCTCAAGACTCGACTGACTCGTGTTGTCCATGCCGTCGGTGACGACCAGCAACGCCTTCTTGTCGTAGCGGCCGTGCTCGACCATCAGGAGGCCGTCAAGGATCGTGTCGTAAAGCGCGGTCTGACCGTACGCATGGAGGAGCTCGAGCCGGCTCAGAATCAGAAAGTGGTTGGTCGTGAAGGGCTGGAGCAGAAATGGGCGACTCGAGAACGCAAACAGGAAGACGTCGTCGCGGTCGTTGAGTTCGTGGATAAAGCCGGCGATGGCGGCCCGTGCCTGGGGAATCTTGGGCTGCATGCTACCGGAGGTGTCGACGAGGATTCCGATCGATACGGGGGTGTTGAGGTCCTGTCGAAAGAATTGTATCGGACGCTGCTGCCCGTCGACGTAAAGCTTGAAATCATCTTTTTGCAGCCCGGTTACATAGCGCCCCTGCTGATCGGTAACCGTGACGGTAACCTGCTCGTAACCGGCTTGGGTGCGCAATTGGCGCGAGGGGAGCGTCAATGACTGGCCGGTCTGAGGCGCTATCTGGGGTATGGTATTGGCAGAGCCTCCTTGATGGACCGAAGACGGGAGTTCGAGCACCTTACCGCCGCTTTGACTCTGGTTCGGAGGTAACGGTGGCGCGGGGGCATACTGGCTTCGCTGCGCGAACGCACCGACCGCCGAAATCAGGGTCAGCACCGGCGCGACCACCGCGATCACCACCAAATCCCGCCACCCCGCGCGCTTATTTGATCTCATTGGGTTAAAGCCCTCGGTTTGGCTGTCCGAGCTTAATAATGATCTTCCTATTTGTGGTTGGGGCTCGCAAGCGGGCCGTTTTGGAGCCACACCGACACCATGCCATCCTCACAAAGATTAGACGAAGGCGGCCGCGTGCAGTTTCATGCTATTTTGGTCACGGTCCTCAAGCTAACCTTTCAAAAATCTTTGGGCCGCAAACCTGTTCGTTTCGCGATGCGGGAGAGCATGCGTGGGCCTACTTCGTGCCGTCCTCTTGCTTGGAGAGCGTTGCGTAACCCGTCGCCCCTTCAGGGAGGATCAAGTTGAGGGTCATCGTTAGCCGCGCGCGAATCAACCCAAGCATAGGTCGGGCACATCGCAAGTACCCTTCAACGATCCGAGCAACGCGAGCGCGACATTGAAAAAAAACACGTTGCGTGCGCAATCCCGCGCCCGGCGTTTCAAGCGACGTGCTCCGGTGTCGCACGTCGAGCGCACGCTGGGATTTGACTCTTAGCGTCCTTCCTCGATCACATTCCGCGAAGCTTTCTTTTAGGCAGCGTCATTTCCTTCCGCTCCGGCCCCGCTGCATGAGCCGGTTAGCCCTTCCCCGCCAGATTGCCTCGATCAAGTGTGGCCGGGCGGCACAGGCGATCACCTTGCGCTATCGTGAAGTGCGCGCTTGAGCGCGCTATCGCGGTCGGCCTTGAATTGCTTCGACACCATCGCCGACGGGGCGAACAAATCGAACCCATGAAACGCGCCAGGATAAACGTGGAGCTCAGTAGGAACGCCCGCCTGGATGAGACGCTGCGCGTACTCGATATTCTCGTCCACAAACAGATCAAGTGCGCCAACCGGAATGTAGGCGGGTGGGAGATTTGCCAAATCAGTGGCCCGCGCCGCCGCCGCATAGGGCGATACGTCGGCCCCACCCCCATCTCGGCCCAGGTAGGCTTTCCAGCCTAAGCGGTTGCTTTCGCGATTCCACATTCGCGGGTCGGTGATCGCATAGCTGGCAGGAGTAACGTTGCGATCGTCGATCATGGGATAGATGAGAAGTTGGAAAGCGACCTGCACTTCTCCGCGGTCGCGAGCCAACAGGGCTAATCCCGCCGCCAGACCGCCGCCGCCGCTGGCACCGCCAATGGCGATGCGGGATGGCTCAACTCCCAGTTGGTTGGCATGGGCAAACAGCCACTTTAACCCGGCATAACAATCCTCGACCGGTGCAGGAAACGGATGTTCCGGCGCCAAACGGTAGTCGACCGATACCGCCACGCAGCCGATTCTCGTGACCAGTTGCTTCATGAGCCTGTCGTCTTGCTCGATATCTCCCATCACGTATCCGCCGCCATGAATCCAGAACAGGGCAGGAAGCTCGCTCGGCTGATGATCTGGCCGGTAGACGCGGACCCGCACGGCAGGGTCGCCTTGCAATCCAGGCGCGAATTGATCCTGGCTGGTTACACCCTCGACCGCGGGCAAGCCCTCCAGCATCGCGGTCACCATTTTTTTCATCTTGGCCCGGGCTGCCGGAATCTCATTGAGATTCAGAGGGCGGTCGGTCGGCAACTTCTCCACCACAACTCTAAGCTCAGGGTCTAATTGGTCGGCGAAGTTCATAGTTGGATCTCCCTCAGCGATACTTAACTCATGTCGCGAAGGTTATCGCACGATTCAGAACGAATATAAACGGCGATGACCGTGGCAGGTCACGCGCGCTATGCCTTTTCGCTCCGAAGGCGTTCAGCAACGAGCTTGCCTGGGCCATTAAAAATCTCCTCAAAGTCGCCGTTCCCGGTCCAGGGAGAGGGGTTCAAAACGGCAGAGGGCGAGTTCACGCAAGGCTCTCTTGCTTGGCAGAAACAGTGGCGTTCTGATAACGGGGATGGTGGCGGATCACTCGTGCGGTGGCTATGTAAAGCACCCCTTGCGGTGGCGATGGAGGATGACGATAAGCAATGCCCGTTGATCGTAGCGCGGTTGAGCGGTTTCTCTTCCAAGAGGCCCGCCTGATGGACGAGCATCGGTACGACGAATGGCTCGCGTTATGGGACCCGGACGCGACGTACTGGATACCGTGCAACGCCGACGATATCGACCCGACGCGTAATGTTTCCGTCGTCTATGACCGCCGCGGCCAACTCCGCAACCGCATCCAGCGGCTCAAGGAGACGCTATGGCTCAGGGAGCAGGCGCCGCGGCTAAAGCGTCTGGTCTCGAACATACTCGTCGAATCCGAATCACCGTCCGAAGTCGAGGTCAACTCGAACTTTATCCTCGCCGAGTTGCATCGTCACGAGCAATTTCTATGGGCCGGCAGCACTACTCACAGGCTCGTTGCGAACGACGGTGGCTTTAAGATTAAGTATAAGAAGGTAATTCTACTGAATAATAATGAGCCATTGCCGAATATGATGTTCCTTATATAGTCGGGTATCATCACGATGGATACGAAGAGCGGTGTGACCGTCCTGACCAGCGAATTCGCGTCGGTTGAAGTCGAGCGGGACGACAATGCCAATGGCCCGCGGCTGAAAATCCGAGACGTACGTAACGGTAAATTCGTTTTCCTCGACCCGCTCGAACTGGCAGCGCTGGTATGGGTGCGGCATGAGGAACTTCTGCCTTTTCTCGACCCGGGGCGTCTCGACCGCCTCGCGCGCCGCGGCTCGTGAGCGGATGGATTGATTGCAACATGAGAGGTGAATAGCTGTGGCCACGATGATGACTTCTTCGCAGGTTGACTACAACGGGCTCGTGCTCGACGACCGCATCAGCGGACGTGTCTACTATGATCCGGCGATTTACCAGGAAGAACTGGAAAAGATCTGGCATCGCGAATGGATATACGTTGCACATGAGAGTGAAGTGCCGCAACCCGGCGACTATGTAACGCGTAATATCGGTGCGCAGCCAGTGATCGTATCGCGAGACGAGGACGGCAAGGTTCATCTGCTGCTCAACCGCTGCATGCATCGCGGCAACACGGTGTGCCAGAGCGACTGTGGTAATTCGCATGCCTTCCGCTGCGCTTACCACGGATGGACTTACAACAATCGCGGCGATCTGGTTGGCGTGCCCTATGCGGGTGGCTACGACAAGTCGTTCCGCAAGGAGGAGTTCGGCCTCGCAAAAGTGCCGCGGGTTGGGTCGCATCGCGGACTGATTTTCGCGAGTTTGAGCCCCACCGGCCCAAGCCTCGATGAGCATCTTGGCCCCGCCAAGCGCCTGATCGATCAATTCGTCAACCTCTCGCCGGAGGGCGAGGTCGTGTTGCGTTCCGGCGTCCTCAAGCACTCGTACCGCGGCAATTGGAAGATGGCCCTCGAGAACTCGGTCGACGGCTACCACCCCAACATTCTCCATCACGCCGCGATAGTGATGATGACCAAGGGCAAGGCCGACATGGAGTCGATCTTCGGCGAGCGCAGCGAAGCCTTCGCGCGCGACCTCGGCAACGGCGTCGAGCAACTCGATTTGAACCCGGTGCATGTCAAGCAGGGTGGCCGCGTCATCCCGCCTCAATGGAGCAGAGAAACTGACGTCGAATACCGGGCCGCGATGACGAAGGGTTACGGCGCCGAACGCGCGGAGAAGATTCTGCGCGAGGGTCCGCCCCATTTCTGCATCTTCCCGAATCTCATCTTCATCCTGAACCAGTTCCGCGTGATTCAGCCGGTGAGCGTCAACGAGACGGTAATTCACTACTACCCGACGCTGCTCAAGGGCGCGCCGGAGGAGATTAATTCACGGCGGCTGAGCGAGACCTATCTGATCCACGGTCCGGCGGGACGCGTCGCACCCGATGACTTCGAGGCCTACGAGCGCAACCAGCTCGGCTTCCGGGCACGGGTCAACGAATGGCTTGTCCTGCGCCGCGGATTACATCGCGAAGAGCACGAGGGCAACGGCATCGCCGGCCATGAAACGGACGAGACGACCCAGCGCGGTATCTGGCGGCACTATCGCGAGGTGATGAGCCGATAGGCGGTTCGCTCCCCGTCATGGGCGAGGGCCAGGAGGAACGCGCCTTCGCCTGCGGGTGCGCGTGGCCGGCGTGAGTGCTATTGTGCCAGCGGGCTTAGGGGACATTTAACTGGAGACAAGGTGCGCGAGAGCCGTGTAATCGGCGACGCTCGCACATAAGGAGCGAATATGAAATTCGGTATCTTCATGGCCCCGTTTCACCGGCTCGGCGAAAACCCGACGCTTGCGCTCGAGCGCGATCTGCAACTGATCGAATGCCTCGACGGGTTGGGCTACGACGAGGCCTTCGTCGGCGAGCATCACTCGGCCGGATGGGAGATCATCTCGTCGCCCGAGGTCTTCATGGCGGTCGCCGCCACGCGCACCAAGCGGATCATGCTCGGCTCGGGCGTCGTCAGCATCCCGTACCATCATCCGTTTCACATAGCGAACCGCTTCGCGCTGCTCGACCAGCTAACCCATGGCCGCGTCATTCTCGGATGCGGGCCGGGAGCGCTCTCCAGCGACGCTTACATGATGGGAATCGAGACAACCACCCAGCGTGATCGGATGGTCGAGGGTCTCGAGGCGGTGATGCGGCTCTTCAACGAAGACGGCGGCATCTCGATCGACGGGTCCTATTTCAAGATGCACGACGCCCATCTGCAGGTGAAGCCGTACCAGAAGCCGCACATGCCGATCGTCGTTGCCAACACGATTTCGCCTTCCGGCATGGTCGCGGCGGGAAAGCTCGGATGCGGAGTGCTCTCGATCGCATCATTCGCCAAGGGGGGCGTGGAGATTCTGCCGAAGCGCTGGCAGATTGCGGAAGAGACCGCGGCCGAGCACGGCAAGACGGTCGACCGCAAGAACTGGCGCCTTGTCTTCCCGATCCATCTCGCGGAGTCGCGCAAGGAAGCTCTCGACGACGTTCGCGAGGGTGCGAACAGGTGGATCCAGGAATATTTCATCGACACCCTCGCCGCGCGCATCCAGTTCGAGGAGTATCCGGGACAACCGCGTGAAGAGATGAATATCGACCGCATGGCCGAGCAGGGCCGCGCGATCGTCGGAACGCCCGAAGACGCTATCAAGCGCATCAACGAGGTCTGGGAAGCGTCGGAAGGCGGCTTCGGCGGGCTTCTCGTTCTCGCCCATGAATGGGCGCCGCGCGAGAAGACGCTGCATTCGTATGAATTGCTGGCTCGTTACGTCATGCCGAAATTTCAGGGCATGGCGGATTCCATTCAGTATTCGAACAAATGGACTGCGGACCGGCGTGAGATGCTGTTTGGCACGTCTGTCCAGGCCATCATGAAGGCGATGAACGACTACAAGGAGCATCAAATCGCGAAAGGCGAGACGCCGTCGGAGGTCGTCGACCAGCCGATTAACCGCATACGTCCGTAGCGACTACCTCTACCCCAACGACTACCTTGACCATTACGGTGGCGGCGCGCGGCGTCAACCGCGCGCCGCTGCCAGCAACGCCTCAGGCTCTACAAGCCCACCATTCAGGTAGATGACGCGTCCGTCCGACGCGTCGCGCTCCCTGAGCCATCGCGCGATGATTGTTATCGCCTCGAGCTCGTCGCGCACGATGGGCCGCTCGCGGTAACGCTCGTAGTTCCCCGCAACGAACGCCGCTACATCGCGCGCGGCCGCAGGCGAGTCGAGTTCGCGGACGAGCGCGAGCCGTCCGCCGAGCACCACATAGGCGACCGGGACGGGAGCGGCGTCGCGACGCGACGCCGCTCCCGCCCCGGTCTGCACGGAAGACTCGGCAGCCTGCACGCAGGCTGCCGAGTCTTCCGCGGCCGCAACGCCGCTGCCGCATTCTGCGGCAGCGGCGTTGCGGCGGTTAGCGGAGGACGCCGGCATACCGGCGTCCTCCGCCAACGAGCCGACGACGATCACGACGTTGTTCTCCGTAACGACGCGGCTGAGGCGGCTCGCGCGCTCAGCGAGCGTCGCGAGCGCTTCGAGATCGCGATGGTAACGGCGCGCCTCCTCGAAGCGCATCGCAGCCGCGGCCTGCTCACGCGCCCGTGCAAGGTCACCGAGAATCGGGCCGCATCGCCCGCGTAGAAACGAAATTGCACGCCTCACCCGTTCGCCGTACGCGTCCTCCGATACGGTCAGATTGCACGGCGCCGCACAGTGCCCCATCTGACCGTAGATGCACGGCGAAAAATGTTCGTCGGGATCGAGACGGCCCGAACACACTCGCAGTCCCAGGATGCGCGACAGCGCGCGCACCGCATGGTCGATGTTCCGCCTGCCGATGAACGGCCCAAGATACATCATCCCGCGCCGCGTACTCAGCTTCTCTGAGATCCGAAGCCGCGGATATGCATCCATCAGATCGAGCTTGATGAAGTAAGCGGGCGCGGCCGATTTAAGCATCCGGTTGTAGGGCGGCTTGAGTTCGCGAATCAGCCGCGCTTCCATCAGCGCTGCTTCGAGCGCCGAACGCGCCGGCCGCGTCTCGATTGACCATACGTGGCTTACGAGTTCAGCGGTCTTCGCGTTGACTCCAACGCCGCTGCTGAAGTACGACGCCACGCGATCTTTGAGCCGCGTCGCCTTGCCAACGTAGAGCAGGTCGCCACGCTCATTGCGCATCAGGTAGACGCCCGCGCTTTGCGGCAGTGCGGCTATGACCTCGGGCGGTACGTGCCGCTCGATTCGGCGGCCGGCGTTCCCGCGATGCTGCCAGTCGAGCAGACGGTCGAGCCGGTTAAGCCCCATCCTGGACGCGATTTCAATGAAAATCGCGAGCAGCTCGGCCGCCATCCGCGCGTCGCCGAGTCCGCGATGACGCCCCTCGGTCGACAGCCCGAAATACTCGGCGAGAAAATCGAGACGACGGCGCTTCACCGACGGCAACAGCCGCCGCGCGATTCGGATCGTGCATAGCACCGGGTTTGTCAGCCCAATCCCGAAGAGGCGTCGGAACTCGAAATCGAGAAACGAATGATCGAACTGAGCGTTATGCGCGACCATCACCGCGTCGCTCAAAAAATCACGGAAGGCGGGCAGTACCTCCTCGATCGCCGGCGCTTCGCGAACCATCTCATCGGTTATCGACGTCAGTCCTGTCACAAATCGCGGAATCGGCATGCGTGGACGCACGAGGCTCTGGAACGAATCGGCGATTCGCCGCCCTTCCATCCGATACGCGCCGATCTCGATAATCGCGCCCGCCGCAGCGCGC
>WNFT01003378.1_pt1 | contig 16589 bp, 12 predicted proteins | sample 5400191 | NCBI WGS metagenome assembly WNFT01 (sample SAMN13153359, study PRJNA577476) | soil metagenome | isolation source: 80 cm saprolite under Madrone tree | place: USA:California | collected 2016-06-14 | reverse complement strand
TCGAGAAGCGTCGTCAATCCCGGCAAATAGTGAAAACGATCTGCGTCGGCGGCACGATTATGCCTCCCAGCCCGAACCGTAACGTGTGATCGCCCCCTGAATTTCCTCGAAGATGCGCAGCCACAGTTTGCCGCCCTCAATTTTCATGCGAGCCGCAGGCAGGCCTTCGAGGGCTTCCGGGTCTATGGCCTGGACCCTCGCCAAATCTTCTCTGATTTCGCGGATCGCACGTGCGACCCACGTCGATATCACATTGTATGCATCGGCATCGAGGTCCGTTTCCATGAAATCAAGCGCGTGTGAGAGGACAGTAGACGGCTCCAGGAGCTGTTCGATTGTTAGTTCGTCTGTCATGTGCCTATAACCTCCCGTCGGAGGCGAATCTCGCCCAGCGAATCTGCTGCGTTGGACGTAGTGACAACCTGTCGATTCGGTAGGTTTCGAAACGCCGCACGCTGCCGCGAGGCGCTCAATCATCTAAACTTTTTTGAAGACCGCCTTTTCTGCCGAGGGTGCAAACTGAGCGTGGAAGGCCTCCGCGTCCGCCAGGCGGGCGAAGCGGTATCGAATGAATGCATCGCCGTTTGCAATCTGCCCGTGAACATCGAATTTGCCGGCGCGACGCTCCAGAAACCGGATTATTTCCTCCTCGACGATGTCGTCAAAGCCGTCAAGTGGCGGAATGAGATCGACCTGATAGGGATAGGCGCCGGCTTCCGGCCGCCCCTTGGCACGGCGCAGACGGCTCATCTGGACGCCTCCTGCTTGATTTTACCTCTATGGTCACTTCCATTGTTCTTGCTTTGTTCTGATAGGTCAAGGGCTATGTTGCCGGCGAGGCGGCAGGCTTCGCACCGAGACGAGTTCATTGTGAAACGGCCCGAGGGAACGGCTTTAAGTGGCTTCGCGGTCGTCGGCGGAATGCCTGTGGAGATCGGTCCCGCCGACTTCGTCAGGCGCGTATCGCGGCGCCCTGCGTCCTTGGCACCCCCAGCGCCGCAATATTTGCCATGAATTCCTCCTCGTCATCGAGGCATCTCAGGTCGAGAATCAAGCCATCGTTTTCGATGCGGCCGACCACCGGCATCGGCAGGCGGCGCAGCGATGCACTGAGATCCGCGAGCACGCGCCCGGCGCCGCGCCTCGTGACGGGCCGGATCGCGAGCCCGGCGCTCGGCATGGTCTGACGCGGCAGCGCTCCCGACCCGATCTCGCTTTCGCATTCCACGGCGTCGACCCCGAAGCCACCCCCGAGCTTTTCTTGCATCGCCGGCCGCAACCGGCGCGCCAACGCCGCGATATCGGCCGCCGGACGCGTGAGCAGGCGCAGCGTCGGCAGTCGCGAGGCCAGCCGGTCGGGATCGCGATAGAGCTTGAGCGTTGCCTCCAGCGCGGCGAGCCGCGCCTTGTCGATGCGCAGCGCGCGCTTGAGCGGATTTTTGTTGATGCGCGCCACCAGGTCGGCGCGTCCCACGATGAATCCCGCTTGCGGTCCTCCCAAGAGCTTGTCGCCGGAGAACGTCACGATGTCAGCCGCCGCGACCGCCTGCGTAACCGTGGGCTCGTGCGGGAGGCCAAAGCGGACGAGGTCGACGAGGGTGCCGGAGCCGAGATCGTCGATCAAAGGCACGCCGTGACGGCGCGCCAGCGGCGCCAGCGAGGCCGCCGCGACCTCGGCCGTAAACCCCTCGATACGATAGTTGGAGGGATGGACCTTCATGAGCACGCCGGTCTTCGGCCCCAGGGCCTCGGCATAGTCTTTGAGGTGGGTGCGGTTGGTGGTGCCGACCTCGACCAGCCTGGCACCGGCGCGGCTCATGATCTCCGGCATCCGGAAGGCGCCGCCGATCTCGATCAATTCCCCGCGCGACACGACCGCCTCGCGGCCCTTGGCGAGCGTGTTGAGCACCAGCAGCACCGCAGCCGCATTGTTGTTGACCACCGTGCCGTCCTCGGCGCCGGTCAACTCGCGCAAGAGATCGCGCAGAATATCGTCGCGGTCACCGCGCCGGCCGGCGCCAAGATCGTACTCGAGCGCGACGGCATGGCGCATCGCGTCAGCCGCCGCCGCGATGGCGGTCTCCGCCACCACCGCGCGGCCGAGGTTGGTGTGCAACACAGTGCCGGTGAGATTGTAAACGGGCTTGAGGCGCGGGGCGTCCGCGGCCTCGAGGCGCGCCATCGCGAGGGCGGCGGCATCGTCGGCTGCGATGGCTAGGCCGTTACGGCGCAATTCCGCAAGCGCCAGCCGCACCGCGCCGGCGACGGCTTGATGTCCGAACCGCGCCGCCGCGACCTGCGCCGCCACGCTCCGCATCACGGCGTCGACGGAGGGCAGGCCGCGCCGATCTTGTGCTTGCGAATTCGCCATCCGGTTCCGCCGCCGTTTGCGTCCGTTCACGTGCTCGCAGTATATCTCAACTCATGAAAACGCCGCCGACGTAGCCCAAAGAACTCAACGACCGGGACAAGTTCGTCAAGGCGGTGTCGACTGCGCTCGCGTACATGGCGTCCATAGCTTTGATTTTCGATAACCAATTTCTGCAGCATTTTCAGGTAATCGAAGTCGAAAATCAAAAGCCGGGAAGCCGCACCGCACGTTGGGACGAATGAGCGACGAGGCCCTCATCGCCGAGCTTGAACGACAGCGCGAATCTGCGCGGCAATGCTTTGCGTACTACGACGCCATACGGGAGGGGCGAGGAGTCCTCCAGGAGAGACCGAAACCAGACTTCTCAGAAATCACTACCTCCCTCATTGCCGTTCTCAAAGCGCACCCAGTGTTCGGCCCCGGCCGCAGGATGTTCTTCGCCCACAAGCAGCTCAACCTTCATCCCTTTTGGGCGGTGGGAGGGCTGCTTCGGGTGACGGTGGTCAGCGATGCGCCGTCGGCCGTGGCCTGGCTCCATCGTCTCTTGGAAGTCGACCGCGCCGACCTTCGCATGGTTGCGGTGGTCCACGGCCTCGAAGTGCAGGACACAGTCAGCTTGAGCAACGGTGTGCGCCTGTTGCCGCTCGCTGCCGCGCCGGATTCGCCAAGCCTTCGTTCGCTGGCCCGCCAATACAATACCCCTTCGTTTGGGATGGAGTTCGCCTGGATGCTGCCGCCCACCATCGCAGTCCTCGACATGGGCACCCTCGCCGCCTCGACCGATCACACGAGAGGCCAAGCAGCGCACGACAGCGCCTTGGGCGCGCTTCTGGACGCTGCTCGCGCCTTCACGCTCGCCGATCACGGTGCGCCGGTGGTCGGGACTTCATGGACGGATTTTGTCGACCCCGAGCTGACGGTCGCTGAACCTGGGCAAATGTGGGCGGGCGCCAGTTTCGAGGGATCGCTGAGCCGGGCGTACCCGCTGAAGGTCGACGGCGAGGGGCTCGCTTGGGCAGAACGCTATCTGCAGATGGACGGGCAGCTGCGCCGTTCGATGGATGTTGCATTGGACCGGCTCAATCTCGCGCGGCGGCGGCGGTCGCCCGGTGACCAGGCCGTCGACAGTGGCATCTGCCTTGAAGCGCTGCTGAGCGGCGAGAGCAGCACGCAGGAACTTACGTACAAGCTCCGGCTGCGTGCGGCCCTCTTGCTTGGTACGACCCTCCTCGAGCGCGACGAAATCTCGCGGGCCGTCCGTGATCTCTACAGCCTCCGCAGCCGCGTGGTGCACGGCGGCGTGCGCCGGCCCAAGGACACGCTGCGCGATACGCAGTGCGCTTCTCGTGGTCTTGAGATTTGCACCCAAGCGGTACGCGCCATCGTGCAGCGCAATGCCCGGCCAGACTTTGCCAAATGGGAATTGACCGGCGGTCCGCCAGAGAGCGACGGCACTTAACCCGCATGCTTCGTTGTTTCGGCGATCCCTTCTTGCGCGCGCCGTAATTGGGATGGCCTGGTCGCGCTCCTCTCAGCATGACGCTGCCTCATTTGCGGTTGAGCGGATGCCCGGGCGGACACATTCGAAGCGTGCCGGCCCGATGATGAATCGTCCAGTTCTCCGTCGCGGAGTAACCGGGGGTCTGAACGCACGTTGTAAGATCAAAAAGATGTTCGCCGCTCATCATGGCTGAGTGGAAGCCAACAGTGAACATGAAGCGATGTGTCGTGTCCTGATCGATCTCCTTGAAGATCGGCAGTCCTGGGGGTGAACTGAACCTGTGGGCAAGCCAATATTGCTGTTGGGTGTCGCCGGTTATCCTCATTTGGAAGAAGTCGTTTGGCGTGCGCAGCGGCAAGTCAGTGTCGATCCCGACCTGAAGGAGTGCGTGGTAGGCAGGCTGCGAAGAACGGTTCTTGAGCGTGACGAGAACTGCGATGGGGTTCGAGATCTCGCTTAAGGGAACGAAGGTAATGGCTGCGATCGAGCCCATGGCAAATGCCAGCTCAACGTACAGCTCAGGCGTGGTCGCGCGTCTGAGCGTGTCACGGATTTCATAGTCCTCCATCGGGACTGACTGGAAATTCTGGCGCTTGTAGTACCTGTGGTCTGGCGCTTGATGTGGCGCGCGGCCCGACGCCTGAGGGATCGTTAGGACGAAGGCATGCTGCCCGCTGTCGAGGGGAATCGACGTGACCACCAATCCTTCGATCCGGGGGTGCACGTTGGAATCGATGACCTGCTCAACCCACTCGCGCGTGATCTGGCTGCCGTTGTCGATCTTCGTGGGCCTCGCGTTTTTCTCCTCGATGCCGTAGACGATTTGCCCGCCAGCGGAATTGGCGAAGGCAGACACGTCCTTGCATAGTTCTTCGCGAGATCGACTATCCTTTGCCAAGGAAGCCGACGCCTTGTAGTCGAGCGTCAGGCTCTCCTGAATCTGTTCATCAATGAGCTTCTGCAGGTCGGCTTGCTTTGAGAGTTTAAGCATGAGGGCCGTGCAACGTAGGGGGGAATGAGCCAGTGATACCTACCTCGCTAGGCTCGGCAAGCCCCCCGCCCACGAACGGCATGCCACCCAAACTTCGTGGGCGACTACCCAGGGTAGCGCCGGCAGGCGCATGACAGTCAAGGGCGTGAACGAAACGCCCGCTGGCTCAACGCCAATGCGGCCCTGGTGCATGGATTGTGTTGACGCGGACCCGAGTGGGGTATCTCAACTCATGAAAACGCCGGTATTGATCGTGGGCGCAGGCCCGGTAGGGCTTGCCGTCGCGGGCGATCTTGGCTGGCGCGGCGTCCCATGCGTGCTGATCGAAAAGACCGACGGCCGCATCACCCAGCCCCGGATGGACATGGTCCATGTGCGCACCATGGAGTTCTGCCGGCGCTGGGGCATCGTGCCGTGTGTCGAGGCGGCCGGCTATAACCGCGACTACAGCCAAGACAACGCCTGGGTAACGAGCCTTGCCAACGGCTACGAACTCGGCCGCGAGCCGTTCCCATCGCCGCGGGAGGAGAAACCGCCGCCGCAGAGCCCGCAGAAGCGGGAGCGGTGCCCGCAGAATTTCTTCGACCCGGTGCTGGCGCGGTTCGCCGGCACGTTTCCCCATGTGACGCGGCGCTACCGCACGGAGCTCGTGAGTTTTGCCGAAGAGCGCGACGGCGTGACCGCGCAGGTGATCGACCGCGCGACCGGTGCAAGCGAGACCATCGCGGCGGACTATCTCATCGCCTGCGACGGTGCCGGCGGCCCCTGCCGCGGGCGCCTCGGCATCGCGCTCTCCGGCAATCCGGTGCTGACCTACACCACCAACGTGATCTTCCGCTGCGCCGGCCTCGAAAAGCTGCACAACATAAGGCCGGCCTATCGCTTCATCTTCATCGGGCCGGAAGGCACCTTCGCCACTATCGTGGCCATCGACGGCCGCGACCATTGGCGGTTTTCGTTGGTCGGCAGCCGCGAAAATCGCAAGCTCAGCGAGGCCGACCTGCGGGCCGCGATCGAGCGTGCGGTCGGCTGCGCGTTCGATTTCGAGATCACGTCGATCATGCCGTGGACGCGCCGCGAATTGATCGCCGATCGCTACGGCACGAGCCGCGTCTTTCTCGTCGGCGACAGCGCGCATCAGCTTTCCCCGACCGGCGGTTTCGGCATGAATACCGGCATCCAGGAGGCGGTCGATCTTGCCTGGAAGCTCGCCGCGCGCCTGTCCGGTTGGGGCGGCGACGCCCTGCTTGCCTCTTATGAGCCGGAGCGGAGGCCGATCGCGGCGCGCAATGTCGAGGAGGCGGCCGGCAACCTCGCCCGCATGTTGTCGACACGCGAGAACCGTCCGCCGCCGGAAATTCTCCTGCCCGGCCACGCCGGCGATGCGGCGCGGCGTGCATTCGGGGCGAAATTCACCGCCACCATGCGCCGTGAGTGGTTCACTCTCGGCATCCAACTTGGCTATCGGTACGAGAACTCGCCGATCTGTGTTGCGGACGGCACGCCGGCGCCGCCCGACGAGACCGCGACCTACACCCAGACCGCACGGCCCGGCCACCGCGCACCCCATGTCTGGCTCGCGCCCGGACAATCGACCCTTGACCTGTTCGGGCGCGGCTTCGTGCTGATGCGCTTCGGCACGGCGCCGATCGACGCTGTGCCCCTCCTAACGGCTGCGGCCGAGCGCCAGGTTCCCCTGACGGTGCACGATATCCGCGACCAACAGGCGGCTGCACTGTATGAACGCCGCCTGGTCCTGGTGCGGCCCGACGGCCACGTGGCGTGGCGCGGCGACGAGGTTCCGGCCGATGCGGCGCGCGTGATCGACACAGTGCGGGGGGCGTCGTAGGGTGGCAAAGTCGCCCGCCTCAGCCAGATGATCTGGCGCGCTGGCCTCGCGCGACTTTGCCCACGGTCAGAGCGCAACGTGCGACAGCGTGGGCAAAGGCGCACGAGAGGCTGTACAGGTGGCCCGGCACCGCGATGCGCCTTTGCCCACCCTACAAGCCGGAGTATAACGGCTGCGGCTCGGCGGCGATCTTCTTAGAGAGGCGCGCGCCGACGCGGGCGTGAACGGAAACACGAGCATCATGGCCTCGATTGATCGCTATTTGCTCCGTACGATTTTCGCCGGCTTCCTGCTGGTCCTGATCAACCTCACCATGGTGATCTGGATCACCCAGATCCTGCGCCAGGTCGATCTCATCACCAATCAGGGCCAGACCATCCTGGTATTCCTGCGCATCACCAGCCTCCTGGTGCCGATCCTGATGCTGGTGATCGCCCCGATCGCGATCGTCATCGCCATCTGCTACGCACTCACCAAGCTCAACGGCGATTCCGAGCTCGTCGTGATGAACGCGGCCGGCATTTCGCCGCGGCGGACATTTCGGCCGGTATTCGCATCATGCATCATGGTCGCGATCTTTGTTGCCTATATTTCGGCGTTTTTGGCACCGTGGCTGCAGCGAAAGATGGCCGCTGAGATTGCCAAGGTAAGGACCGATGTGGTTTCGAACATCGTCCGTCCGGGCGCCTTCACGTCGGTTGACCGCGGGCTGATATTTCACATTCGCGAGCGGCGCGGCGAGAACCAGTTTCAGGGCGTTTTCATCGACGACACGCGCAGCCCCGACGAGCGCGTCACCATCGTGGCCGAATATGGCCAGATCGTACAGCGCGGCGACAGCGCGTTTCTCATCATGCGCGAAGGCAACGTGGAGCGCCGTCGCACCAAGGAGCGCGATCCGACCATCGTCGTGTTCGACCAGTATGCGTTCGACCTGACCCGGCTCGCGCCGGCGCCGCAGGTGAATGTGGGTTTGCGCGAGAAATACGTCTGGGAACTTGCATTTCCGGCCGCCGACGACCCGGTGTTCCGGCTCTCGCCCGGGCAGTTCCGCGTCGAGCTCCACGAACGTCTGTTCGCGCCGCTCTATCCCCTGGCGTTCGGCGTCATCGCTTTTGCGATTCTGGGCTTCCCGCGCACCACCCGGCAAAGCGGCGCGGTGTCGATGTCCGCCGTGATCGCGGCGGTGGCGACGCTGCGGCTCGGCGGCTTCGCCGGCACTGCCATCGCCGTCACCACGCCCGCGATGCTTGCGGTCGTCTACGCCATGATTCTGGCGGCGATCGGGCTTGGCGGCTTCGTCATCTGGCGCGGCATTCCGATCGATCTTGATGAAAAGCTCGATCTCGGCGTCGTGGCGCGCGCCGGCGTGGTCCGCCTCGATCGCATCGCCGCGCGGTTCAATATCCGTTTGCCGACCCGGAGCATCCTGCGACGGCTGGAGAATTCGGACTGAGCGCCGGGCAGATGCGCGCTGCCGCGTGGACAATGTCGCACCGGTCCGCTACAGCCGTGGTCCGAGGGCGCAAGGGGCGCCGCCTCGATCGAACTGGTATCGATGTTCACACGTTTCTGGCGCGAGCTGTTTGCCGACCCGAACGGCTCGCCGGCTTTGATTCGCCGGCTGTTGGTCGAGCATGGCAGCAGCCATTGGCGGCGCTATTTGCTGTCCTTCGCCCTGATGGCGGTCGGCGCCGCCTGCACCGCCGCGATGGCGTTCATCATCGGCCCTGGGATCGATGAGGCCTACACGGAACGCCGATTCGAGGGTGTCGCCCTCGTGGGCATCATGCTGATCGCCCTGTTCGCCATCAAGGGGCTCTCCACCTACGGACAGGCAGTGACGCTGGCGCGTGTCGGCAACGACATCATCGCCGGCAACCAGCGACGCATGTTCGACAAGCTGCTGGCGCAAGACGCCGGCTTTTACGCCGACCGCCACTCCTCCGAATTCGCGGCCCGCATCACCTTCGGGGCGGGTTCGGCCGCGCAGGTCCTGAACCTCGTCATCAATGCGCTCGGACGCGATCTGTTGTCCCTGATCGGCTTGGTCGGGGTCATGGTGTGGAAGGCGCCCTTGATGGCGATCCTCGCCTTCATGGTGATGCCGCCTGCGGTCCTCACGGTGCGCAAGCTGATGAAGCGCGTGCGCGCCATCACGCTGACGCAATTCGGCGGCGGCGCCGACATCCTCAAGACCATGCAGGAGACCATCCAGGGCTTTAAGATCATCAAGGCCTTCAACCTCGAAACGACGGTGCGCGCGCAGGTCTATGAGAGCATCGCGTCGGTCGAGCGCGCTTCCAACAAGCTCGCCCGGGTCTCCAACCGCTCAACCCCCCTGATGGAAGCGCTCGGCGGCGTCGCGATTGCGGCTGTGTTCGTCTATGGCGGCTACCGCGTCCTGGTGCTCAACTTGCCGCCGGGCGAATTGTTTTCCTTCATCACGGCGTTCCTGCTCGCCTACGAACCCGCCAAGCGCATCGCGCGGCTCAACATCGACCTGCATAACGCGCTGACCGGCGTCCAGGTGCTGTTCGATGTGCTTGACATTCCGGACCGCCGGCCGGCGCAGCCAAAGCCCGCCATCGAGGTGACGCGCGGGTGCATCGAGTTCGACCAGGTCTCGTTCGCGTACCGGGCCGGCAGCCCGGTGTTGCGCCAGCTTTCGTTCACCGCAAAGCCTGGCCAGGTCACCGCCTTCGTGGGGCCGTCCGGCGGCGGCAAGTCAACGATCTTCAATCTGGTGCTGGCGCTCTACACGCCTGACGGCGGCGCCATCCGCCTCGACGGACACGATTATGGCGCGGTCTCCGAGGAATCGATACGGCGCCGCATCGCCTTCGTGGGACAGGACGTATTTCTTTTTCATGGCACCATCCGGCACAATATCGGCCTCGGCCGGCCGGGCGCGAGTGAAGCCGAGATCGTCGCGGCGGCGCGGGCGGCCCACGCCGACGAATTCATCTCGCAATTTGCTGCAGGATACGAGACGATGGTGGGCGAACACGGTGCACAACTCTCCGGCGGCCAGCGCCAACGCGTCGCCATCGCGCGGGCCTTGATCCGCGATGCGCCCATCATCCTGTTGGACGAGCCGACCGCAGCGCTCGACACCGAGTCCGAGCGTTTCGTCCAGGACGCCATGGGCAAGTTGATCAAGGGCCGCACCACCCTCGTCATCGCCCACCGGCTGCACACCATCGCCCAGGCCGACATGATCCACGTGGTCGAAAAAGGTGCAATCGTGGAATCCGGCCGCCACGCCGAGCTTCTGGCCCGCTCCGGCCGTTACGCGCATTTCCACCGGATGCGTTTTCAGGCCGAAAACCCACCTCTCGCCCCCGAATTAATGGATTGAAAAGACGACATTTGCTGCTGCCGGGCGCTTACGGCTCTTCGCCATCAGGGGCACGGAGCTGACTGCAAGGGCACATATTGTTTTTCCTTGCCGAGGACTACCACGACGGGTTGATCACCCTTTCGGCAAGTGAAATTTGCGGTGAGAACGACATTGCTTTGAGCACCAAAGCCCAGGTGGATCGCAGCGGTGACGTCCGGTCGTTCGCCCTTGGTCTGGGTCGTCGCTACCAACCGTCCGGCGACAAATATTAGCACCTGCAGGGGAGTTGAATCTCCTTCGCGATCAGCGGCCCATCCAGATAGCCCCACGTCTCGCTCGTCAATTCGGCGAATGGCGTCAACATACCCTGATAGCCGTCGCGAAAGGATCAGATTCGCGTTTTGAGCTGATTTGGCCAGGTCAGAACTGTCCGATATTGGATAGCCTGCAAGGCGCTCCGCGTCGGAGCGGTTATCCGTTGTGCTTGGGACCTCAGGCTCAGTCAGCCACAGAGTGATGAAGAGACTGCCGAAAAAAACAGCCGACAGGAAAACGAAGTAAGTGGCGCCGCGTAACATTCTCCGAACTCTACCCGCGTAACATCAAATTTCCCGTTCTGTCGTTTCCGAGCGCTGCCGAACCGTCGCAGACGCGACACGGCTGTGACACAGACCTGCCGGCCTTTGCAAGTGCTAGCGCTTAATCGCGAAACGCATTCACGCGGGATGAACTAGCTTCTTTACCTCCCTCTTACTCAAGCGGGGCAGGATAAAGACTGCGCTCAGTCGCATGAATCGAAGCGTTGATTTTCCGTAATCCTAAGCCCGCCGGTTCAAGCCCCAGTCAGGCCACCACTGCCTCCGCAAATCCCCGCTTGCGCAGCAGTGCGTCCGCAGTCGGCAGTCTGCCGCGGAAGGCCCGGTAGGCGTCGCCGGGGTCGCGCGAGCCGCCCGCCGCGAGGATATCGTCGCGCAGGCGCGCCGCGGTCGCGGGATCGAACACGTCGCCGGTTTCCCGGAAGGCTTCGAAGGCGTCGGCGTCCAGCACCTCGGACCACATGTAGCTGTAATAGCCGGCTGCGTACCCGCTGCCTGCGAACACATGCAGGAAGTTAGGCGAGCGGTGGCGCATGCCGATCTCGGCCGGCATGCCGATTCGCGTCAAGACATCGGCCTCGAATGCTGCCGGGTCGATTTTATCGGGCGCCGGCGCCTGGTGGAGCGCGAGGTCGACCAGCGCCGAGGCCACGTATTCCACCGTGGCGAAGCCCTGGTCGAAGGTGCGTGCCGCCAGGAGTCGCCGCAGCAGGTCCTCCGGCATGGGCTCGCCCGTCCGATGGTGCCGGGCAAAGCGGCGCAGCACTTCAGGCTGCTCCAGCCAATGCTCATAAAGCTGCGACGGCAGTTCGACAAAATCGGTCGCGACCCGGGTGCAGGCGATCATCGGATAGGTCACGTCCGACAGCAGCCCATGAAGACCATGGCCGAATTCGTGGAACAGGGTGCGGGCGTCGTCGAAGGAGAGGAGCGTCGGTTCGCCGTCGCCCGCCTTGGCGAAATTCATCACGTTCATGACGAGGGGCCTCACCTCGCCGTCGAGCTTGTGCTGGCTGCGCAGCATCGTCATCCAGGCGCCGCTGCGCTTGGAGGAGCGGGCGAAATAGTCGCCGAAAAACAGCCCCTGGAACTTGGCCTGCGGGCCCGACACCTCCCACACCCGCACGTCAGGGTGCCAAACCGGCACGTCGTGCCGCTCCCGGAAGGTGAGGCAAAACAGCCTATGGGCGGTATCGAAGGCCGCCGCGATCATGTTGTCGAGCGTAAGGTATGGGGCAATCTCGGCGGCATCGATGTCGCAGCGCACCTTGCGCAGTTTTTCCGCGTAGTAGCGCCAATCCCAGGCGGCGAGATCGAAGTTGCCGCCCTCCTGCCGGATCAGGTCCTGGAGGGCGTCGCGATCCGCCATGGCGCGGGCCCGTGCCGGCGACCATACGCGTTCGAGCAGTGCCTGGACGGCCTGCGGGGTCTTCGCCATGGCGTCATCGAGACGATAATCCGCAAAAGTCGGGTAACCAATGAGCTGCGCCCGCTCGGCGCGCAGCGCGATCGTCTCGGCGATGACGGCCTTGTTGTCCGTCGCGCCACCGCCATTGCCGCGGACGATCCAGGCCTCGTATGCCTTCTCCCGCAGGTCTCGTCGCGCCGAGGACCGCAGAAACGGCTCGACACTGGACCGCGCCAGCGTGATTGCATGCTTGTTCGACATGCCTCGCTCCGCCGCGGCGGCGCGGGCTGCAGCGCGGGCGCTTTCGCTCAAGCCGGCGAGGTCTTCCTCGCGCTCGAGCACCAGCGCATAAGCCTGCTCGTCGGCCAGCACGTTCTGGCTGAAGGTGGTGCCGAGCGTGGCCAGCCGCTCGCCGATCGCCGCAATCCGACCCTTCGCATCGGCCGGCAGCCCGGCGCCGGCGCGGCGGAACGTAACGTCATAGCGCTCCAGAACCCGCGCCTGTTCGGCCGTAAGGCCAAGCACGTCGCGCCCGTCCCACAGCGCCTTGATGCGGGCGTAAAGGCCGTCATGAAGGTGGATGCGGTTGCGGTGAGCGGCGATGAGCGGCGACATCTCGCGCTCGATCGCCATCAATGCATCATTGGTGTGGGCGCCGGCCAGCGCATGGAACACGGCCGAGACCCGGTCGAGCGCACGCCCGCTCAGCTCCAGCGCCACGATCGTGTTGACAAAGCTCGGCGGGTCCGCGCAGGTGGCGATGGCCTCGATTTCAACCATGTGCTCCGCCATGGCGCGGTCGAAGGCGGGCCTGAAGTGCTCCGGCCGGATCGCCCCGAACGGCGGCGTCTCGTCGGGAGGCGTCCATTCGCCCAGCAGAGGGTTGCTTTGGTCTTGGGAACCATTCGGGGTAGCGGTTGGAGGCAACGCGGTCATCGGGCTATCCGGTCCTAATTACTGTCTTTCCGATTACTGATCCCTGATATGGCTTGATCCTGCAAACCATTTCGTAGAGATTGCGGGCGAAAAAATAGGATCAACAATGTCGCAACCTTCCTCTCCCGCGCCCCGCCGTATCGCTTGGCAAAGCGTCATCACGGTGCTCAGCGCGACCGTCCTCATAGGCGTCGAGGTGTTCGGCGCGGCCTTCGCGGGAGGCTGGGCGCTCGCCAGTCTTGCCGGGCTCGTGGACTACGCTGTCTATGCGCAGATCATCCTCTTTCTCGTCGGCGTCGCCGTGATGGCCGCGTTTGTACGCAATGGCATGCGGGTCGAGCCTTTCACGACGAGAGGATGATGCGCCGTTAGCCGGCCTTTAAACACATCTGAGTGAATTCGAAAATTTTTTTAGTTTGCGGCCGCTGCGGCCGCGCAAAACGCTTGCGCGAGATTTGGAAATCACTTATTTCGAGTCTGCCCAATTTCGCACGTGCCTGTGGCCGTGTGTCAATCGGTGGGCATCCGGACAAGAGGCCGGACAGCCGCCCGGAGCGAGATCGCGACGATCGCAAGGCCGTCGGATCGTTTGAGCTCCGGCGGCTTAAAGCAACGACGGAGCGGGCTTTTTTGGTCTCTGCCGGTTCTCCACCCGCCGGCTCGGGCTACCGAAGAGGCTTGTTCATCATTGCCGCGCGTGCGGATCGGGGATCTCCCCAATCCAATCCAAGGCAGCACTGCAGGGTCTTTGGCCCTCTCGTCGGCGCGTCCCCATCGCGTGTCGTCCGAGACCCAAACGCCCGGCCATATCGAGCGGCTTGCCGCTCCCTTTGCCTGTGGGGAGAGCGCCATGACGGAGCGCATCCATGAGTTTCTGCGCCGCCGCGAGGACGACGGACCGTGCCTCGTGGTCGATCTTGAGGTCGTACGCGACAATTACCGGGCGTTCGCCAACGCATTGCCGGACACGCGGGTGTTCTATGCCGTCAAGGCGAACCCGTCGCCGCAAGTGCTGACGCTGCTCGCCGGCCTCGGTTCCTGTTTCGATACCGCCTCGATCGCGGAGATCGAGATGGTGCTTGCCGCGGGTGCGACGCCCGACCGCATTTCCTATGGCAACACCATAAAGAAGGAGCGTGACATCGCGCGCGCCTTCGCACTCGGGATCCGGCTGTTCGCGGTCGACTGCAAGGCGGAGGTTGAGAAGATTGCCCGTGCCGCGCCGGGTGCGCGCGTGTTCTGCCGCTTCCTGTTCGACTGTGCCGGGGCCGAATGGCCGCTGTCGCGCAAGTTCGGCTGCGACCTCACGATGGCGGTCGATGTGCTTGAACATGCCCACCGGCTCGGCCTCGAAGCCCACGGCGTGTCTTTCCACGTCGGTTCCCAGCAGCGTCGCACGCAGGCTTGGGATCAGGCGCTCAAGTCGGCTGCCGCGATTTTCCGCGCTTGTGCGGAGCGCGGCATTGCGCTCGCCATGGTCAATCTCGGCGGTGGCTTTCCGACCAAGTACCTCAAGGAGGTGCCGGCCGTGAAGACTTACGGAAATTCCATCTTCCGGGCGCTGCGCAAGCATTTCGGCAACGCCATTCCGGAAACCATCATTGAGCCGGGCCGGGGCATGGTTGGCAACGCCGGGATCATCGAGGCGGAAGTGGTGCTGGTCTCGAAAAAGAGCGAGGCCGACAAGGTGCGGTGGGTCTATCTTGACATCGGCAAGTTCGGCGGGCTCGCGGAAACCATGGAGGAGTCGATCAGGTATCCGATCCGCACGTCGCGCGACGGTGGCGAGGCAGGGCCTTGCGTACTGGCCGGTCCGACCTGCGATTCGATGGACGTGCTATACGAAAAAACGCCCTATGAGCTGCCGATTAGCCTGGAGATCGGCGACAAGGTGCTGATCGAAGGCGCCGGCGCCTATACGGCGACCTACGCGTCGGTCGGGTTCAACGGCTTCGCGCCGTTGAAGGCGTTCCATATCTGAGGGATCAGTGATCAGAGGTCAGTGATCAGAATGGGCGAATGCCTTTTTCTGATCACGGCTTCCTGACTCCTGCCTTCCTGCCTGATCACTGACCTCTGATTACTGATCCCTGGAGCTTGCGATGACCGATTGGCCCGTTTACGCCCCCCGGATCGAGGGCCCCATCGTGATGATCGGCTTCGGCTCGATCGGGAAAGGCACGCTTCCCCTGATCGAGCGGCATTTTTCCTACGACCCGGCAAGGCTCGTCGTCATCGATCCGGACGACGCCGACCGCAAGATACTGGACGCACGCGGAATACGGTTCATTCACCAGGCGGTGACGCGGGACAATTACCGCGAATTCCTCACGCCCCTGCTGACCGCGGGCGGCGGCCGCGGTTTTTGCGTCAACCTCTCGGTCGACACCAGCTCGATTGCCATCATGGAACTCGCTCGCGAGGTCGGAGCATTTTATATCGACACCGTGATCGAGCCATGGCCGGGCTTTTATTTCGACGCCAAGCTCGGACCGGAGGCTCGCTCCAACTATGCGTTGCGCGAGATACTGTTGGACGCCCGTCGGCGCAGCCCTGGCGGCATCACCGCAGTGTCGTGCTGCGGGGCGAATCCCGGCATGGTGTCGTGGTTCGTCAAGCAGGCGCTCCTCGATATCGCTCGCGATCTCGGCGTCAAGGCGAGCGAGCCTAAGTCCCGCGAAGACTGGGGCCGGCTCGCCATGACGCTGGGCGTCAAGGGCATCCACATCGCCGAGCGCGACACCCAGCGAGCCCGCTGCCCAAAGCCGCCCAACGTCTTCGTCAACACGTGGTCCATCGAGGGTTTTCTCTCCGAGGGCATGCAGCCGGCGGAACTCGGCTGGGGCACTCACGAGAACTGGATGCCGGACAACGGCCGGCGCCACTCCGCCGGCTGTGACGCCGCCATCTACCTGCTGCAGCCCGGTGCCAACACGCGGGTGCGGTCATGGACCCCGACCCCGCGGGCCCAATACGGCTTCTTGGTCACCCACAACGAATCGATCTCGATCGCCGACTACTTCACGGTGCGTGAGGGCGGCAGGGTCATGTACCGGCCGACCTGCCACTACGCTTATCACCCGTGTAACGACGCGGTGCTGTCGCTGCATGAGCTGTTCGGCCGTGCCGGCGTCGTTCAGGACGACCATCACATCCTCGACGAGCACGAGATTGTCGACGGCATCGACGAACTCGGCGTGCTCCTCTATGGCCATGCGAAGAACGCCTATTGGTATGGCTCCCAACTTTCTGTGGAGGAAACGCGGCAGCTCGCCCCCTACCAGAACGCCACCGGCCTTCAGGTGACTTCGGCGGTGCTCGCCGGAATGGTGTGGGCATTGGAAAATCCCGATCGCGGCATTGTGGAGGCCGACGAAATGGATTTTGGCCGCTGCCTCGAAATCCAGCGGCCCTACCTCGGCGCGGTGATGGGAACCTATACGGACTGGACGCCGCTGGCTGGCCGGCCCGGGCTGTTTCCGGAAAACATCGATCCGGCAGACCCATGGCAGTTCCGCAATGTGCTGGTGGGATGAGTAATACCAACGTTCATCTTTTACGCGCTCTTACTTGGGGTACGTACAATCCATTGAT
>WNFT01002226.1_pt1 | contig 16591 bp, 13 predicted proteins | sample 5400191 | NCBI WGS metagenome assembly WNFT01 (sample SAMN13153359, study PRJNA577476) | soil metagenome | isolation source: 80 cm saprolite under Madrone tree | place: USA:California | collected 2016-06-14 | reverse complement strand
GTCCATGTGTTCTCGGGAAGAGGTGGCCAGGTGTGACCGCAACAGATCAAGCAGAGGAGCGTAGGGACAGGAACGATCCGTTGGGAAACACTGGCCTTGCAGGAGGAGGAAGCCTTGAGCAGTCGCGTAGGTCTTCACCTCGGCAGCCAGGCGAGATTTGCCGATCCCTGCCTCACCGCTAATCAGGACAACCTGCCCCTCACCTCGCTTCGCCTGGTCAACGAGCACATGAAGGGCTGTCAGATCCGCTGCACGACCAATCAAGACTGGGCAAACGATTGGCTTGTTGGGGGAATGCTCCATGGCTTTCACCACCTTTTGATAAAAATTATTGCATGTGCTCCTACATTCCTATGACAATGATAAAAGGTGCTATACTGAAATGCTCGCTTGCCATCCTTGAAACCATACCGATTTTCAAATATTCCTGAGATGATAGTCATTCTAACAGCAAAACGCTGTGGATGGAAGAGTAATTCTACGATGGTTGAACTCATTAGTTCAAGTATGCTTCTCAATGAGATCGGTAGCTAGGGGACCCGTTTGGACGAGGGAAAGGAAAAAGTGTGCCAGACCCATAGCCTGTCCGCTACGAACAAACAATGGGTCTAGTCACACAAAGAGCTATCCCAAAAACAAAAAGGGTGACCGATGGGGCTTGAACCCACAACCGCTGGAGCCACAATCCAGTGCTCTGCCGATTGAGCTACGGTCACCACGTGCATTCATTTCTGAACGCAACGCTAGTATAGACAAAAGCTTGCGCCTTGTCAAGCCGGAAAAGTTCTCTGTTGCCGGGGGAATATTGGCAAGCAAATGGATACTTTTTATCTGTGGCCAATATCGCCCTCCTGTTGCGGATAACTGGCCGATGGCGAGATGTACTCCGAAGCCTGATAGCTACCCTGCTGCGAAGAGAGATTGCCGAGAGATTGTTGCAGAGAACTGGAAGCCACCTTATTAGCGGGAGCGATATCTTCTCGATGATCCCGGTTATACCTGTAGAGGCGGAAACTCCCAAATGCGGCTATGAGGAGACCGATGGCGAGTATTCCTATGCCGACTCCCGGGCTTAGCCCAGGTGTTTGATAGATGCTGGGGTTTTGATCATAGGCAGCTGTCGTGAGCTTGAGGCTGGGATTATCAAACCGGTCGTAGAGCTGCATTGCCACAACCAGGTTTGCCATTTGACTTTCATAGTAGATATCTACCTTCTGGCCTTGAAAGAAGATGCCATTCCAGTGCGGGTGGAAGTCATCCAGGACAAATGTGTACGCATCCTGGCTACCGGCGAGGCTAATATACGCGCCTCCGAAGACATCGCTTATGGAACCCGTGACTTTCTGGATATGACCAATATGATTTAAATTGAGGAGAGTATATTCGCCCTTGACAATGACCCTTTCCTGCTCTACACTCGAAACAGAACAGAGAGAGAACATCAATTGTAACCATATAAACTATAAGGTAGGTGAAAGGAAAGGGATAGTAAGCAGCATGACACAAAGTATTCCAGAAGAGAAGAGAGGCGAGGGACTATCCCATCACAATGAATCTGACCTTTCGCATCTGCCGCAGCTTCCCCCGGGCATCTTAGTTCCTGCTCCTGGCACGACTCCACGCCGCAGAACCCGCTGGCCCGATGCCATCGATGTGGTCTTCGAGAAAGACCCCGCGTGCCGCAACGTCTTCGAGGCCCTGCTCTACCAGGGATTGTGGGCGATTTTCTATCATCGTATTGCGCATGCTCTCTATAAGGCACATATTCCTTTTGTGCCGAGACTGATCTCGCAATTTGCGCGTTTCATTACCGGCGGCATCGAGATTCATCCCGGAGCAAAGATTGGCAAACGTTTCTTTATTGACCATGGCGCCGGTGTAGTGATTGGAGAGACGGCAGAGATCGGCGATAACGTAATGCTGTATCACCAGGTAACACTTGGTGCGACCGGCTGGTGGCGGCCCAGTCCTGGTCGTCGCCAGAAGCGTCACCCAACCATCGAAGACGACGTGACCATCGGCGTGGGAGCAGCCATCCTCGGGCCGATCACGATAGGCAAGGGCAGCAAAATAGGCGGCATGACCCTGGTACTTGAGTCTGTGCCATCAAACTCCGTTGTTGCCTCCAAGCCTGCCGAACTCCTGGTAAAGGGCGGCGAGACCCTCGAAAAGCACCAGGAACTGACCCAGGGTTGGAATGGCGAGATGGATTACCAGATTTGATTCAATACGTTAAGATCGTGCTGATCACCATATCCCAGAAGCGGTCTACCTCCAGGGCATAACCCACACGCGCATTTGGCGCTTTGCCCAGCCTGTCAAAGACATCGCACACTGTGCGCCCGGATGTCCATTCACCCGTTGTCTCGATCTCGACATGCATATCGTGTGCCCGCAGGATAGAAGGATCAACCACGGCAGCAACGGCACAGGGGTCATGTACTGGAGCGGCAGGGAAACCAAATTCATCGCGATACCTGCCGGCAAAGAAATCGAGCAGGTCCGCCGCGAATGTGGCAACCGGCCGATTAGCTTCCCGCAAATGCCCCAGGATGTCCTCAGTTGCCAGCGCCTGGTGCGTCACCTCCAGAGGGCACATAGTAATCGGTCGCCTGCATGAGAAGACGATAGCCGCTGCTTCAGGATCGGTGTGGATATTAAATTCGGCGGCAGGCGTCGTGTTGCCCAGGCCGATTGCTCCACCCATGAGCGAGATAGCCTGAATTTTGGGCAGGATGGCAGGCTCGCGGCGGATGGCGACAGCAATATTGGTCAACGGGCCGGTAGGGACAAGCGTAATATCTCCATCCGAGTTCAGAAGCAGATCGATAAGCAGATCAACAGCATGCTGGGGAGCAAGTTCGATGTCCGGTTCGGGGATGTGCGGCCCATCCAGACCCGATTCGCCATGGATATCTGGAGCGTGCTTTGCGAGACGCACAAGCGGCCGTTCCGTACCCATTGCCACAGGCACATTGCGAATATCCGCCAGCGAACAGACCTTGAGAGCATTCAGCGTGGTTTTTTCTATAGATTGGTTGCCTGCAACGGTTGTTATGGCGAGGAGATCAATAGCAGGATGATGGGCGGCCAGTAATATGGCGATGGCGTCGTCATGGCCGGGGTCGCAATCGAGGATGATTTTGTGCTTCATGTATCTTTCACCTTCGGGAGATGCAAAATAGTTAGTTGTTCTTTATAATCGTATCTCATCACTTTCCGAGAATGTTGACCGAGCGAGCGACAAGTATCCCTATCATGATGAGTGAAAGCACTGCCTCTAGCATCATGAGAGTTTTCGCCGTTTTTGTGAGTGGATATGTATCAGCAGGGCTAAGAGCGGTTGCTCCGGTGAAGGCGACGAAAAGATAATCAAGAAAATGCGGTTCCCAGCTTTTTCCGTTGACTTGCTGTGGAAATAGAAAATCCGCGGCATGATGACCAGAGAGATGACGTTTCCAGGGGCCTCCTCCGTCTAGTTCCCAATACCACAAGGCGAAGACCAGGATATTCAAGGACCAGAGCAGGGCTGCAGAGCGTAATAGATTGGTGGCATGTGTATCAGTTGGCAAGGTGCGAATTAAGAGGACAACACCCAAAACGAGCGCCAACGTGCTGAAGCCCAGGGGTATCAACACAAGAATACGCCTGGCCTTATGTGAGAGATCCCATGCTATCAGGATGTCGATGATGATTGGAGCCACAAACACCGCTTCCACGATCAAAAGGAGCCAGTTAGGACCAATGATTACATTGGGTGGAAGAACGAGGTAGAGCAGGCCGGTCATAAGGATGCCGACGAGTGCAGCGACACTTGGAACCACATCTTCCTCAAGTTCATCTGAAGCTGGTGTATTCTTCTCATGGACTGAGTCATCTTGCTGCGTTTTCTTGACGGGTTTCATTGCTATTTCGGCCTTACCTTCCGGAGAGAAGAAACTGGCTTTTATCATGGTATTACGCTACATTAATATTATAGACGATAGAGGGACAAATTGCTTTCGGGTTCGGATGGTGACGACGCTCAATACTACCAGATAGAAGATGTAGAAAGTGCCCTGATAAAGTTACGAGCCAGATTACGAAAGGAGTACTAGGCATGAACAACCAGTACGAGTACGACCAGTATTCAATGAACATACAATATGACCCGGTTGATCATATCTATGTGGTCACTGTTCCTGAACTCCCAGGATGCCGGACACATGGGAAGACGTATGAAGAAGCTGTTCGACAGGGACGAGACGCAATCGCAAGTTGGATTGATGATGCCCGAGCTTCAGGAGATCCTATCCCTCCTCCAAAGATGGTCGTGAGAGTATGATATTAAGCTTCTACCACTGCGGAATATGGGATAGGCAAAATTTCGGCCGGCAATGAGGGCGAGCCGTTAGATGAGAGATAAACTTTGCCTTTATCGGATGGATTTTTGCCGAGCAGTCCAAGCCCATAGTAGTGACCTGAAATAGAAGCGCTACTCGTTGTTACTCCGATAATTTTCCCCGAATCATCATGGATGGTTGATTCGAGCTTCGTCACATTTGTGGCATCTATTTCTGCACGTAGTCGCACCAATTTTCTGGAAGGTGAGTAGGAAAGCATGCTCTGCCTGCCTATGAAAAAGGGTTTATCAAGTTTGATGCAACTGCCAAAACCAGCCTCCATAGGACTGACATGATATGGACCGGCAAGCTCTTTACCGTAAAGGGGTAAACCAGCTTCTATTCTGAGACTGTCTGCTGCACTCAACCCAATGGGACTTAAGGAATCGTCAAAACCTGCGTCCATTAGAGCATTCCACAGGAATTCTGCTTGCGATGGAGGCACAAAGATTTCGTATCCTACAGGTTCACCTGTATATCCCCTGCATGCAAGCCAACCAACTATTCCTGAAAACGAAAGCTCAATAATTTGTCCTTTTCTGAGATTGTTCAAAATGTGGCGGCTCTTGTGATCGTTCAGAAGGTGCTGCATAATGGCCGTAGATTTTGGCCCTTGAAGAGCAAGAACGATCAATGGATCGGAATCGACCTTGAGATTCGTGATGCTACAACTTCTATCCACCTCGACGCCTGGTCTTGCCGGGTCTATGATCACATCTCGAGCAGCAACTGCACGTAACCAGCTTTCTACCATTTGAGCTTTGAAAGGATCTAACTCCATGATGAAGTAATCTGATGTGATGCGGTAAAGAATGCAATGACTGATGATCATGCCTTCTGGTCTTAGAATGCAGGCGCGACAACTTCCACCTGTATGCAGTTGGGGGATATGTTCTGTAAGCACAAGATCTAAGAACCGTTCTGCTCCATGGCCGCGAAAGCCAAGTAAGACCTTGTAGGAAAGGTCAAACAGGCCAGCATGCTTGCGAACATGCTGATGCTCCTGGCCGGCAGAAGTATAGTAGAGAGGCAGTTGGAAATCGGCGAATTCAGTGAAGATAGCTCCTGAAGCGTTATGACAACTATAGAGTGGAGACGGCTTAGAAGGAATCTCAGGGGACTGGGTGACCCTGGCGATCCAGGAATCCATCTTATCAAAAGAAAACCTTTTCTTGTCCAGGCCAGCTTTCTTTGGAAGCGCGGTTTGCCCGATGAAATAAGGTTTGTTGTATGCGATTAAAGCCTCTACGCCTGGCTCGCTGCCCGTACCTGAACCGGCAAATGCCAGTATAGCGCTATCAATTGCAGGCTTTCCACCGAATAATTCAGCGCGAGTTTGCGCATCGTCAGGTGTTCGGACCTGATATTTTTTGGACAGTTTTGCTAAGAGCTCAGATAGTATTAGCTGAGTTCCAATGATCTTCCAGGTTGCTGTATTATGAGCGGTTAACGTTCTTATACCAAACAACGTTTGATCCCCAAATGGTATTTCCACCACCCGTAACGGCCTGGTATTTCCAACCTCAAGTGTACCCCCTAAGAAGTTGAAGGCTTCATCTCCAGGTATAAGGACTTCTCCCATACCTGCTTGATCGAAATACCAGGAATCTGCGCCTTTTATGATGATCGGTCCATCGATTGTGATAAAAGGATCACCTCTTTCGACTTCAACATATCCATCTGAAAGCATATGCAACCAATTGCAGAAATTTGTTGCGGGGTTGCGTTGATAGACGAGCAAAAAACGTGGGTGCGGCTCACCGGACAAGGCGCAAACGAGAACATTGAGGCGCTTTTCTCCATTCGGCTTCAAAACGAGAGCAGGAAAAACTTCTCCTTTTTTCAGATCGAATATATCTCTACTAATGATCGACTGCAGAAAATTCGTGGCTCGCTCTCCCGTTACAATCAATGCTTCTGACCAGTTCCTCAAATCCCATATTTCTACTTTGCCTGTAGCGGTTTGCGGCTGGATGGGCGCAACGAATTGTGCCCCTACATAATTGCTGCCCTCGCGCCCCTTTTGAGGAAACGTGCCTGGAAGATGCCCGCTACTTTTCTTTAAGATTGCCCTTACGCGCTGACTTGTAGATCGGAGCAACTCTTCCCTGACTTTGCCTCCCAGTGTTTCTCGCCGAAAGCCAAAATATCTATATGGTTTTATACCTTTACAAATCTCAGCTATGATGGTGGCAAGCTCGCATACTTCAGTCTCACCATAACCCAATTGCGAGATCCAAGTTGTTCCCAGGCGGATGCCAGAAGCTAACGCGGCGTGTCTATCACCCGGAATCATATTGCTGTTGCAGGTGATACCGACCCTCTCTAATAAACGTGTGACAACCTCGCCAGATAATCTCTGTTTTGTGAAAGTCGGAACTTTTCCAACGTCCGCTACCACCATATGGGTATTTGTGCCGCCGAAAGCTACGGGTATCCCCAGATGGGCAAGATGTTGATGTAAAAGACGAGCATTCTCAGCAATTTTGTCCTGCAACAGTTTGAACTCTTGCGTCCGTGCTATTTCAAAGGCAACTGCTAATGCTACAATCTGCTGAAAGACGGGGGCACTTTGCAGTCCGGGAAAAACGGCTCTATCAATGGATTGCGCGATAGCGTGATCTGTACAAAGAATAGCTGCTCCTCTTGGGCCACATAATGTTTTGCAGGTCGAAAAAGTCACCACATCCGCATAACCTATCGGATTTGGAATAAGCCCTGCGATAACCAGGCCGACCGGATGAGAGATGTCAGCTAAAATGTAGGGTCGAGGCTCGGTTTCTTCAGCAATCTGTCGAAACTTCTTCCAGTCAATTGCCCAGGGATAAGAACTGGCTCCACCAACAATCAATTTAGGACAATAGTGTTGAGCCAGGTCTCGAATTTGATTGTAGTCCAATTGTTGCGTTGATGGATCTACTCCATAATGTACGATTCTGTATGTTTTGCCAGACCTGTGCAAGGGACTTCCATGCGTCAAATGACCACCATCTACCAGGCTCATGCTTAAAACAACATCTCCTGGTTTCAAAAGTGCTTCGAATACGGCTGTATTGGCTAATGAACCGGTGGGGCACTGCAAGTTCACATGGATATCCGAAGCGTTCACAGAGATATCGCTATGGTCGGCCCATTCAGTCGAGAAAACAGCTGAGGCGCGTCTTTGGGCTACCGTTTCAACTACATTGGCCAGTTCTGTTCCTTTGTTGGAGCGGGAGTCTCCGTATCGTGAATAATATGCCAACTGTTCGTCCAGGTCCAGCAGGTGTTCCCAGCCGACTTGAGCCATGCGTTTAGGAGGATAACCCTCCGCATCTATATTTGAAAAGACGGAGGCCCAGGCCTCCGTCACCGAAGGGGGGCACAAGCTTGAAGCCGCGCCCAGGCAAATCTGTCTGAACTGCCTCTGTTCTTCTCGCTCTAGCAAAGCAGCCAACCATGGATCCACCTCTGTGATAGAACTTCGCCAGATGCGCTGAACTGCTGAGTAGTCCATGTGGGAATACCTCCAGGTTCCGTAAAAAGTCTAGTACCAGGGCGACCACAGCATGATAGCTTTTCGCGCTGTCTTCACACCTGTTGTATAAGGACATAAATGTGTCCTACTGCATTACTATTCTCCAAATTTTGATTAGATGCAGGGTCACAAAGGGCTACAAGTTCATACACGGGTAGTTTTGGAAGAATCTAACAAAAGCATTTAGCATGGACAAGGTAGAAAGTACGAAGGTTTTTAGTGGGTATTTCTCCGTAGTTTGTATGGGTAGATCTACGAAGGTGCCAGGCTGCTATCAGGGGAAAAAAACGTGGGTATTTCCTCCCCCGTCCCTATGGAATCAAACCTCCTCTTCCCCAATGATATAATGGCCATATGAAACGAAACGCTATTCAGGCTAGACGAGGAAGCATCTATTGTCACAAAAAATACGCGGCAATCTCATCATCGGTCAATCCGGGGGAGCAACTGCTGTCATCAACGCCAGCCTTGTTGGAGCATTCGAGACTGCATTAGCGGATGAGTGCATCGATGGAATTTATGGCATGCTCTATGGCATCCAGGGATTGTTGAAAGAAGAGATCGTCGACTTGCGAGCGGAAGCAAGCCACGTATGGCCCCAACTGCTTTCCACACCCTCGGCTGCCCTGGGTACGTGCCGATACAAATTGCAAGACGATGATCCTGGACGCATCATTGAAATTTTGCGGCGCAATGATATCCGCTATTTACTCTACATTGGCGGCAATGACTCTGCCGATACTGCTCACCGATTGGCTGAGGCGGCTCAGTACACTGGCTATGAGCTGCAGACGATCAGTGTCCCCAAGACGATTGACAATGATCTGCCCATTACCGATCACTGCCCAGGCTATGGCAGTACGGCTCGTTTCATTGCTCTGGCCACCAGTGATTCGGCGATGAACACAATTTCTATACCCTGGCATTATCCCGTTAAGGTGATAGAAACGATGGGACGTGATGCCGGTTGGCTGGCCGCCTCGTCGGCGCTGGGGAAACGCGATGAAGAGGATGCCCCACATATTATTCTCGTGCCCGAAGAACCTTTCAATGCTGATCGTTTCCTGGCGCAGGTTGAGCAGATTTATCGTCGTATAGGATATGTCGTCGTTGTTGCTGCCGAGACCATCCGCGATGAGCAGGGGCAGCAGCTTGGCGCGATCAAACAGGCGGGAACAGATGCCTTTAACCATCCCCTGCTAAGTGGAACTGCGGAATATCTGGTAGAATTAGTGAAGCAACGGCTAAAATTACGCGCACGTTTCGACAAACCGGGCGACCTGCAGCGCATGGCATCAAATGCTATTTCACAAACCGATCGCCACGAGGCCTACCTGGTAGGAAAAATGGGCGTACAGGCGCTTTTGAACGGCGAAAGCGATAAAATGGTAACATTGGTACGTCATACAGAACCGGCATATCATTGCACAACGGAACTGGCGGAGCTGGCGCAGGTCGCAAATGCGCAGAAGCTATTGCCTGCCAGCTACCTGAATGAGAGTAGAACTATGGTTACGAAAGCATTTTATGATTACGCGTTGCCGCTGGTTGGCGATCCATTGCCTCAATATGCGCGGCTGCAAAAAATAGGAGTACGGCGATGACGGGTCTCAAGAGAGCTATTGTAGTCGTCCTTGACGGCGTTGGCGCGGGGGCAAATCCCGACGCCCATGCCTATGGAGATGATGGTGCCAGTTCACTTGAACATTGTGCGCAGGCCATTGGCGGACTGGAACTGCCAAACCTGGGACAAATCGGCCTGGGCAATATCACTCCCATTCTAGGTACACCCCCGAATGAACATGCCCGGGGATCATATGGGCGCATGGCAGAGGCAGCAGCGGGCAAAGACAGCACCACGGGACATTGGGAGATGATGGGCGTGGTGCTGCGTAGACCCCTTCCCACCTATCCGCGCGGATTTCCTGACGAGCTTGTGGAGCAATTTGAACACGCCATCGGGCGCAAGGTCCTCGGCAATAAGCCTGCCTCGGGCACGGAAATCATCAAGGAACTCGGTGAAGAGCATCTTCGTACAGCGCGTCCTATCCTCTATACATCGGCGGACAGTGTTTTTCAGCTCGCCGCGCACCAGGAAGTTATACCGCTTGCAGAACTGTATCGTATGTGCGAGATTGCACGTGCTATGCTTACCGGCGAAAATGCCGTCGGACGGGTCATAGCACGTCCATTTATAGGTACACCTGGAAATTTTACACGTACAGAGCATCGACGTGATTTCTCGCTCGCGCCGCTGGATACGACGCTGCTCGACGTACTAAAAGACAGTGGGAAAGAAGTAATCGGCATAGGCAAGATTGAGGATCTTTTTGCCGGGCGCGGTCTGACGCAGCGCGATCATACCGAGACGAATCGTGACGGTATGGCCGCAACGCTCCGCTGGCTGGAACGGGACTTCACGGGTCTACTCTTTGTCAACCTGGTAGAATTTGATATGTTATGGGGCCATCGTCGCGATAGCCAGGGCTACGCGCAGTCACTGCGGGATGTAGATGCCTGGTTTGGGCAGGTGCAACGGGTAATGCAGCAAGGTGACGCCATCTTCTTCACTGCTGATCATGGCGTAGACCCCACCTATCGTGGCACCGATCATACTCGCGAACACGTGCCGCTTCTTGCTTACGGCGAGCAGGTACGGGCAGGGGTAAATCTAGGCGTGCGTTCAACCTTTGCCGACCTCGGCCAGACGCTCGCTCAGGCCTTTCACGTGGAACCACTTGTCGCCGGCACAAGTTTTGCACACGATATAGGGCTGGTATAATCCAATATGACTGAGGTACAACGAAACAGAACCTATCCTATTTTACATGGAGAGCGCGTCTACTTACGCCGTCCCAGGATGCAGGATGCACAGAACGTTTTTCACTGGGAGCGTGACGACGTAGTATGGCGCTATGATCCACGCCGTCCTTACTCACAAAGCATGGGCGAATTTCTGCCCATCTTTGAACGCAATTATGTGCAGGGGAACGGGCGGCAATTCTGGTTTATTATCGAAGATGAACAACACATCCCAATAGGCACCATCACCTACTTCAATATCGATTATCGCATAGGACAGGTTGAGGTAGGGCTGGGATTAGGAGATAAGACGAGCTGGGGCAAGGGTTACGGGCCGGAGGCCATTCGAACACTGGTGGCCTATCTTTTTACGCAGCCCGGTATCGTACGTATCTACGCAGAAACTGCCATGGCAAACAAGCCCGCACGCCGGGCTTTCACCAAAGCCAACTTTGTGGAGGTGGGGCAAATTTATGATCCACGCAGTTCGGGAGAACCCTGGATACTCTTAGAAATATGGAAAAGGTAGGCACCTATCCATCTTGCCAACGCCGCTCGGTCGCGGCTAGTGCTTCGCACTCAAGCAAGATGAAAAGAGTAGGCACCTATCCATCTTGCCAACGCCGCTCGGTCGCGGCTAGTGCTTCGCACTCAAGCAAGATGAAAAGAGAAGCTATTCTAAAAAGTGAGTACGTCATTACCTTAACTCTCTCGTCAAAGATCCCCAATTAAACTAATAATGTGGTAATGAACGTAGATAATACGGAGTACGTATTACCACGCATATATCTGATTGCATTGAATTTTGTGTTACGGGAAGTCAGGAATATGCTTGTTTGATTGACCAGTTTGTCTTGTAGTGAGAGCCTAAAGACGGCTTCGAATGTTTCGCCGGCAGGTAAAAATCTATTTCATCTGTAAAAACTGCCAATCTTACCTTGATTAAAGATAGATGGGTTATTTCCATTGCTTAAGGAAGCATCAATTAAAGAGTGGATTAAAGATATTGCAATTCGTCGATATGTATGTTATAACTAAACGAGGGGGTCCTGGAAAAAGTCGTGGGTATTCCAGGGAAGAACTCCAGAAAACTACGTAGTACAAATAGCGAGTTTTCAAGGAGGGAATATCCTCTTTCCTGTATAAGGGTCAGAATCTCCGCAGACCTCGTTTCACCATTGATATCCTGTTCTTTGCCAGGTACCAGGTACCTGACAAAGAGGTCGCAGGCTCCAGTAGCGTGTCTCATTTGAATTTCGAGATAATGAGGTATAAGGAATGTTAATGTCTCAAGTCGGGTTTGAACAAGAATCCGAGAGTAAATATTTGGAATCAGCAATTTCAGCTTTACCAGAAGCATCAATCACTGTAATGATTGTGGACGATCATGTGTTGATTCGCCAGGCAATCAGTCATATTTTAAGTTCTCAGTCTGTGATAGAGCGTGTCGTTACAGCGCGGGACTATATGGAGGCCCGGGAGCAGGCTGTTAAACTTCAGCCTGATATCATCTGGCTCGATATGCATATTTCCTGCTCCAACAGCATCACAGAAATAAGCCGCCTCAGAAAGGTTTCCCCTACTTCCCGCATCATTGTGTTGGCTGACCTGGAAGACGAACAGGAAGCTTTCGCGGCAATTATGGCGGGTGCGCAAGGGTATCGTTCCAAGCAGGACCTTGATGAGAATGAAGTAATGATAGCCATCAACATGATCCGCCGTGGAGAATTTGTCTTACGTCCGCTCCTGGCGGCACAGCTGGTTCATCGTCTAAGATCTGCCGCCTTGCCGTTGTGGGGATCTGAGAACGAACATGGGTCTCACCCGTTGATACGCAACACTGAATTTAGCGGGCTGGTACATCTCACATCGCGTGAGCGCGAGGTGCTCCAGTTAATCAGCCAGGGATACCGCGACCGCGATATTGCTGAGGGATTGCATATTTCAGAAAAGACGGTGCAAAAGCATGTGCAGAGTATTCTGAGCAAACTTGGCGCTCAGAACCGCACGGAAGCGGCTTATCTGATCCTTCGTCAATCGTTCCATGGGGCATAATAGGACCGATTCTCACCGCTTTTCGTGATAGACTTATATTTATAAGCCAATAAAATCTTGACAGGAGGAGAAGTATCAATGTCCGAACAGCAAACTCCGCTTATAACCTTTTACAAGGGCTGGGATGGCTACCAGCAACATCTTATCAAAGCCATTGCCCCACTTTCAAGTGAGCAGCTTGCCCTGCGTGCCGCGCCGCACTTGCGCTCAATTGGCGAGACTGCCACTCATATTATTGGTGCGCGCACGCGCTGGTTCCATAACTTAATGGGCGAGGGCGGTGAGGATATCGCCTCTTTAACAAGGTGGGATCGCGAAGGTATGCCGGTCCGCACTGCCGCCGAACTGGTCGAAGCCCTCAATACAAGCTGGCAACTCGTCGAAAGCTGCCTGACTCGCTGGCAAGTTGCTGACCTCGAACAAACCTATACAGATTCAGATGACGACGAGCCTGAGATCCTCACACGCCAGTGGGTCATCTGGCACCTGATTGAACACGACGTGCATCATGGCGGCGAGCTCTCTCTCACCCTGGGCATGTACGGCCTGGAAGCGCCTGATCTCTAGCCGGAAGACGAGTTATAGTGTCTCCCCTTACAGGTTGATACTGTAACTTTGCTGTCCCACCACAACCTGTAACAGAAACGCGATCTGCAGCGATTTCAGACCTGCCGGTTCCGCGTACACTACATGTCCGTTTACACCTTGAGCGCCAGCTTTGAAGGTGTAGGGGAGCGTATTAGCTATTGGTGGGCGGTTCGCACCATTGATGTACAAGCGGATATAATCATAGCCGTAACCAGGTGATATATTTGCGCCATTACCGTTATCCACGCTGAAGTTGAGAACATAGAACTGCTGTCCCGTTTTGCACTGGCTACCTGCATAGGAGTAGCGAATATCCACGCTCAGCAGGTGATAGGTCAGAATAGAACCTTCGAAGTTATAGGGAACAGTCAATGATTGAGGTGATATTTTCCCGGTGTACTGGTTGGGGTTGAAAGCGCCGCTGAAAGGCATTGTCATCAACATTTCCCCCGTTGCGGCGGAACCGAGTTGCAGTTTCAGCGCATTCAACTGCGTATTTTGAGCAACAGGAAAATCGATCCAGCCTGTTTCACTCACGCCGGGTTGGGGTCCCGTGGAAAGGCTGATATTGGTGGGTGCAACAGGCTGAAGTTTTGGGATAAGCAGGCGAGCGACATCATAATAAATCACAGCAACCGAAAATTTATTGGGATTAGTCACGCGCATATTCAAACGTACTGTCCCTGGTGCGGGATGAATATCATCGTTGGCGAAGGAGGTTGCATATTGCGCGCTCAAAACGGTGAAGTTCAGGTTTGCATAGGGAATGGTACGCTGGACATTCAATGTAGTAACGGCAGATGGTGCGGTATTGGTGGTCGTATTAATCTTTATGCTCTTAAGCCAGCTCCATGTAACAAGGCTAACGACACTCAGGATCAGCAGCCCTGCGACGAGTATGATACTAAGCCATGGGCTCAGCCTGAATGAGTGCGTTTTTTGGGGTGCGCGAGAAATTGCTGCATGAGACGTGGCTTCTCGGAGTTGCTCCACCAATATGGTGGATGGACCTTTTTTCGCCATAAGTTATTCCCCTCTTAAAATACCGATTGCTTTCTTTATTGTAACAAGTTTTGCGAATTCTTGACACCCCCTTTATGCTCGTGTTAGCATGAGTTCAGACTAACAGGCATATCTTCCTGCATAAGAGAGGGGCGCGTAGGAGTAAGCCCTACCACTACATTCCTCACTATTTATGAGTGTCAACAAGGAGCAATAGTTTCAATGAAGATTCATGAATACCAGGCCAAAGAGATCCTGGCGCGCTACGGCATTCCAATTCAACCTGGGCGAGTAGCGTATACGCCAGAGGAGGCCGAAGAAATTGCCCGCGAACTGGGCGGGCCGGTTGTGATTAAAGCCCAGGTCTACGTGGGTGGTCGTGGAAAAGCAGGTGGCATTCAATTTGGCGATACCCCTGAAGAGGCGCGTGCCGCCGCAGCAAAGGTGCTGGGCATGAATATCAAGGGATTGACCGTAGAAAAGGTGCTGGTCGTTTCCAAGCTGAATATCGCGGAGGAGTACTATCTCGGTATAATCCTTGACCGCAAGTCGCAGGCACCCGTTGTGATGGTTTCAAAAGCTGGAGGCATCGATATCGAGGAGGTGGCCGCGACGATGCCGGAGAAGATCATCCAGCAGCCAATTGATATGCGCTGGGGATTACGCCCATTCGAGGCTCGTGATATTCTGGCCCGCGCCGGACTGCCGCACAAAGTCATCGCCAGGGGTGGAGCAATGCTTACTGCACTTGCCAGAGCCTTTATCGAGAGCGATGCTAGCCTTGCTGAAATCAACCCGCTTGCACTGACAAGCGATGGGCAGGTACAGGCCGCCGATGCAAAGATTCTGATCGATGACAACGGCCTTTTCCGTCAGAAGGAATATGCCGAGTGGGCAGAGTCAGAGGAGTCGAATCCTTTGGAGTTTGAGGCCAAGCAGGAGGGTCTAACCTACGTCAAGCTGGATGGCGATGTTGGAATTATCGGCAATGGCGCGGGCCTGGTCATGACCACGCTCGATATGGTGGCGCGTGTCGGTGGCAAGCCGGCCAATTTCCTCGACATCGGCGGGGGCGCGAAGGCTGAAGTGATGCGCAAGGCCTTAACGTTTGTAGCGCGTGATCCACAGGTCAAGGGTATCCTGGTCAACATCTTCGGTGGCATCACGCGTGGCGAAGAGGTGGCCAGAGGCGTAATTATGGCCCAATCCGAACTGCCCGCGGGCATGCCCATCGTCGTACGCCTGTCTGGTACCGGATCAGAAGAGGGCAAAGTGCTGCTGAAGGATGCCGGACTCGACTGGGGTAAAGATATGCGCGACGCAGCCGAGAAGATCGTCGCCGCCATCGGAGCGAAAAGTTAGAGGAAAAGAACACATGAGTATTTTGCTTGATAATACAACACGTGTAATTGTGCAGGGCATTACCGGGCGCGAGGGACAATATCATACGCGCAACATGAAAGCAGCCGGTACAAATGTAGTTGGCGGCGTCACTCCCGGCAAGGGTGGAGAAACCATTGAAGATTTGCCCGTTTTCGATACAGTTTCCGAGGCCAGAGCCGCAACGGGTGCCAATGCATCCTGTATTTTTGTGCCCGGACCCGGCGCTGCCGATGCCATTATGGAAGCCGCCAGCGCGGGCATCGAGTTGATCGTCTGCATCAGCGAATGGATTCCTGTCATCGATATGACACGCGCTATCCTGGTTGTACATGAGCACGGCTCGCGTCTGATTGGCCCCAACTGTCCGGGCATGTGTACGCCCGGTCATGGTAAGATCGGCATCATCCCTTACCAGATATTCAAACCAGGGCCGGTAGGTTTCATCTCACGGTCCGGAACGCTGACCTACGAAGTTGTGGCCTTGCTGACGGAAGCGGGCATCGGGCAATCCACCTGCATCGGTATCGGCGGCGACCCCATCATCGGCTCGACCTTCATCGATTATTTGAAGCTGTTCGAGGCCGACCCGGGAACGCAGGCTGTGGTCATGTGTGGTGAGATAGGTGGAAGCGATGAGGAAGATGCAGCCGAGTACATTAAGACGATGACCAAACCCGTTGTAGCCTTTATCTCAGGTCGTACAGCGCCTCCGGGAAAGCGTATGGGGCACGCAGGAGCGATCATCTCCGGCAATACCGGAACGGCCCAGGGCAAGGTTGCGGCACTCAAGGCCGCAAACGTACCCGTTGCTGATACGATCTTTGATATTCCTGGGCTCGTAAAAGAGGCGTTGTCAAGGGTA
>WNFT01014211.1_pt1 | contig 16600 bp, 15 predicted proteins | sample 5400191 | NCBI WGS metagenome assembly WNFT01 (sample SAMN13153359, study PRJNA577476) | soil metagenome | isolation source: 80 cm saprolite under Madrone tree | place: USA:California | collected 2016-06-14 | reverse complement strand
CGAGATCGTAGGCGCTGCTGCCCAGGAGCGCGAGCCAGCGTGCGTGGCGAATGATCACGTCGAAAAGATCGCCGTGAATGACGAGGTAGCGTTTCCCGTCGGCGGCGACGTGGATGGCATCCTCGAGCACCTCGATGCCGCCGAAATGGGTGCCGTAGTAGTCGCGCAGGAACTCGTCATGGTTGCCGGGGATATAGAACAGGCGCACGCCCTTGCGGGCTTGACGCAGCAGCTTCTGCACGACGTCGTTGTGAAGCTGCGGCCAATACCAGGCGGATTTCAGCTGCCAGCCGTCGACGATGTCGCCCACGAGATAGATCGTCTCGGCTTCGTAATGGCGCAGCAAATCGAGCAACTTGTCGGCTTGGCAACCGCGCGTTCCGAGATGGATGTCAGATAAGAATAATGTGCGGACCCGTTGCGGGCCGCGCGACACCCGGTCAAGCATTCGTGGTCCTGCACATGGCGCGCTTATGCGTGATTTCTGTTGCAGGCAAATGACAGCGCGCGAGGCAACGCCAAGCGGGCCGCAAGCAGGCGTAATGTCTGCTACATACGGGGGGACGCGTGGGCCTTGAGCCCACCGGGAGCATAGATTGCGCCTCCTCGATAGGGGGCCGCGCTATGCCGAGAACCGAAATCCTGGAGCATATCCGCAGATACGTGCACCCGTTTCGCATCGAGAAGGGCAAGGATTTCTGGCTGAAGGAGTTCGACCCGGAAGAAAGAGCTCGCGGCGGCGCGGGCAGCGCTTGCTCACGAGCAGTAGCCACATGATGCGCGAGTCGCTGCGGCGTGGCGCACCTGAATACGTTCTAGCGCGTCTCAGCCAGCGATGCACCAAGGCGTGCAGTCGCGCGAGTGGACTTTGGCCTGGCGGTTGGAGCAGTGCCTGCTATCTGGCTCTCGATATAATTCGCAAAAACCCGCGCCTTGGTGCTGGGCTGTCGTCCCGGAAAAACGGCCCATAGATCGTGCGGCGGCAACAGCCAATCGTCCAGTACGACTTTCACCGCGCCGGACTTCAGTTCCGGCGCGAACATCCATTCGGAGGCGATCGCGAGGCCCAGCCCCGCAAATACGCCCTCCCGAACACCCTCCGCAGCACTGACTCGAACCCGGCCCTCGAGGATAACCGACATTTCGGTGGTTCCCCGCCGGAACGTCCAAGCCGTTCCGCCCGCGGGTTGGTCATAGACAACAGCTCGGTGCTTCGCCAGATCAGCAGGCGTTTTCGGAACACTCATCGTCTTGAAATAGGCAGGCGAGCCGATCACCCGCCTTTGGCTCTGCCCGATCTTGCGTGCCGTGAATGAGGAATCGGCGAGCTGGCCCAAGCGCAGCGCCACGTCTATGGCCTCTTCGATCAGGTTTTTGTTGGCGTCGCTGAGCAGAACATCGACGTCGAGGGCAGGGTGCTCCGCCAAGAAAGCGGAAAGCCACGGCATGACGTGGAGCCGCGCAAAGGTGACGGGCGCGCAGATGCGCAGACGGCCCGACAAGCTTGCGGCCGCACCGCGCGCGGCGAGTTCGGCTTCGTCGGATCGTCTTGGAAACGGCCGGTTGGCCGAGGCGCAACTGCTTGGCCGCGCCGGAGAACGAGCCGGCATCGACCACGCGCACGAACGCTTCCATGGCAGCCATGCGGTCCATGGGCCATTCCCTCGAAGAATGGCCCATATTAGCCCTGGCAACGTGGCGGTAAACCATGCCTGGAATGAAGCTGCTGCGGTCAGCCAACCTTCACAATTGGCGGTTTATGGAAGAGCAAGTAATCGCCGGTTTGAGATCCCTGCTGGCGAAGATACTTGCCGAGTACGACTTGTGGCGGCTCCCAACGGAGGAGCGCCGCAGGAACGTCGTTCGGGGAAGCCTGCAGCTCGTCCGCCAATGCAAGCGCGTTAGCGGCAGCCTTTGAGGTGCTCGCGGCGGTATGGGGTCGCGGAATCGCAGCTGCGTCACCGATGATGACGACCCGCCCGGCGACCATATGGTCCGACGCGAGGTCGCGGATGGCCTGGGCGAAGGGCTGTGTGGTCGCCTCGACGACTTCGCGAAAAACAAGGGGAAGCAGGTTCTCTGCGTCGCGATGGAGATGCTCAACCCACCGATCGGCCAACAAACCTTCCGGGATCGCATAGCCGCGCGGATGACCGTTGCGATCGGTCATGATCTCGCCGAGCAAACGTTCATCGGTCACACGGTACCAAACCCAGTTGTAGAGCCGGTGGCCAGGACGCACGTCGTTATGCTCGCCAGGGACGAGATAACCGAGGATGTGGGAGCCCTTGTTGTTGGCAAATCCGAGGTCCCCGTGAAGCATCTCCCGCGCGGCAGGCGGCATTTCGCCTTCTGGGATCAGGCCACGCCATGCGAGATATCCGGCATAGGTTGGCTGCATGGTCGGCCGGAACTGCTGCCGCACGACTGAATTTCCTCCGTCGGCGCCGACCAGAAGATCGCCTGTTTCGCTTGTTCCTTCCTCGAAATGCGCCGTCACCGTCCCCGCCTCGGGGGCCTGATCGATCCTCACCAGCGTCTTTGCCTGGTGATAGTTCCGGTCGCCGAAGGCTGCTTTCAAAGTCGTGTAGATGAGCGACCATGACGTCTGGGTTTGTGGGGCGAAATGTTTGGACTGGATCGAGCCATCTGGCCGTAAGACAGTCCGGTACTGCGATCGCACGCCAAGCTCGACGGCTCGAATATCCACGCTGGCTCGCCGAAAGACTTCAACCACCTCGGGCTGAAGGACGATGCCGCCACCTCGACTGTCGAGATCGTGAGTGGAGCGCTCGAAAATGTCGACGTCCCAGCCGATCTGGCGCAGCAGATTGCCCGCGAAGAGCCCGCCGAGCGACCCGCCTATGATCAAGGCCCGCCGCTTCTTGGAGATGTCACCGAGCGCACTTCTGTTCGTCTCACCCATCTCGCGTTTCCCCACCAAGGCAGCCGAGCACGGCTGCCGCTCGACCTGGTTAGGGATTTGTCGCAGCGGCGGATGCGCCAGTGACCCCACGGGCCGCAGATTTTGTCTCACCTGCGTGGGGAGCGGAAAGCGACACTCGCATCACATCCTGCTTCAGCAAATAGATCGATACAGCGAGGAGAACCACGTCCTTCACCAGAAAAGGAACATTGCCCGCCATCGCCGGAAACCCTGCAGCCGGATCCCAGCCGTTGGGCATGAATGGGATGATGGTGACGGTCGAGGCGAATGTGACGCATGAGCCGAGGGCTCCGAGAATGCCCAATTTCTTGTTCCAGAATCCCAGGAACAGGAGCGCGCAGATCAGCCATTCCGAAACGCCCAAGAACCAACTCGCGCCGCGAATGCCGAAAACAGGGTACATCCAGAAGATAAGAGGGCCGTTGCTGATGTACGGAATCAGCACCTGGGCCTCGTACTCGAACCATTTCTGATACCCAAAAGCCAAGAAGATGATCACCATCGATGCGCGAAGCAGATGGTAGTCGAGGTCCTCTTCGAGAAGCCCGAGCTTGATCAATATGCTTGTGAGGACGTTCATGACTCGCTGCCGTCGCTCGTGCGGGGGATTCGCTTGAAGGTCGGCCCTGGCACTTACGTGACGGGCTGTGCGATTACAAAGCTAGAGCAGGGCAGGGCGCGCTGGTATGCGCGCCGATCTCATAAGCTTCATTCCTGCCTGGAATATGCTCACGTGCGCAAAGCCGGTGGCGAGCGCCGATCTCGCATCGGCTGGCCGGCAGAAGCTCAGCCGCCCTCCCTCTTTATGGAAGAGTTGCGGGCGAGCGGCGCCCGCGTAAACGTTCAGCAATCGCGACAGATGCGCAGCTTCCTGTCGATCGCTTCGTCCTCGGGAGATCTGACGCCCAAGTTGTCCTCGACCTGCGCCGGGACATCCTTTGTCCTGGGTTGGCGATGACCGGTCGGCGCCTCTCTGCCGCTACTTGTTCGCCCCCAGCTATCATCTTGCCCTGTCGTTTGCGCACTGCCGCTGGACCGCGGCGGTGGTTGATTGTCCTGCGCCAGCGCAGCGTTCCACACGAGGACTGCTGCAACAAGCGCATAAGGGACGGCGATTCCACGCATGGCACTGCTCCCAATGTTTCGGCTCAGTGGCCGTCTTCTAGATTCCAGAACACGTTGGCTTACGCTTTGCCGATCTTGCGGCGGTTTGACAGCAATTGCGGTCGCGGTGGGTTATCGATTATTCCCACCCGGAATGAGCGGGGGCGGGGTGAGAGCCGCAGGCTTATTGACGGCGGCTGCGGAGTTTGACCGACTCCGGCCGCATCGTGGCGGAACTCGCGGCAGTGACGATGAGACCGCCTAGTGCTTTTTGAGCAATGTAGGCAGATCGTACTTGAGCAGATCGCCAATTTCGGCAAGCTCAATATCCGCGGCTGGATATTCGGCTAGCGCCTTGGGATCGAGCGCGTAGTGGCCCTGTTTGGGAAACACCGTCGTCACGCGCTTGCCCCAGATTTTCTTCACCGCTGATAGGATGCGCAACTTGTCGTCGATCATCACATAGTGACCGGCAGGGTAGAGGCGTGCGACATCGTCAAGCTCTTCCTCTTTGTGGATATAGATGAGAACACGATTGTCGAAGGCCTGCCACAAGCCGGATCGTTCGACCTTGCGCGGCTGGAACACCGCATCGCCGTCCGACAGGATGACGGCGGTCCCCCACTGCTGCACGTGCGTCACCACGTCGAGTGCCCGAGGATAAAGGCGATCGACGAAGGGATAATCGACCAGCCAACTCGACATCCGCAGCACCTCTGGACGATGCAAATCCTCCGTCCGGTAGCGCTCCAATGCGCCGAGGTAATCGGCGTATCCGAGCTCGCTCCTGAGCTCTTCAAAGATTTGCCAATAGCGATCACGCGTGGCGCTCCCGTAGGTCTGCTCGAGGTGTTCGCTCACATGCGCCTGCACGCGATCGTTGTCGATGAGCGTGTTGTCGACGTCGAACAGGAAGACGATGTCGGCCCTCTTGCTCATCACGCACCTATTCCGACGGGCTTACAGCGTTCTCTTAATAAGTGTCCACGAACGCGCGACAATCTCGGTGTGCTCCCCTCCCCCTTGTGGGGAGGGGTTGGGGGTGGGGGTCCATCAGTGGAAGATCGCACGACCCCCACCCCGGCGCTTCGCGCCGACCCTCCCCACAAGGGGGAGGGTAAAGACCGAGCTCGCTGCTCGCATTGATTCCAGCTCACCTGAATTAGCGCTACCTTCGCGCGGACAATTCTCTCGTCGCCGAAGTATCGGCATAAGGGCTTCACTTCGTCTTCCCTCTACCCAGTAACTCCCTCACCACCTCCGTTACGCGCTCCGGCTCGAACCCGTATTTGCGCTGCAGCTCCTTGAGCGGGGCCGACGCGCCAAATGTCTTCATGCCGATGATGCGGCCCGATTGGCCCACATAGCGTTCCCAGCCGAAAGTGGAAGCCTGCTCCACCGCGACGCGCGCGGTGATCTCGGGCGGCAGCACACTGTCCCGGTACGCGCGCGGCTGATCCTCGAAAATATCCCACGACGGCATCGACACCACGCGCGCGCGGATGCCTTCGGCGGCGAGCTCCTCGTGGGCCTCCACACAGAGGCTGACCTCGCTGCCCGGCCCGACGCAATCAGGATCACGTCGGGCTTTCCGCCCGGCGTATCGGCCAGCACGTAGGCGCCGCGCGCGAGCCCGGAGGCGCTCGCATACTTGCTGCGGTCCAATGTCGGCAGCGCCTGACGCGACAGCGCCAGCACCGCCGGCTTATGCTTGAGCTGCACGATATAGCGATAAGCCTCGACCACCTCGTTGGCGTCCGCCGGCCGAAGCACCACCAGGCCGAGTTCGGCGCGGAACGACGCGAGCTGCTCGACCGGCTGGTGCGTCGGGCCGTCCTCGCCATCGCCCATGGCGTCGTGGGTGAATACCCAGATCGTGGGCAGTTCCATCAACGCCGAGAGCCGAATGGCAGGGCGCGCATAATCGCTGAAGATGAAGAACGTGGCCCCGAAGGCGCGCAGCTTCGATACCGACATCCCGTTGACCGCCGCGGCCATCGCGTGCTCGCGAATGCCGAAGTGCAAATTCCTGCCGCCGCGCGTGCCGGGCTGGAAGTCGCCGGCGCCCTCGAAGGTCAGGATCGTCTTGTTGGAGGTGCCGAGATCCGCCGAGCCGCCGAGCAGCCAGGGGATGTTCCGCGCCAGCACGTTGAGCACTTTACCCGACGCGTCGCGCCCCGCGACGCCTTTGGGATCGGCCGCAAAGACGGGCAGACCGCGATCCCATCCGGCCGGTAACTCACGCCGCTGCATCAGGTCGATCTCGGTCGCAAGCTCGGGATATTTCGCTCGGTAGGCCGCGAACAGTTCGGTCCAACGGGCGCGAGCCTGCGCGCCGCGCTTGCCGATGCCGGCGGCGAAATGGGCGCGCACGCCATCGGGAACGAGGAACTTGGCGTCCTCCGGCCAGCCATAGTCGCGCTTGGTGAGGCGAACCTCCTCCTCCCCTAAGGGCTCGCCGTGCGCCGCGGCGGTGTCCTGCTTATGCGGCGAGCCATAGCCGATGTGGCTGTCCAGAATGATGAAGGTCGGACGGCCCTTTGTCTGCTGAAAGATATCGAGCGCGTGCTCGATTCGATCGATGTCGTTTGCGTCGCCAACGCGCAGAACATTCCAACCGTAACCCAAGAAGCGGGCGGCGATGTCCTCGCTGAAGGTGATCCGGGTGTTGCCTTCGATCGTGATGTGGTTGTTGTCGTAAATCCAGCAGAGATTATCGAGAGCGAGATGGCCGGCGAGTGACGCCGCTTCCGAACCCACGCCCTCCATCATGCAGCCGTCGCCGCACACGGCATAGATATTGTAGCCGAAGATCTCGAAGCCGGGCCGATTGTAGCGGTTGGCGAGCCATGCTTCGGCAATCGCCATGCCCACGCTGGTGGCAACGCCCTGCCCAAGCGGCCCAGTCGTTGTCTCGACCCCCGACACCAGATGGTACTCGGGATGGCCCGGAGCCTTGCTGCCGAGTTGGCGGAAGTGACGGATATCGTCCAGCGACACCGCGGGTTGCCCGAGCCGTTCGTATTCGGCGTTCACGGCTCGGGTGCCGGTGAGGTGAAGCACCGACCACAACAGCATCGAAGCATGACCGTTGGAGAGCACGAAGCGGTCGCGGTTGGGCCAAATCGGATCCTGCGGATCAAAGCGCATGACCCGGTTCCACAGCGTGTAGACGAGCGGCGCAAGCGCCATCGGCGTGCCGGGATGTCCGGATTTGGCCTGCTGCACGGCGTCGATCGAGAGCGTGCGAATCGTGTTGATCGACAATTGATCGAGTTGCGCGTCGGTCATCGGTCGGGGTGACGTCACGGGACTGTCGATGACACTCATTCTACGCCTCCAATTTTTCACTGCTGCCGAGCCGGGCGGCCGCGGCGCGGTCGGCAAGCACCAGCGCGCCGTCGGAGCGCACGCGCGAGCCCGGAATGGACGGATCGCGGTCGCGCAGGTGCACGAGCGTGTGCGCCTTCTCGCCGCCGGTCACCAGCCACAGGATGAGCCGCGACCGATTGATGATGGGAAAGGTCAAAGTCATGCGGCGCCGGCCCTGGTAGGGCCGGGTCACGGCAACATCCGCGTCGACGACATCGAGGACCGGATCGCCGGGCACCAGCGAGGCGGTGTGGCCATCCGCTCCGAGGCCGAGATGAACGAGATCGAGCACGGGCGGCGAGCCTGCCACCTCTTGCAGTGTGCGGGCGTATTCCTCGGCCGCGCGGTCAAGGTCCACCGCTTCGACCGGCATCGGATGGACGTGATCGGCGGCGAGCGGCGTATGATCGAGCAGGCTGTCGCGGAGATGCGTGAGGTTGCGGTCGGAATCGCCTGCGGGGGCAACCCGCTCGTCGACCTGAATCACGTGCACCTGTCTCCAGGGAAGCGCGTCGGCCGCCAATGCGCGCAGCATCAGCCAGGGCGTGCGGCCGCCGCTGAGCGCCATCACGAAGCGTCCGCGCGATGCCAGCGCCGCGCGCGCAGCATCCGCAATGACCGTCGCCGCCCTGCGGGCGACGGCCTCGTCATCGGGATAGACTTCGATCTTCACGATGTTCTCCGGTTACGCCGACCGGCCTCGATGCATGTCTGCGTTCAGGGCGCGCTTTTCTCCAGGTGGCCGCCGAATTCGTAGCGCATGGCGGAGAGCAGCTTGTTGCCAAACTGCGCTTCCCCGCGCGAGCTGAACCGTTCGTAGAGCGCGGTCGACAGCACCGGGACGGGCACGGCCGCGTCGATTGCGGCTTTGATCGTCCAGCGCCCCTCCCCGGAATCGGAGACTCTCCCCGCAAAAGTCTCGAGTGTGGGGTCCTTGGTCAGCGCGGTTGCGGTGAGGTCGAGCAGCCAGGAGGCGATGACGCTGCCGCGCCGCCACACTTCTGCAATGTCGCGCAGGTTGAGATCGTAGCGATAAAGCTCCGGATTGCGCAGCGGTGTCGTCTCGGCGTCGACCGCCTGCTGCTGCTCGCCCACATTGGCGTGGCGCAGAATGCTCATCCCCTCGGCATAGGCGGCCATGATGCCGTACTCGATGCCGTTGTGGACCATCTTGACGAAGTGACCGGCGCCGTTTCCCCCGCAGTGCAGGTAACCGAGCTCGGCGGTGCCGCCGATCTTCTCGCGGCCGGGCGTGCGCGGGATATTTCCCGCACCCGGGGCGAGCGTCTCGAAGATCGGATCGAGGTGCCGCACGGCCGCCTCCGGGCCGCCGATCATCATGCAGTAGCCGCGCTCCAGGCCCCACACGCCGCCGCTGGTCCCGACATCCACGTAGTTGATCCCTTTCGACGCGAGTTCCTGGGCGCGGCGGATGTCGTCGACATAATAAGAATTGCCGCCGTCGATGAGGATGTCGCCGCGCTCGAGATGGGGCACAAGATCCGCGATGCTTTTGTCCACGACCGCCGCTGGCACCATCAGCCAGACCGCGCGCGGCTTCTTGAGCTTAGCCACGAGGTCCGCAAGCGAGGCGGCGCCGACCGCCTTCTCCCGCGCCAGATCGGCGACCGCCTTCAGCGACATGTCGAAGACCACACATTCGTGGCCGCCCTTGATCAATCGCCGCACCATATTCGCGCCCATCCGGCCCAATCCGATCATCGCGAGCTGCATGACTTGTTTCTCCACTAACGCATTTTCACTTGTGCTGGATGCATGATCACGCGGCGCACTCAGTCTGCTCCCCTCCCCCTTGTGGGGAGGGGCTGGGGGTGGGGGTCCGTCAGCGGATCATCGCACGACCCCCACCCCGGCGCTTCGCGCCGACCCTCCCCACAAGGGGGAGGGTAGAACCGAGTTCGTCGCTCGCGACGATCCCATTTCGCCGAATTCCTCACGCTGTCGTTGAAAATCGCCGATCCCGCCACCAGCACATCGGCGCCCGCGGCGACCGCCCGCGGCGCCGAAGTCGCGTCGATCCCTCCATCCACCTCGAGGCTGCAGGGAGGCCTGATGCGTTCGATCATCTCGCGCGCACGAGAAATCTTCGGGAGCGTCGTCGGGAGGAAATGTTGATGTCCGAAACCCGGGTTCACGGTCATGACCAGCACTTGGTCGAGGTCCGGCATGATGTCCTCGAGTACGCTCGCAGGCGTTGCCGGATTAATGGCGACACCGGCGCCTTTTCCCAGTGCCTTGATCCGTTGCACGGTGCGTGACAGGTCGGTGTTGCCCTCCCAATGTACCAAGAATGAATCGGCCCCGGCCTGCGCGAACTCATCGAGAAAAAAATCCGGATTAAAGATCATCAGGTGCACTTCCAGCGGCAGTCGCGTCACGCGCCGTAGCGATTTGACGACCACGGCGCCCATGGACAGATTTGGCACGAAATGTCCGTCCATCACGTCGACGTGGATGCGATCGGCTCCGGCGCGTTCGGCCTCGGCCACCTGATCGCCCAAGCGGGCGAAATCGGCCGCGAGAATTGAGGGAGCGAGCTTGGCCGCGCCGGTCGTCACGTTGCGCCCTTGAGCCTGCGGTAGCGGCGGATCAGATTGTTGGTCGAGCTGTCATGGCCGAGCTTGGGCTCGATCTTGCTCTCGAGCTCCGGGATGATGCGCTGTGCCAGAACTTTGCCGAGCTCGACGCCCCACTGATCGAACGAGTCGATGTTCCAGATCGTTCCCTGGGTGAAGACGCTGTGTTCGTACAGCGCAACGAGCTTTCCGAGCGCCGCCGGAGTCAAACGGTCCATCAGGATGGTGTTCGACGGCCGGTTTCCCTCGCAGACGCGGTGCGGGACGAGCCAATCGGGCGTGCCTTCGGCCTTGACCTGCTCGTGCGTTTTGCCGAACGCAAGCGCCTGCGTCTGCGCAAAGACGTTGGCCAGCAGCAGATCGTGGTGGCGTCCCAGCGCGTTGAGCGGGTGAGTGAAGGCGATGAAGTCGCACGGAATGAATCGCGTGCCCTGGTGGATCAGCTGGTAGAACGAGTGCTGGCCGTTGGTACCCGGCTCGCCCCAGTAGATGGGACCTGTCTGATGCTCGGCTGGCGTTCCCGACAGCGTCACGTGCTTGCCGTTGCTCTCCATGGTCAGCTGCTGGAGATAGGCGGGGAAGCGCTTGAGATACTGCTCGTAGGGCAAAACGGCGACCGTCTGCGCGCCGAAGAAGTCGTTGTACCAGACGCCGAGCAGCCCCATGAGCACCGGCAGATTGTGCGCGAATGGCGCGGTACGGAAATGTTCGTCCATCGCGTGGAAGCCCTCGAGCATGGAGCGGAAGTGATCCCCCCCGATCGCAAGCATGGTCGAAAGCCCGATCGCGGAATCCATCGAGTAACGGCCACCGACCCAGTCCCAGAACTCGAACATGTTGGCGGTATCGATGCCGAATGCTGCGACTTGTTCCGCGTTCGTTGAGACGGCGACGAAATGCCTGGCGACCGCCTTGGCATCGCCGCCGAGGCCGCGCAGCGACCAATCGCGCGCGCTTTGCGCGTTGGTCATTGTCTCGAGCGTGGTGAAGGTCTTCGAGGAAATGATGAACATTGTCTCTGCCGGGTCGAGGTCTCTCGTCGCCTCGACGAAATCGGTGCCGTCGACGTTGGACACGAAGCGGAACGTCATGGCGCGGTCGCTGTAGGACTTGAGCGCCTCGTAAGCCATCGTCGGCCCCAGGTCGGAGCCGCCGATACCGATATTGATGACGTTGCGAATGCGTTTTCCGGTGTGACCCTTCCATTCGCCGCCGCGGATGCGATCGGCGAAGGCGGCCATCTTGTCGACCACGGCATGGACCTCCGGCACGACGTTCTTGCCGTCGACCACGATGGACGCGCCCTTCGGCGCGCGCAGGGCAACGTGCAGGACCGCGCGATTTTCCGTGACGTTGATCTTCTCGCCGCGGAACATGGCGTCGATACGCTCGCGCAGGGCGGATTGCTCGGCGAGCGCGAGGAGCAGCCTCAGGGTCTCGTCGTCGATGCGATTTTTCGAATAATCGAGAAAGATGCCGGCGGCCTCGACCGTCATCCGCTCGCCGCGCTTGGGATCATGCGCGAACAAGTCGCGCAGATGGCGGCTGCGCATGGTCTCGTAATGACCTTGGAGCGCCCGCCATGCCGCATCTTTCCCCGTCGATTGCGTGCGAGATATCTCCGATCGTGCAGCCATTTCGGCATCCTCTGCGATCGCTCAAGTCCATGGTCTCGAAGGCATGCCGGCGTGCGGTTGAGCGCGCTCCCACAGCCGGAATCCGCCGGCGAAGGCATTGTCGTTGTCGCCGGCGCGAGAACCGGGCGGCAGCGAGTTGAGCTTTTTGACGTTGCCTCCACCGATGACGGTATCATCGGGTTCGAGCGCGGCAATGAAACGCGCCACGACATCGGCAACCTGGCGGCGCCACTTCTTCTTTCCGTACCGCTCCAGTCCGCGCCGGCCCACGTAGTCCTCGTAGATACTCTTCTTGTAAGGAAGGTGACCGAGCTCCATGGGCTCGACGATGCCGTTCACGACCATCGCCGATCCAAATCCGGTTCCGAGGCCGAGAAAGAGCATCTTGCCGCCGTTGTAGCTGCCCAGCGCTTGCATGGCTGCATCGTTGACGAGCTTCACCGGGCGGCCGAATGCAGCTGCGAAATCGAACCCGACCCAACCGCGTCCGAGATTGTGCGGTTCGGCGATCGGTTGGCCGTGGACGACCGGGCCGGGATAGCCGATCGATACCGCGTCATAGTCCCAATCCCGGGCGAGCTTCTTCACTGCGGATACCATTTGACGCGGGGTCATCGTCGGCCCGGACGCAAACGAGCGGTGCTCGGTTTGCCCGGTGGCAAGGATCTTGACCGCGGTCCCGCCCACGTCGATGACCAACACTTTTCTTCGTGGCGACGCCTTTGCGGCGCGCGCTCGGGGCTGCCGGCTCTTGCGTTTCCGGGCGGCGGGCCTTTTCATCGCCTTGGTTGATGATCTGTTCATATCTAACCACACACCGGCGTCATGGCCGGGCTTGTCCCGGCCATCCACGTCTTTGTCGCGTTAAGTGAAAACAAGACGTGGATGCCCGCGACGAGCGCGGGCATGACGGAAGAGCTGACTCCTTCGCATCGGGACACGGGTTAGCTCGCTCGTTCGAGGACGGCGGATTTGGAGCCGATCACGTCCATCAGGTCCTTCCAGGATTTGACGAAGGAAGTTGCCCCTTCGTCTTGCAGCTGCCGCGACAGCGCATCGACATCGATCTTCGCCTTCGCGAACCGCGCCAGCTCCTCTTCCGTGTTGCCGCCGTCCGCGCCTAGCGTCGCGCCGACCTCGCCGTGGTCGGCAAGCGCCTTCAGCGTACCCTCGGGCATGGTGTTGACCGTGAATGGCGCGGCTAAACTCTTGATGTAGAGCACATCGGACGCCTTCGGATCCTTGGTCCCGGTGCTGGCCCACAGCAAGCGTTGCGGGCGTGCGCCGGCATTGTAGGCGCGCATCCATCGCGGAGAAGTCAACAAGTCGCGATAGGCCTTGTAGGTCCGCTTGGCGACGGCGATGCCGAGCCGATTGTTGAGCTCCGCCGGCACCTTCCCGGTCACCGCGACGTCCCAACGGCTGATGAAGAGCGATGCCACCGATGCGACGTCGGGCTGCAGACCCGCTTCGATGCGCCGCTCGATGCCGCGCATGAAGGCGTTCGCGGCCGCCACATACTGGTCGTCGGAGAACAATAGGGTGACGTTGACCGGCACACCCGCGAAGATCGCCTCTTCGATGGCGGGCAGGCCCTCGGGCGTGCCGGGAATCTTGATGAAGATATTGGGGCGCCGCGCCTGCGCGTGCAGGTCCTTGGCCTCGGCAATGGTCGATTTGGTGTCGTGCGCCAGCAAAGGCGAGACTTCCAGCGAAACCCAGCCGTCCACGCCGCAGGTTCGGTCATGAACCGGCCAAAAGAGGTCCGCTGCCTCTCTGATATCCTCAAGCGCGAGCTCGAAGAACAGCTTCTCCCCCGACTTGCCCTGCGCGAGCTTGCTCTTGATTGCGCTATCGTAGTCGCTGCTGTTCTTGATGGCGTGGTCGAAGATCGTCGGGTTCGAGGTCAGCCCCGTCACCGAGAGCTCGTCGATGTAGCGGCGGAGCACGCCCGTTTTCAACAAGTTGCGCGTGATGTTGTCGAGCCAGAGGCTCTGGCCCAGGTCGTGCAGGATGCGAGTGGCCTTCATGCTGTTACCTCCGTCGCGCCCCCGCGTTCGTTAAAACCCGTTTCGACTGCTTGCGCGGCAGCGCGATGCGCCGCAAGGAAGATCGTGGGACATATGGAACGGGATGCACCGCTTCTCTCTCCGTTCGTTCCCGCGCAAGCGGGAACCCAGGGGCCGGAGGCTGTGGCCCTGGATCCCCGCTTGCGCGGGGATGAACGGAGAGAGGAGGACGGCGCGCCGATCATGGGCTGCGCCCCGTGTGGCGATGATCGGCCCTGATCGGCAACCATGCGCGCCCATCGCGCGCGAGCAGGCGATCGGCAGCGGCGGGCCCGGCGCTGCCGGCGGCATAATTGGGAAAATCCTCGGCAGGGGTCTTGGCCCAGGCATCGATCAGTCCCTGAACGGCGCGCCAGCCCGCCTCGACCGCGTCGGCGCGCTGGAACAGCGTGGCGTCCCCGATCAGGCAATCATAGATCAGCGTTTCGTAGCCGACCGAGGCCAGCGGCGCGAAATAGTCCCGATAGGCGAAGTCCATTTGGACCCCGTCGATCTCGATATCGGCGCCGGGACGCTTGGCGCTGAAACTGAGCGACAGCCCCTCATCCGGCTGGATGCGGAGCATCAAGATATTTGGGGGCAGTCGCTCGACCGGGGTATCGCGAAAAAGTGCATAGGGCGCTTGACGAAATTGCACCGCAACTTCCGTGGTTCGGGCGGAAAGGTACTTGCCGGTGCGCAGATAGAACGGCACACCGGCCCAGCGCCAGTTGTCGATGCCGAGCTTGAGCGCAACATAGGTTTCCGTTCCCGAATCCGGTGCGACGTCCGCCTCGCGCCGGTAATCGCCAACGCTCTTGCCGAGCACAACGCCGGCGGCGTACTGGCCGCGCACCGCATTCTCCGGCGAGATCGGATGAAGCGCCTGGAACAGCTCCGTCTTCTTCGCGCGCACGGCATCCGCATCGAATGAGATCGGCGGCTCCATGGCGATCATGGCAAGGAGTTGGAACAGATGGTTCGGTACCATGTCGCGTAGCGCGCCGGTCTTTTCGTAGAAGCGGCCGCGGGCCTCGACGCCGACGGTCTCGGCGGCCGTAATCTGAACGTGGTCGATATGATCGCGGTTCCACAGCGGCTCGAAGATGCCGTTGGCGAAGCGCAGCACCAAAATGTTCTGGACGGTTTCTTTGCCGAGGAAATGATCGATGCGGTAGATCTGGTCCTCGGACAAGACTTTGAGGATCTGCGCGTTGAGAGCCTCGGCCGATGCAAAGTCGTGGCCGAAGGGTTTTTCGATGATCACCCGCCGCCATGCTGTCTCGGACTGCCGGGCGAGTCCGGCGCGGCCGAGTTGCTCGATCACCGGGCCGAAGAACCGGTCGGCGACCGCCAGATAGAACAGGACGTGGCCCGTACCGCCCTGCCGCCCGCATTGCTCGTTCAGCAGCTTCTCGAGCCGACCGTAAGTCTCAGCCTGCGTGAAGTCCCCGCGCATATAATGCATGCGATTGACGAGCGACGACCAGGCCTGCTCGTCGAGCGCCTGCCGCTCGCCGCCGCCGGCGCGAGCGAAGGCTTGAATCATGTTCGTCAGGTTGCTGCGCCACGCCTCGGTCGTCTCATCGTTACGATCGATGCCGATCATGGCGAAGCCTTCGGGAAGCTTGCCGCCCCTGACGAGATTGTAGAGCGCCGGCACGACGAGGCGTTTGGTCAGATCGCCGGCGGCGCCGAAAATCACCATGGTCGCAGGGGCAGGCCGGCGGCCGGGAAAGCTCTTTCCGATCGTCGCCGCGGCGTCTGCGGCATCTCTCGGTCTGCTCCCGTTGCCAGGTGTAGCGCCGTTGAGAAGAGATGACGGACCGCTACCTTCTCGTTCCATGTCAGCTCTCCGTGACAATTTTTTTAGTCGAGGCGCTCGGCTACGGCCTCGCTTGACCGCCACCGTAGAAGCAGCTGCGCGGCCGTGGATGTTATAGCCTCCGACAAGTTCTGGGTCTTCCCCGATAAGGGCGTCTGGAGCGCCGCCAGGGCAACTGGTTGGCCGCGCCGAAGAACGAGCCGGCATCGACCACCCGCACAAACGTTTCCATCGCGGCCAAGCGGTCCATGGGGCGCCCTTAGCCCTGGCAAGCGGCCGTAAACCACTGGCAAATCGAAGTGGTGCCTACCCAGGATTTGGTTACTGGTTTGGCGCAGTGAGCGATGCACCAGCGACGCTAGCGGCTGCAGTTCTCGTATCAGCGGTTTTTCGTGCGGAAAGTGACGCTCTCATCACGTCTTGCTTCAGCAAATAGAACGATACAGCCAGGAGAACTATATCCTTCACCAGGAAAGGAACGTTCCCCGCCATTGCCGGAAACCCGGCAGCCGGATCCCAGCCGTTCGGCATGAACGGGATGATGGTGACGGTCCCTACGAATGTCGCGCACGAGCCAAGGGCTCCAAGAATTCCCAATTTTTTGTTCCAGAACCCCAGGAACAAGAGGGCACCGAACAGCCATTCCGAAACCCCTAAGAACCAACTCGCGCCGCGGATGCCGAACACAGGATACAGCCAGAAAATGAGAGGGCCGTTACTGATGTACGGGATCAGCACCTGTGCCTCGTACTCCCACCATTTCTGATAGCCAAAGGCCAAGAAGATGATGACCATCGATGCGCGAAGCAGGTGATAGTCAAGATCATCTTTGAGCAGCCCGAACCTGATCAACATGCTTTCGAGGGCGTTCATGATTGACTCCCAGTTGTATTACAAAGCTAAAGAACCTCACGCGCCCTGATACGCACCCCGATCTCATAAGCTTGAGTTTGAGAGGCGCTCGCCGCTTTGAGACTCGGGTTCGCGGCTTTCGATGCCTTCTCCGCGGCGAACACCGAGAACTTTGCCATTATGCGATCTCGTCGACGATTGGATGAGATTTCGATTCT
>WNFT01002222.1_pt1 | contig 16603 bp, 15 predicted proteins | sample 5400191 | NCBI WGS metagenome assembly WNFT01 (sample SAMN13153359, study PRJNA577476) | soil metagenome | isolation source: 80 cm saprolite under Madrone tree | place: USA:California | collected 2016-06-14 | reverse complement strand
GCGGGAAAGAGCGTCCTGCGCGCGCTCGTAGAGGGTCACCGCCGGCTGATTGCTGTCCATGGACGAGGGATAGTAGAGGCCCTCGATCCTCGGATAGTCCTCGTAGATGCGCAGGGACCAGGCCCGCGCCCGATCGCGCCGGCCCGAGCTCAACGCCATCGAGGCTCCGGCGCGGGTGGGCCACCTGCCGGAGAGGTCGAGAAGGGGGACCGCGCGGGCCAGCTCGAAGGCCACGAGCCAGGGGCGGCTCCGCGAGCGCTCGATGGTCCGGGTGTCCTGGAAGACCTCGGCGAAGCAGGTGTAGACGCGCAGGGCCCCGTAGAGGACGCCGCGGGATTGCTCCCGGGGCGGGGGCGAATGCGGGTCGAAGCGCATGTTCGGCACGGGTCCCCAATGCCGGAACCGGTTCCACGCGCCCGGGTGAGCTCCCCCCCGGTTGTAGATCCGCCAGACGATCGTCCCCCGGTCCAGGGTCCTCGTCTCGGGCGGGAGGCGGGCCGCGAGCTGTCCCCGGGACGGCGGTCCGGGGAACTTCGGCACTACAGGGCCGCGGCGAGCTCGGCGGCCCTCTCGGGGCTGTTCCCGCCGAGGAGCCAGCGCAGCGGCGTCAGCGGGCGCTCCTGGTCGTCCCGGGTGCACAGGTCGGAGTTCGGGTTGCTGAACCACCGGGCCACGGCGAGAGGACCGATGTCGGACGGCAGTCTCCTGACGACGACGTCCACTCCCGGCACCAGTCCCTCCGCCTGGAACTGGAAGGCCGGCAAGAGCCACGTGCTCCCGTCCTTGAGGCCGTAGAGAGAGCGCTCCGCCAGGCGCTGCCGCACCCGGCTCGCGTTGACGCCGAGCCGGCGGGCCGCCTCTTCCACTCCCAGGCTGGTGGCGCGCAAGCGGTGGTAAGCGGCCGCCGCCTCGGCGTCGATCAGCAACGCTTCCTCGTCGGAAACGGGCTCCACTCCCCCCTTCGCGAGAACGGCCTCCTCCGGCTCCGTCAGGGTCGAGGCCTCCTCCCCCACCAGCGACGGGCGCAGGAAGCGCAGCTTCAGGCGCTCCCCCTCCACCTCCACGAGGGCCACGGAGCCTCCCCGGGGAACCCGGTCTCTCTTGAGGGCGGAGGGCAGGGGGATCTCGACCTGGCGCTCCACCGACGCCATCGGCGAAGGCCGTCGAACCCGTCGCGGATGCGCCCCCGGGCGAGCGGTCGCTCCCCGGCTGCCGTGACCCCGTGCCTTACTCATCGACCCATCCTAGCGGATACTGGCGACGTTAGCAATCGTTAATCCCATCCACGGGCGTCCCCTCCCCCGCCGTCGCAGCCGGTTTTCGAGTGGCCTGTCCAATGCCTCGGTGACGGCCTCCTTTGTCAATCCACGCCTTGTCCGGATGCCCCGCGCGGAGTACCATTGCCGCACCCGGAGAGTGGAGAGCACGTGACCACTCGGCAGCGCGCGGCACGAGACGTGAAGTCTCATGAAGGAATGGCGGTCGAGCAGGTGGTCCGCCACATCGCCCTGCTCATGCAGACCGGAGGCCTCAAGCCCGGCGACCAGCTTCCGCCGGAGAGGCAGCTGGCGGAGAAGATCGGGGTGAGTCGCCCCACCGTCCGGGCCGGCCTCCAGGCCCTGGTGACCATGGGGGTGGTGGAAGCCCGCCACGGCGCCGGCACCTTCGTCACCGACGGCCCCCCGCGGCTCCTGGCCGAGCCGCTCAGCCTCCTGGCCGCCCTCCACGGCTTCACCCGCGACGAGATGTTCGAAGCGCGGCGCGTGCTCGAGACCGGAGCGGCCGGCCTGGCAGCGGACCGCGCCGCCGCCCACCAGCTCGCGCCCATGGTCGAGGAAGTCGCCGGGATGTTCGCCACTCTGGACCAGCCCCAGGCCTTCCTCGTGCACGACCTGCGGTTCCACCGCGCGGTGGCCGCGGCCTCGGGGAACCCGGTGATCGCCACCCTGGTGGAGATGGTGTCGTCGCTCGTGTACGAGCAGCGCCGTCGGACCGTGGAAAGGGCCAAGGACTTGAAGGAGTCCGCAGAGATGCACCGCCGCATCTATCTCGCGATCCGCGACAAGGACGAAGGGCGCGCGCGCCGCGAGATGAGCCAGCATCTCGATCTCGCCCGGCAGGCCCAGGCCTCGGAAGAGCCCGGCGCGCCGCCCTCCCGGGCCGTCGGCTCCCGGCCCGCCTGAGGGCGCTCCCTTCAGCATTGGTCAGATGTCTGTCGGGACGAGTCATCCATTGGTATTACACGCGTCCCCCGGCTCACTTCTGCGGGCAGGGAGTCCCCGCGGCGAGGTAGCCGAGGCTCTTCAGGCTCTCGCACTGGTCCTTCGTCATCGCCCCTTCTTCCTCCACGCCGGAGCGGACGGGTCGCGCGAGGTTGCGCGTCCAGTGATCGAGGGTCTGGCGATAGTAGGCGGTGCGCAGGACCAGCTTCCGGGACAGGTCGTGGGCTTCGTCGGGATCGGCCACCGTGTCGAAGAAGCGTCCCTCGCCGGTGCGCGTGTCCAGGGTCAGCGCGTAACGGCCGTCGCGCAGGCCGTATCGCGGGCGGTCCCACACCGTGCGGGAAAGCGCCATCGGCTTTCCCGGCGCGCCCAGGGCGACGGGAAGCAGGCTGCGGCCCTGGAACGCCTTGTCCGAGCCCCCCTTGCCGAGCACCCCGAACACGTCGGCGATGGTGGGCGCGAGATCGAGCAGGTCCACGAGCTCGCCGACCCGCACGCCCCTCGGCCCGGTGCCGGACGGGAAGCGGACCACGAGGGGGACGCGCACGCTGGGCTCGTAGAGCTGCACGTTGTGGCCGATCCAGCCGTGCTCGAACAGCTCCTCGCCGTGGTCCGCGGCCACGATCACGACCGTCTTCTCCCAAAGGCCCTCCGCCTCGAGGGCCCGCCGCAGCGCCCCCACCTCCTGGTCGGCAAAGGCCAGGTTCCCGTCGTAGAGGCGCACGAGGTGGTCGCGCTCCTCGGGGCCGAGCGCGCGCCGGCCCTGGTTGACGTCGGTGATCCATTTCATGTCCCGGCGCGCGGGCTTCGCGATCGGGCCGTCGGGGCCGAACTTCGTGTCGAAGGGAGGCTCGGGGTCGTACGGAAAATGCGGCTCGCGGAAGTGCAGGTAGGCGAAGAAGCGCCGATCCCTGTTCCTCGCGAGCCAGGCCGGCACCGCCTGGCGAAAGACGCCGCCCCCGCTCCCGAGCTCGCGCCACAGCTCGTGGAACTCCTGGAAGCCGCGGTCGAAGCGGTTGAAGCCGCCCGCGATGGGGTTCGCCACGAAGCCCGCGGTGAAGATGCCCTGTCCCGAGAGGACGTCGGCCAGGGTCAGCCGGTCCTTGGGGAGAGGGGACGAGAACGACACGTCGCCGTGGTGTCGGTCGGGGTACTGCGAGGTCCAGACCGAGGACATGGCCCCGAGGGTGTAGACCGCGGGGGTGAACGCCTTCTCGAAGAGGACCCCCTCCCCCGCGATCCGGTCGATCTCCGGGGTCGTGGCCCGCGCGCAGCCGTAGGCCCCGAACTCCCGGGCGCGCGCGGCGTCGAGGATGACGAGGAGGACGTTGGCGTGGGCGAGGGATTTCCTAAGGCCTTGGGCGCGGGCGTCCTCTTTCGCGGGGCGGGGGCCGGGATCGAGGGGATCGGAGGCGCCGCGCCCCAGGATCCGCGGCGCCATCCAGACGCCCCAGGCGAAGCGCGAGCCCCCGGTGGGCACCACCTCGAGGCCGAGCCGGACGATGTCGCCCGCCGCCCCCGGCAGGGTCACCGCGACCTCGGGACCTTTCGGGTCGCGGCTCCCGATCACTCCCTTCCACAGCTCCTGGGGGGGTTGGCCCTCTGAGTCGGGCCCTTCGAGGGTGACGCGGAAGGCGGCCGCGCCCGCGGCGGCGCGCGCCGCCGGGTGCAGGTCGGGGGTGAACCGCAGCTCGGCCCCCGCGGAAAGCCGGACCGCGTAGCGGACCAGGCTCGGCCCGACCAAGCTCAACGAGGGCACGCCGCCCTCGGCCTCGGTCACTCCAAAGGGCCGCGGTGCGTCCCTCCCGAGCAGGTCCTCGAACGACGGGTCACTGGCGGGGCCGCTGACCAGGCTCCAGAGCTGGGCGGCGAGCTGGCGCCGGTCGGCATTCCCCGAGTCGGCGTCGGACGGCGCGGCGGTGGCCGAGAAGACGAGCCGCAGGCGGTTCTCCTCCGGCTGCTGCGCCTCCGCGGGCAGCGCGACCCGGTAGCGGTGGCGCGCGTCGTTCAGCCGGAACTGGCCGACCCGGGTGCCGTTGAGGCGCACCTCCACCGACTGGTCGCGCACCCCGCGGTAGGGAGCCATGTCGAGGATGCCGACGCGCGGGACGACCGTCGACCAGCGGAGAACGACCTCGGCCGCGCCCTTGGTCCACAGGAACGGGTCGCCCGTGCCGCCGCCGGCCTCGCGGTAGAAGCCCTCGGCCTGCTGAGGCTCGGCCGCGGGCGTCCCGAACAGCAGCACCTCGCCCGTCGACCAGCGCTCGGCCACCCCCGCCCGGCGCGCCAGGTCGTAGGCCACCTCCTTCGGGGCGGATGGACAGCCGAGGAGGGGCAGGACGAAGGTCGCCCCTGCGGCCGCCCGCAGGAGGCTCCGCGTCACTTCACCTTGGTCCCGGGGGCCACGTCGCGATCGAACGTGCAGAGAACGGCCTGGCCGTCCACCGAGCCCGCGAGGACCATGCCGTTCGACTCCACGCCCATGAGCTTCGCGGGTTTCAGGTTGGCGACCAGGACGATGCGCTTCCCCACCAGGGCCTCGGGAGCGTAGGACTCGGCGATTCCCGCCACCACCTGGCGGGTCTCCGTGCCGAGGTCGACCACGAGCTTGACCAGCTTCTTCGAGCCCGCGATCTTCTCGGCCTCCTTGATCACGGCCGCCCGCAACTCGACCTTGGCGAACTCCGCGATATCGATCTTGGATGAATCCAGGGGGTGCTCCGTCGCACCCCCTGGAACCCCCGCTGGTGAGACCTGTGGCTTCGTCTCGGTCACGGTCTTCTCCTTCTTGGTGTCAACGCGTGGGAACAGCGGCTCGATCGTCCCGAGGGGCGTGCCCGGCTCGAGCCGGCCCCACTCGAGGTCGGCCGGCCCGAGCTCACGGCCGGCCACTCCCAGCATGGTCAGGATGCGACCGGCCGCCCGCGGGATGACGGGAGCGGCCAGGATGGCCACCAGCCGGACCGCCTCGAGCAGCCGGTAGAGGAACGCGTCCAGCTCAGGCTTTCGGGCGGGATCCTTCGCCAGGCTCCAGGGCGACCAGAACACGATCGACGAATTCAGCTCGCTGACCGTGGACCAGATCTCGGAAAGGGCCTCCGCGAATCCGCACTGCTCATAGGGCCCGAGCACCGCGTCGATCTTGCGGCGCAATTCCCCCGGATCCTGAAGGGCGTTCTCGATGCGGCCCTTGTCATCCGGCCGCGCCGGCCGAGGCGGGATTCGGCCCCCGCAGTACCTCTCCACCATGGTCAGCGCCCGCGAGACCAGGTTGCCGAGGTCGTTCGCGAGGTCGGCGTTGTAGCGGGCCACGAAGGCGGTGTCGGTGAAGTCCCAGTCCTGGCCGAACGAGCCCTCGCGCAGCAGGAAGTAGCGCACGGGATCGGGCCCCCACTGGGTGAGGAGCGCCTCGGGGTCGATCACGTTGCCGGTGGTCTTGCTGAGCTTCTTCCCGTTCTTCGTGAGGTGGCCGTGGGCGAAAACCCGCGTGGGCACGGGCACCCCCGCCGCCTTCAGCATGGCCGGCCAGTAGAGGCAGTGGAAGCGGATGATCTCCTTGCCCACGAGGTGAAAGCGCTCCTCGGCCTCTTCCCAGTACCGCCCATAAAGCTTGCGGCCTTCCGCGTCGGTCTCTCCGAAGCCGAGGGCAGTGATGTAGTTCGCGAGTGCATCCATCCAGACGTAGAAGACGTGCCCGGGATCGTCGGGGACCGCGATCCCCCACTTCACGCGGGCGCGGCTGACGCTGAAGTCCTGCAGGCCCTGCTTGATGACGGCCAGCACCTCGTTGCGGCGGCCCACGGGGTCGATCCGGATGGTGCCGGCCCCGATCTCCTCCGCCAGCCAGCCCTGGTAGGCGGAGAGCCGGAAGAAGAAGTTCTCCTCCTCCGTCCACTCGCAGGGCCGCTCGTGGTCGGGGCAGAGGTTGCCCGGCTGAATCAGCTCCTCCTCGGTCTTGAAGGCCTCGCAGCGGGGGCAGTACCAGCCCGCGTAGGTACCCCGGTATACCGCCTTCTCGCCGTTGGGGGCCACCGCCGTCCGCAGGAGATCCCACAAGGCGAGCACCCCCCGCCTGTGGAGGGCGTCGGTAGTTCGAATGAACCCGTCGTAGCGGATGTCGAGGCGCTCCCACAGCGATCGGAACCGGGCCGCGATCTCGTCGCACTGCTGCTGCTCGGGAATCCCGCGCTCCCGGGCGATGCGCTCGATGTTCTGGCCGTGCTCGTCGGTGCCGGTCAGCATGAAGGCGTCCCGGCCCCGGAGGCGGCGGGCGCGCGTGAGCACGTCGGCCGCGATCGTGGTGTAGGCGTGGCCCACGTGTGGCACGTCGTTCACGTAGTAGATCGGCGTGGTGAGGTAGAGGCTGCGGCGGTCGGTCATGGCACTCGGGGGCCGGTCTGGCGGTACGCGGAAAGGGCCGCCGCCCAAACCTCCTTCACCGCGGCCCCGCTCCGCTCGGCCGCGCGCTGGCAGTCTTCGAACTCGGGCTGGACGTTGTAGACCCGCCCGCCGCGCTTCCCCACCTTGACACGGACCGCGCCGTAGGCGGTAGCCACGGTCACGGTCTCGCGATCGAGGACGGTCCGCTCCCACTCCTGCCGGCGCACCCCCAGGGTGGTGGTCTCGGTGAACAGCACCTCCTCGAGGGCCTCGCGCAGGGGGGGCGGGGCGAGGACCGTCACCAGGACGCCCGGCCGGCCCTTCTTCATCTGTACGGACGTGTAGTACACGTCGAGGGCGCCCGCCGCGAGCAGGCGGTCCACGAGCGGGCCCAGGATCTGGGGCGGGGTGTCGTCGACCTCGGTCTCGAGCACCAGCACCCGCTCGCCCTCGGCGGGCGCGTCGGTGTCGCCCACGATCAAGCGGAGGACGTTCGGCCGCCCGGGCGTGTCGCGCGAGCCGGCGCCGTGGCCGATGGTCCGGGGACGGACGAGGGGCAGCGGCCCGTAGGCCGTGGCGTGGCCGGTGACGAGGAGAGCCCCCGTGGGGGTCAGCAGCTCGCCCTCCCCCGCGCCGTAGACCGGCACTCCCTCCACCAGGCGCGCGGTCGCGGGCGGCGGCACCGCGAAGGTCCCGTGCGACATGGTGACGGTCCCCGTCCCGACGTTCAGGGGGGAGGCCACGAAGCGGTCCGCCCGCAGCCACCGGAGGCCGATCACGCCCCCCACCACGTCCACGATCGAGTCGACCGCTCCCACCTCGTGGAAGTGCACCTGCTCGGGCGACACCCCGTGGATCGCACTCTCCACCGCGGCCAGGCGGTGGAAGAGCCGGGCCGAGAGCTCCCTGACATCGGGGTCGAGGCCGCTGGCGTCCAGCAGGGCCAGGATCTCGGGGAGGCCGAACGGCGCGTGATCGTGCGGGTGATCGTGCGCGTGGCCGTGGTCGTGATCGTGCGACTCGACGATCACGTCCACCTTGGTCGCGTGGATCCCCGAGCGATGGACGCGGTGGGAGTCGAGCCGGTAGCCGCGCAAGGGCAGCTTGCCGAGCTCCGCCCGCAGCTCCTCGAGGGGCAGGCCGAGGTCCACCAGCGCCCCCAGCAGCATGTCTCCCGACGCGCCGCTCGCGCAGTCGAAGTAGACGAGCCGGCTCACAGCACTCCCCGTTCCTTGAGGCTCACGAAGCGGCCGGCCCCGAGCACCAGGTGGTCGAGCACCTCGATGCCCATGAGGGTTCCCGCCTGGGCGAGGCGGCGGGTCAGCGCCACGTCCTCCGCCGAAGGCTCGGGATCCCCCGACGGGTGGTTGTGGAAGATGAGGATGGCGGCGGCCCGCGCCACCACCGCCTCCTGGAAGACCTCGCGCGGGTGGACGAGGCTGGCGGTCAGGCAGCCCACGGAGACGACGGCCTCGTGCCGGAGACGCCGGCGCACGTCGAGGGCGAGCAGGCCGAAGGTCTCGACCGGCCGGGCCGCGTAGCGCGGGAGGAGGTAGGCGGCCGACTCGGCCGGCGTCCGGAAGAACGGGGCCGAAGTCCGTCCCTCGCTGGCCAGGCGGGCCGACAGCTCGAGCGCGGCCAGCACCCGCGTGGCCTTGGCCCGCCCCAGGCCGTGCGTCCCTTCGAGCTCGCCCAGCGAGCGCGCGGCGAGGCCGCGCAGGCCGCCGGCCAGGAGACGGTCCGCCACGTCGAGGGCGGAGACGCGCCGCGACCCCGTGCCCACCAGCAGGGCCAGGAGCTCCCGGCTGGAAAGCGCGGACGCCCCGTGGCGGGCGAGGCGCTCGCGGGGCCGCTCCTCGGGGGGCAGATCCAGAACGCGCCGCGAGGCGGACGGAGCGAGGCCGCCCTCCCTCACGGCCGGACTGCTCGAAGGCGCCTCTTTCATCGACCCCCCACCCTATCCCTCCCCACGTCGGGGGAGGGGAATGCTGGTGCGCGTCCGGCTCCGCGTCTGCATCGATCCCCAAGCCTCCGGAAACTAGCGATGGTAAGCGCCCGCCGCTCCGCGTTCAAGCCGCCGCGGCGCGGATTCCCGTCATAATGGCACCGGAATGAGCCTCAATGGGTCCAGATCCCGCCCCGACGCTCCCCTCCATCCCGCGCTCAGCCTGCTCACGGCGGTCCTCGGCACGGTCGCGATGCTGGTGAGCGGGCTGCTCCTGGCCCGCCACGTGCCGCTCCGGGTCACCATCACGACGGGGTCGATCCTGCTCGCCGTTCCGGCCCTGCTGGCCCTGCTCCTCGCGGGCCGCTCGATACCAAGCGCGCTGGCCCTGCGTCCCGTGGACCGGCGCACGGCGCTCCTGGCCGCCCTTCTCGGGGCCGCGCTCTGGGTGGCCAGCCTGGGGCTGCTGGAGCTGCAGTACAGCGTGTGGGCACCGCCACCCGGGTATCTCGAGATGTTTCGGAGGATCCACGAAGCGCTGCGTCCGGCCAATGCCTTCGACGCGGTGATGTCGGTGCTGGCCATCGCCGCCGCTCCGGCGGTCTTCGAGGAGACCCTCGTGCGGGGGGTCGTGCTGCCATCCTTCCGTCCCGCCATGGGGACCACGTGGGCGGTCCTGGCCTCGGCCCTGCTCTTCGCCCTGATGCACGCCGATCTCTACCGGCTGCTCTTCACCTTCGCGGTCGGGGCCGCCCTCGGCGTGGTGCGCCTGCGGGGCGGAGCGCTTCTGCCCTGCATCCTGGTTCACGCCACCCTGAACACCCTGACCTTCCTGGCCGCGCCCCTGGTGGACGACCCGAGCGAGCCCTTCCCCGATCCGCGCCCGCTGCTGGGCGCCGCTCTTCTCACGGCCGGCCTCGCGGCAACGGCCCTGCTCCTCCGCCGGCTTCCCAAGAACCGCTGACATCCCGCCGGTGCACAGCCTATAATCCTCAGCCGAAGTAGCGGAGCCGGTCATGCCATAACGATCCCCTCCCCCTCCGTGGGGAGGGACAGGGTGGGGGGTCGACAAGGAGGCCCATGCCACCAATTTCCCGCCGTAGCGTCCTGTGCACCCTCGGCGCGAGCCTCGCCGCTCCCGCTCTCCTCCGGGCCAAGGGTCGGAAGCGCCTGCCCATCGCTTTTTCCACCCTCGGCTGCCCCGGCTGGAAGTGGAAGACGGTCCTCGACCAGGCCGACCGCCTGGGCTACGCGGCCATCGAGCTGCGCGGCATCGAGGGCGAGATGGACCTCACGAAGAGGCCCGAGCTCGTGGGTGACGGCCTCAAGCAGACGCGCCGCGACCTCGAGGCCCTCGGGATCGTGATCAGCGACCTCGGCGCCTCCGCGCGGATGCACGAGAAGGACCCCGCCACGCGCGCCGCCCAGCTGGACGAGGGCCGCCGCTTCATCGACCTCGCCCACGCGCTGGGCGTGCCCTACGTCCGCATGTTCGGGGACAAGCTCTCTCCCGGCGAGGCCCGCGAGGACGTCATCAAGCGCGTGGTGGAGGGTTTCCAGCAGATGGCCGCCCACGCGAAGCCGGCGGGGGTGGTGGTGCTCATCGAGTCGCACGGCGATTTCACGAACTCGTCCGACCTCGAGGCCATCCTCACCGGCGTGGGCTCCCCGAGCTTCGCCCTGCTCTGGGACGCCCACCACACCTTCGTGGCCGGCCATGAAGCGCCCGCCGACACCTTCAAGCGCCTCGGGCGCTTCATGCGGCACACCCACCTGAAGGACTCGAAGCCCGAAGGAGACGACCACCACTACGTGCTCACCGGCACGGGCGCGGTCCCGGTGAAGGAGCAGGTCAAGGTGCTGGGGGCCGGCGGCTACAAGGGCTTCTACTGCTTCGAGTGGGAGAAGAAGTGGCACCCCGAGATCGAGGAGCCGGAAGTGGCGTTCCCCCACTACGCGAAGGTCATGGCCGGATATCTGGCCGATGCCGGCGTCAAGGTCTAGGAGGTGACATGCCGAAGAAGAACACCGTTTCTCGCCGCGGCTTCCTCGCGAAGAGCGGCATTGCCCTCGGCGCGGTGGCCGCGCTGCCGGGGCTCCCGCCCGAAGCCCTCGCCGCGGCCGCGAAGCTGCCGCAGCGCACCCTGGGGCGCACGGGCGCCCAGGTGTCGATCCTGACCTTCGGCTGCGGCAGCCGCTTCCTCATGTACGAGGCGGAGGAAGCGGCGCTCGCGATCCTCAACCGCGCGATCGACCTCGGCATCAGCTACCTCGACACCGCGGTCAGCTACGGGGACGGGAAGAGCGAGACCCGGGTGGGCATGGTGATGAAGACCCGCCGCAAGGAGGTCTTCCTCGCCACGAAGATCCCGGACCGCGCGCGCACGCGCGACGCGGCCCTCAAGGAGTACGAGGCGAGCCTGAAGCGGCTGCAGACCGACCGCGTGGACCTGCTCCACATCCACAGCCTGGGCGACGAGGCCGACCTCGCGAAGATCGAGGCCCCGGACGGGGTCCTGAAGGCGCTCTACGAGCTACGCGAGCAGAAGGCGGCGCGGTTCATCGGCATGACCAGTCACACCGACGGCGCGGTGATGGCGAAGGCCATCGAGCGGCACGACCTCGACTGCGTGCAGATGGCCATGAACCCGGCGCGGGCCAACCGCTTCGAGGAGCTGGCCCTGCCCGCGGCCAACCGGAAGAACCTCGGGGTGATCCTGATGAAGGTGACGGCCCAGGAGAAGCTGCTCGGCGCGGACAAGGCCGAGGCGGCGTCGCTCCTGCGCTACGCCTGGAGCCTGCCCGTCTCCACCGTCGTGTGCGGGATGCCGAAGCCCGATTTCGTGGAGGCGAACGTCGCGTCCGCGCGCGCTTTCGCCCCCATGGCACCCGCCGAGATGGACCGTTTGCGGGAGCGGCTGGCCGGCCAGAAGGTCGCCCTCGAGAGCTTCTTCGCCGGCCACCGCGACGGCCACATGGCCTAGGCGCGCGCGCTTCGGCTCCGGCGATCGGTCAATCCGGGAGCTCGGCCGGCCCGAGCCACCGCTCCGCTTCGGCCTGGGCCAGGCGCGCCATGGGCTTGAGGCCCTCCTGGTGTCGGAACCCCGAGGCGTGCCCCGGGGCCAGGATCCCGAGCTTACCGAGAAGGCCACCGCTCAGGTGAAGGGGCACTCCGACGCAACCGTCGTCCGTGAGTCCCGCCAGCTCCACTTCGGCGGGCCAGACGCTCCGCAACACGCGGGCGCATTCGACCGGTACCACCGCATCCGGCGTGTCGCCGGGGAGCTCGAGGAGGGCGAACGCGGACTGGAGGCCGAAGTCCTTGGCCAACCAGAAGGACACGCGGCGAACCGGCCGGGCTGCTTCCGGGCCGCCGAAGACGGCCACGAATGCGTACCGCACGTCGAGGGCCGCGGCGACGAAGCACACGAGGCGCCTCAGGGTGCCGCTCGCGTCGAAACGGTCCTCGCCCTTCTCCGGTGGAAAGCTGGTCAGGTAGGGCACTCGCGTCACCTCGTCCACCATGCTCAACACACCGCCTCGTACGGATGCACGGTCGCCTTCATCACATCTCCTCCGGGGGATGGCTCATCCCGCCGTGGTGTCAGGGAGCAAGACGGGTGCCATGGCATCCAAGTCCTAAAGCCGGCACACTCAGCAGTTTCCAGGCAGGGAGGGGCGTTCGGCGGGTCCGGAGATCAGGACCCCGTTCCGGATCCCCGGAAGCGGATGGGGCGCCGGCGCGCGAGCTCGCCAACCTTCCGTAGCATCGCGGGCGCCATCTGCTCGAGGGACACCACCTCGTCCACCGCGCCGCGCTCGACCGCCTCTCGGGGCATGCCGTAGACCACGCACGAGTCCTCGTCCTGGGCCAGGGTCGCGGCCCCCGCCTGCTTCATCTCCAGGAGACCCGACGCGCCGTCGTCGCCCATGCCGGTGAGGATCACGCCGACCGCGTTGGGGCCGGCGGCCACGGCGACCGAGCGGAAGAGGACGTCGACGCTCGGCCGATGACGGGAGACGAGCGGTCCGTCCGCCACCCCGACCGCGTAGTGACCTCCCGTGCGCTTCAAGAGCAGATGGCGGTTCCCGGGAGCGATGAGGGCGCGCCCGTCGAGGATCCGGTCGCCGTCCACCGCCTCCTTCACTTCGATGCGGCAGGAGCGGTCGAGGCGCTCGGCGAAAGCCCGAGTGAACGCCTCCGGCATGTGTTGGACGACCAGGAGGCCGGGCGCCTCCGGGGGCATGGCTTCGAGGATGGTCCGCAGCGCCTCCGTCCCGCCGGTGGAGGCGCCGAGGGCCAGCACCTTGTCGGTGGTGGTGTTGAGGGCGGGCTTCCTGCGAAAGGGCAGGACGGCGTCCGCCGTCTCGACCGGCGCCGGCCGCGGCGCGGCCCGCGGCCGCACCCGGGCCCGGGCGGCGGCCGTGACCGTGTCCCGGAGCATGACCGCGGAGTCGTGGAGGAAGCCCTTGACTCCCAGCCGCGGCTTCTCGATCACCGCCACCGCTCCCAACTCGAAGGCGCGGAAGGCGGCCTCCGTGCCTCGGGCCGCGAGCCCGGAGCAGACCACGACCGGGATCGGGCCCGTGGCCATCACCTTCTCCAGGAAGGACAGGCCGTCCATCTCCGGCATCTCCAGGTCCAGGACGATCACGTCGGGCCGGGCCCGCTGCATCTTGTCCAGGGCGATGAGGGGATTGGGGGCCACCGACACCGTGAGGGAGCGCTCGCCGCGCAGGATCTCGATCATCATCTGGCGGACGACCGCGGAGTCGTCGATCACGAGGACCTGGATGGCTCCCCCCACGGCGGCGCTCAGGAAGCGGCGTGGAAGAGGCCGGGCAGGTCGAGCACGAGCGCGACCCGGCCACTGCCCAGGATGGCCGAGCCAGCGATCCCGGGCAGCCCCCGGAACATCTGGCCCAGGGGCTTCAAGACCGTCTGGCTCTCGCCGAGGAGCGCGTCCACCACCAGGCCGAGACGCTCGCCCCCGTGCTGAATCACGACCACGTACTCGCGCGGGATAGCACCTCCCTCGAGCCGGAAGCGCTGACGCAGCCGCCGGCAGGGCAGGGGCTCCCCGCGCAGGCTCAAGACCCCCGAGCCGTCGGGTCCCCGCAGGCCGTTCGGGGGAAGCTCGAGGCACTCGAGGACCGCCTCCAGGGGGACGATGTAGGTCTCGCCCGCGGCCCGCACCGCGAACCCGGGGACGATGGCGAGGCTCAGGGGGAGCCGGATGGTGAAGGTGGTGCCGATGCCCTGCCAGCTGGCGACGCTCACGGAGCCGCGGAGCGCCTCGACATTGCGCCGCACCACGTCGAGCCCCACGCCACGCCCCGAGACCTCGGTCACCTCGGCGGCGGTGGAGAAGCCGGGCTCGAAGATCAGGCGCTGCAGCTCGGCCTCGCCCAGGCCGTTCGTGTCCGTGATGAGCCCCTGCGCGCGCGCCCGCTCGGCGATGCGCTCGCTCGAGAGCCCCCGGCCGTCGTCCTCGACCTCGATCACGATGCCCCCGAGCTCGCGAAAGGCCCGCAGGCGGACCAGGCCGTGGGGGTCCTTGCCGCGGGCGACCCTTTCCGCGGGCGGCTCCAGGCCGTGGGAGAGCGCGTTCCGCACCAGGTGGGTCAGGGGATCGCGGACGTGCTCGATCACCTTGACGTCGACCTCGACGTCCTCGCCCTCGATGGCTAGGCGCGCCGTCTTGCCGAGGGATGCCGCGAGGTCGCGCACGGTCCGGGCGAAGCGCCGGAAGGTGGGCCCCAGCGGCTCCATCCGGGCCCTCATGACGAGCTCCTGGAGATCGGCGTGGAGGCGGTCCGCCTCGCGGTGGATCTCCGCCGCCTCTCCTCCCGCGCCGCTCGCTCCCCGGTCGAGGGCCTCGCGCAGCCGGCCCCGGCTGACCGCGATCTCGCCCGTGAGGTCGAGGATGCGGTCCAGGGTCTCGACGTTCACGCGCAGGGTGCGCGACCCGGGGGCGGCCGGAAGAGCGGGCGCGGCCTCGGGCGCTTCCCGGCGTGGCTCCCGGGTAGCTCCCCGGCCCGCAGCGAGGTCCTGCAGCCGCTCCAGCAGGTCGACTCGGGGCAGCGTCATCCCTTCGCCTCCCCCAGCATCTCCCGCAGGACGTCCACCGACTCGAGCAGGACGTCGATCACGTCCCGATCCACGGCCAGGGCGCTCGACCGCAGCCGGTCGAGGACGTCCTCGAGGCCGTGGGTCACCTCGGCGAGCTCGGTGAAGCCGAGGCTCGCGGCGTTGCCCTTCAGGGTGTGAGCGACCCGGAAGAGGGTCCCCAGGGCCTCGGCGTCACCGTGCCTTTCGAGCGCCACCAGCGCCTCCTCCATGGCGAGGAGGCCCTCCTCGGATTCCTCGAGGAAGAGGCGCACGAGGGCGTCATGATCGACGTCTTGCAGGTCCATGGTCTATCTCCCCACGTGGGTTCTGGAACCGGTCCGCGCGGCCGGCTTCTTCGGGGGCATCGCAACCGCCAGGACGTCCGCGGCGCAGCCCGGCTGTCCGAACAGGAAGCCCTGGATCAGGTTGATGCCCAGCCGCTTGAGGGCCGCGAGGTCGGCGAGGTCCTCGACGCCCTCGGCGACGACCCGGGCGCCGAAGGGACGAGCGAGCTGGGCCACCGAGGCGATGACCGCCCGGCGGTGGAAGTCGCGGCTGCAGCCGCTCACGAAGTGGCGGTCGACCTTGAAGTAGTCCGGTCGACACTCCAGGATCATCATGTAGTTGGAGTGCCCGAGCCCCACGTCGTCCAGGGCGGTCCGCGCGCCCAGCCCACGCAGGGCCTCGATGGCGGTCCCGAAGCCCACGACATCCCAGGGCGGAGCGTGCTCCACGATCTCGACCACCAGGCGCCGGGGAGAGACCTTCCGCTGCCCCAGGGCGGTCGCGAGGAACTTGACGAACCCGGCGTCCATGGCCAGGGTGGAGGCGTGGACGTTGATCCCCACCTGCGTGTCCGCGGGCAGGATTCGCGCGGCGTCGAGGATCGCCTCCACGCACGCCCGGTCCACGTCGGACTCCCGGTTCTTCTTGCGCGCGTACTCGAAGAGGATGGACGGCGACTCCGCGGTGGTTCCGCGGGGACCCCGGATCAGGGCCTCGAGGTAGTGCGGCTTCGCTCGCGATCCGTGCACCTCCATGACGGGCTGGAAGTGGACGGAGAGGCTGCCCGGCTCCAGGATGCGGTCGAGGAGGACCTGCTCACCCACGGGGCATCCCCATGAGGGCGAAGGCGAGGTGGGCGAGGTCGGGAAGGGGCTGTGGCTTGCGGAGCACGCCGTCCGCCCCCAGGGCCCGCGCCTCCTCCTCCACCTCGGGAGAGATGTAGGCGCTGAGCACGATCACGCTCGTGCCGTGGTCGCGGCGCCGGATCTCCCTGAGCACCTCGAGACCTTCCGCGCCCCCGAAGCGCGTGACCCTGAGGTCGAGGATGACGAGGTCGTAGCGCCGGTGGCTGATGAGGGCCTCGGCCTCCTCGGGCTCCCGAGCCATGTCCACCGTGCAGCCCAGGCCGCGGAAGTACTTCGCGGTGGGGAGCAGGATGGCCTCCTCGTCGTCCAGGAGGAGGATGTGCTTGCCGGAAGCGCCCTGGTCGGTCATCGAGCCTCTCGTGAGTGATTGAACGGCGCGCATGTCAGAACCTCGTGGGGGCCACCGTGGCCCGCAACCCCTAGTGCAACATCATTGCCAAGCCGGTACGCTGGCTTTGACGCAGCAACGACACGGCTTAGGCCCGGCGCCGGCGATGCCGCGGGGCGCCTGGGCCGTCCGGGTTTCACGAGGGGGTCCGGGAATCCGGAGCCCACCTGGAAGTGGGCGATGAGCCTCTGTTCGCTCTCCGCCTGGGCGGCAAGCTCCTGGGCCGTCGAGGCCAGCTCTTCGGCCGCGGCCGCGTTGCGCTGCGTGATCTCGTCCACCCGGGCCATCGCGCGGTTGATCTGCTCGACCCCGCCCTTCTGCTCCCGGGAAGCGGCCGCCACCTCCTGCGCGAGCTCCGCGGTCTTGCGGATGGCGGGCACCAGCTCCTGAAGGAGCGCGCCCGAG
>WNFT01002220.1_pt1 | contig 16608 bp, 19 predicted proteins | sample 5400191 | NCBI WGS metagenome assembly WNFT01 (sample SAMN13153359, study PRJNA577476) | soil metagenome | isolation source: 80 cm saprolite under Madrone tree | place: USA:California | collected 2016-06-14 | reverse complement strand
ACATCGAAAACCACCTTTGCGACATCCACCGCGGCAACGGTATGCTTCTCCATGGGCTCCTCCTTTTCCTTCTCCAAGGGCGACTCTGGCACACGATGCCGATCGACGCGCAAGGAGGAGTCCATTTCATCAATGCAGCTGACAAGGCCGGCGCAAGCGAAGGAGCCTTGCAGCTGATCTCAGTGTTCGACGGACCCCAGAATCGGGCCGAGCCGGGTAGTCGCAAGGTCGCGGGAGAAATCATGGTGCAGCTCCCCAACGGTCTCCTTCAGGAACTGAACCCCCTTGGCTTTGCGCTCATCGAGGATAGCCATGTCTACAAGTTCTCGCGCTTGGCACTCGGGAGCGAGGTCTACCTGACCGTCGAGCCCGTGGGCCCAGCGACGTGGCGGGTTGGTGTGAACTGGCGTCAGCCAGCATCATGGGGTCGGTCACCAAATCCGCTGGTGCCAGTGTCGCTCAGCCGTCTCGGCACTTCCTCGGATGGAGCTACGATCGACCTGCCCACCCGCGAGCTTCTCGAGCGAATTCCTCAGGTCATGCGAAACTCGGTTCTGCCGATCATCGACCTTGCGCCAAGCTAGAGCGGCCAGGACATGAACGAGCAGCCGTCGAACAAGCGCATGAAGCTGACGGCGCCTCTCGGCGCCGCCCGCGCTAGGATGGAGGCTGCGCCTCGCGCTCGCCCTTCGGCGAGCGTCGGCGCCGCAGCTTATGCGCGGTGTTCTGCGAACCTGGGAGGATCCACCAGTGACGAGGCGATGGGGGCTTGAGAGCGTCGTGGTTGCTACCTTTATCGTAACGGTGACTGGCTGCGCCATGGCGCTGCACCCTCATACGACTCCTGCTGGGCAACCTTTCGCCTGGGGGCGCGCTTCTGAGCTGCGTGAGGGCCAAGGGGCGGATGAGGTCGCTGCGATCCTTGGCGAGCCGCTTGAGGATCGTCCTGGTGAGAGCGGGGTGCGTGTGTGGCGCTACTTCGAGGAGTTTCAACCCCGCGGCTGCACACCGGAGATCTTTGGGCTTTCGCTTGGCGGGCGCCCGAGGCTGACGAGAGAGGTCTTAGTCACGTTCCGGGACGGTCGCGCCGAGACGGTGCGGGTACGGGTCGAGGAGCCACCGCTCCTGAGAGAATGAGCGGGTCGCAGAACAACCGGATGCAGCTGACGGTGCCTCTCGGCGCCGCCGGGTAGGATTGCAGGCGGCGCCTCGTGCGCATTCGCGCACCGGCACCGCAGCTGATCCGGGGTGTTCTGCGGACTCAGATAGGACGACCAGCGTCTGAACGTGCACGACCCCGGCGTGGTGGCAACATGACCCGTAACGAGGAGACGAGAACACCGGAAGCCAATGCCGGTCAACACTCGACGACCGTTGCTTGACATCGCGTGGGCCCGATGGCTCGTGCGGATGGGCCTCGTTGCAGCTGTCCTTTACGCGGGCGTCGCCTTGGCCTTCTACTCCTGGTACGCAGACTTTCCTGGCCCCAATCAGCAGAGTGCGCGCGTTGTCGCGAGCATCTGGAGTCTCGTGGCGCTCGCGGGCATAGGGGCTCTTGTAGCATCGTTCCTTCGGCGTCGGCCGCCGAAATCCGCACCGCCCGCCGGCTGAGGAAGGGACCGTGCCGCAGAACAACAAGATGCAGCGGACGAGCCATGGTTAGAATGGAGGCTCGCCGCTGATCTTGGTGTTAGGCGCACTGATCTGGAGGAGCGAGTGACTCGGAACCACAAGCGGATCATGCTGACGCTGTTCTGGCTTGCCTCCCTTGCGGTGGCGAACTTTATCGGCGGAGTGATCGGCTTCAGCCAAGGCACCAGGACTCAGCTCGCCCTATCGGCGTCAGCCGCGACAGAAACCGTGGCTACCCTTCGCCTGCTGCGTGCTGGTGACACGACTGGGGCCATCAGGTTCCTGGAAACGGAGTTGGATGCTCAAATCGCTGCCAACATCTTCGGAAGCGACGCATATCACTCTCCGTACAATCTCTTCCTGCAGTTCGTCTTTGACGAGCATCCCGTCGAGGCGAATGAGTGGTTTCTTTCGATGGTCTTGAAGTATCGGGAGGAATATCCTCCAGTTACGGGTGACGAGTCTACGAAAGCGAAGCTCATGGAGGGCCTTGCGCCATACCGCAATGCGCTCAAGCCGAACCTCTCGGCTCCCACTTCCATTGGGCGGTGAGGCGCCTAACAATGGATTGGAGTTGACGAAGTCCGCGCCGTCCCGAAACCGCGGCCTTCGCAACTCAATCCAGTGTTCCGCGGACACACAGGAGAAGCACAGGAGAGGCGAATGAGCCCTGCGTTCCGCGCGCGCCGACTCCTCCTAGTCGCCGCAGCCCCCTGCCTCGTGCTTGTGAGCCTGGTCGAACGAACCACTGCCGACAACGTGAGCCAGACCGTAAGGCTCGTTGCGCTTCTCGAATTAAGGCCCGGCATGACGGTGGCCGACGTTGGCGCCGGACGCGGAGACCTGACGGTCCTCATGGTGCCGCACGTTGGTTCGACAGGTCGTGTGTACTCCACCGACATTGTTGACGAGCGTCTTGCCGAGATTCGGGCGGCGGTTTCGCGAGACCACTTGCAGAATGTGGTCGTCGTCAAGGGGGCCGAGCGTACCACCAACCTCCCGGACGGCTGCTGCGATGCCATCTTCATCCGGGACGTCTATCACCACTTTCCCGATCCAGGCTCCATGAACCGAAGCCTCCTTACTTCGCTGAAGCCGGGAGGCCGGCTGGCAATAATCGACTTCGTGCCAGACGTGGGATCCAAGTTACCCAATGGTGCGCCGCCGAGTCGAGGTGGACACGGGGTCCTACCTGCACAGGTCATAGAGGAAGTTACGGCTGCTGGGTTCTCGCACACCGCATCGATCGACGACTGGGATGAGGGTATGTTCCTGCTGCTGTTCCGAAAACCGCTAGGACACTAGCGAGCCGCAGAACAAATGGATGCAGCTGACGGGCGCGGCGCAAGCGACGGACGCCCGCAGCTAATCCATGTGTTAGGCGTACGTTGAGGAGTCATGACCCAGCGTGGCTTCGTGATCACGTTTCCGGCGTGCGAACCCGAGGGTCCTGGTATCGACCGCATTCGTAACTGGGCTGAGGATCTCTTTCGACATATCACGCGGAAGGGCTTGGGCAACGTGGAGGATCCGAACCGGTCGACAGACAAAGTGTGGGTGGTAGCGGCGACACCGCGCGCCACGGGAGATCTGGTCACTGCAATACGGCGGAGCCTGAAGCAGCACAACCTGGAAGGAAGTGCCCGCGTGAGCAAGCTTGCAGACCCAGGTGCGTGGGCTGAGTACGAGACGTTTCGTGCCCTAGGAGGAGTGAGGCGACGCCTAACGACGCGCTGAAGCTGACGGCGCCCAGCGAGACGGAGCGCCGCCGCTTAGCGCGGTGTTCGGCGGGCTACAGGAGCATCCCAGAGGGGTAGAAAGGGCAGCCGGGCATGATTGGCTTGGAGGTCAGGTTGAACGGCCGGCTGCTCTGTACGGCTGGGCAAGAGGATGGCGACGTTACCGCGTTCGTGCACCTAGCGGGCTGGCGTCTCGACGACGGAAGGCGCCCGCCCTCGTCGCTGACGGTAATGGGTTCCAGGGATTTTGTTAACCTCTCCTGGCCTGGTGCCCAGGGACTAGAACCGGGCGACGAGCTTCAGATTCGTATCCTAGAACCGGTAACTCCGGACGAGCCCGTGCGAAATGCGCGGAAGGATGCAGACGCTGAGGAAGCGCAGGAGCGTTTGACTTACGAGTGGCTCAAGCGCAAATACGATCCGCGCTGATCGTAAGGCCTGCCGCAATCGGGAGGGGGCTTGGGAGTCGACGCCGCCGAACGATGCGTTGAACCTGACGAGCGGCTCCGATCAGAATGGACGCCGCTCGCAGGTTAACGCGGTGTTCGGCGGACGTGTGCCGAATGGAAGCGGGGCAGAGGCAATGACGAGCGGGCTGCTGAGCGAGCCTGATGAGAGGCAGGGCGTCTTCTCCGGCAAGTTCCGGATGGCTGGCTGGATACTCTTTTGCGTAAACGTCCTGACGCTTCCGCTTGCTCTGGCGAGCAACATCCACTCGTCGGGAAGTGCGTTCATTCTCGGCGCACTTGCATTCTGGTCGAGCGTTGGATGGACGCTAATGGCCTGGGTAATACTGCTGGTTCAGTGGGCTCGGGGCGAAATGCCGACAGGGCGTGACGCCAGGGTAGTCGCGACGCTGTCTGCATGGGCAGGGCTAGTGCTCCTCTTCCTGACCGGGCTAAGCTAACACCGGTGCTCGGCACACGCGGTGCACCAGCGGCGCCGCCGAACAAGCGGATGCAGCCGACGAAGCACTGCTGGGATCTCGGCCGGTCGTGGAGCTTCGCAGCTGATCCGCAGTGTTGGACGGGCACTGACGAACGGCGCCACGAGAGGACTGCAGACCATGACACTCCGGGCATTCGTGATGGTCGCCTTGGTGGGTACGGTAGCCGCTTCGGTCGCACCATCGCAGGGCCATGCCGTAGGTTCTGATGTCGAGGAGCAGCTCGTTGCCCTCATGCGACAGATTGACCGCGCCCACCAAACGTCGGACGCTGCGACGTTGGACCGCATCTGGGCCGACGATTACGTCCTTACGGACTACCGTGGGACCGTCAAGGAACGAGCGCAAGCACTGGCGGAGTGGAAAGCCGGGGAGCATCGCTACGGCTCCTACGTGAGTGACGACATACGCGTCCGAGCTTATGGAAATGCTGCGGTCGTGACGGCACGCGTTACGCGTGCGAGCCTGAGCGACCCGCAGAATGTCGGCCAGTTCAGGCACACCCGAGTGTTCGTGCGGCAGCATGGTCGCTGGAAACTCGTGGCTACGCAGGTCACGCCCATCGCGCCGCAGAAATAATCTGCGTGCGGTCCAACAACGAATGCAGCGGACGGCGCATAGCCATGGCGCATTGGCCGTAGGGCGCCGCCGCTGATCTGGGGGTGTTAGGCAGACATGGGATCGAGACAGGAGGTTCGGATGAAGGTCGTTGTAACACTCTTCGTGGGTGTCGTAATCGGCCTTCTTACGGTGAAGCGCCTAACCGCACAGGTTCAGAAGCGACCGAACATTGTTGTCATCCTCGCTGATGATCTCGGGTACGGCGACATTGGCTCTTTCGGCGCCCCGAACATTCGCACGCCACGCTTGGATGCGATGGCGGCCGAAGGCCAGAAGTGGACCAGCTTCTACGTCCAACCGGTCTGCTCACCAAGCCGGGCCGCGTTGCTCACCGGGCGACTGCCGATCCGCAACGGCATGTTCGGGACCCCCCACGGCACGGCGCCCAAAGTGTTTCGTGACAACGCGGCCCAAGGTCTGCCAACCGAGGAGTTGACGATATCAGAGCTCCTCAAGTCCGCGGGGTACAGGACAGGTATGGTTGGCAAGTGGCACCTGGGGCAACTCCCGCAGTTCCTCCCGATACGTCGGGGATTTGATTCGTGGTTCGGTGTGCCCTTTTCGCACGACATGCGGATGACGGTGCCGCGCGACAATGGGCTGCAAACTGCGGCCTACTACTTACCCAAGCCAGAGTATTGGGATGTTCCGCTGATGCGCAACGGCGAGGTGCTCGAACGGCCTGTTGACCATCGTACGCTCACCAAAAGGTATACCGACGAGGCGGTCCGATTCGTCACCGAAAACAAGGACCGGCCGTTTTTCCTGTATGTGGCACATTCCCTGCCGCATATTCCCCTGGCGAGATCGGACGACTTCGTCGGGCATAGCTCTGGAGGCATGTACGGCGACGTGATCGAGGAGATCGATTGGAGCGTCGGAAAAGTACTCGACGCATTGCGCGAGGCAGGCATTCATCAGAACACCCTCGTGATCTTCACGAGCGACAACGGCCCATGGCTTCCGTTTCGCGACCACAGCGGCTCGGCTGGTCCGCTGCGCGAAGGCAAGGGCACGACGTGGGAGGGCGGGGTCCGGACACCAGCCATTTTCTGGTGGCCAGGGACCGTTCGGCCCGGCGTGGTCACAGACATAGGATCTGGGCTGGACATAATGCCGACGGCCGCCGCGCTTGCGGGTGCCGTGCTGCCGACCGATCGCATGATAGACGGCATCGACCTTAGCCCTGCGCTCAAGGGGACCGGGCCGAGTCCGCGGAATGAGCTATTCTACTACTGGGACAGCGAACTCAGGGCCCTTCGAAAAGGCAGGTACAAGGCCCACTTCATCACCAGCGGTGCGTACGGCGAAGGCGAGCCGCGCACCACGCACACGCCTCCACTGCTCTTCGACCTCGCGACGGACCCCGGGGAGCACTTTAACATTGCCGCCGCTCATCCCGACGTGGTGGCCGATCTGGTCAAGACCGCCGACGCGCATCGCCGCACCGTCGTGCCAACGAAGCCACTGTTCGACGAGCTCGTACCCACGCCAGAAGGCCGGTAGCTCGTGACAGATGGAGGATTGCTGCCTAACGACCGGTTGGAGCGGACGAGGTCCGCGTTGTCCACCTGCCACGGCCCTCGCCGCTCAACCGGGGGTGTTAGGCCGACGCAGCGAGGACGCGTAACGGATGATGGGAGAGGTTGAACATGCTGAAGGGGCTGATCGCAGTCGGGCTGGTCGTCAGTGCTCTGGTTCTCGAGGCGCTAGGCGCACCTCAAGACGAGGCGGCTATCCGAGGGAACGTCGCCGCGTTTGAAGCGGCCGTCAACAAACGCGATGTCGGTGGTGTTGTAGCGACGTATACGCTTGACGGTGACTTCGTGTTCTTCGACGGTCCTCGGGTAGTTGGCCGCGAGGCCATTCGCAAATGGACGACTGACGATTTGGCGACAATGCCTTCGACGAAGCGAATTACCCTCACCGTGACGGGCATCCGATTCCTCGCTGACGACATCGCGATCGCAGAGACCAGTGCCCGGTTCAACGAGGGTGAGGCACGTGAGAATCGCGGTACATCAGTGTTTGTGCGACAGAATGGACGGTGGCTTGTCGCGGCGCTGCGCGTGTATCCGGCTCAGCGGCCTTGAATCTCAACACGTCCGAGTTCGACCGATGTGAGTGAGCGGCCTAACAATGTTGCAGCGGACGGGGCACGGCTCGGATCGGGCCCCGCCGCTGAACGCAGTGGTCGGCGGGCTGAGGGAGTGCATGACCACGCAGCAGCTCAACCTGCTTAATGGCCTGTACCTGGTCCTCTTGGTCGCCGTCGCCGTCCTCACGCGCGCCAAGGCGCGGCGCATCGCGGGATCCTTGGCCGGCGGGGCGGCCGCCGGTGTGGTGGCACTGGGTCTCATCGCCCTCTGGCAGGAAGTGGGGTGGTGGCACATGACGATCACCTGGGAGCCGTACTTCCTGACGCTCGTGTGGATTGACTTCGCCTTGGGTGCGTTCGTCTTCCTCATCACCTGGCGGATCGCCCGCAGGTTCGGCTGGCGCGGGCTGGCGGTGGTCGTGGTCTTCTTGGCGGTCATCGGCCCGGCGCGGGACTACTGGTATTTGCAGCGGTTCCCGGAGTGGGGCAGCTACGCGCCGGGGGTCGCCCCGCTCCTGGCGGTTTCCGTGACCTACGTCCTGTTGGGGGTCGTGGGGCATGGGGCGATGCGGCTGGTCGCCGGCCCAGCTACGGAGGACCGGTTAGCGCGCCGGCCATGGGAGGCCCCCGAACAAGGCGCTGCACCTGACCGCGGCGGCAATTAACGTATTCGGAGTTCAACGTTTCCCCGACGGCCGCGGTAGGTGAGCCGGGTCGTTCGACGGACGTGTCGTACGTGGCGAACCTGACGACCTGTCTGGGTGATCAGATGGCCGGTGTGCGTGATCAGATGCTGCCCTTGAGCGCACGCGGCCGGCTTGCCGTCAGAGGAGCTCAGTGGCCATTCAGATTGAGATCGTGTTGTCCGTCGTGGGCATCGTTCTTCTTGTTGTCGTGTGGCTCGTGGACCCAAGGCGTGACAGCGCAGGCCCGACCTGGATGTGGCGTCTCGGCGACCGCGACCCCTTCAGTCGGGCCCTCTTTGGTGCGAGGGGCCAGATGAGAGCGCACACGAAGTGGCTCATCTCGATCATGTTCATGGCGTGGCTTAGCGTGCTATGGCTTCTCGTACCCTGACCCTGGCGCGGTCAACTGTCGCACTCACGCCGAGGTCCAGGCGGTCGGACGTGTCGTCATCGTCGGGGCGGGCCCCGCCGGAGCAGCACTCGCCTACCTGCTAGCCCGCCGCGGGGTGGAGGTCACGCTGCTGGAGCGCCACCCCGGCTTTGAGCGCACCTTCCGCGGCGATGGGCTGCAACCCAGCGGCATCGACGCCTTCGACGAGATGGGGCTCGGGGACCGGCTCCGCCAGCTCCCCCAGGCCATCATCAACACGATTGACCTCTATCAGGGGGGCCGTCGGCGGGCCTGGCTCGCGATCGAGTCGCTGGGCTTCATCCCCTGCTTCATCCCCCAGCCGGCGGTCCTCGCCATGCTCACCGCGCAGTCCCGCCAGCACCCGTCCTTCCAGCTCCACATGGGGACGGCGGTCCGCGACCTGATCCGCGCGGGCGACCGCGTGGTTGGGGTACAGGCCGACGGCTCAGACGGGCCTCGGGAGTTCGCGGCGGACCTGGTCATCGGCACCGACGGCCGTTACTCGACGGTGCGCAAGCGGGGGGCCTTCACCGAGCCGCGGTCGCCGCAGCACTTCGATGTCCTGAACTTCCTGGTCCCCTTTCCCGACTTCTGGCCCGACCGCACGACCGTGCGCCTGGAACTGGGCCCGGGTTGCCTCACGGGCGGCATACCGACGGCCGACGGCCGGCTGTGGGTGGGGATGACAATTCAGAAGGGCCAATACAAGGCGCTGCGCGCCGCCGGGCCGGACGGGCTCACCGAGGAGTTGTTGCGCCGCACTTCGCCCGACCTGGCGGCACACCTGCGGGCCAACACGAAAGCGCTGGAGCACCCGGTGCTGCTGGACGTGATCGTCGGCCGCCTGGAGACCTGGACAGCCCCCGGCCTGCTACTCCTGGGGGACGCGGCACACCCGATGTCGCCCAATGGGGGGCAAGGGATCAACGTGGCGTTGCGGGATGCCCTGGTCGCCGCCAATCACCTGTGCCCGGTGCTCACGCGCGGCAACGACGGCGCCGTGATCGACGCCGCCGCCCAGCAGGTCGCGGCAGAGCGGATGCCAGAGATCGTCGCCATCCAGGAACATCAGCGGAAACAGACCCAAACCTTCTTACGGTCGGACCGCCTCTCGTCCCGACTGGCGATGTGGCTCCTTCCCCTGCTCGCCAAGAGCAGCCTGGTCCACCTGCTGATCGGGAAGCGGCTCCGGGCCTTGCAGCATGGTATCGTGCCCGTCCGGTTGACCGCCTGAGGCAGGGCGTGCGTTATCGGATTGTTGAGAGCCACCGGGTTGCAACCCGGTGGGAATTCAAGGTCTAGCGCCGAACCAGGCGCTGCAGCAGACGGCCGCCGCCGTCTCGGTTTTTGGGAACGGTCGGTGCGCTCGCACTCAGTCGCGATCCAGCGAACCGGCGACGAAGTCGACACTCGGTCCTGATTCACTACTTAGGCATACCGTGCGGAATCCTGATGGCGCGAGCGCTTGAAGGCGAGGATCTGGAGCGGATCACGCAACATACGGGCTGGTCCTAGAGAAGGCGTGGATCAGCCTCTGGCCGAACGCTCTCGACGCACGAGGCGTTCGTCTTGGACCGGTGAACGTCGCTAGAAGATCGAGGCATGTCCCCGGCTTGTCCCCGGGGAAGCAACAAGAGACACGAGTATCTCCTGCGTCCCTGTAATCTCTTCTTGTAGTGTTGGTTGGCTGGTAGCGCTACAGGGAATCGAACCCTGGTTTGATGGCTGAGAACCATCCGTCCTAACCCCTAGACGATAGCGCCGCCAGGCAGTCTACAAGGGGCCGGGAGAAGGTGTCAACGGAGGGAACGAGCGAGCAGCCCGAGGCCGCCCGCCAGCAGCACCAGCATGATCAAGGTGTTGAAGAGGCTGGTCGGCTCGAAGTAGATCCGCAGGTTCATCAGGATTCCCAGGAAGATGATGACCGCGCCGCCCGCGGTGAGCATCCAGCCGAGTCCGCTCCTGCCGTCGAAGAAAAGGAGGCCGCAGCCCGCCACCAGCGGCAACAGGGAAAGGCCGAAGGTGTGCGGACCGAACCAGGCCCAGAATCCGGTGCTGACCGTGACCTGGCTGGTGAGCAGGTATCCGCCGCCCACCGCCATGGCGAGCCCCACGAAGAATGCGCCGATCCCACCCTCGGTCCCGCCCGCGCCTTTCATGCTCGGTCGTGGAGTATAGCGATAAGTGACCGGGCGCACACGCCCCAGGCCTTCGGCTTGTACCCGAGCAGGTTTCGACTACCCTGAGTGCGCCGTGGCCGACTCGATCAGGCCGGGGGCAGAAGGGCGGCCGCGGCTTCGAGCCGGCGCACCACCCGGTCCCGCCCGATGGAGCCGAGAGCCAGGAAGAGTGATGGGCCGACCGAACGGCCAGTGGCCGCCGTGCGCGCCGCATTGATCAGGACGCCGGCTTTGACGCCGATCTCCTCCGCATACGCCCGCAGGGCGGTCTCGGCGGAGGTCGGGTCGAACACCTCGAGGGCGCGAAAGCGTTGGGCCAGCTCGGGAAGCCACTGGCGGAGCCGCGGGTCCTTGCGCAGGTTCTTGTCGGCCGCCTCCGGGTCGATGTCGAACGCCTCGTCGAAGTAGGCTCGTCCCGCGTCCGCGAAGTCCAGCAGCGTCACGTAGCGCTCCCTCAGCAGATCCACCGTCTTCGCGAACCAGTCGCGGCGGTCCCCTCCCGGCGCGAAAGCCTCGTCCCAGAGCCCCGCCTTCCGGAGCACTGCTTCCACCCGCGGAAGCAGCTCCTCGAGGGGCATCTTCGCCATGTACTGCTGGTTCAGGAAGAGGGCCTTGCGGTCCGTCCACTGCCGGGGATCGGTCTCGGAGAAGTTGAGGATCGCGTTCGAGCGGCTGACCCCTTCCAGGCTGAAGGCCTGGACGAGCTCCTCGGTCGTGAAGAACTCCCGGTCGTCCCCCGGCGACCAGCCGAGCAGGGCCAGGAAATTGCGGAAGGCCTCGGGCAGGAAGCCCCGGTCCCGGTAGGTCGTGACGGAGACGACCTCGCCGTGCCGCCGCTTCGAGAGCTTGGTGCGGTCGGGGGCGTTGATGAGGGGCAGGTGGGCGAAGCGCGGCGGCCGAAGGGCGAGCGCCTCGTAGAGCAGGACCTGCTTGTGCGTGTTCGACAGGTGGTCCTGGCCGCGGATGACGTCGGTGATCCGCATGTCGACGTCGTCGCACACCACCACGTGGTTGTAGAGGGGCGTGCCGTCGGGACGGAGCAGCGCGAAGTCCTCGATGTCCCGGTGCGCCCGCTCCTGCGGCCCGTAGACCGCGTCCTCGAAGCGCGTGGCCCCGTCGTCCTCGGGGATCCGGAAGCGGATGGCGGAGGGCTCGCCCGCCCCCGCGCGCCGCTCCGCTTCGCCGGGAGCGAGGTCGCGGCTCGCGCGGTCGCGCAGCCAGGGGCGGCCCTGCGCCGTCGCCTCCTTCCTCTGCGCTTCGAGCTCCTCGGCGGTCGCGAAGGAGCGATAGGCCTTCCCCTCCGCCAGCAGGCGGTGCGCCATCGCCCGGTGCCGCTCGATGCCCTCGCTCTGGAGGAAAGGCCCCTCGTCCCAACGCAGGCCGAGCCACTCGAGGCCTTCCAGGATGCTTTGGGTGTTCGCGTCGGTGGACCGCTCCCGGTCCGTGTCCTCGATGCGAAGGATGAAGACGCCGCGCTGTTTTCTCGCCCAGAGCCAGTTGAAGAGCGCGGTGCGTCCCCCGCCCACGTGGAGGTAGCCCGTGGGGCTGGGGGCGAAGCGAACGCGCACCGTCATAGGGCCGGGATTCTACACTCCTCCGGGGAACGTCGGGCGACGCCCCCCGGAGGGTTTCCCCTCCCGCCCTTACGCGGTGGCGGGGCGGAGCCGACCCTTGGACACCCGCTCGCGCGGGATGTTGTAGCGCTGCAGGCGCAGGTAGATGGTCCGGCGCGTGACGCCCATCAAGCGCGCCACCCGGGCGATGTTCCACTCGTTCCGGTTGAGCAGCAGCAGGAGCTTCTCGCGCTCCATGTCCTCCACCGGCGTCCGCTCCAGGTAGGTCTCCCAGGCGTCGCCGTGCGCGCGGGTGCGCTCGCGCGGGCTCGCGTTGTCCGTCACCGCCTTCGCGATGATCCGCGAGAACTTGGCCAGCCGCTCCAGATCGTGGGAAGCGCAGAAGTGCGGGTCGAGGCTGTCCACGTAGAGCAGGGCGACCAGGCTCTCACCCTCGAACACGGGCACGGTGGCCAGAGACGCGGCGGCGGGCCTGTCTCCCTGGTCGGCGGGAAGCCGTCGGTCGGTGGACCGGTCGGGAACGTAGAAGGTCTCGCCCTTCCGGAGCGAGTCCTTGTACCGGTCCCACACGGTCTGCACCGCGTCGAGGACCGCCTGGTCGATGCCGCGGGAGGCGAAGAGGGTCACGCGATCCTCGTCGCACGAGAACACCGCCCCGCTGCGCCCATTGTTCAAAGACATGACGACTTCGAGCGTCCGCTCCGCGAGACGCCGGGGGTCGTCCGCACCGACGACGAGGTCCGCGAACTGGTCAATCAGGTCCACGCGGCGTTTCACAGACTCACCTCCACTCAGATACACAGTTTAGCCGTTTACCGGCAGTCGCGTCAAGGAGGTGGACCCCTGGGAGTCGTCCTCGTAAGTCGTTAGTCATGTTACGTATACTAGAGTTGACACGAAGCGTATACTTGTACATTAAGGGTTTCCCGTAAATAGCGGAGGATAAAATGCTTTGGTTGGTCCTAACTCTCTCCCTGGCCGGCGGCGCCAGTATCCACTCGGGTATACAGGTCGCCCCTGGAGTGGCCGCCTTGCCCCTCGGCCACGAGCAAGTGGTGGTGGATGGTACCGGCGGCATCCCCCCACTCGTGCAGGCGGCCGATGGTACCGGCGGCATCCCCCCACTTGCTGCGGCTGCCTAAATGATCCTCACACGAATGACGGGAGGAGTAGCGCTTCCTGAATGGATCCCTCCGGCCCGCGCTGCTTCTCCCGTCCTTTCGCGGTACACTACGTGGTCCCATGTCGGAGACCGTGTCGGCCATTGTCAAGGGCGGCGTGTTTTGGGCGGGCCAGGTCTTGATCGTGGTGGTGCTCTCAGGCCTGTTTCTCCGACGGCGGTACCGCGCTTGCCCTTCGTTCGTCTTGTATCTCCTGGCGACCCTGATCGGAGATCTCCTGTTGATCCTAGGGCCAAGGCACCTCAATCCCGAGAGTTCGTTGTTCGGTCTGCTCGGCGCGAAGGGCTTCTACTCGCGGGATTTTTGGATGCTCAAGGAGCTGACGCTAAACCTCTTGAAGTTCGCGGTCGCGCTAGAGCTGGCCTTCCGCACCTTCCGCTCGTTCCCGGGCGCTCGATCGACTGCCCGGAGCGTCATGCTCCTCCTGGTCGCGGTTACCCTCGTCTCGGTGGTCACCGTCGCGGCCCAGGTCTCAGCCATAGACCTGGAGGACCGAGTGAACCAGATCATCGGACGATTGCAGCCTCGCGTCTTGAACGGTACTGTCTGGTTGTTCACCGGCATGGCCGTTCTGATCTTGTGGTACCGACTCCCGGTGGACCGGTTTCACAAGGCGATCCTGACTGGGTTCGTGCCGTATCTCCTGATCTTCACGATCGGCCTGAATGCGCTCGACAGCTACGGCTGGAACATCCGAGACCTCATCAACTATGTCCACACCACGGCCTACCTGCTTCTTCTGGCCTACTGGGCCTGGGAGGCCTGGGCGCCGCCGGCCCCTCCGACGGTGGCGCGCGGCCCCGCCCCGGTGCTCGAGCGGCAGGCGGTCTAGCGAGGGGGGGCAAGCACCGTGCTATGGATGATCGGCTTATCGGTGCTGAGCTGCTTCGTCGTCCTCTTCCTGCTCGGACGGCGGGACGAGCGGGCGATCCGCCGCGACTGGGAACTCCTGCTCACGCCGAAGGGCGAGAGCCTCTACCGCAACATCGAGGGACGCGTGCATAACGAGCTGGCGTTGGTTGACCTCACGTACGACGAGGCTTTCGCGGTGCGCGAGCTGGGCTCCGTCGACGAGGCCAAGCGGCTGCTCGACGTGGGCTACCGCGTGATCGAGAAGTTCTCGCCCAACATGCTCAACCTGCTTACCGCAATGGCGAACTTCTCGCGGATGGTCTCCGCGATGGCCCCGGTCACCCCCCTCCGTCCCCGGGACTTCAAGCTCACCCAGATCGTCAGCCTGGCCTACCTGAACGGCCTGGTCCACCAATTCCTGGTGTCGACCGCCGAGCGCTACCGGCTGAAGCTCTACATCCTCGGCCAGAGCTTCGGCCTCGCCACGCGCTTCCTGCTCGACTCCACCCAGAAGATCGCCCGCGGTGCCCCCGAGGCGGAGCGCGAGTGGGAGCAGATCCAGGCAATCCGGGAGGACTTCCAGAGCCTCACCGACGAGTCGCTGGAGAGCCTGCGGGTGCTGCTCACCTCGCTGGCCGCCGAGCGGCGCGAGGACCTGCTGAAGGGCTTATAGTCCTAATCCGAACCTAATCTAGCGACCGGCCCCTGTGCGCATCGCAGTGGCCTTGCGTGCGATCAGCTTGTAGCCTTTCGTCCTGGCTTCGGCCTCCAGCGCTTCCAGACGCGCCCGACCGGCGGCGGTTTTCCCCGACTTCATTTCGATTTCGCCAAGGGCCAGACGGGCTTCGAGCTGACGGCCGTAAGAACCAACCTTCATTGCCTCTGCCAGGGCCGACTCCAGATCCTTCCTGGCCGTCGCCGTCTTGCCCAGGGCCCCGTTCCTCCCCGGCGCAGAGGAGGCCCGTCAAGAACAACAAGAGCGTCACCGCACAACGAAAGCCTCTCAGACTCATGGCCTTACTCCACACTCGTCCGTGTGCACTTCCCGAAGTCATCGAAGATCTCGCAACCGCAACCATGGGTGGCCTCACGGCAGCGGTGCCGGCGGTCCGATGACGGAAAGGAGCCGCGAGCCGGAATAGATGTACTCCTGCGTCGGGGCCAGGCCGGGAGGAGGCTCCGCGAGGATGCTGAAGGAGAAGGCGGTTCCGGTCGAGCGGCCACCGAAGAGCCGGCCGTTCGCGGGGCTCTGGCAATAGACGTCCGTCAGGGCGTCGCCATTGAGGTCCCCGGTGCCCGCCACGAGGGAACTTCCCTGGCAGGTGTAGGTCTGGCCGTCGACCGCGGTGGCGCGGGCGATCCCCCAGGACGAGAAGGCCGCGAAGGCGGTTCCCGTGGAGAGCGCCACCCTGAACTCCCCGGTCTGAAGCTCGACATCTCCGACGTCCGCCTTGCCACACGTGGAGCAGCCACGGGGTTCCCGTCCCGAAGCCGGTGGGCGAACCGAGCGACACGTAGCCGACACCGTCGACCACACAGAGCTGGTCCAGCTGGCCGTCGCCGCTGAAGTCGGCGCTCGCCATTTGCCCCGGGCAGTTCCCGGGCAAGGTCGAAGGGCGAATGCGGAAGCTCATGACTGCGCTCCACTCACCCATCGCCGCCACATTGGCTCCCCGCACACGCCACAGGTAGGACGACCCTTCGGACAAAGCCGTGGCAGGCGTCGTCGAACAGATTCCGCCCGGGCACGAGCTCACGCCATACACCTCATAGACCCTCGATCCGCCCGGGGTCAGAACGGAAAGCACGTAGGTCGCGGCTCCGGGTGATGCGTTCCAGGAGAACGTGGGAGTCGTGGTCGCGACCGATCCGTTCGGGGAGATGAGGGTTGGCGGGGGCGGCGGCTGGACCGTGAAGCTCACGGCGTTGCACCAGTCACCGGGCCCCGCCGCGTTGCGGCCGAGCACCGCCCACGTGTACCCGCCCAGAGCCAGCGGCGTCGTGGGCGTCACCGAGCACGTTCCGGCCGCGCAGACCGTGGTGTCGTACCAGTTCTCGTAGACACTGGTCCCGTTGGCTTTCGCCACTCCCATCACGTACTGCGTCACGCCCCCGCCGACCGCGCTCCACGAGAACGTGGGAACCGGGGTCGTGACGGCCCCGCTCGGCGCAAAGGGGGTGGGAACCGGCGGACCCGTGACCGTGAAGGTCCGGGGGCCGCTCCAGTCTCCCGGTCCCGCCGCGTTACGCCCCCGCACCTGCCACGTGTACGACCCGGTCTTGAGGATGGTCGTGGGCGTGGCCGAGCACGTCCCACGCACATGCTGGTGTCGTAGGTGACTTCGAAGGCGGCTGTACCGCCGTCTACCGGGACCACCCCGATGGTGTAGGAGACGACGCCGCCGGCAACCGCGCTCCACGAGTAGGTAGGCGTCGCGTTGGTGCCGGTTCCGGTCGGAGACAAGGGAGTCGGCGGGGGCGGCCCGGTGACGAGAATGCTCTGGGCGGCGCTCCAGTCGCCGGGCCCCGTCGTGTTCCACGGCCGCGCGGCCCAGATGTAGGAGCCGGCCAGGAGGACGTTGGCGGGAGTCCCCGAGCAGGTCTGTCCCGAGCAGGCCTGGGTCGGCGCATACGAGACCGAGAAGGCCGCGGTCCCTCCATCCACGGGGGTCACGGCCAGGACGTAC
>WNFT01002219.1_pt1 | contig 16609 bp, 17 predicted proteins | sample 5400191 | NCBI WGS metagenome assembly WNFT01 (sample SAMN13153359, study PRJNA577476) | soil metagenome | isolation source: 80 cm saprolite under Madrone tree | place: USA:California | collected 2016-06-14 | reverse complement strand
GGTGAGCCCGTGCGACGGCTTCACGGTGATGGTTTGCGAGACGCCGGTCAGCTGCTCGCGGGCGGTGACCGAGAGGATGCCGTCCGCGTCCACCTGGAAGGTGACGGCGACGCGCGCCAGGCCGGCGGGAAGAGGAGGGATGCCGGAGAGGGTGAACTTGGCCAGCGACCGGTTGTCCTGCACCAGCTCGCGCTCGCCCTGCAGGACGTGGATGTCCATCCCGGTCTGGCCGTCGGCGAAGGTGGTGAACTCCTGCGTCGCGCGCGCCGGAATGGTGGTGTTGCGCAGGATCAGCTTCTCCACCAGGCCGCCCATCGTCTCCAGCCCGAGGGAAAGCGGCGCCACGTCGAGCAGGAGCACGTCGTGCTGCGGGCTCTCGCTGGTGAGCAGATCCGCCTGCACCGCCGCGCCCAGGGCGACGACCTCGTCGGGATCGATGTCGGCGAGCGGCTCCATCCCGAACAGCTCACGGACGTAGCGCCGCACGGCGAGGACCCGGGTCGACCCGCCCACCAGGATCACGCCATCGAGCCCCTTGCCGCCGGGCACCCCGGCATCGCGCAACGCCCGGCGGGACGGACCTCCGGTCTTTTCGATCAGCGGCCCGATCGCCGCCTCGAGCTGCGCGCGGGTGACGCGCTTTCCCAGGGCCTCGGTGACCTCGACGCGCGTCAGGTCTTCCTTGGCGCGCTTGGCGGCATCGATCGCCTCGCGCACCTTGCGCGGGGTGCGCTCCTGGCCTTCGAGCAGGATCTCCGCCAGCGCGCGGTCGAAGTCGTCACCGCCCAGCGCGGAGTCGCCGCCCACGGCCTTCACCTCGAAGAGGCCCTGCTGCAGCTGCAGGATGGAGATGTCAAAGGTGCCGCCTCCCAGATCGTAGACTGCGAACGTCCCCTGCGATCGCTTGTCGAGGCCGTATGCCAGCGCTGCCGCGGTGGGCTCGTTGAGCAGGCGAAGCACTTCCAGGCCGGCAAGCCGGCCGGCCTCCTTGGTGGCCTGCCGCTGGGCGTCGTCGAAGTACGCGGGCACGGTGATCACCGCCTGGTTGACCTTGATGCCGAGACGGTCCTCGGCCCGCGTGCGCAGCGCGCGCAGGACCTCGGCCGATACCTCCACCGGATTGACCACGCGCGCGCCGTCCACGATGAAGCGCACCACCCCGGACTCGCCTTCCGCGAACCGGTACGGGCTCAGCCGCCGCGTCTCCGGGTCCGCCGAGGATCGGCCCATGAAGCGCTTTACGGAGACGATGGTGTCGCGGGGGAACTCAGCGGCCAACCTGCGCGCGGCCTGTCCGACTACCACCGATCCCGGTCCCCCGCCTTCTCCGTAGTGCACCACCGAGGGGAGCAGCGTGCTGCCTTCATCGACGGCGAGGGCGTGCGGTTTCCCGTCGCCGAGGACGATGGCGATCAGCGAGTTGGTGGTGCCGAGATCGATGCCGACCGCGCCGGTGGTGCAGGCCTCCTTCGCGCGGCTTTCGCCCGGCTCGCTGATCTGGAGGAGGGCGGGCATCAGAGCTCCACCGAGCGTCCCTCGACCTCGTCGAGGTAGCGCGCGTAATAGCGCATGCGCGCCAGGAGCTCGGCGGCCTGGGCGAGATCGCCGCCGGTCTCCACCAGCTCGCGGACCTGGCCGAGCGTCCGGTCGCGCTGTTCGCGCACGCCGGCTGCCAGCGGATCCAGCGGTGCCCCGGACAGCTTCGCCTCGAGCAGCCTTTCGCGGTCCTCCAGGGTCTGCTCGAGAAACTCGGGCGACATCCTGGGCTCGACCTTGATCCCGCGCAGCGCCAGCAGATGCTCGGCGCGCCGGACCGGGTCCTTGACCGTTTTGTAGGCGTCGTTCAGCAGCGTGGTCTGCTCGAGGGAGTAGCGCCGTTCCCTCGGGGTGGCGCGGGCGAACCGGTCGGGGTGGAGCTTGCGGGAGAGCGCGCGGAACTTCTCGTCCAGGCCCGGCGGCTCGTCGAACGACGGCTCGAGCCCGAGCAGGGCGAACTTGTCGAGGCTGGTGCTCGCCGGGGCCGGCGGCTGCACCTTCGCGCAGGAGGGGCAAAGGGCATCCCCCGCTGCGAGCCCGCCGCCGCAGCTCCAGCATGTGCGAGCGCTCATCGAAAGCTCAGACCGAGAAGGACTCGCCGCACCCGCACTCGCTCTTGACCTGCGGGTTCACGAACTTGAAGCCCTTCTGCTGAAAAGTATCCACGAAGTCGAACGTCGTGCCGTTCAGGTAGACGAGGCTCTTGGGGTCCACGTAGACCCTGGCGCCGTCGACCTCGAAGACCTGGTCCTTCGGCCGCGGCTGATCGCAGTACTCGATCACGTAGCTCATCCCCGAGCAGCCGCCACCCTTGACGCCCAACCGGACGCCGCTCTGCGGCTTCGTCTGCGGGCGCCGGGCGAGCTGCGCCTTGATCTGCTGCGCGGCGCTGGGCGTGACGTGGATGCGCGGCTCAGCCATCGACCCTCTGCTCCTCGGGCTTGTGCTCCGCCTGCGGGGCCAGCCCCTTCTTCTTCTTCCAGTCGGCGATCGCCGCCTTGATGGCGTCCTCTGCCAGCACCGAGCAGTGGATCTTCACCGGCGGCAGCGCCAGCTCCTTGGCGATGTGCGTGTTCTTGATGGTGAGCGCCTCGTCGACCGACTTGCCCTTCACCCACTCCGTCACCAGGGAGGACGAGGCGATGGCGGACCCGCAGCCGAACGTCTTGAACTTGGCGTCCTCGATCTTGCCGTCGTCGCTGATCTTGACTTGGAGCCGCATGACGTCGCCGCAGGCCGGCGCGCCGACCAGGCCGGTGCCCACGTTCGGATCGCTCTTGTCCAGCGTCCCGACGTTCCGCGGGTTCTCGTAGTGATCCAGGACCTTGTCGCCGTATGCCATCGTAGCTCCCGTCTGAGTCTAAAGCGTAGCCCCTGAGCCGCCTGCGGCGGCCGGGTCCGAAATGCTGTGGCTAATGCGCTGCCCACTCGATCTTCGAGAGGTCGATCCCTTCCTTCGCCATTTCGTAGAGCGGGCTCATCTCGCGCAGCCGCCGGACCTGGTCGACCACGTACTTGCCCACGTAGTCCACTTCGTCTTCGCTGTTGAACCTTCCGATGCCGAAGCGGATGGAAGTGTGCGCCAGATCCTCGGAGACGCCGCACGCGCGCAGCACGTAGCTGGGCTCCAGGCTGGCGCTCGTGCAAGCAGACCCGGAGGACACGGCGACGTTCTTGATCGCCATCATCAGGGCCTCGCCCTCCACGTAGGCGAAGCTGACGTTCAGGTTGCCCGGCAGACGCTCGGTGGGGTGCCCGTTCAGCTCCAGGTGATCGAGGTGGCTGAACAGGTAGTCTTGCAGCCGTTTCCGCAGCTGGTACGTCCGCTTGCCCTCCTCGGGCATGAGCTGCTGCGCGAGCTCTGCAGCCTTCCCGAAGCCGACGATGCCGGGAACGTTCAGGGTGCCGCTGCGCATGCCGCGCTCATGGCCGCCGCCGTCGATGATCGGGGCGATGCGCACGCGCGGCTTCCTCCGCACCCAGAGGGCGCCGATGCCCTTGGGGCCGTAGATCTTGTGCCCCGAGAGCGAGGCCAGGTCGACCTTCATCTTCTCGACGTCGAAGGCCACCTTGCCCACGCCCTGGACCGCGTCGACGTGAAAGAGGACGCCCTTCTCGCGCGTAACCTCGCCAAGCTCCGCGATCGGCTGGACGGTCCCGATCTCGTTGTTCGCCAGCATCACCGAGACCAGGATGGTCTTTTCGGTGATGGCCTCGCGCAGCTGCTTCGCGCTGATGCGGCCATCCTTGTCGGTCGGGAGGTAGGTGACGTCGAACCCCTGGCGCTCGAGCCGCTTCATGGTGTCGAGCGTCGCCTTGTGCTCGGTTCGGACCGTGATGAGATGATTGCCCTTTTCCTTGTAGAACTCGGCGGCGCCCTTGAGCGCCAGGTTGATGCTCTCGGTCGCGCCCGAAGTGAAGACGATCTCCTTCTCGCTGCCGCCGATCAGCGACGCGATCTGCTCGCGCGCCCGGTCCACGGCCTCTTCAGCCTTCCAGCCGAAGGGATGGCTGCGAGAGGCCGCGTTGCCGAATTCGGTCGTGAGATACGGCATCATCGCCTCCAGCACCTTCGGATCGAGGGGGGTGGTGGCGTTGTTGTCCATGTAGATGGGGAGCTGGATCGGCATGTGGTTCCTAATGTGGACTGGACTGGTCTATTATAACCCCGCCCGCTGCGGGTCAAGGCTGACGGGGTTAGGATGGCGCCGATGAAAAAGTGGTTTCCCCGACTGCTCCTCGCCCTGGCGGTCGGTGTGGCATTGCCCCTCCTGCCGGCGCTTTTGACGCAGAGCGTTGGGCCGGGCGCCGACCTCTCCGGAAAGCTTGGCCTGGCGGCTGGCGTGTCGGTGGGCACGTTCGCCGTGCTCTTCCTGGGCGGGGTGCTCACCAGCCTCACTCCCTGCGTGTACCCGCTGATCCCGATCACGGTGGGCATCTTCGGCGCCGGGCAGCCCCAGCACCGCTCCCGTTCCGTAGCCCTTTCAGCCACTTACGTCGCCGGGATCGCGGCGATGTACTCGGCCCTCGGGGTGTTTGCGGCGCTCTCCGGAAAGGCGTTCGGCGCGGTGCTCTCGTCGCCGGCGGTCGTGGTCCTCTTGGCCGTGTTCCTGGTCGCACTGGCGGCCAGCATGTTCGGCGCTTTCGAGATCGCGCTGCCTTCCGGCCTTCAGCAGAAGCTCTCCGGCGTGAAGGGAACCGGACACGCCGGCGCCTTCGGGATGGGGCTGGTCGCAGGCATCATCGCCGCCCCGTGCACGGGTCCGGTGCTGGCGGGCGTGCTCGCCTATGTGGCAACGCAGCGCAGCCCGGTGCTCGGGTTCTGGATGCTGTTCACGTACGCCCTCGGCATGGGTCTGCTCTTCTTCGTCCTGGGAGCGAGCTCGCTCCGGTTGCCCCGCTCCGGCGCCTGGATGGAGACCGTGAAGAGCGTGCTCGGCGTTGCGCTGCTCGCCGCGGCGGTCTCGATGGTGCTGCCGTTCATCCCGCGCGCCGGTCCCCTGCCGCTGTCCTCGCGCGCGGTCGGCATCGCCGCGGGCCTGCTCGCGTTCGTGGGAGTCGCCCTGGGCGCGCTCAGCCTGTCGTTTCACGGCGACCGGCGTGAGAAGGCGATGAAGCTCGTCGCCCTGGTCCTGGTCGTCGGCGGCCTTGGCCTGCGGTTCGGATGGGCGGGGGAGCCGCGGAACGAGAAGCCGTTCCAGATCGCCTGGGTCCGTGACGAACGGGCGGCGGTGCAGCAGTCCCGCGCCACCGGCAAGCCGCTCCTGATCGACTTCTCCGCCGAATGGTGCGCGGCCTGCAAGGAGCTCGATCTGCACACCTGGACGGACCCGGTGGTGGCGAAGGAGGTGGCGGACCGCTTCGTGCCGCTCAAGATCGATGGGACCCAGGAGACGGACGAGACCGACGAGCTGTACCGGAAGTACAACGTGCCGGGGCTCCCCACGGTGTTGATGCTGGCCTGTCGCGACGAGCCGCCGCCAGAGTGCGCCGTTCCTGGCGACGGGCCGACGCGCGTCACCGGCTTCCTTCCTCCCCCGGAGATGCTGGAGCGGCTGAGGCGCATGCAATGAGGCTCGCAGTCGTGGCGCTGGTGCTCGCCATGGCCTGTAGTCACGGCGACGCGGCCCTGCGCGAAGAGCAGGCGAAGACGCGGCACTACCGCGACGCGTACGAGACCCGGGCCCAGGAGATCCAGCAGCTCAAGAAGCGCGTGGCGGAGCTCGAGTCGCGGGACTGCCGGTAGAGAACGCGGGGCTAGCGCCCCCTCGCGAACAGCTCCCATTCCATGGTGAGGGTCGAAATGGCCAGCACGGCCAGGAAGACGGCTGGCCATCGTGGCCAGCGGCGCGCCGGCGCGATCAACGCCACGCAGATGAGCAGCAGGACCGGGACCAGCACGTACCGGCCCTGGGGCTGGAAGTCCACCAGCAGGCACTTCGCCAGCTCCGAGCCGAGGTTCGCCAACGCCGCGCCGGCGATGAACTTCGCCGCAGGCGACCATGGACTGCGGGCGGCGATCAGCACGCCGGCAAGGACCACCGCCCCGATGGCTCCCCTGAGCGCCCACGGCAAGGGCAAGCTCATGTTGCCGAATACGCCGATGGCGGAGGACGCCGTCAGGTACGCGAACTTCGCGGCGCCGTGCGGGATCTCCAGCAGCGTCTGGGGATGCCAGACGTCCGCCATGAACCTGCCATACAGGCGCACGCCGAAGGCGTCGCCTCAGGTGCGGATCGTGTTCCAGAGGAGCCAGGGCCCGGCAACGAACGCCGCCAGGGCGCAGCTCTGGAGCAATGCGCGGAGCGGTGGCCGCCGGCTCAGCACCAGGATCGTCGCGGGCAGGAGCAGATAGAACCCGCTCACTTTTCCGCTGAGGACGGCGCCAGCCGCCGCTCCCACGTACCCGAGACCCGCCGCGCCCTCTCCGCGAATGGCCCAGACCGCGAGCGCGTCCACCAGCAGCACCCCGGCGAAGATCGTGCAAGCGTCCGCGTTGCAGTAGGACGTGACGAACGCGTACTGCGGGTAGAGGGCGGCCGCAGCTCCGGCAAGAACCCCCGCCCGCGCGTTCCGGAGGAATGCGCCAGAAGCTCGCGCCAGCAGCACCGAGCCGGCCACCCCGAGCAGAACGCTGCCGGCGCGGGCCCAGAAAATCCCCACGGCGTCCGGACCCTGGCCCGGGACACGGCGCAGGTCGGGGAGCGCGCGCCCGAGCCACAGGGTCGCCGCTTGTATCGCGTAGTGGCTGGGCGGAAAGACGGAGTAGACGCTCGGCGAGGCCGGCCAGACCGGCGCGCGTCCCTCCGACAGGTACCGGATCACGATGAAGTGCTGGGCCTCGTCCGGAGCGAAGTTCGGATCACCGCTGCCGGCCGAGAACGGAATGGCCCAGGCGGCAAACAGGCGGACCGCAGCGGCGAGGGCGGCGATCGCTGCCAGCGAGCGCAAGGAGGGCGTGCCTTCGAGCACCTCACGCCTCTAGCACGAAGCTCCATGCCGGGTTTCGCGAGACCGTCTCGCAACGTCTATTTCGGAGGCGCAAGCACCGGCGCCAGCGCGCGGCGGACCGCCGCCAGCAGCGACTCCGGTGCGAACGGCTTCTCCACGAACGCCTCGCAAGCCAGCTCCTGCGCCGCCGCGGCAACTTCCCGGTCCGCGGAGAAAAGGACGACGCGCGGCGCCAGCCCTGAAGCGCGAACGGCCGCAAGCAGCGCGCGGCCGTCCATGTCCGGCATGCGCAGGTCCAGCACGATGGCGTCGGGCGGCTCGGCCTTGATCTTCACCAGCGCCGCGCGGCCGCCGCCCGCCCAGTCCGCCTCGAAGCCGTGCTCGGCAAGGAACTCCGCCATCATCCGCGCGATCGGCTCGTCGTCGTCGACCACCAGCACGCGTCCCTCCGTGGTCCCACTCCGCCCGGCAAGCCGGGCCCGGAGCGGCAGATGGAGCACGAACGCATGGGTCTCCGCCCAGAGGGAACCGCCGTGCAGCTCCGCGGCTTTGAGGGCGATCAGCAAGGCCATTCCAAGCCCCTGCCGCTGCTGCTGTGGCAGCTCCCAGTGGGGCCGCAGCGCGTCCTGTGGATCGGGAAGCGGGTCGCCGGTCCAGTGGACGCGCACCTCGGCCGTCACTCCCTGGCGGCCGGCATCGATGCGCACCGGGCCAAGCCCGCGCGCGCGCAGCACCATCGCCGTCAGCGCCCGCTCGATCCGCTCGCGGTCGGCAAGGAGCGGCAGCGAGGGCTCGACGTGCGCTTCGACGTCCGCATCCGCTCCCAGGCGGCGAAGCGAACGGCGGGCCGCCTCCACCAGCTCGACCACCTCGCACGGCTCCTGGTGGAGGATGAAGCGGCCGGTCTCGATGCGCGAGACCTCGAGCATCTCTTCGAGGAGCGCGTGAAGCCGCTCCGCCTGGCGTTCGAGCACCTGCACGTGCCGGGGGTCGCTGGGCTCGCCTTTCTCGAGGCGGCGGGCCAGGGAGTAGGAGAACCCCTTGATGCTGGTGAGCGGCGTCTTCAGCTCGTGCGCGGCGAGAGAGAGGAAACGATCCTTGCGCGATTCGCGCTCCGCTGCCGCCAGCACCGCGGCGGCGCGGTTCAGCAACGGCCGCAAGGGACGCAGGTCGCGCACTCCGCTCCGGAACTGGAGAGAGAGGGCGCCGACCATGTGCTCCTGGAGGCAGAGCGGCACGGCCGCCGAGTCTTCGCCCCACTCCACGCGTCCGGTCTCCACGCCCAGGGCAGCGAGCTCCTGCGAGCAGGGCTCGCCGTCGCAACCCAGCATCTGCAGGCCCGCCGCTGTGCGCAGGTGGACCGCCACTCCGGCCGCGCCGGAGAGCCGCCGCGCGATCCTGGCGATCCTTCCGGCAAGCTCGCGCGTGTTTTCGCCGGCCAGCGCCGCGTCGGCGAGCTGGGTGGCGGCGCCGGAGGCGAGGAATGCGCTCTCGATGCGGCGCTGCAGCGAGAAGACGCCGGAGAGGAAGCGGAGAGCGCGGAGCTGCAGGGCCTTCTGGAACGATCCGCGGACGAGCCGGGCTCCGTCCCGGAGAAACCCGAGGGGGGTTCCGATACGCGCCTGCTCCACGCGCCTCTGGAGCGTGGTCGAACGGGCGCCCGGCGCCGGACGCCGCCTCCATGCAGACCAGAACGGCTCACGCTGTGCAGGCCGAAGTTCAAGCACGCGCCGGAGGCTCCGGAGTAGGGGGTCTCGGTATGGTACCCCGGCGCCCCAATCTGGGCATGCCCGATCGGCTGCGAAACTGGAAAAAACGGGCGAATCGGGCCTCGGCGGGACGGCACGGCGCCTGCAAAGGGCCTGCGGAAGGTCCACTTCCGGACCCACGGAGGGGACGTGCCGGCGGCACTCACACTGGGGGTGTGGCTCCTTGCCACGCCAGCGGCCGATCTGGAACCCGGCCTCTTGCAGACGCAAGAGGCGGCCGCAAGAACGGCGGGCGGGTCGCCGGCGCAGGACGCTTCGCGCATAGCCCGGGCCCGGGCCGCGCACTGGGCGCCCCAGCTGCGCGGACAGGCGACGGCCCGCGATGAGGAGAAGACCCGGAACGGCGAGTACCGCCTGGCGCCGCTGCACGAGCAGAACGTCGCGGTCGGCCACGGCTGGATGCTCACCCTCACCTGGGATCTCTCCCAGGTGATCTTCGCGCGGGAGGAGACGCAGCTTGCGCTCGCGCACCTCCAGCTGGCCCGCGTCCGGCGGGACGCGGCGGATCGGGCCGCCCAGCTCTGGATCGAACGGCGGCAGGCGCAGGCGCTGTGGATGGCGGCGCGTACGCGGGAGTCCTGCTTCGCGCTCTTGCGCGCGACCGCGGCCCTGGTCGCGCTCACCGGAGGGCTGTTTCGCGACGCGGCCGCGCGCGAGGAAGCCGCTTGCGCAGGGGAGGGGAGATGAGCTGGTTGCGAGTCGGTTCATTGGTGCCCGCGGTCCTGGCCTGCTGTGCGAAGGTCTCCCCGGCCGGCGAGACGGCCGATGCGGGAGCTTCGCAACCCACGGTGGCCGACGTCGAGCCGGAGCCCGGCACGGTGCCCGGGAGCGCTCGGTTCGCCGTGCACTTCTCGGATGCCATGGATGAAGGGCAGCTGTTGGCCGCCTCGGGGCGCAGCGAGACGGTGGCGCTGGTGCCGGAAGCCGACGTGGAGCGGGCTGCGGCGGCGATCGAGCACGCGCCGCTCTCGGCGCACGAGCGGACCCTGCTGGTCGCCGCGGCGGCGCAGATTGCATCGGATCGGAAGTCCGTCGCGCTCGTTCCCGAGCAGGCGCTGCCGCCGGGCGGGTACTACCTGCTGGTTTCCCCACGTTTGAAGGACGAGCGCGGCCGCCGGCTGGCGGGAAACGGCGCGCGGTTCGGGTATCAGGTTCCTCCCCCGCCGCGCGGCGCGAAGCTGATCACGCCGACCGCCGGTGGAGAGACGCCCTGGAACCTCGCGATCGCCCGCGCCTTTGCCGAGGCTGGCCGTGTGGCGCTGATCGGCCCAGGCGGGCAGGAGGTTGCCTCGGCCGATGCGCGCGGTCCGGTCGAGTTGCACTTGAGCGCGCCGCTAGTCGCGGGCGGCAGGTATTCGCTTTCGCTCGACGGGTCGGCAGCGGCGGACCAGGGCTTCACAGCGGCGGCATGCGCGCGCAGCGCCGCTCCGGCTCTGCAAGGCGGAACGCCGCAGCTCTCCATCCGGGACACCGGGGTGACCGCGCAGTTCGTGCTCGACTGGCCCGCGCACGTGGAGCTCTCCATCCAGGACGCGGCGGGCGCAGTGGTCTCGGCTGCCGCGGACGTCCTCTGCGCTCCTCCTCCGTGCGGTCCCCAGAGCTTCATCTGCCCGGCCTCCGCGCGCGTCGAGGGCCTCAGGCCCGCGCGGGACTACACGCTGCAGCTCGCGGCGCGCGACGATTTCAATTTCTCGCTCCGGACGCCGCCCCAGAAATTCAGCACGGTCGCGGCGCTGCCGCGCATGATGATCTCGGAGGTGATGGCCTCGGGGGTGGACGGCGAGTACGCCGAGCTGCTCAACCTGGGCCCGGGAGCCGCCAATCTGGAGACCCTTGCGCTGCAGGGTCCAGACGGCGCCGTCCGGCCCTTGCTGGCGGCCCCGCCACCGCTGCCTCTGCTGCTCGCGCCGGGCTCCCGCGCTCTTGCGGTCGGCGCGTCGTTCGACGCGGCGCTCTATCCGGCGGTTCCCGCAGTCACTCCAGTCTTGCGCGCATCGACCCAGCGCCTGCTCGGCCGCGGGCTGTCCGACGACGCCACGCCGCCATTCCGGCTCGTGTCGCGAGGGGAGGAGCCGGTGGAGCTGGCCGAGTTTCCCCTCAGCGCTCCGCACTGCGCCTCGGGTATCAGCCTCCAGCGCGACGAGGCCATCCCGCCCGACGCCACGGCGGGATGGAGCTGCGGCATCCGGGGCGGCACGCCGGGACGGCCGCCTTGAGGGCGCATCTCCGGCGCCTCGCCGCGAACGCGTTTCCTGCCGGGATGTGCCCTGGAAAGGCGCCGGTCGACATGCTAGAGCGGACGGCCGCCCTGTCGAGGGAGCCTCACGATGTCCGGCCATAACCGGTGGACCAAGATCAAGCGCAAGAAGGAAGCGATGGGCGCCAGCAAGGGCGCGCTGTTCACCAAGCTCATTCGCGAAGTCACGGTCGCGGCCCGCAACGGAGGCGGCGACCCGGACCACAACGCCAGGCTCCGCTCCGCCGTCCTCGCCGCGCGCGAGGCGAACATGCCCGCTGACAACATCACCCGGGCCATCAAGAAGGGCACCGGCGAGCTGGAGGGCGTGAACTACGACGAGCTCACCTACGAGGGCTATGGGCCCGGCGGGGTGGCGTTCGTCCTGGAGATCCTCACCGACAACAAGAATCGGACGGCGGGGGACGTGCGCGCCATCTTCACCAAGGGGGGCGGCAGCATGGCGGCCTCCGGCGCAGTCGCGTTCCAGTTCGAGCGCAAGGGAGTGGTCCCGGTGAAGAAGGGCGCCAGCGAGGACCAGGTGATGGATCTGGCGCTGGATGCGGGCGCGGAAGACGTGGTCGGTGACGGCGAGGGCGGATTCGAGGTCCGCACCGAACCCGGATCGGCGATCCAGGTGCACAAGGCGCTCGAGGCCAGGCTCCCCGTCGGCGCTCCGCGGGTCGTGTACCTGCCCAGAAGCACGGTCCAGGTCCAAGGCGAGACGGCGGAGAAGGTGCTCAGGCTGGTCGAGAACCTCGAGGACAACGACGACGTGCAGCACGTCTACGCCAACTTCGAGATTTCCGACGAGGAGATGGCCGCGATAGAGTCGCGGGCCGAGTGAGAGTCCTGGGGATCGATCCGGGTTCGAGGCACTGCGGGTTCGGCGTCGTCGAGGACGCGGGTGGCGCCTGCGTCCGTCACCTCGCCCACGGTGTCCTGGAGATCGCGGGGGCCGGCGCCATCGAGGACCGCCTCTGCGCGCTGCACGACGGGCTGGCGCGTGAGCTGCTCCGCCACCGGCCGGAGCTGGTAGCGGTGGAGGACGTCTTCCACGCGAGGAACGCGAGGTCCGCGCTGGTGCTGGGGCAAGCGCGGGGCGTGGCGCTGCTCGCGGCGGCCCAGGCCGGAGTGCGGGTGCGCAGCTTCGCTCCCAGCGTGATCAAGCAGGCCGTGACCGGAACGGGCCGGGCGGAGAAGGAACAGGTGGGTCGGATGGTTGCGGTGGTCCTGGGGATCTCCCTGCACGGACGCCTCGACGCGAGCGACGCACTGGCCGCGGCCATCTGCGGCCTGCTGCGCGCGCGGGATCCGGCAGCGTCCTTGCCGCGGCGGCGCGGCGATTGGCGCGCCGCGCTGGCGCGGAGATTCGCGAAGTGATCGGGCGGCTGTCGGGAGTGCTGGTCGAGAAGCGCGGCGACGTCGTGATCCTCGACGTGCAGGGCGTCGGGTACCTGGTGCACCTCTCTTTGCAATCGATGAGCAGGCTTCCGGCGGAGGGCGGCCGTGCGCAGCTTCGCTGCTACACGCACGTCCGCGAGGACGCGCTGCAGCTCTTCGGTTTCGCGAGCCCGGAGGAAGAGGAGCTGTTCCACCTGTTGATCTCGGTCTCCGGCGTGGGCCCGAAGCTCGGCATCAACATCCTCTCCGGGATGCCGGCGCCGGAGCTGGCCACGGCCATTCTCCACGGCGAGCTGGCCCGCCTGACCAAGATCCCCGGGGTAGGCAAGAAGACGGCCGAGCGGCTCGTGCTGGAGCTGAAGGACCGCATCCGCGCCAGCGGGCTGGCGGTGGCGCGCCCCTCCCAGCCTCCCGTCGCTGCCGCCGCGGACCAGGTGCTGCTCTCGGCGCTGGTGAACCTCGGATACCGGCCGGCGGCCGCGGAGCGGACCGCGGAGACGGTGCGCCGGAACCTGGGCGCCACGGCGCCCCTCGAGGATCAGCTGCGGGAGGCGCTGCGCCTCATCGCAGGCGCGCCGTGAAGATCGAGACCCGCGAGCTGACGCCGCAGCTGTGGCCGGAAATGGAGAAGCTGTTCGGTCCCAACGGCGCCTGCGCCGGCTGCTGGTGCATGTGGTGGCGGCTCGCGCCTTCCGAGCGCATCAGCGTCGCGAACGGCCCGCGCATGAAGCGGCGCCAGCGGGAGCTGGTGAAGGCGGGCGCGTCACGCGGGGTGCTGGCGTTCATCGACGGGGAACCGGTCGGCTGGTGCGCGTACGCCCTGCGAGCCGATCTACCCAAGCTGGAGCGCTCCAAGGCGCTGGCCTGCGGCGACCCGGCCCAGGTCTGGAGCATCCCCTGCTTCTTCGTCAAAGCGGGTTTTCGCGGCCAGGGCGTCTCCAGAGCGCTGCTCCGGCATGCCCTGCGGAGCATCCGGGCCGCGGGCGGGCGGATCGCCGAGGCCTACCCCGTGCGTCCCCCGGCGACGAATGCCGCGGCCTTCACCGGAACCGTGCCCTTCCTCGAATCGGAGGGCTTCGTCACGGTCACTGCGCACCCGCGCGGACGTCAGCGCGCGCGCCGCGTCCTCCGCTGACCCGCTGTGGTACCTTGGAATCGGATGCACGAAGACCCGCTCGATGACCGGCAGATCGCTTCCGCCGCCTCCGGCGAGGACGCCCGGTTCGACCTGACGCTGCGTCCCCGCAATTTCGCCGAGGTGGTCGGACAGCGGGCGCTGATCGAGAACCTCAAGGTCTTCGTCAAGGCCGCGGCGGCGCGCCGGGAGCCGCTCGACCACGTGCTCTTCTGCGGGCCGCCCGGGCTGGGGAAGACCTCCCTGGCGCACGTGATCGCGTACGAGCTCGGGGCCCAGATCCACGTCACCTCCGGTCCGGCGCTGGAGCGGAAGGGCGACCTGGCGGGAATCTTGACGAATCTGGGCGACAATGACGTTCTCTTCATCGACGAGATCCACCGGATGAACCCCGCGATCGAGGAGAACCTGTACCCGGCGATGGAGAGCTTCACGTTCGACATCGTGATCGGGGACGGAGCGGGGGCCCGGGCGCTGAAGCTGCCCTTGAAGACCTTCACGCTGATCGGCGCGACCACGCGAACGGGGCTGCTGACCGGACCGTTGCGCGACCGTTTCGGAATCGTCAGCCGGCTCGAGTACTACCCGCCGGACGATCTTCAAGAGATCGTGCGGCGCTCGGCGCAGAAGCTCTCGGTCCTCCTCGACGAAGGAGGGGCGCGCGAGATCGCCCGCCGGGCGCGCGGGACGCCGCGCATCGCCAACCGGCTGCTCCGGCGCGTGCGCGACTTCGCGGAGGTGGAAGGAGACGGCCGGGTCAGCAAGGCCGTCGCCGATCGGGCGCTGCAGCGGCTGGAAGTGGACGCGGCCGGCCTGGACGCGATGGATCGGAAGATCCTCACCTCGCTGATCGACAAGTTCGGCGGGGGACCGGTGGGGCTGGAGACGCTGGCCACCGCCGCCGGAGAGCGGTCGGACACGCTGGAAGACGTCTACGAGCCCTACCTCTTGATGGAGGGTTATCTCGCGCGCACGCCGCGCGGACGCGTCGCCACCCAGCGCGCGTTCGAGCACCTGGGCAGGAAGGTGCCCGCAGGCCTGCAGGGATCGCTGCTCTGATGGCGCCGGCGGGGGAAAAGCGCTCTTTCGCGCAGGACTTCTTCTTCGAGCTGATGCGCGACTCCCAGCGGGTGCGCGCCGTCTACCTGGCCGAGCGCGAGCGCTGGATCCGCAGCCTGGAGATCAGCGGCCGCGAGGAGATCCTCTTCGAGCTGGAGATGCTGCTGCGCGGCATCGATCGGTTCTTCAACCTGCGCAACCTCTTCGGCGAGGTCCAGCCCCCCCAGGAGCGGGACTGGAAGGAGGAGCTGAAGGCGACGCGCGACGCCGTCCACCGCGGGGTGCACCTCTCCCGGAAGCTGATCGAGCAGCGGCAGGAGCAAGCGCTCTTGTTCCGCAACTTCGTGGAGGGATCGCTGGCCGACGACCGTGCCCGGTCGCGCCTCGGGGCCGAGCTGCGCGAGCAGCGCACGCCGGAAGAGTCGCTGTTCCTGCTTCGCACCGGGCTGGTCGCGCACCAGGGCATCCTCGACCACCTGCTGCGGCTCGACGGAGCGCCGCAGTCGCTCTTCCTCGACGTCGGACGCGCCCTGCAGCACGAGCTGTTCGTCTCGCGCTACTTCTGCCCTCCAGCGGCGCTGGAGTTCCGCGCCGAATACGACCGCATCGGGTCCGTGCTGCTGCTGGAAGGCCTGCGGCTGCTGGACGACGAGAAGAAGCGGAAGGCCTACGCGCTCGGGCTCCTCGCCTCCTTCCGCTCCTTGCGCTCCCTCCGCTACGTCCCCTCGCCGCCGGTGCCGCATACCCGGCGCGTGCTGGTGATCCTGGCGTTGGTCCGCAGCGAGCTGCACGCGCTGGTCGGATATCTCGAGTCCGATCTTCCGCGCCTGTCCGGCGGGGGCGGCGCGCCGGTCGCCGCCGGCAAGGCGGCTGCCCAGAAGATCCGGGACGTGCTCGCGTCGGTGCCGCCGCTCCTGGCCCAGCCGCTCACGGATCGGTCCCAGCTCGACTTCCAGCGCGACAAGCTGGTCGAGGCCACCAAGGAATGCGTCGGTATCCTCGCCAATGCGTTGGATCCGGCGATGGGACACTACGCGCTGTTCGAGGACGATGCGGCGCGCACCGATCAGAGCGAACGCTTGCGCAAGGACCTGTGGCTCTTCCGCGAGATGTGCCGCTACACGGCGCACGCGCTGGAGGAGCCGGGTGGCACGCCCGATGCCGCGGAGCCGCTGCGCAGGTACGCGACCGAGTTCCGCGACGTCGGCTATCAGCTGCTGCGCCACTCCGATCGCGAGCTGTTCGATCGGTTCCTCGATCTGCTCGAGGGTTGGGCGAACCGCCGGGGAGAGACCGCGCAGATCCGGATGCAGCGCTTGCGCGACGATTGCAAGCGGTTCGCAGAGATCCTGGACCGGGCCCTCGACCTCGTCTCCAAGCGGTCTGAGTTGCAAAAAATACCGATCGACGAGGCCATGTACCGGGAAGCGCTTGCCAAAGTGCAAAAGGGACGGTAAGGGAAGCGCCCGCCATCGAACCGCGACATCCGTGTCACGATGTGCCAGGCACTGCACACCGCCCGAGCCTGCAGGGCAGCTGACGTTGCGGCTCATCTCCGCAAAGTCACTAGATTCGTGGCGCCGGGCGGACCCGGGCACGCTTGTTGCTGAAGTGGCGCAGTTGCTGCTGACCCAGCCGGAGGAGACGCACCAGGCATGGATCTCCACCCGTTCCGCCAGAGGACGGTCAAGCAGCGCGCCAGGCTTTCCGGCATCGGTCTTCACTCGGGCGCGAGCGTGCGCGTCACCCTGGCCCCGGCGCCGGTGGACAGCGGCATCGTCTTCGCGCGCGACGGCGTGGAGATCCCGGCCCTCTCGGAATTCGTGGTCGATACGACCATGAACACTTCCCTGGGGCGGGGGCCCGTTCGCGTCGGCACGGTCGAGCACCTGCTCGCCGCGCTCGCGGGCTGCGGCATCGACAACGCGCTGATCGAGGTGGAGGGACCCGAGGTCCCCATCGCCGACGGCAGCTCGGAGCCGTTCGTGGCGCTGGTGCGGGAGGCCGGCATCCACGAGC
>WNFT01009071.1_pt1 | contig 16615 bp, 14 predicted proteins | sample 5400191 | NCBI WGS metagenome assembly WNFT01 (sample SAMN13153359, study PRJNA577476) | soil metagenome | isolation source: 80 cm saprolite under Madrone tree | place: USA:California | collected 2016-06-14 | reverse complement strand
TATCCGAAAGCACCGCCGCGCTCGACCCACCGCTGGTCCCGGCAGCAACCGTGAAGTGCAGCGTATCCTCCGGCGTCGCGTTGAACAGGCACCCCGGCGTCTCATCGCGCTCCTGCGTGAACAGCTGGTTCGTCACTCCCATCTCCACGTTGTACGCCTCGCTTGAAAACAGCAGCAGCGACTTGTTCTGCGCCTTCCACCCAAATCGCGAAATCGTCCCATCGTTCGCGTTGCGATTCACGTTCCCGCTCAAGTGAGCGTTTGCGTGCCCGTAAATTCCCATCGCCGATTTCACCGTCGCGTTCGCCTTCATGTTCGCAAGGATCGCCGAATCCGGAATGGATTCGATCAGCCCCGCCCCAAATACAGGCGTCGGTATACGGAAAATAATGTTCGGATTCCCGCCCTTCGCCGTAATCGGATTCCCCGCCGGCAGAAAGTCCGGCTGCGCAATATTGCAACCAACCGCGTCGGCTCGACCGGTGATCACAAAAAGGTTGTGCACCTCACCGTCGGCTGTTCCGTTGGCGCTTCTCTTAAACCGCGCCTCGCGCACCGGCCCCTTCGCCGTGATGAACCACGGCACTTTGTTCTTCGCCCCATTAAAAGTAGCGACCGCGATCAACGGATTTTGCGCCGGGCTCGATCCGCCCTCCTCTGGTTGCGCGTGGCAAGACATGCATTGGTTGGAATTGAAACGCGGGCCCAGCCCGTTGTTCGCGCCCTTCGTCACGCCGTCCACTTCCGCGAACCTGGTCTGCCCATCCTGAAAGTACGCCGTCTCGTCCGCCGTAAGCCCCTTCAGCGGTCCGCCGGCCCCCGATGTTCCACCCCGCACCCCCGGGTCAACCGGCCCCGGTTTACTCTGCCCAAACGCGCCAACACTCAAACTCAACGCCGCAATCACCACAACGCCAGCACTCGCGCACACCCATCCCCGAATCGTAATCACAGTCGCCTCCATGGGCTGGGGTACGCGCATTGTACACCCAGCCAGCTTCTTACAACTCAAAAAGGCGCAGCTCCCGGACGCCTGGCGCCGCCACAACCTCGCTCGCAATCAGCATGACTTTTCGGCAGGTTTAACGATCTTCAAGGAGGGTCACATCATCAGAAAATGAAAACAGGAAGAGTCCACCGGCTCACCTCATACGGCGGCGGCAATCAAGAATCAGCATTGGAAAAAACGAAGAGCGCCCCAGATCCTTTCTTCAAACAGCTTATCCGGGGCGCCCTTCGAGTTAGTTTGATTTGTAACTGAGCAAATGTTCGCTCATTTCGATCGATGGGAGATCGACGCGATCACTTTTGCCCGTTGCGATTGCCAGAGTGGTCATCACCGGAATGGCCATTGTCACCACCCGACTGCTCGCCATGCTCCTTCGCGCCGGCCAGACTGAACGCGAAGACTTTGTTATTTCCGGTTCCAGCGATCTCCCGGTAACCGGATCCCCAGTAGAGCGTGCCGTCCACGATCGATGGCCCATCGATTACCGAGCCTCCGCTCGCAAAGTTCCACAGGATCTTTCCGGTCGTCGTATCCAGCGCATACATCTGTCCTGAATTAGAGCCGGCATACATGACCCCGTTCGCAACGCTCACCGAACCCCTGTCAGTGGTACCAGGAGTGGGGTCTGCTGTCTGCCAGAGGATTTTCCCCGTGGCAACATCCAGCGCGCTCCACGAACCCCAGGTGATCTTCTGTCCAGAGGGCACCAGGGTGTACGGCAGCATGTCGCTATTCGAGATAGCGACATAAATCCGCTTAGTGTCCGTCGCCGTTCCCCACTCGATTCCTCCGAGCGAAGCGCCTGGCCCCACCGGTGTACTCCAAACAATGTCGCCGTTTTCGGGATTCAGCGCCCAGTAGATGCCGCTTTTCTGGCCGAACCCGACAATATTGTCCAGCAAATTGGGACCAGACCCTCCCAGATCGAAATCAGGGCTGACTTCGACCACTTGATCGCTCCTGTCTTCAAATCCAACGCCAGCGCGGTGTCGAAGAAATCGTCCGCCGCGACGCAGTTCGCCAGCGGAGTTGCGTTCTGGCAAGCTTCCACATCCGCCGGCGCCGTGTAGTTGTTTCCGGTGCCGACGAAAAGCGTGCCGCGCTTTGGATCAATCGCGGGCGGTTGCCAAATCGCTCCGCCGCTGTAGCCTCCAACCTGCCCGCCATTGTCAGGCATGTCGAACGTCTTCCAGAGAATCGCGCCGGTTTTTTCATTCAGCGCCACCATGCTCCCGCGAAAGCTGCAGCACGGATATGCCGGATTCGTTGCCAGGGTTTCTTCGCTCGAAGAAACTCCGATGTAAACAACACCGTCGAAAATAACCGGTGATCCAGTAATGATTGCTGCCGGATGATCGTCCACCTTTGTCATCCATCGAAGCGTTCCCGATTGGCGATCCACCGCCATCACGTTCGCACCGTTGTGAACTTTGTTGGAACTCTGGATGTCCCCGATAATCACCTCGTTGCCATCTACGGCAGGACTCACGCGAGAGATCGCTCCCTCAACGCCGTCGTAATCGGAGATCTTGTGCGACCAGATCAGCCGACCGCTCTCTTTCTCCACAGCATAAAGATTGCCACCCCAATCGGGAAAGTAAACCGCGTTTCCGTCCACCGTCGGCGTAGCGGAAACATCGCCGCCCGTCGTGAACACCCATTTTTGGGTGAGTCGATTGACGTTGGAAGGACTGATAGTGTGCTCTTCAGGCTGGCTCCAACTGTTACTCAGATTCTGTCCGGCGATTCGCCATTCGCCCGGCGGCGCCTCATCGGATTGGCCTCGCACGCTTAGCGCCGAGAACAGGAAAACACCCGCGATCAACACTGCCTTTGATAACGACACACTACGATTCTTCACTCGCATTTGCATTCTTCTCCTTGCATTTGGTTTTGCAACTACGTGTGCGCGGGTTCCTTGGGAAGCGTTGGAACAGAGCTCCGCCTTCTTCCGTTGTCGGATCTCTATTCACTCGGTGAATAGTTCACTGCGCCTGCCAGGTTTTACCCGTCATTGAAGCTAACTGTCGCGCTGGGAGGCTTTGATCTTTCAGGCTGGGTTTAGCGCCGTTTCAGCAATCATCCTCAACACGTCACACAAATAGTTAGATGGATCACCCATTACAGCGTTCCAAAATATTCCCAAAAACCATGTAAACAATTTGTCACGGCAAATCGCGCCCATCGCGTCATAATATTTTGATTCGTACCTCTTCTCCGCACTTCCAAAGGTGGGTCCACTCTTCTCCGCTCCTTAGGAGGCCGGGGCTTCAGCCCCGGCGCAATCCTGGCAAACAAAACTTCTCCAAAATCTTTTTTCGCGCCCCAATTTCACAAGCCGGTGATTTCAACCGGCATGAACGACTCTTCTCGCCCCTCCCTTCTCACAACGGCCAGCGACCGATGCAACCGCGCATAGTACAATCCGCTGGTGGACGTCATCATCAAAAATCCAAACATCCTCGGGGGAACCCCGGTGTTCCGCGGCACCCGAGTGCCCGTCCGAACTCTCTTCGACTACATCGAGGGCGGAGAAACACTCGAAGAATTTCTAAAGGGTTTTCCCACCGTTTCGCGTGAATCGGCCCTCGCCGCGCTCGAACAAGCCAAACACCTCTTGCTTGCACGTCCCTAAATGCTCAGTGCGGACATCCTTCGTCGGCCTTTAAGAAAGAGGAGGAGTAAGAGAAGAGCCCTTCGGCAGGCTCAGGGTGGACATCTTTCGTTAGATGTCCATAACTCCCCCTCCCCCCTGTTTTTCGTAAGTGACCGAAATAAAGAACTTGAAGTCGTTTGCTTTCTATCAGTTTTGAAGTGATGGAAACACGGGACTTAGCTGAGAGGCTTTTTGGGACAGGAAGATGCGCGGCGTGTAGATAGACAACTCCCCGCGCGAACCCTTCATACAAAGCACTCAGGGCAAGCATGTGGGACTCTCTCGCGTTAGTAAAAACTAGGCAATAGTATTCTGTAGTACTGGAACGATTTTGCGCTGAAAAAGTAACGGTCGGGGCTCAGAAGTTGAAAGTCAAAAGTTAAAGGTTGAATGTCCGGAAAAAAGTGAAGAGCTGAAGCGACCCCAAGACCCAGGTACCAAAAACCGGAACCCAGGGGCACCCGGCGCGGGTGGCCTGCGTCCACTTCGTTAGCCCTTGTCTCAGTGGTATCATCCGCTGTCGGGCCCATTTGATGCCATTGCGGGTTAGCGCTCAAGCGCGCTGATGGAATCACCACGGGCGGTTCCGGGGAATCAAGCCAGCCTGAGGAAAAGGACGCCTCTCCCTGAGACAAACAAGTTCAAGAAATATACTCGACTGCTCTTCAAGAGACCACGAGCTTGCTCTTGCACGAAATTGAGCCGCTTCTTGGTATGACACGACTGTACGCGAAGCGAGAGCTCCCCAATTTTGACGACAGTAAGACCAAGAGGCAGTTCGACTCACTCGATACGCTTCTCTCCGCGATCTCCGAACTTCGCACCGCAACAGGACCTGCGAAACCTATCGAAATCGAATTATCTATGCTAATTCGGGGAGTCCGCGAGAGTGAAGTTCACGGGCACAGCGTCGACATCCAACTTGCAGGCCCTTCTCCTTTTACGTGTATCGCGGATCGAGGTCGGCTACTAGTGGCGATTGGGAATGGTTTGCGCAATGCGATCGAGTCAACGGAATTGATCGACTCACCGGATCGCCGGCCAATAGTAGTCAATTGGAATACGACGGACCGAGACTTTTGGATCTCAATTATCGACTACGGAGTTGGGCTCAAAGCAAGCCTGGAGCGCATTTTTGAGATTGGTACGTCATCCAAGAGAGGGCACCAGGCGATTTTGTCGATGGAAGGAGACATAACAATTAGCCCGCGTGAAGAGAGAGGCGTCAAGTTTGAAATCAGATGGCCCCGGCCAGCAACAACTCCACAATGAAACTCATAATTGTCGAAGATGAGCGCCCAATTGTAGAAGCCCTGATGGATGACTTGGAGGGTATCCTTCGAGCCGAGGAGATTACTATATGTCGGAGTCGCGACTCAGCAATCGAAGCCATAGCTAAGGGGGCATTTGACTTCGCCCTTTTGGACCTGAAGATTCCGACGTCAGGCGATTAGTTTCAGACGATGAAATGCGCGGTCTGCAAGATCAACTGACATGGATTGATTGGGAGGCCTTCGAGCGACGCGGAGTTTGGCTTGGACTCTGTACGCAACATGGCGATCTACATTGTGGGAACGTAATTGTCGGTCCCTACAACGCACCGGTCCTCATCGATTTTGCTAGCGTAGGGGAGGCCGTTGCCAGCCTGGACTCGATCAGTCTTGGTCTCAGTGTCCTATTGCATCCTGGAAGCAGGACGCGCTCTCCTGACTGGCCAAGAATCGCAAATCTCGAGCATTGGGACGATGTTGAAAGATTCGTGGATGGCTGCCCGGTAGGCTCATTCGTCCGGGCTACGCGCGAATGGGCCGCAAGAATCGCAGTTGGTCGCCGCGAAATTTACGCAATCGCCTACGCGATCGCCATCCGGCAGCTCAAGTATCCCGATCCGGAGCGAAACTTCGTTCAGGCGCTAATCAGGTGTACGGTAGAAGCGTTCCAGAGAACCTAATCGGGGAGCTGACGGATGTGATCCCTACCTAGCACCTAGCTTTCGTGATAAAGGTTGGCGTTTGGGATTTCTTCGCTTCCTGATTACCGATCGCTGATTATGGATTACCTTCCCCTTCGAACACTCAATCATTTCTGTTACATTTCTCAGGCAGCCGCATCGAACTACGCTGTACTCCTCCACCACAGGAAGGACCCCATGCAAACAGCCTCCATTCAATGGATCGGCCAGCAGAAATTCCTCGCCACCAGCCCGTCCGGGCACGCGGTGCCGTTCGATTCCGACCGCGAATCGAACAAGGCTCCCGGGGCCATGGAGATGGTGCTGATGGCGCTCGGCGCCTGCACGGCCACGGACATGGTCCTGATCCTCGAAAAAAAGCGCCAGAAACTGGAGTCGCTCGAGGTCCTCTGCTCCGGCGAGCGCGCCGCCGAGCCGCCCACCGTCTGGACGAAGCTCGAAGTCCTCTTCCGCCTGCGCGGCACGATCGACGAAGCCGCCGTCCAGCACGCCATGTCCCTCACCGAGGAAAAATACTGCTCCGTCGCCGCCATGCTGAAAAAAACCGCCGCCTTCACCTGGCGCTACGAAATTCTCCCCCCCGCGGCGGCAAAATAACCGAAATGAGCCAACTGAGCGAAATCTGCCAAATCTGCCAAATGGCGCGCTTGTTTCCGGCAAAGCACATAATTTACAATCAGTCTTTCCCGCTCGCTGCTAGTTTTCTGCAAGGAGAAACATGGCTCGCTGCAAATCCGCAAAAATCACGGGTGTAGCCGGTTACGTTCCCCCGCGCCTCCTGACCAACGCCGATCTGGAAAAAATGGTGGACACCACCAACGAATGGATCATGGACCGCGTCGGCATCCGCGAACGGCACCTGGCCGATAAAGGCGTAGCCGCCAGCGACCTGGCCGTCGAAGCCGTGAAGAAATTGCAGTGCAAGCATCCCTTCGATTTGCAGTCGGTGGACCTGATCGTCGTCGGCACGGTCACGCCGGACATGATGTACCCCTCCACCGCCTGCCTGGTGCAGCACAAGCTGGGCATGACGAACACGTGGGGCTTCGACGTTTCCGCGGGCTGCTCTGGATTTCTCTATTCGCTGAATGTCGGCACGAAGTTCATCGAATCCGGACAATACAAAAAGGTTCTGGTTATCGGCTCCGACGTCAACTCTTCCATGACCGACTTCACCGACCGCTCCGTCTGCATCATCTTTGGTGACGGCGCGGGAGCCGTCCTGCTGGAACCCGCCGCGGACGGCGAAGCAGGCATCATCGATCACGTCGCGCAAATCGAAGGCATGGGCGGCCAGTTCCTTTACATGCCGGGCGGCGGAAGCCTGAACCCTGCCTCGCACGAAACCGTGGACAAGAAAATGCACTACATCCACCAGGACGGCAAAAACGTTTTCAAATATGCGGTAAAGAAAATGGTGGAAATGACCGAGCGCGTCCTGGCGAAAAACGGCCTGACCGGCAAGGACGTGGACTGCTTCATCGCGCACCAGGCCAACCGGCGCATCATCACCGCCACCGCCGAACGCCTTGGAATGCCGCTGGATAAAGTGATCATCAACATCGAGAAGTACGGCAACACCACCGCCGGCACCATTCCACTAGCAATGCAGACCGCCCTCGACGAAAAGAAGCTTAAGAAGGGCGACCTCGTCCTCCTCGCCGCCGTCGGCGCAGGCTTCACCTCCGGCGCAACCCTGGTCCGCTGGGCGTATTAATTGCGGCGATTGGAAAGCTGTAATGGAAATTGTGGCGGGTGAAAAACTAAAGGGAACGGATCGAGGCGGCTTGCATCATGTTCGCTTCCAGGCGGCGGTCAATGTGCACCGCTGCAATGCGCGCGCAGAGCATGCGCTCTTTTTCGGCCCAGCCGGCCATCATCGGGGAGAAGCTGGCAAGCATCGTCTGGGTGCGCTTGACCACAGCGTAATAAGCGCGAACCATACCCAGCCCGCCCTTCGATTCCTTCAGTTCAGGGGTCAGTGTCAGCAGGCTGGCAAATTTCTCAAAGTCGTTTCCGCACAGGGATTCTTCCTGCACCTGCGCCGCTTCCAGCACGCGGCTGGAAATCGGCAGGCTGGCCATCCCGGTGAACACGGCGCGCCAGTAATACAAGGCGAATTGCCCCATGGCCACGACCGCGATCGAAAGTAGAGCTGCGGAGAACATCATTTCCCTCACCTGCGATTCTGGCGTTTACACTCTATTAGCCCAATAGCTCCGAAGTACTAGGGGGATAGCACTTCCGGGGTGCCCCCCAGGTAGAAAACCAGTACTTGCCCCAGAAGTCTCCCTATCTTATTCTTACGCAAGCAGTTAGAGGACACTCCATGACCATGAAATCGGCAGTTTCCAGCCTATTCCTAGCCTCCTTTCTGGGAGGAATCATCGTCGCCGCCTGCGTGAAGGCACTCCCAACGCCTGAGAAGACTGGCGATGCCAACCGCGCGGCAATCCTAGCGGTGCTGACGGCTCAGCAGAGCGATTGGAACAAGGGCAACATTCGCGGCTTCATGGAGGGCTACTGGAACTCCTCCGAACTGACCTTTGCGGGAACCCGCGAATTTACGCGTGGCTGGCAACCGGTGATGACACGTTACGAGAAGAGTTACGCGGACAAAGCCGCGATGGGCACGCTGGATTTTTCAGAACTCGAAATTCGCGAGCTTGGACCGGATGCAGCGCTGGTGCTGGGAAAATGGGACGTGCAGCGGCAAGCGGGAGACGTCGGCGGCATCTTCACACTGGTTTTTCAGAAATTTCCCGAAGGCTGGCGTATCATTCACGACCACACGACGCAGAGTCCGCCCGAAACAAAACAATAATTCAATTCAGGATTTATCGCATTTTCTTGCGGATCGGGTAATTGAAGACCTGTCTGGCAATTAAAGTGCTCTCATATCTGCCGGACATCGCTACTGGCAACATCGCGAGGTCCTTGCACGAGCGAGTGGGAGTACTGGTGCCGAGAAAAAGTCGCATGAGAGAGAATTTTCTACAGCGCCGGGTAGTAAAACCTTTGGTGAAATTGTTGCGGCGAGGTGTAACACCAGAGAAGCTCGCGCTGAGTCTCGCCTTAAGCGTGACGCTGGCGGTGATCCCGGCATTCGGCTGGAGCGTGTGGTTGTGCGGGCTGGCGGGCCTGGCGTTCGGTCTGAATCTACCCGCGATGCAGGTGGTGAACTACTTTTTGTATCCCGCGCAGGTGGCGCTGCTGCTGCCGTTTTTCCGATTGGGCGAAAAACTTTTCCGCGCGCCGCACTTGCCGCTTTCGGTTTCGCAGATTGTTTCGATGGCGCATGCGAATTTGTGGGGCGCGATCAAGCTTCTGTGGAACACCACGTGGCACGCGGTTGTGGTCTGGGCGCTGCTGGCCCCATTTGCGATAGGCCTGATTTACTTCGTATTGTTGCCCATCTTCCGCCGCGCGGTGAAGGGACAAACAGCAGTGCCGCCGGCGGCCGAAGCGAGCGTCGCCTAACGCCGCGCTTGTGTTAGGAAAATGACACTCGCAACAGCAAGTCGGCGATGGTGGCGGAATCTTCGTTTTGATTTTTCAAAAATTCCCCGAAGGGCCGCGCATTACCCACGATCGCACCAAAGTCCTCCCTAAAACAAAGCCAAATCAGTAGAAGCACACTGACTACGTTACGCCGGAAATTGGAAGATATTCTTCCTACAGCTCCAACCAATCTATACCTTATAGATAAGTTTGCTACGCTGCCAGGCGAGTTGAAAGACAGGGACGAAGGCGCCGACTAGAGCGCCGAGGCCCGCTCCTGCGAGACCACCGAGGAAAGCATGAGCGCCTCGCGCGACTGTGTTGGTGCTGGCAGCGACTATGGCGCCGGCGCCGGCCCCTATGACGGCCCCGTTCCGAGCGTCCTTAGCTTGATCTGGGTCGGGCAATAGACGAACCTCGCGTATTTCGGAACGCGGGATCTTCAAAACAGATAATCGCGATGAGTGTGGCAGGTTTCCTACGCAGATCAGATTGTCCTCCGTCACGCCCTCCACGGAACACCGATAGCGATGCTGCGCCTTCACAAGGATGTGACTGCCGGTCTTAAGGTTTTCTACTGCCTGCCAGTCTCCAGCTTGTGCCTGCGCGCTGGACTGAAACAGGAGCGCGACGATCATCGAGGAAAGGATTTGTCGCCTACGGTTCGCAGGTATGAGTGCCTGAACAACCATACAAGCTGTCAGAAAAACCTTGCGCAATTTGCTCAACTTCATGGGTTCTCCCCTGTTCGACAATCTGAAGAGAGCATTTTGTCGCCCAATCTAGAGAGACGGGAGGAGAGGAATCCGGAATCAGGACATAGTCTGAGGCGAGAAAAATGTGCCGGGTCAAAGACCGGACATTACAAAATTTCCAGAATTTCTTCGTAACGTTTGAAGGGCGGAATCAAATAAGCGCCGGCAAGTTCGGTGCGCGCCCACGCCAGCATTTCGCGCGCAACTTCGAAGCCGCAATCACGCGCTGTTGCGCCGGCCGCTTCCATGGATTTCAGGAGCGGCTCGGGAATTACAATGCCGGGAACTTCGTTGTTGAGGCGCAAAGCCTGTTTGTAACTGTTCAGCGGCCAGACGCCGATGAGCACGGGAATAGGCAGCTTGCCGCCAAGTTTTTTTATGAACGCGTGCCAGTGCGCTGGATCGAAAAGCGGTTGGGTCATGGCGAAGTGAGCGCCGGCTTCGACCTTGGCGTGGAAGCGGGCGATTTCGGCGTCGAGATCATCCGCGACGGGATTCACCGCGACGCCGATCGTGAAATTGGTTTGCCCGCCAAGAGTTTTCCCCGCCCAGTCGGTGCCTTGATTGAGGCGGTGCAGAATTTTCACCAGGCCGACGGAATCGACTTCATAGACGCCGCTGGTTTCCGGATAGTCGCCTACCGACGGCGGATCACCGGTGATCGCGAGCACATTGCGCACGCCGCCGACAGTCCATGCGCCGAGAAGCATGGCTTGCAGGCCGATGATGTTCTGGTCGCGGGTGGTCAGGTGCGGCACGGTTTCAATGCCTCGTGCTTCGAGAGCGCCGGCGACGACCAGCGCGTCCATACCGACGCGAGCCATCGCGCCGCTGTTGATGTCGATGGCGTCGACTTTCTTCGAAGCCATCACGCGGTCCACCTGCTCGTAGATGCGGTCGAGCGCGATGCCCTTTGGCGGATCGATTTCCACGCACACCGTAAATTCTTTTTTCTGCAGCCGCTGCCAGAACTTGCTTTCGGGGTCTCGCTCCTGCACGGGGACGGCAGGCTGAGCAGCGGCCACAACCGTGGCTGCGGAATGCGTTTTGGCCGGGCGAAGCGACTTCACTGCCTCGGCCATCGCGCGAATGTGCGCAGGAGTTGTGCCGCAGCACCCGCCAAGAATACGCACGCCGAGTCCCGCGGCTTCGCGGGCAAATTCGGCGAAATATTGCGGCGAGGATTTCGGGTAGACGATGCGGTCGCCTTCGCGTTTGGGAAATCCGGCGTTGGGCATGCCGCTGATGCAGCAGTTCTGCGCGTTCGAAAGCTCCTGCAGGATGGGCAGCAGCGATTGCGGACCCAGCGTGCAATTCGCGCCAATCACCTGGACGTTTTTGTCTTTCAGGAGCGAAGAGGCAAGAAACGGGCGGACATCGCCGAAGGTGGTGCCTTCCTCTGAATAAGTAAGCTGCGCGACGATGGGAAGATTGGAGAATGAGCGGATCGCTTCGATAGCGAGCAAAATTTCTTCTATGTAAGAAAACGTTTCGAGAATAAAAAGGTCGACGCCGCGTTCTTCGAGCGCCATCGCCTGTTCGTGAAAAATGGCGCGAATCTGGTCCGGTTCGGGATGGCGCGCCTGAACGCCGATGCCGAGCGGGCCAATCGAGCCGGCGATGAGAATTTCGCGGGAGGCGGCTTCCCGCGCTTCGCGGGCAACTTTCACGCCGCGGCTGTTGAGTCTCTGCACTTCGTCGCCAAGGCCCAGGGGAGCCAGCTTAAAGCGATTGGCGCCAAAGGTGTTGGTTTCGATGATCTGCGCGCCGGCTTCGATATATGCCTGATGAACGCGAAAAACCGCCTCGGGCTCGGTGGCGTTCAACTCATCGAAGCAACGCACCGATCCGACGGCTTCGTAAAGCATCGAGCCCATGGCGCCGTCCGCGATAAGGATGGAATCCTTCAGCCGATCGTTGAAGTCCCGAATTTTCACTTTTAGTTTTTCCTGTGTTCTGCGCCGCGCGCGTGAGGATTGCGGCTAGCGTTTTTGTTCCATCAAACCGGCTACCGTGCTCATCAGGTCGTACTTGGTGAGGATCTCGAACTTCGCTCCGTCCATTTCCACGAACACGGCGGGATTTTCGTGGCTGAGCATATAGGTGACACGCTCGACGGGCGAAGAACCCGGGATTCTGGGAAGCGGCTTGCTCATCACTTCGCGCACGACCAGTTTGCGCAGGTCCTTGCCCTGCAAGGCGAGAGTGAGAATCTGGTCTTCATAAATGGTGCCGATGGGAAGCGTTTCTTCGAAGACCGGAATCTGCGAGATGTCCTGCTCCTGCATGGTTTTCAACGCGTGGAAGACAGTTTGATAGGGGCGCGCAATCACCAGTTCGCGGACCTTGCCGGACTGCCGCTTGGCGTTAACCACTTCCGCGGCGGTGATGGGCACGCTGGATTCGACGTAGCCGCGCTCGCGCATCCATTCGTCGTTGTAAACCTTGCTGAGATAGCGCATGCCGGTATCGGGAAGCAGCGCGACGACAAAATCGTGCGGTCCAAGATCCTTTGCCAGGCGCAACGCAGCGCTCAGGCAGCCGCCGCCCGAGCCACCGGTGAAAATACCTTCCTGCTTGGCGAGACGCCGCGCAACGACGAAGCACTCTTCGTCATTCACCTGAATGACGTCGTCGAGAATCTCCATGTGCATGGTGGTGGGAAAGAAATCCTCGCCGATGCCTTCCACGACATAGGTGCGCGCCTTGGTGATTTTACCGGTCTTATGGAAGTCGTAGTAGAGCGAGCCTTCCGGATCGACGCCAATGATCTTAACGTTCGGATTCTTTTCCTTCAGATATTTGCCCACGCCGCTGATGGTGCCGCCGGTGCCCATGCCGCAAACGAAGTGCGTGATCTTGCCTTCGGTGTCGTCCCAGATTTCAGGGCCGGTGGTTGTGTAGTGGGCCTCGGGATTGCACGGATTGTCGTACTGATTCGGGTAATAAGAGTTGGGGATTTCGCGCGCAAGTTTTTTCGCAACGCTGTAATAGCTGCGCGGATCTTCCGGCTCGACGGCGGTGGGGCAAACGATCACCTCGGCGCCGAGCGCCTTCAGCAAATCCACTTTTTCCTTGGACTGCTTGTCGGTGGTGGTGAATACGCACTTGTAGCCGCGCACGGCCGCGACGAGAGCAAGGCCCATGCCCGTGTTGCCGGAAGTGCCCTCGATGATCGTGCCGCCGGGTTTCAGCAAACCTTTTTTTTCGGCGTCGTCAATCATGGTGAGGCCGATGCGGTCTTTCACGGAGCCGCCGGGATTCAGCATTTCCGCCTTGATCCACATTTGCGGCTTAAGGGCCTGATTGATCCGGTTCAGCCGGATCAGCGGGATACGTCCCACCGCTTCAAGAATGTTATTGCAGCGCATAGAGTGGTCTTCCGGCACGCGGCCCGAGCGTGATTGGCCTGTGCCACACTTCCATTAAGTTTAGCATGCGGGGCGACGGCCATTCGTTTTCTCGCCTGCAGGAGAAGACCAAAATGCCACGCCAGAACATTGCAACAGGGACGAAATGGGAGCCGATTGTGGGGTATTCGCGGGCGGTGCGGATTGGCAAGCACATCAGCGTTTCCGGGACGACCGCGACCGGACCGGACGGAAAGATCATTGGGATTGGCGACGCTTATGCGCAGGCCGTGCAGATCATCGCCCGGCGACGTCAATAGTGGAAGTGAGCCGATTGATTTCGCCGGAGATTTTGCTCGAAATCGAAGCCGACGCGATTGTGGAGTGACGAAGTAGCGGCGACCTTCAGGTCGCCCAACCAATGATACGAGGGCTCTCCTCCATTGGCTCCGACAACAAGAAAGCTGTCATTCTGAGTGCATCCGACAAGGATGCGCGAAGAACCTCAACGCCAAATCCTAGCTCACACGCTCAGTTGAGGTCCTTCGGCCCGCAAACCGCGCGGACCTCAGGATGACAAGTTTTGGGCTTATTCCGTTATCTACCAGTGAGCGCGGATGCGGTATTTCAGTACGGATGTGCCGTTGGCTTTCACGGGAACATCGAACTGGGCTGCAAACGCCGCGGTTTTCGTGGACTTGTAAGTTGAGGACAGCATCTCCCAATCGCCGCCGATCGGCTCGTTCACCTGGACAGTGACGGGCGTGTCCTTGTGATTGCGAAGGGTGATTTCAAATTCCATCTCCCAGAAGCGGCTGCCGAGGCTCTTATAGTCCGTCTGTTTCCGCTCGCTGACCACGTCGAAAGCGTTGCCGATTTTAACGGTGATGAATTCGTCTTTCGGCGTGTGTTCAATGTGGTCTTCGCCGATGAAGAGCAAGCCGCCCTTCGAGTCCTTCTGGTAGACGCGCACATTGCCCGCCGGAAGGGGAACGCCGAGGCCGGCCTTCTCTTCGTTCTTGAATTTGTAAAAAACCATGACGGGATCCTTGATTGGCGATCCGGGATTCTGCGAGTTGTGGTAATAGAAGTTCTGCCCATTCACGACGAAGAGTTTTTCGACAGGCACACCGGTGCCTTCCAGAAGACTGATCTGCTTGGTCTCCTTGTCTTCAACGGAAGTGCGGCGGCCGAGCGAATAAAGATGATACTCGCTGAAATTTTCCTGTTGAAACTGCGGCGCGGCGGCCGCTTTCATTGCAGCGCCATACTGCGCTCTTTCATCACGCATCCCGCCTTGCGGAAGACGGTTCAGATCTCCGGCCACGAGCTGCAGCCGGGCATTGCGAAAGGCGGTCCCGCTGTTGTTGATGACGGTGACCCAGCCGTCGAGGTCAGCGGCTTTGTCGTCGCGGCCGACGGTGAGGACGTAGTCCGCATTCCAGGACAGGTTGCCAGCGAGATAGGAAGATTCGATTTTCTGTTTGGTGGAACCGGAATTTTCGAGCGACATCAAGAGCGTGGGGCGCTCATAAAGGTTCGCCGGCACTTCGGGGAAGCGATAGCTCTCGCTGTAACCGCCGGTGACGATATCGTTGCCAATTTTCCAGACCGGGCCGTTGTTGTTGGCCAGCAGCGTGGCTTTGATCTCTTCGTGTTTAGTGGTGCCGTTTTCCATGTAGCCGCGCACCAGCGTCACTTCCTTGCCGACGTATTTGTTGAGCAGTTTCGCGGGTTCCAGCAAATCGTATTCGTAATTCTGTTCGAGGACGCCAACCTTGTCGGGCTCGGTCAGCGAACGAAAGTGAACGGTGGCGGGATTGACGGTGGCGGCGATATCCATGAATTTCAGTCGGAAATTTCCGCGAGGGAGTTGCAGTTCGCGGACGTCGCGGACAAGGGCGATGTTGGAATTGTAGACGGTGACTGCAAGATCGGTCTGGTCCGTCAAAGTCGTCGACTGATCCGCCGCGGTATTGCGACTGGGATCCTTTTCCTGCGCGGCATTCTTTTTGCCGGCATGAAAGTCCGGGACAAACGCGGCCGCACCGGCCAGCGCAATTGCGGCCGTGGCTACCGCCCAGCGGGAAACCGCGCTCTTCGGAAATCGGGGAGTTTTCATCTTCGCTTCACCTCGTCGAGAATTTTCCTTCAGACTTAGAACGGCACCGGCGAAATTTCTTGCACGGTTATTCGTTTGCGGTTTGCTTCCAGGTGGCGCCACCATCGGAAGTTTCGTAGCTGATGTGGTTGGCCGCGTCCCAAATGGAGGCTTGCTTGGCGTCGGAAGCGTGAACGCCACCCAAATCACCGGTGATCGGAGCGCTGATCCTGGTCCAGTGGGCGCCTCGATCGGTGGTGAGCAACAGGGTTCCGGCCTTCCCGGCGAGCCAGCAGATGCGAGAGGAAGGAGCGAAGCCCGCCGTGAGATTCGCGCCGGTGTCCAACGACTTCCATTTCTTGCCGCCGTCCGTGGTCAATTGCAGCGTTCCCGCGGGCTGGATTTTCCAAAAGACTTTGTTGTCGGGAGTGAGGATCAGGCCGCTGTCTGAACTTGTGACCTCCACAACTTGGTTGGCAACGCCTTGCTTTCTGGCCATGGCGTTGGTCTGTACGTTTGGCGCTGCGGCCTTTGATTCAACAGTGACTGATTCTGTTACCGAGAGGGGAACACTTTTTGCGTCGGCATGAGCCGGCAGGCCACCACCCACCGCTCCTCCCACTGCGCCTCCCGAAAGCGGCGGGGCAGGGACAGGTGGAGCGGAAGGGACGGCGGGCGCGTTTTCAGAGGCCGCCGCGCCAATCGCAGCACGCGTCGTGATTCTTGGAGCAGGAGAAGGCGGGATGGACTTCTTTTTCTCCAAACGCCCGCTGGCAAGCTGATCAAGAGATTCACGCGCTGCATCGTCCGCTGCAATCGCCCGCTCCGAAGGGCTCGCGGGCGGAACAACGATGAGCTCCTGTTCTCTTTTCTGCCGGGACGGTTCGGTGGATGTCTGTTGCACATCTTTTGATTTCTGCGGCGGCTGAACTTTGGTCTCTTGATCACCAAGCACTGGACTGGCGGCGGGCGGCTCCTGATGGCGGGCTATGATTGTGTCCGAGTAGTGAGCAACTTTCGGCGCGCGCTGCTCGTAGATTCCGATGAAGACAAGGACACCTGCCGCGACGGCGCCGAGCGGAATCGCCCAGCGCAAAAGCGCGGGGCGGCGACGACGCCAAATTTCAGCAGGAGTTGCAGCGGCCTGTGGAGCAGCCGACTCGGCTTGTTTGACACTTCGCGTTGGAATATTTCCCGCGTGAACGGCCTGAATCGAAGCCTCTTCGAGCACAGGAATTTCACGGTTTTCCCAGTCCTCGGCGAGCTGGTTT
>WNFT01002353.1_pt1 | contig 16616 bp, 12 predicted proteins | sample 5400191 | NCBI WGS metagenome assembly WNFT01 (sample SAMN13153359, study PRJNA577476) | soil metagenome | isolation source: 80 cm saprolite under Madrone tree | place: USA:California | collected 2016-06-14 | reverse complement strand
CTCCATTCCGCTCCCGCCTGTCCGTGCGGTGGACTATCTTGCCCCTGCGGTGTCAGACAACGATGATTTTGCGCCAGGGTTGACCGGCTTCTTCGAAGACTCAGGCGTGTACCCAGATTTCCCTCTCCGAATCAGTCGGCCAAGTAAGAGCTCGCTAAGCGGCTCAAGTTCCGCCAGAGGGCAGCACGTGAGAGCATAATTCATTCATTTCAGTTGAGACTTAAAACAAGATTAATTTCCGTTTAGCTGAAAAGCGATTGATGCCGGGATCCTATCTGAAAACAGCCGCTTTAGAACGATTGTAAGCTCTGCATTTTCATTCACCCGCTGGGGCAGCCGTTGACTCACTTTGAATAGTGACGTAGCATCCGCCGAGTCGCGTGTCGATTTTTCAGTTTCGTTAGCGGTTTCGAACCAACGCGCGTTCGATGGTACATCCTCACGATCCTAACACTCATCATGCTGGTGACGGCCTTCGGCCGGCTAAATCTCGCTATCGCGGGAAAGTTTCTTCAGGAAGAGTTTCATTTCACGAACGAAGTTATGGGATGGATCCTCGGGGCGTTCGCATTTGGATATGCGTTGTTCCAAATACCTTGTGGGTGGGCGGGGGATCGCTACGGCCCCCGTCGAACACTCACTCTTGCGATCTTGTGGTGGTCCACGCTGACGATTCTGATGACTTTGGTCCCACTGGCAGTTGGCAAGAGTTCTTGGTTGAATCTTACGTGGGCCTTCGTGGCGGTTCGATTCCTGACGGGAGCGGACGAAGCCGCAAGTTACCCCAATGCGAACAAGATCGTCGCCAGTTGGATGGCGAAGGGACAACGGGGTATCGGCAGCAGTTTGCTACTCGGAGGGGTTGGTGCAGGGGGAGTACTCGCGCCCATCGTGTTCGCTGGAACGATGCAACGATGGGGTTGGCGCTCGTCCTTTCTTCTCTCCGGTCTGCTTGCGATCCTCGTGGTGGCCGTCTGGTCTCTTTACGCGACTAACCGGCCCGAAGAACATCCTTCCGTCAACTCAGCAGAACTCAAGATCTTGAGATCTTCGGAAGACGGCCCTGGAAGTCATTCGTTTCGGCTAAGCGACACTCCGTGGCGAAAGATTTTCGCCAGCGGATCGGTTTGGGCATTGATTGCCAGTTACTTTTGTCATGGCTATACGCCGTATATTTACTACACTTTGTTTTTCATCTACCTGACCCGCGTCCGTGGCCTCACGCTCACAAAGGGTGGACTATGGGGATCCACTCCATTCATTGCAATGACACTGATGGCACCGCTCGGCGGATGGCTGTCTGACAAAGCTGTGGCTTACTTCGGCCGGCGCCGCGGAAGGCAAAGCACGGTATGGATCGGAATGACGTGCTCGGCGCTACTTCTATGGGTTGGTAGTCACAGGGTGAATAACACGTCTGCGATTCTGTTGTTGGCAGTAGCAGCGGGATTCAGCCATTTCGCTGCACCCAGCTGGTGGGCCACTTGCATTGATTTGACTCCCGAGCACGCGGGATCTCTTTCGGGCTTGATGAACACCTGCGCCAATCTTGCGGGAGGGATCGCGCCGATTTCAACGGCATATATCGCGACTAAATTTGGCTGGATCACGGCACTGGATTTTGCAGCGCTCGTGAGCTTCTGCGGAGGCCTGATCTGGGTCTTTGTGAATGCAGAAGATAACCTCGAAGTCGGCTGCGAAGGGCGTCCTTCGTCCACTGCATACTCTGGGAGCATCACTCGCGTGCAGCCGGTTGCCCGAGCTAGGGCTTCTTCGTGAATCAGACGCCGAGGGCAAAGTGCGTACTGGCATCAACCGAAGCTGGTCAAAATATTTGTCAGGAGACCTCAATTGAAACGAATGACGACAGTTTTTCGGGAGATGCTGCAGGCTCCGGGAGTCATCCACGCGCCGATCGCCTACGATCCGCTGACCGCCAGAATTGCTGAGAGTGTGGGATTCCGCTGTCTGGACATCGGAGGATATGCACTAGGTGCCAGTTCCTGCGTTCCGGAACCCCTTCTCAGTCTGGAGGAAGTCACTATGGCAACGCGGCGCATCACTGCCGCTGTTTCAATTCCGGTGATGGTGGATGGAGGCGCCGGTTATGGAGACGCGGTTCACGTGATTCGGACCGTACGGGAATTGGAACGCGCCGGTGCCTCGGCGGTTCACATTGAGGACCAAGTCTACCCAAAACGTGCTCACTACCATAAAGGTGTTGAACACCTGATTTCAGGTGAAGAGATGTGTGAAAAAATTCGATGCGCGTCGCGCGCTCGGCGCGACCCGGACTTCGTCATCGCAGCGCGAACGGATGCCCTGCGCACCGATGACTTCGGCGAAGCTGTACGCAGAGCGAACCTCTACGCTGAAGCCGGAGCTGACATGGTCATGCTCTTCCCGAATACGGCGGAAGAGGCACGCAAAGCGCCGGCCGCAGTGAGTGTGCCTTTGATTTTCGTCAACAGTGAAGGAAACCGGCTTGGGCGACCCATCTTTCCGGTTGGGGATCTGGGGGCGATGGGCTACAAGATGGTGAACGACGCAATCAGTGCGATCACCACAATGTTCAAGAGCGTGAAAGACCTGTTCGTACGACTCAAAGAAACAGGATGCACGGGAATGGACCAAGCTGTTTTCGCGAAAGTTCGCAAGGAATTGGAAGACACCATTGGACTGGAAGAATATTACCGGATCGAGGAGCAAACAGTTGAGAACAGAAAGTAGGAAGTCTCGATTCTTGTTGACAGCCTTCTTGAGTGCAGTTTTAGCTTGTGTGATATCGCTCCTGGCTCCAATCAGAGCAAAGATGCAATTCTCTGACGAAAATGGCTGGACGCCACGGCGAGATTCCGTGCAACATGTGCTGCTCCTTAGTATCGATGGGATGCATGGCCTCGACCTCTCTAATCTGGTCAAAGGCAGCCCCGAGTCGGCTCTTGCGAAATTGGGTCTGCACGCTCTCACTTACAGCAATGCTTCCACGTCATTCCCCTCCAACTCATGGCCCGGACTGCTTTCTATGATTAGCGGAGGTTCTCCCAATGTCACAGGGGTCATTTTCGAGAATTCCTATGACCGTAGTCTGTCTCCACCCGCCTCCGATTGTTCCAAGATTGGAACTCCCGTAGTCTTTGATTCCTCGATTGACAAGAATCGCGATGCAGTCGACGGGGGCGGAGGCATTGATCCCGATAAACTGCCGAGAGATCCCAAGAACGGCTGCGCACCTGTTTTTCCTCACAGCTTCATCCGTGTCAACACGATCTTCGAAGTCATAAAGAGAAGTGGCGGTCGTACCGCATGGTCCGACAAGCATCCCGCCTACGACTTCGTGAATGGTCCTTCGGGCGCCGGGGTGGACGACCTATTTACACCCGAAGTCCGTTCCTTTCGTGGCCTGAAAAACACTGAATTGTACGACGACCTCAAGGTAGCGGCGATCCTGAATGAGATCAACGGTAAAGACCACACGGGAACGCGTGAAGTGGGGGTACCGGCAATTTTTGGAATGAATTTCCAGGCGGTCAGCGTGGCGCAAAAGACCGCCGGCGGCGGTTACCTCGACGGAAGCGGCCGTCTGAGCTCGTCTCTAGAAGACGCCCTGGTTCACACGGACCAATCCCTCGGGAAGATCATGGCCAGGCTCCAAGAGCAGAACTTGCTTGACTCAACGCTCGTCGTCGTCACTTCAAAGCATGGTGACTCCCCGATTGATCCTGCGAAGCTCAAGCATGCCAATCTGGAACTCATCCCGAAAACCGTGAGTGCCGTCCAGGAAGGGTTGTTGGCGGAATTGGAGCAGGATGGAAGTGTCGCCCTATTGTGGCTTTCGGATCAGGACCGCACCGCTGATGTCGTCAATGCGCTCCGAAATATCCAGGAGGAGGCTGGCATTCAGGAAATTTACTCAGGTGAATCATTGAAACTCTTATTCAATGACCCCAAAAGTGACCCTCGCGTGCCAGATATCATAATTCAACCGACTCCAGGCCAAATCTACGTGGATAGCCGCAGTGCATTCATCGCCGAGCATGGCGGCAACGCGAACACGGATCGGAATGTGCCGCTTCTCATTTACCATCCTAAGTTCAGCCGTCAAGAAATCAAGTTTCCTGTACAAACATCACAAATCGCTCCTAGCATTCTTAAAGCATTGGGACTGAATCCGTTTAGCCTAGATGCTGTTAGAATTGAAAAGACTCCCCTCTTGCCTGGCCTGGATTTCGGTCAATTGCAGAGATCGGTGGCATCGCCCAAGAAAAAGTAGAACATTCTCGACTCGTTTTGAAGCGAGCTTAGGCTCACCCGGCTTGGGCCAGGTTAACCGTCCTCGGAAGGGTTTCGCGATCCAACGCCATCTTCAAGACGTCAGCCAGGTGCATCGCAGACCTTCCGGTACCTTGCAGTATTTGCTCCCGGCAACTAAAGCCATCAGCAACGATGAGTGTGTCCGGTGCTGCGTTCCTCACGGCTGGCAGCAGGATTCGCTCTCCTATGGCCTGCGATATCTCGAACTTATCTTTCTGAAAACCAAACGGCCCGGCCATTCCACAACATCCGGAGTCCAAGGATTGCAGTTCCACACCCATCTTCCGGAGTATCGATTCCTCATCAGTGATTTTCATGAGTGCCTTATGGTGGCAGTGGCCATGAAGAATAACTTTTCGGGAGAGGGAAGGAGGATGATACTCCGGAGCCTGATTTTGCAGGAACTCACTGAGAAGGAATGTTTGCTTCCGGAGCCGCCCGGCGCTCTCGTCGGCGGGAAATAGGTTATGCAGCTCATCGCGAAAAACAGAAGCACAGCTCGGCTCCAAGACCACAATCGGCAGTCCCGCGTCAATCTGCGATTGAAGAGCGCTCATGATTTGCCTCAGATTCTCTTTGGCTTTCTCAAGCATCCCGAAGTCATAAAGCGGTCGCCCGCAGCACAGAGGACGTCGGGAACACATCACCGTGAATCCCGCCTCCTCCAGCACTTCCAGGGCGGCCCGGCACGTTTCCGGATGAAAGTAATTGTTGAACGTGTCCACCCACAGAACGACTTGCCGCCCCCTAGTCAGCGGCACCCAATTCAATCTGCTCTCATCTCCGAAAATGGAATTCCGATACCTTTGCGCCCATTGCCAAAAGGTGACTGGCGCCAGACGTGGCAATTGCCGCTGCGGCGCAAGCCCTAGGACCCTTTGCAGCAGATGACGGGATCCTGGCGCTTGGCTCAGAAAGTTAGCAATTCTGGGAATTCGCGACGCAAACCTTGTCCAGCGCTCGATTAAGCCGAAGGCATACGCTCTTAGCGGCCGCCGTTTTTTTTCGTAATGGTGCGACAGAAATTCCGCTTTGTAGGTTGCAATATCGACGTTCGCCGGGCATTCCGACTTGCAGGCCTTGCACGAAAGGCACAGTTCCAGTGCATCCTTGACGTGTTCGTCCTCCCAACCTGAGCGTATGACCTCGCCCTGAAGCAGCTCAAAAAGCAAGTGAGCACGCCCCCGCGTGCTGTGTTCTTCTTCAAGCGTCACCATGTAACTCGGGCACATCGCACCGCTATCACTCTTCCGGCATGCTCCAAGGCCGATGCACCGCAGCGTTGCCTTCGCAAAAGAACCGTCGTCATCGGGAAACTTGAAATGAGTCTGAGGCTCCAGAGGCTTATAGTCCGCGCCGAGCCTCAAATTCTCCGTGGGCAAGTAGGCGTCGACAACTTTATGCGGGTTTAGCTTATTGTCCGGATCCCAAGCAGTCTTGAATTCTCCAAAGGCCTTTATCAGCTCGGGCCCAAACATTTTCGGAAGCAATCTTGCCCGTGATTGCCCGTCACCGTGCTCGCCGGAAAGTGAGCCGCCATAGCCCACCACCAGATCGGCTGCACGGTCGATGAACTCTGCGTATTTCCGGATTCCGTTTTCACTTTCGAGATCGAAGCTTACACGCATGTGGACGCAGCCATGACCAAAATGCCCATAGAATGCGCCTCGGTAGTGGTATTCGTTCATCAGCTTCCGAATGTCCCTCAGGTAGCCTCCCAACTTTTCCGGAGCTACGGCTGCGTCATCCCAGCCTTCCCATTCCGCCGGCGCACCGGGAGCAAACGCAGCCGCGCGCGGCCCGGCCTCGCGGATCTGCCATACCGCCCGTGCTTCGCTCTTTGAATACAGCCGTGCATTGGGAGCCCCGCTGACCTGTTTCAGGTGATCGACGAGCTCTACGGCGAGTTGCTGAGCTTCGTTCGAATCATCAGCTCCAAATTCCACCAGCAAAAACCCTCGACCCGCAGGAAGAAGATCCAGGTTTTGCGTTCCCTTTCTCTGGAGCCCGTCGACGATACTTCCCTCAAAACCTTCAAGCCCGATCGGACGGAACCGCAATATCGCCGGAACGTGGTCGGCCGCGCAAAATGCATCCTCATATCCCAGCCCAACAAGCGTGCGATGTTGAGGGCTATGGATCAATTTCAACTTGGCTTCCAGCACAATTGCGCAAGTGCCTTCTGTCCCCACTAGCGCCCGCGCAACATTGAATCCTCTCTCGGGCAGCAGCTCATCCAGGTTATAGCCGGAGACTCGTCTTGGAATTTGCGGAAAGCGTGCGCGTATCAAGCCGGCATATTGCTGCTGGATCTTGTATAGCTTGCTGTAAATCTCGCCGCGGCGGCCACCCTGAGCGATGATGCTCGCTACCTCCGCTCCGCTCGTGGCTCCCACCGTCATCTGCGAGCCGTCGCAAAGCAGAATTCGCAGCTCTTCCACGTTGTCGACAGTTTTCCCTCCGAGCAGCGAATGGGTTCCACACGAATTATTCCCAATCATCCCGCCGATCGTGCACCGGTTATGAGTAGAAGGGTCCGGCGCGAACGTTAACTGATGTTTCTCCGCGCGGTTTCGCAAGGAGTCAAGTACGACACCCGGCTGAACTCGCGCGAATCTCCCGTAGACGTCGATCTCGAGGATCCGGTTCATATACTTCGTAAAATCCAATACGACTGCTACATTGCAGCATTGGCCGGCCAAACTCGTACCCGCCCCCCGCGCCAGCACGGGAGCACCATACTTCCTGCATGCCGCTACCGCTGCAACGACATCTGCGTCATTGCGCGGGACGACTAGGCCAATGGGAATCTGCCGGTAATTCGATCCATCCGTGGCATACAGCGCCCGGCTCCCTCGATCGAACCGTACTTCACCATTCAGCGTTCGCTTGAGTTCCTTCTCTAGTTCCAACGCTTGAGAGAACGAGTCCACAGGTTTTGCATGCGAGCTCAACGGTAATGGGGTGAGTGTGTGCACGGCTTATTAGTTTGGATCAGAGAGAAGCAGAATAGAAGTTGAAAGATAAGTTTTCATATCTGATTGTTCTAAAGTTTTGCCTCTTTCGCTGCGGGCGTGGCGTTCATTCCTGCACCAGGGAGTTCTTCGTCCGGTTTCATCCAAAACGCAAGTATTGCGCCAATCAACAGCAATCCGATGCTGCCGAGAAAGGGAAGCGTCCAATCTCCCGTCTTGTCGATCACATATCCGAAAACCAGAGGCGAGATTATTGCGGCTAGCGCTGAGCCGGTATTCATCAGACCGCTCGCTGAACCAGAAAAGCGCGGTGCGATGTCCATCGGAATAGCCCACATGGGCCCAATCGTGAACTCGGAAAAGAAAAACGCGAGGCTGAGAAAAACGGCCACCCACGTAAGATTGTGCAACAGAAGAATCGGCAGCATCGAAGCCACGGAGCAGACGAAGCCTGCGACCACGAGATTCCGACGTGCTTTATTGCGGTCACCAGTCCGGTCGAAAATCCAGTCGCTTATTACCCCGCCTACCGTATTACCCAGTACCCCAGCAAAGAAAACGCCGGCCGAGAAGAGCGCCGAACTCTTCAGATTGAGCCGGTAGCTATGAAGAAAGAACGATGGTATCCAAGCTAGATAGAGCCAGAGCGTCCAACCGTAGCAGAAATAGACGACGGTGACAGGAAACATCCTACGGACTAGCAGGAGCCAGGGCACAGTTTCTTTTTCTCTGTTCTTTCGTGCTGCGTAGCTCGGCAAGCGCTCCAGTTCAAGCGGGGTGATGTCCGGGTGATCACCGGGATCGTCCCGAAAATACAAAGCCCATGCGATGACCCAGGCTAGGCTGATGATGCCCAGGAAGATGAACGAACCTCGCCACGTCACGGCTACAATCAACCAAGCCACTAGGGGTGGCGTCAAGGCATTGCCCAACCGAGCACTCGCATGGGTGATCCCCTGGGCAAACGCTCGTTTTTCTTTTGGCGTCCAATCACTCATCGCCCGCGTCGCAGTGGGAAACGTCGCCCCCTCTCCGAACCCAAGCATGACACGAAGAAAAAGCACTGCCGCTAGACTGCTGACCGTACCTGTCAGCAGGGTGGCGGACGCCCAGATAACGCCGCAGACGGTCAGCCCAATTCGCGCTCCGAACCGGTCGCTGACCCAACCACCGATGATTTGGAAGATGAGATATGGATAGGCAAAAGCGGAGTACACAAGCCCGATTTGCGTGTTGGTCAGATACAGGTCTCGTTCGAAGATGGGGGCAACCGTACTCACATTGTTCCGGTCTATGTAAGTAATCCCATACATCAAGCAAATCAGAAATAGCACGATAGTGGAGGCGGAGAGTGCTTTCGCAGGCATCGGGGCTATCTTAGGATTAGCGGCCATTCAGTGAGTCCGGCATTGGGTGGGTGGCTATTCTTCCACGCTGGTATGAACTACGCACTAGCTGCCCCCAAGTTCAAGTTCTATCGCCGCGCCTGCCCGGTCGAGCCGATCGAGGGCTACCATGACACCACCTTTTTTGTGGGGCACACTCGCCAGTCGCAGGCCCATTTCGATCCCGCTGAGCGTTCCCATCAGCATGAGATCGTTGAAGTGTCCTAGATGCCCAATGCGGAAAACTTTGCCCGCAAGTTTTCCCAAACCGGCCCCGAGGGAGAGGTCAAAATGATTGAGGATAGTTGCTCGTAGTTGGTCTGCATTGTGACCGTCTGGAGTGAAGACTGCCGTGACTGTGCTCGAGTACTCGTGAGGCATGCTACAGACAATTTCCAGGCCCCACTCCCGGGCCGCCGCACGGACTGCTCTCGCATGGCGTTCGTGCCGGCGAAATATGTTCGCCAGGCCTTCTTCGCTCATCACCTGCAATGCTTCTTGCAAACCGTAGATGAGGTTCGTGGCTGGTGTGTATGGAAAAATCCCCGTCTCACTAGACTTCAACATTCCCTGCCAGTCCCAATAGGACCTTGGCATTTTTGCGGTCTTGTTCGCCGACAGGGCCTTCTGCGAAACGGCGTTAAAACTCAGACCGGGAGGATTCATCAAGCCCTTTTGCGAAGCCGCGACCGTGACGTCAACCTCCCATTCATCGTGGCGATAGTCCATTGATCCTAAAGAGGAAATCGCATCTACCATCAGCAGCGCAGAGTGGCCGACGCGATTCATCACGCGACGAAGCTCGGCGATTCCGCTTGTTACCCCCGTTGAAGTCTCGTTGTGAACCACAAGCACAGCTTTGATAGCGTGGCCCTTGTCCGAGTTCAATCGTGACTCCAGCTCTCCAGCCGCCGCGCCTGCCCGCCAGCTTCCAAGTATGGTTTCCACCTGAAAGCCCATCTTTTGTGCTAGTTGCCCCCAGAGTTGCGAAAAGTGGCCCGTCTCGAACACCAAAACACGGTCGCCCGGAGATAGCGTGTTGACCAGCGCCGCCTCCCAAGCCCCTGTGCCAGAGGACGGATACATCACCACGAAAGAATTTGTTTGGAAAATTGAGCGCAGACCTTCCAAGACTTGCGTTGCCAATTTCACAAATTCGGCGCCACGATGATCAATGATGGGCCGACCGATGGCCCGCAGAACGCGATCGGGAATGTTTGTAGGACCGGGGATTTGCAAAAAGTGGCGGCCGGTATGAATCATATGATTGATGATACGGCCGAAAATACGCCTGCAACGCGCATGAGGAACTCACCCAAGACGTTTCATTTACAAATCATGCCAGCATCAAGACGGCTTGCAGTGACCTCAGTCACTCTAGACGTGGCCGCCCCGCAACAATAATTGGGTTGCGAGTGCATTCCTCTTGGAAAGCCAGCGGGCGACAGCATACCCTAGCCGTCGCGATGTGAGCTTAACGTCATATTAATTTGCTTTTATCTGACCCAGGGCCGAGCGCAATTTCTAGGTTAGGGTGCTGCGCTGAAATATACTTCCCGCTGAGACCTCGTTCTTTGCCGCGCGCACCAAGCTAAATGCGACCTCACCCTGGCAATGACGCCGGGCCATTGAATGGTAACGATGAAGACGACAGGCAATATGATGGAGCAAGTACACAAGTCCGACGTATCGGTCGTGACGACCAGGAACGCGACGTCTCAGCGATGGGTTCGCATCATACCTGTCGCGCTCATCATGTGCATGATCGCGTTTATCGGTCGCACAAACATCTCGCCCGCCCTGCCGCGAATCAGCCGGGACCTCCATTTGGATCCGCAACAGGCAGCAACGGTCGCCGGCATTTTCTTCTGGGGTTACCTCGCGCTGCAAATCCCTCGTGCGCACTTGGCGAAACACTGGAGCGCCAAGAAATCTATCAGTATCCTGCTGGTCGCATGGGGCAGCTTTGCGGTGGGTTGTGGTCTGGCACGAACCTATCACGAGTTCTGGTTGCTTCGTTTGTTCCTCGCTTGAACGCGCGAAGTTTGGTATGAAGGGCGGACAGATGGTACGCCATGACCTGAACTCTTCGGGGGGCAATGGATGCAGCCAAAAGTAGATCTGCAAAGTGTCAGGGTGAAAAATGCGCAGGCGTGACTTTGGGATAGCTTCTCTAGGCGTGATTGCTTCAACCATGCTTGCAGATTCCACAGAAGGTGCGGAACTCATGTCCAGGAGTGGCTTTCCCAGGGCCCCCGGCCTCACGAATTACGTCGGCAAATTTGTCTCGCAGGCAAAGTACGAAGATATTCCGGGAGAAGTAGTTGAACTGGGGAAAAAGTCGATCCTCGATGGTTTGGGATTGGCATTAGCGGGTTCCAAGGCGCAGACAGGGACTCTGTGCCGTCGATATCTGGAGACTATCGGTGTCTGCGACGGAAAATCTACCATCATAGGATCAGCCCGGAAAACTTCACCACGCTTCGCTGCCTTCGTGAACGGCGTTTCGATCCACGCGGATGATTTCGACGACACGCAGCTCGCCGTCGCCAAGGACCGTGTCTATGGCCTGCTCGTGCACCCTACTGTGCCTGTTCTTCCAGCTATCCTCGCGCTCGCGGAAGGGGCTGGCGTTTCGGGCAAGCAATTGACACTGGCCTACCATTTGGGCGTCGAAGTGGAGTGCAAGATCGCGGAAGCAATCTCACCTCGCCATTATCAAGATGGATTTCATTCCACAGGAACATGCGGACCGTTTGGGTCCGCAGCGGCCTGCGCAAAGCTGCTTCGGTTTGAGCATTCGAAAATACTGAATGCATTTGGTCTGGTTGCTAGTCAGTCGGGGGGACTTAGAGAAAACTTTGGCACCATGACCAAACCGTTTCAAGCCGGTCACGCTGCAGAAAGCGGGCTTGTGTCCACGGAACTTGTCGCCTTGGGTTGGACCGCTGCCGACCAAATCCTGGAAGCGGACCGGGGATTCTTTCGTGCCTTCGGAGGTTCCTACGATCCTGCGGCAATTATGGACCGTCTCGGGAAGCCTTGGACGTTCACTTCCCCGGGAATCTCGTTGAAACCTTATCCATCAGGATCACTCACCCATCCCGCGATGACCGAGCTCGCGCGATTGATCGAGGCCAACAATATTCAGGCCGCTCAAGTGGAAAAGGTCGATGTCGGCGCTAATCACAATATGACGACAACGCTTCTTCACCATCAGCCGAAGACCGGACTGGAAGCGAAATTCAGCATGGAATTCTGTATGGCAATTCTGTTCCTGGAACGAAAGGCTGGGTTGGGCGAGTTTTCGGACAAAGTGGTTCAGCGCTCCGACGTGCAGGAAATGATCCGCAGGGTAAACTTTTATATAGACCCGGAGGCCGAGACCGCCGGCTACGACAAAATGACCTCCCTGCTGAAAATTCATTTGAAGGACGGGAGAGTCATCGCCGGCCGGGCTGATTTTGGCAAGGGCAGCCCAGCGAACCCCATGACTTTTGAAGAAGCGGCGACAAAATTCAGAGGATGTGCCGAGTACTCGGAATGGCCGAGGGTCAAGTCCGAGAAAATAATAGCTTTTGTAAGGGCTTTGGATTCGGCCCCGGATGTACGTGCGCTGTCTCCGTTGTTGTCAGCGGAGAGGGAATAAAGAGCGGCGTACATGAAAACTTTCAATATTGCAGTCATTGCGGGAGACGGCATCGGGAAAGAAGTGGTGCCCGAAGGCGTCCGCGTGTTGGAAGCGGCAGGACACCGCTTTGGATTCCAATTCCACTGGCACGCGTTCGATTGGAGTTGCGAAACTTACGTCAAAACCGGAAAGATGATGCCCGCCGATGGCCTGGAGCAACTCCGGCCTTTTGACGCCATCTTCCTTGGCGCTGTTGGACATCCCAGTGTGCCGGATCACGTTTCGCTTTGGGGCCTGTTGATTCCTATCCGCCGCAGATTCCGTCAATACGTAAATTTGCGCCCCGCGCGACTTTTTGAAGGGATTGAATCTCCGCTGAAGAACTGGAAACCCGGCCAGATTGATTTCTGCATCGTCCGTGAGAACAACGAGGGGGAATATTCAAACATTGGCGGACGTCTTTATGAGGGAACCGATGAGGAGATGGCTGTTCAGCAGACGGTTTTCACACGACGGGGAGTGAACCGCGTGCTGCAATTCGCGTTCGAATTGGCTCGCAAGAGAAACAAGCATCTCACCTCCGCCACAAAATCAAACGGCATCATTCACACCATGCCCTTCTGGGATGAGTGCTTTCACGCGATGGCGGCCAAGTTCCCGGAAATCCGCACGGACCAGTTTCACATCGATATCCTGACCGCACATTTTGTGCGGCACCCGGATTGGTTTGATGTTGTCGTGGGCTCCAATCTTTTCGGCGACATTCTTTCCGATCTGGGCCCCGCTGTCGTGGGATCAATCGGCATCGCGCCTTCCGCGAATCTCAATCCCGAAAAAGAATTTCCATCCATGTTTGAGCCCGTTCATGGCTCGGCCCCTGACATCGCCGGAAAGGGAATCGCGAATCCGATCGGGCAGATTTGGTCTGGCGCGATGATGCTAAGACATCTGGGCGTTCCAGACGCCGCGAATGCCGTCGAAAACGCGATCGCGGAGATTCTAGCGCAATCGAAAGTGCGTACTCCGGACGTTGGCGGTACCTCGACGACCAAGGATCTCGGGGCGGCTATCGCGCTGCAAGTGAGCAAGTAGGAGCGGTCACTTTGTCGGTGCTGTCGTTGCTTCCACAGGCCCTTGAGGTTTCAATCGAAACGAAATCAGCCGTGCTTCCTTGTCGCTGTTGTTCTTAAATACGGATGCCGCCTGGCCAATCGCAATCCACTTAAAATCGCCGGGACGCATTGGCTTAGCCGGGCCCGTTTCGCCTGCAGTCGCGAATAACGCATCGTCGAGCGACACGATCAATTCCGAACCGCTAGTGTTGCCTAAGCTGACGTTCTGGTGGGGCAGCACCCCAATAAGAGTCACAGACGTCTGGTCGGTTTCATATTGGGGTTGTTCTGTGTGCGTCGAGCTCGGAGGTGATGCCTGTTCACTGGCACAGTTCAGCCCCTGAGTGGCGATCACCTTAGCGCAGAGATTGTGTCCTCCTTGCTGACGGAAAAGAAGCTCTACGGTGACGTTCCGGTAGAGGGTGTCGCCCTCGATCGACGTAGAATGCACATAGCCGCTGGACTGAAGCCGCACTTGACCCTCGGAGAGTTTCTGTCGTGCGTCCGGTTTTCCGGGAGCCCGGACGACGACTTCCGAATTGCTCATCATGATGCTAATCGCGTCAAATTCATGCCGGTGCAATTGTACGGAATCATGCGGTGCGACTTCGACCTCGTACACGTTCACGTATTCGTTGTGCAGTGCAAGATGATGATGAGGCTCGGAAGCCAGCGGAATAACGGTCGGTATCTGCGCGAAGATCGCCAAGGGAAGACAACACCTCGTGAGTAACAACTCCCGTTTCGCTTTCACGAAGGTTTTTTCATAGAAAGAGTAAGTCTGCACTTTTTTTCTCAAGAACGCACTTTTATCACAATTCACCTGTTGGAGTTGAGAGCTAAGTGCCGGTGCACTGGCGTTCGGGAATCTCTGTCAGAACGATGGCCAGTTTCCCAGATCCCCGTAGTGGATCGTCACCGCTCACCGGGTGGTGCTTAGCGCGCTTCACTTTCTTCCCCCGCCAGTTTCTTTTGCAGAGTGTCGCTGTCTAGCTCGTTTTCCCACCGAGCCACGACGAGGGTGGCAACAGCATTGCCGGTCATGTTGACCGCAGCACGGCACATGCTGAGGAAACGATCGATGCCGAGAATCAACGCCATTCCGGCAACGGGTATGGTTGGGATCACCATCATAGTGGCGACGAGCGCGATAAAGGCGGCTCCTTGCACACCGCTCGCGCCTTTGGAGGTGAGTAGCGCAACGCCCAGGATCGTGAACTGCTGGATTACTGTTAGATGGGTGTGGGTTGCCTGAGCCACGAATAAGGCGGCAAGAGTCATGTAGAGGCTTGTGCCGTCGGCATTGAAGGTGTAACCCGTGGGTACAACCAGGCCAACGAGGGCTTTGGAGCAGCCGAGCTTTTCGAGCTTGGCCATGAGCGAGGGCAACGCGGGCTCCGAGGAACTCGTGGCCAGGACGAGGAGAATTTCTTCGCGTAGAAACCAGAGGAAACGCAGGATTCTGAAGCCTGCGACGCGAGCGATGCCCCCCAGCACGAGGATGACGAAGAGTATCGATGTAATGTAGAGCGTGGCCATCAGTTTGACGAGAGGACCCAAGGAAGCCAGACCGTATTTGCCGATGGTGAAGGCCATGGCGCCAAAAGCTCCGATGGGGGCAAAGCGCATCAAGATGGCGACCACGCCGAAGACGACGCGGCTCAGGGCTTCCAAGAGGTCGAGGAGCGGTTTGCAGCGCGGGCCGGCGAGCGATAAAGCGAAGCCGAACAGAAGACTGACAAACAACACTTGCAAGATGTCTCCCCGCGTGAACGCATCTACAACGGTATTCGGAATGATGTGGACGAGAAACTCCGTAACACTCTGCGCTTTGGCCTGGCCGGCATATTCGGCGACGGCTTTGGGATCCAGCGTGGCGGGATCGACATTCAGACCGCTACCCGGATGCACCACATTACCCACGACGAGTCCGATAAGCAGCGCGAGTGTAGAGACGACTTCGAAATACAGCAGGGCCTTGCCGCCGACACGGCCGACTTTCTTCATGTCCTCCATGCCGGCGATTCCGGTGACCAAGGTACAGAAGATGACCAAGGTGATGATCATGGTGATCAAACGGATAAAGATGTCGCCAAGCGGCTTCATGGCGACCGCTCTAGTGGGGCTGACATAGCCGAGGATTATGGCAATGGCAACGCCGACCAGCACTTGGAACGAGAGGCCCATATAAAAAGGCCTTTCGCGCGGAGGTGAAATTGTTTCAGGCGGGGTGGCGGCCGGGACCAGCATCGCTTGGGCTAGCTCCTTTGAAGCACGGGCCGAGCTCGCGGACATCGCGCAGTGTCTCCAGAGCGAGCAATTTGCTGATGAGAGCCTTCGCGAGACCGGGCGGAAGCGCCGCGAGAAACGTGGACACACCGCTGAGCCTGATCAAGCAGCGCCGGGTCACCATCTTGGAGTCTCTAATTTCGCGGACATTTTCCTCCGATTGGCGCGTTCCTATCCTGTTCCGCAAGAGCTTGGCGGCCGGTCCATGGGGACCGGTGCAGCATCGAAAGTGCGAGAACTGAGGTTATGCTTCGACTAAGCTGGATACCTGAAATCAGTATTAATTTCTCTTAATCGCAATTAGTTTTCGCAGGCCGCCAAAAAGTTGGCTAAGCCTCCGCCCTCGCCTTCATTCTAACTTTGGATGCGATCTATGTACGCCCCGACACACGCGTCACCGAACCGGTAAGGGGGGCTCTAGCTCCTATCCTTGTAATCGCTCTGTGGTCGCGCTCTTCCGGGCGACTCCCAGAAAAATGTACTGGTACTAAGATTTTTTCTCCCTTTTTCCCTTCTCGATGTTCCTTATATAAGTAGGGAGATTGCGGCCGAAATACCTACCCGGCTCGGGCCGCTCAAGAAAGTTCAAAATTCTTTCTTACTTTTTCCCGTTTCGATGTTCCTTAAATAAGTAGGAGGCTGTGGCCGGGATTTCTCTGGCAACCCGGGACCCCTCCGAGGGATTAAGGTTTTTTCTTACTTTTTTCCGACTGGATGTTCCCTAGTAAGTAGAGGGCCGGTGAACTTTTTACGATGAAGCGGGTCGCTACGGTTTCTTGTAGCTTAGGCGGCTAACATTGTTATTGAGCTTTTTCATTTTCGAGGCCTCTTAATGGTGTGGGACATGACTATTTCAAAGAGCCTCGATCGCTATTTGCAACGTGGGAGGGTGACGGGTGCATGAAAGACA
>WNFT01003720.1_pt1 | contig 16618 bp, 15 predicted proteins | sample 5400191 | NCBI WGS metagenome assembly WNFT01 (sample SAMN13153359, study PRJNA577476) | soil metagenome | isolation source: 80 cm saprolite under Madrone tree | place: USA:California | collected 2016-06-14 | reverse complement strand
AGTTTGGCAATGGCGGGGCCGATGGTGAATCCCCAGGCGAAGATGGGGAAGTTCTTGAATTTATCCGGCACAGCATAGCGGTGCTGGGCTTCTTCCGCCGGAACTCCCGCCTTGAACATTTTTTCGGCTTGCCCGGCGATGTCATCAAACACTTCGCGGATCGAAGCGATCCCTTCCTGACCACAAATCTGCCCGTGTCCGGGGACAAAGAGCGCGTCCTTATCGAACGCGGCAAATTTCTTCAAGGTGTTGCGCCAGCCCGAAATCGTCGCCTTCTCGTCGAAGCACACCGGATACCAGCCGCTGAAGAGCAGGTCCCCCGAGTACACCACGTTCTGGTCCGGGACGCGCACCACCATGTCCGTTCCAGAATGCCCCGGGTAGGACTCGACCACCGCAGTCAGCCCGCCCAGGTCAATCGACATCGGCAACTTCGCTGGATCGATGGGATGATTCGGCAAAGAAAGCAGGCTGGCATTCGCGATTTGAAAGAGTCCCGTCACCGCATTCAGGTCAGTCTGCGCGTGCGCCCGTTCCGCATCGGACTTCGCTTCTTTAATCCTTTTTTCGTAAGGTCCCAGCACTGCCTCTTTATCCGCGGCTTGCAGGGGCGCGTAACTATCCACCATGCGCTTGGCTGTCGTTGCGTGCGCCCAGAGCGGCACGCCGTTCGCGCCGTAAAACGAATTTCCCATGGAATGGTCGAAGTGGTAGTGCGTATCCAGGGCGCCCTTCACCGGCACCTGGCTGACCATGCGTAGCGCATCCATTTGGAATGCCGCGCCCGCGGGCGTGGTGAATCCTTCGATGAGCAGCGCGCCGTCTTTTCCAGCCAGGAAGCCGCCGTTGCAAAGGGTCGCGTTGCCCTTCGACGGATCGGAGATGGTGGCGTAAAGCCCATTCCCGATCTTCCGCACCAGGGCAAAGCCTTTGTCCACAAGCGGCGTTTGCGAGACCCGCGAATCGTCTGCTAACTCCGCGGCCAGCGCCGGTAATGAAATCAGCTTTGCTACCGCATAAAATGCCCCAAAACAGGAAGTCTTGATGAGAAAGCTCCGGCGCGAAAATGGTAGCGAACTCTCTGCCTGGAGGCCACCTCCACTAGCGGCCGCTTCACATCCTTTGCCAGTAAAGTCGATCATGGTTTCCCCTTACTATGAGAGTCTCCATCGGATGAGGGCTTCCGAGGATACGTTATTCTAGCAAACACGAGCTAACAACAACTGTTTTGGCGTCGCCCCTTTCTGAAATATACTTCTGTGAAACTAAGCCATTTGGTGAAGGAGTGTTTTCAACATGATTAGAATTGTGGGCTTGGCAGCATTGGCAATCGGGCTGGCACTCACGCCGTTCGGGGAAGGGCAGGGACAAGAGACCGCGCGAGAAGCCTGCATCGAGCGCTGCAGGACACAACCCCAGGCGCAGGACCCTGAACTAGAAAGGCAGGAGATCGTCAGCCTCGAGAGGGAAGCCGCGCGCGCCATCCAGTTAAACAGCGGCACTTTCTTTTACCGTATTTACAGTGATGATTTTGCCGGCACGCTTTCCCACGGACAGCAGATCAATAAGCTGCAGTGGATTGCGGCAGTCGAATCTCCTTTGGTCAAGCGCGAATCATTCAACATCTCCGACATCAAAGTGCGCATCTTTCGGGATACCGCAGTGGCAACCTGCCTCTGGTCATCGCGCTTCATTGTCAATGGTCAACATTTCAGCAGCCAAATCCGCGCCATGCGCGTTTACATCAACACGCCCAATGGCTGGCATGTCGTCTCCTCGCAAACAACTAACTTGCCTCCGGACGTGCAGCAGCCGCTATAACAATTGTCGAAGTCAGTCCGTGCATCGCGTTTGACGCCCCTTGAAGCGAGTGTTACGCTGCCGTTCGCTTTCGAAACGCATGCGCGCCGTCGACCTGATCCGCAAAAAACGCGATTCCGGGGAACTTTCCCGCGAAGAAATCAATTTTCTCGTTTCCGGCTACACCCGCGCCGAAATACCCGATTACCAGATGGCCGCGTGGCTCATGGCCGTGTGGATCCGCGGCCTGAATCGCGCCGAGATCGCGGCACTGACCGAAGTCATGCTGCACTCGGGAGAGGTCGTCAATCACTCCGAGATTCCCGGAAAGAAAGTGGATAAACACTCCACCGGAGGAATTGGAGACAAGACTTCTCTCATTCTTGCTCCCATCGTTGCGGCGGGCGGCCTTACGGTTCCGATGATTAGCGGGCGCGGTTTGGGCCATACCGGGGGCACGCTCGACAAACTGGAAGCCATTCCTGGTTTCAACGTGAATTTGTCTCTCGAGGAATTTCGCCGCGTCCTTCGCAAATGCGGCATGGCCTTGATTGGGCAGACCGCGGAAGTCGCGCCTGCTGACAAGAAAATCTACGCGCTTCGCGACGTTACTTCGACTGTCGAGAACATCGGCTTGATCTGCGCTTCCATCATGAGCAAAAAACTTGCCGAAGGCATTGACGCCCTGGTCTTGGACGTGAAGACAGGCTCCGGCGCATTTATGAAGAAAGAGGAAGACGCGATTCGCCTTGCCGAAGTCATGGTCGAAACGGGCAAGAGCATGGGGAAGAAAGTGGTCGCGCTGATCACCGGCATGGATCAGCCGCTGGGGCGCATGGCGGGCCATTCGAATGAGGTTGTCGAATCTATCGAAGTCCTTAAGGGCGGCGGCCCCGGCGATCTGCGTGACCTGAGCCTGGACCTTTCCGCCTGGATGTTTTTTCTCGGCGAAAGAACGAAGAGCGTGGAAGAAGGCCGCCATCTGGCCGAAACCATGATTGCCACTGGCCAGGCGCTCGAAAAATTCCGGCAAGGAATTCAGTTGCAAGGTGGAGACGAGCGCGTCATTGATGAGCCCGAACGCCTGCCAACAGCACGCCTGCACGCCCAGGTCTTGAGTTCCGCCAGCGGTTTCGTAGCGAGCACCAACTGCGAGCAATTTGGAATCGCTCTCGCCATGCTCGGCGGAGGCCGCGAAAAGAAAGAAGACCACATCGATCACGCCGTCGGGCTCGAATTCCACAAACGCATCGGCGATCGCGTGGAAAAGGGAGAACCGCTGGCCACGATTCATTACAATAGCGACGCCAAACTTGCCGAAGCAAAGAAGCGCATCGCGGACAGTTATCACATTGGCCAGGAAGCTCCGCGCGAAAAGCATGCTCTGGTGCGCCGTCTGATTGGCGCTTAAATCCGTCGTGTGGAGAGGGGTGTTCATGGGACGCTTTACCGGAGTACTCGGGATGGCGGTGATACTGGGCCTGGCGTGGCTGTTCTCCACCAACCGCCGCTCGATCAAGCTCTTCTGCGTTCCGGTGTGGGCAGCTCGGTGTTTGGTTTCCTTGGCGCTGGCGCAAATAGACTGTTGAGCTTTTCCTACGCGGGGTCTACGTTCGTTTTCGGCGACCTCGGTCTGCCAAAGGAACTCTCCCGACTGGGATTCTCCTTTGCCTTCCAGGTCCTGCCCACGATCATTTTTATTGCCGCGTTCTTCGCTGTTCTGTACCACCTCGGTGTCATGCAGCTAATCATTCGCGCGGCGGCGTGGATCATGACTCGCGTGATGGGCGCCAGCGGTGCGGAGTCTCTGAACGTCGCCGCCAGCATCTTCATGGGCCAGACCGAAGCTCCGCTCACCATCCGCCCCTTTCTCCCCAAGCTCACCAAATCGGAACTGATGGTGGTCATGACCAGCGGCATGGCGCACATCTCCGGCGGCATGATGGCCGGATATATCCAGGTGGGGGGCGCCGATCCCAAAAACCTGTTGACCGCGGTGATCATGACAGCGCCAGGAACGCTGCTCATGGCCAAGATGCTGGTCCCGGAAACCGAGCAGCCGCTCACCGCTGGCCGCGTGGAAATGCCGCCGATGGAAAAAGAAACCAATCTGCTAGGCGCCATCGCCCGGGGAACCAGTGACGGCTTGCATCTCGCGCTCAATGTCGGCGCGATGTTGATTACGATCATCGCTTTGCTGGCGCTGCTCAACGCTATCATGGGCGGAGTTCACAATTGGCCGCACATGGCCTGGTTCCCGGAAAGTCTGCAGACCGTTTTTGGCTGGATCTTCGCGCCCGTCGCGTGGCTGATTGGCGTCCCTTGGCATGACGCGGCGAAAATTGGCAACCTGCTCGGGACGCGCATGGTGATTAATGAATTCGTGGCCTTCGGCCAGCTTGGACCCATGAAGGGCTCGCTCGATCCGCGCACGTTTGCCATCGCTACCTTCGCGCTCTGCGGCTTCGCCAACTTCAGCTCCATCGGCATTCAGATCGGCGGCATCGGCGCGCTTGCACCGGAGCAGCGCGGCCAGCTTGCAAAATTCGGCATCCGCGCCATGCTCGCCGGCACCATGGCGAACTTGATGTCCGCCTCTATCGTGGGGATTCTTTCGTGAGCCCAAGAAAACGCACCAAAACGAGCAGGCCGAAAAAAACGGCTTCGCCGGACCGTGAGTTCGAACGCGCCGGAAAAGCGGCTGACTTCATTTTTTCTCAGACCAAGCTCCGCCCCCAAATTGCGCTGGTCCTTGGATCCGGGCTTGGTGCCTTTGGTGACGAATTCACCGGAGCCACGAAAATTTCATACGCGAAAATCCCGCACTTTCCGCAATCCACCGCCATTGGCCACGCGGGAAACCTGGTCATTGGAAAAGTCGACGGTGTGGCGGTGGCAGGCATGCAGGGACGCGTCCATTTGTACGAAGGTTATTCCGCGAAGGAAGTGGCGTTCCCCATCCGCGTTTTCGCGCGCATGGGTGTAGAGGCCGTGATCCTCACCAATGCGGCCGGCGGCATCAAGCGCGAGTTCACCCAGGGCCGCCTCGTGGTCATCAGCGATCACATCAATCTCCAGGGCGTCAACCCGCTCACCGGACCAAACGACGAACGCTTCGGCCTGCGCTTCCACGATATGACCGCGGCGTACGACCGCGGGTTTCGCGAAATGGCTGTCGGTGAAGGCAACCGCATGGGCATCGGGATGTACGAGGGCGTGTATGCGGGACTCCTCGGGCCGAGCTATGAGACACCCGCGGAAATACGCTTCTTGCGCACGGCCGGGGCTGACCTGGTGGGCATGTCCACGGTTATGGAAGTGATTGCTGCGCGGCATAGTGGCATCCGCGTACTCGGCATTTCCTGCGTGACGAATGCCGCGGCGGGAATCCTGGATCAGCCGCTCAACCACATCGAAGTACTGGAAACCGCGGAGCGCGTGAAAGGGCAATTCATTGGCTTGCTGAAGGCCGTCATTCCCCGAATTGCGGAGGCCATTGTGTGAGCGAACACGAATCCTTGATTTCTGCCGCGAGGCAAGCGAGGGAAAACGCGCATGCCCCGTACTCGAATTTTCGCGTGGGCGCCGCGCTGCGCGCCGCTTCCGGACGAATTTTTGGCGGCTGCAATGTCGAGAATGCGACCTACGGCCTCACCGTGTGCGCCGAGCGCATCGCCATTTTCAAAGCCATCAGCGAAGGCGAGCGCGGCTTCAACGCTATTTCCGTGGTGACGGACACCGACACCCTAACCCCTCCCTGCGGCGCTTGCCGCCAGTTGATCTGGGAATTTTGCGGCGACGTTCCCGTGATCATGGCCAATCTCAAGGGCAAGACGGAAGTCATCCAGATGCGCGAACTCTTTCCCAAACCTTTCGATTCCTCGCATTTATAGAAACTGGAAAATGGAATTCGAGAAGAATGTGAAGTTTCCATTCTTTGTGCGTTGTGAACGCTCAGCTCTTGCCGTAGCGGACGCCGCAGCGGAACCGTCTTTCCTGTTTCAATTCCTCGACGCGGACGATTTGCCCGGAGACGAAAATGGCGTGTGCGCCCGGAGAGTAGGGAACCGCCACTTCGATCTCGCTTAGAACAAGGTATTGCTTCCGGCTCTTGAAACACAGCCCACCGCGCGAGACGTCTTCGCAGGTAACGATATCTTCTCCAAACATAAAGCTCCGTATGCACGCCTTGAAATTCGCTTTGGCTCGAACGTGCTTTCGCTTGTTTTCCGCGCGCGCTGCGGGTTTGGGTCCGAGCTCCGGCACGAGCTCGGGCTCTGGCACCGGCTCCGGTGGCGCGGGCGTTGACGCCGGGGTTGGCGCATCGGTTACTTCGGGTTCCCAACTCTGCCCAGCTTCAAGGGGTTCGAATTCTGGAGGCGCAGGCGCCCTGTCAATTTCCTCGGTAGGACGTTTCCAAAACGTCGAGGTTCCGCAGCTCTCGCAAAATCGGACAATCCCTTCGTTGACGAGGTATACGTCCGATTCCAGGTCGCTATGCTGGACTGTCTCGCAGTTTTTGCAGCCGCTGCACTGTAACAGCACACGGCTTTCCTTCCTCTCGCTTTCTGTCATCGGAGGGAACTGAATCTCCCAGAGGTCGACTTCCGGGTTCAGGAAGGCCACGCCATAGGTATGGCTTTCACCATGAGCGCCGAGCTGGCCAACAACCCGCACCTCGGCCTCTTTGTTGGTATCCAGCCTGCGCAAAATCAGCTCCTGTTCCGCGGAGAGGACGTTTTTCGAAACGATGCCTGCACCATGGCGACTCAGCAGTACAGTCTTGGCTCGTTCAGAAAAGACCTTGCCTTCCATGTCGCTGCCGACTAACAGAATGGCGATCTCTTTCGGAATTCGGCTGCTGCGGCGCACGCCTTCTGAAGGCATTCTCACCTCACGCTGAGATTTCCTAGGAACCGGCAAGATGTTACTTGGATTTCTTAGCCCAAGTCATTGATTTTTGTCGGCGCCGTTCTTTTCGCGCTCGGCAAGTGCGCGACACGCTTACAGAGCCGGCCTTTGCTCGGTACAGAAGTAGAGAATCAAGCGTCGATCAAGAACGCAGAATTTCGAGCCGCCAAGGTCGCATTTGGGATAAGATGCATCCTCATTTAGCCGAAAGGCCACGTTATGGAGCACGATCGGCGGCTGGCGCCAAGATTTACCCTTATCGCGGCGGCTGAAGTCCTAACAGTAGATGCGAGCACGCGGCTGGCCGCGCGCATCAGCGACATCAGTGCCACTGGGTGTTATGTGGATACCATCAATCCTTTGCTGGGCGGCACGTCTGTTCGCTTGAAGATCAGCACCGAAGCACAAGTCTTCGAGGCGCCGGCGACAGTCGTCTATTCACATCCACATCTCGGCATGGGATTAATGTTCGGAGAGGTTCCGCCGCATTCTCAGAATGTCCTTCAGAACTGGCTTCCCGGTCGCGAGGCGAGGACGGCAAGTCCTTAGCTCAATAACGGCAGTGCAAACGCATTCCTTGTGATCGCAGGGGCTTCCCGGCGCCACTTTTTTTTCCCCGATTATTTCCGCTTTTCCGCCCTGGCCTGCGTATGATAGCTGTGTCGTCCCACCCCGACACCCATCCTCTCCGTTTCACCCAAGACGCTGGGGTGTCTCATGCAAGCGATTGCACGTCGGCTTGAAGAACGTCTTCCACTTAAGGTAAGGGTGGATCTTTGCAGCCTTGATGTTCGTCTTCGTTCTCAGGAAGGCGTTACAGAAAACGTGAGCACTCATGGTGCGCGTGTCGTTTCAAGCAAACCTTGGAAGCGGAATGACCGGCTGAACTTGTGGTCGGTGCCAAGCGATTTCCGGGCTAGAGCCCGGGTAGCCTATTGCGTCCCTGTCGGAACTGGTTCGTTCGCCATCGGACTGCAATTGCTTGCCTCCTCCGGCGGATGGAAATAAACTCCGCGGGAAGGCCGTTCGACAGCCTTAGAATTCTTTGGAATTCACCCTGGGAATTATCGCGAAATTGCCAGCAACACTTCGTTGAGTTCGGTCAGGTTGGAATCGACTCGGTAGTAGCCAGAGCGCCATTTGGAAGTAGTCTCTTCAGGGCGGAAACTCAGAATCGCGAAGTCGTTTGCCGCTTCCGCTCCGTTCATCAGCTTTGGGAACTGATCGCCGACATAAGTTGCGGGATGTTGGCTGACGACTCGATCACACTCCTTGACAGACAGAACGGCGCGCAGCATACCTTGGTTTTTTGCGTGGGGTTGGCAAAAATAAAGGTTTGGCATACGTGAGAATCATCGCTATTTGATTTTCAGAGGTGAATAGTACTTTAGGGCAAGTCGCCCCAGAAGGTGACCAAGTGGGAAAGGGAACCGTTTTCAACTGGAAGTGATTGATTCTATGCGGCTTGTCGGAAAGTTATGGCTTCCCTCGGATTCCGACTCGCGACCTCGTCAAATGTCACCCTAGCACCTCTTTTGCTGTCAACGCGTAGATCGCGGCGCAATCCACAAGTCTTCGCAGGTCAACGTATTCGTTCGGTCCGTGCGCTACGGAGAGTAGCCCTGGGCCGTACGCGTACGCTGATATGCCCTGCGAAGCGTAAAAGCGATTCTCCAGCAAGCCGGGACACATCTCAAAACGCGGTGCTTCGCCTGTAACCGCTCTCACGCTACGAGCCAGCGACTCGCCGAGCGCATCATCCCGACGACACGCGGAAGAATGGGCTTCCTGCAATACCTCCCATTCGAGTGGAATCCCTTCGTCCTTGCACCTCTCCAGGACCGCGATCAACCTGGCCTTCTCCTCCTCTAGATTTTCCTCGGGATTGATCCGCCGGTCGATCGTGAACCAGCATTCCTCTGGCACCACGTTGAAGTTCGCTCCGCCGCCGCTTTGTCCCCCGAGCATTAGAATGGAATTGCGCGCTTGCTCCGCTCCGATGTCGTGGCTGGTGAGACGCTGCTCCACTTCCTGCTTCAACTCCTCAAGGCGGTGCACGACGCGGTGCATGCGTTCGAAGGCATTTTCGCCCTGATGTTGCAAACCAACATGCGCGGATTTTCCGAGCACCCGGACGCGCAGCGAAATGGCCCCGCGATTCGCGTTCCAAACGACCCCGCTTGTCGGCTCGGCCAGCAACATGCCGATGCCGCCGCGGCCCAATCTTCCTTCCGCCGCCAGCCATGCAGAGCCACCTTCGCCACCGGTCTCTTCATTGGGTACCAGCGTCAACGCGATTCTCCCGTCCAACTCTGCGCCACATTTTTTCAGCGCAAGGATCGCATAGAGCATAGCCACGATTCCGCCCTTCATGTCGCAGGAACCGCGGCCAAACAAGAAATGCTCTTTCCTAAGCGGGTGAAATTGCTCTTTGGACTGCGCCGGAACAACATCGTAATGCCCGTGAAAGTACAGAGCCCGTTCTCCCCGTCCATAGTTGCCAATCAAACAGATGGGACTGTCGGCAGCTCTCTCGGTCTGCTTGCTCGTTTCGAATCGCTCGCATTCGAGGCCCTCTCGCCGCAGTCGATTCTCGAGCAGATCGGCGCAGGCGGGATAATTCCTCCCTGGCGGATTCTCCGTGGGTATGGCCACAAGCTCGGCCAACAGCGCGGCCATCTCGTCCTCATGCTGTTGCAGCCATTCCACCAGGTGGCTGAGTTCTGCCGTGGCTGCTCGCGCTCTCTTGGCCATATGGCATCATGCTAAGAATTTAGCACGATGACGCCAAGCACCATTTTGGTGTTCGCAAGAGCGTTCCAATGCGCGGCCAGAGTAGTTCGGGTGTTGAGATTATTGAGGCTTTTGATCCGTTTGAAGAACCAGGACCCAGTCGGTCGCGCCCGCGGAGTTTCGGCCCGAGCTTGTAAAGCTCATCTCACCGTGATTTGGGAATCGGTTCCCCGGAACGTCGAGAAGAATTCCAGCAGTTGGGTCGAACCACTGCGCAAATACCGGGCTGCTCAGTGCGGTCATATCGATGCTGATCGTCCTGGAAACTTTTCTCCCGGGCGGAACATAAGCGAGCAGCGCTCTTCCGTTCGCGGTGGCCGCCGCAGCGACGTAATCGGTTTTTCCAAAGGTTCCTTCTCCGCTGGTCACCAATTTCTTCATCCCGCCGGCGCCGGAAGGAATCAGGTCGTACCAGGGGACTGCGTCGAGCAGTTGTCCCAGGTGCATCATGTCGAGAGAACCGGGCGAATCAAGCGCCTTTTGCCACGGACCATGCCCGAAGGAATAACCCGACCACCAGCTCTCGGTCGAAAACTCCCAGATGTCACGATTGCCGAAGAAGCCCCCCTCCGTTGATCCTCCCAAGACGGCCCAGTATTCATAGCTGCGTACCGACGCTCGGTCTCCGGGCGCCCAGTTCTCGTTTTCGTAGCCGGTTTCTTTCAGGTAGGCGGGGCGCGGCGGCGAATAATTGTAGGCAACCCCCGCTTCCACGTAGGTCGTTCCCGTGTGTTGTGCGTCACCCGCGGTATACACGGCGTTGATGTCCATGGAGGCAGCAAAAGCACGCTCATCGGTGGAGAGGCCCGGAGCGTTCCAGTCACCGGCCCACAGTTGCGCGGGCCCGGCCGCCGCCTTGATTCCTTCCATGAATTTATGCAGCCTCGTCTCTCCTTCTGAGCCCGCAGGAGGCAAATAGTCCCCGCCGATAACCCAGAGGATGTTTTTGTGCTTCTTTAAGCGATTCCCCACATACAAACCGAATTTGTAGCAGACGTCAGGAGTGTTAGCGGGACCTGTCAGCGTCGTCCACCAGCCTTCGTCTCCTCCTTGGTTACCGAGATACATGACCGCGAGGCTGACGAGCATGCCTTTTGAAGCTGCCAAGTCCAGAATCGAGTCAGCGAACGCAAGATACGATTCATTGGGAGTCGAGAAATCTCCCAGCGTGGTGAAAGGTACGTCTCCACGGCGATTGGCCGGGCTCCTGACGGCGAATTTGTGCTCGAACAAGTTTATATTTACGGAGTTGAACCCCTTTGCTTGCCGGTCTGCAAGGTAGATCTCTGCTTCCGCAAGGGTGAGATTGGCGATCAGAGACTGTGCTGAGTCGCCCTGAATCCGGAAAGCCTTGTTATTCTGATCGACCAGATATCTGTTGTTTCTGGAGACCTTGAGGGGGTAGGTGTAGGTTTCAGCCACGGTCACCACGACCGGCAGGGGCCGGGATTTTGTGGGATGCGAACTCGCCGCGTCCTCTCTAGAACATCCCATCAGCACGAATGGAAAAGCACAAACGAGCAGGAATGTAATCCTCATCGGAACGGTTCCCAAATTCTCTCATCTTCAGGTGCCGCTATATTCCCGGCGATGAACAATGGTACGCTGCCTAGCATTTGGACGGAAGAGGGACGCATGTCGGTGGGAACAAACGCGGTTCCAGTTCTCCGGTGGGTGGGTTTGCTATGGACGGTGGTGTGGTTGCCGGTCTACATACGATATTGGGGCTGGGCCAACCTCGTGCACTTGTGCGACATCGCCGTGGTTCTCGGATGCGCGGGCTTGTGGTGGAGAAGTTCCTTGTTGATTTCCAGCCAAGCCGTGAGCACGCTGGCTGCGGGTGTTTTGTGGTCCATGGATATTGGCTGGCGGCTGTTGACCGGCCGCTTTCTCGTTGGTGGAACCGACTATATGTGGGATGCGCGTGTACCGCTTTGGGCGCGGCTGCTCTCCAGCTTTCACATCGCTCTTCCCTTGGCCCTGCTCTGGGCCTTGCGGAAAATCGGATACGACCGCCGCGCTCTCGCCTTGCAGGCCGCGATTGCCGCCGGCCTCTTCATCGTCTCGCGATTCTTGCCGCCTGCCCTCAACATGAACTACGTGTATCAAGATCCTCTATTCCATCGCGCCTGGGGGCCTGCTCCCTTGCACCTCGCCGTGATTTTCGCGGGAGCCGTGGCGCTTCTTTATTGGCCCACCCATCTTTTCTTAACCTGGATGTTTCCGGTGGCAGTCGCCTCCAAATGAAAGGGATGGGGCAGGGAAGCAGGATCGCGAGAGAATGGGAGCGGACTTAGACAAAAATCGAGAGAAGTATCTCGCCATGCTGAAAGTGGCCGTGGAAGAAGCGCGCGCAGGCCTTGCCGAAGGAGGAATTCCCATCGGCGCCGCGCTGTTCGAACGCGAAGGAAAACTACTGGGACGCGGCCACAACCGCAGAGTGCAGGAAGGCGATCCTTCTGTACATGGGGAAACGGATGCCTTTCGAAAGGCGGGCCGCCAGCGAACTTACCGCGACAAGATCATGGTTACCACGCTGGCGCCCTGCTGGTACTGCAGCGGCCTGGTCCGCCAATTTGGCATTGGCACCGTAGTGGTCGGCGAGTCCGTGAACTTTCGCGGCGGCATCGATTGGCTGCGCGAAAACGGAGTCGTTGTCATCGACCTGCATTCCGAAGATTGCATCCAAATGCTCGCCAACTACATTGTGGCTCATTCCGATGTCTGGCGCGAAGACATCGGAGAAGAATGAATCTGTATTGGCTGGTCTTCCGAGATTTTTGCCGGTCCTTTGGGTGATGGACTATTCGTATCTCAATGCAACCATCGGATCGACGCGCGTAGCCCGCCGCGCGGGGATGTAGCTTGCCGCGAGTGTGACGCTCGTGAGGATCACGGCGACCCCGGCAAACGTCAACGCATCGGCCGGTTTCACGCCGAAGAGCAGCGTCGCAATCAACCGCGTTGCGCCGAGCGAGCCCGCGAGACCGAGCGCAAGGCCAACGGCTGCCAACCGGGCGCCTTCCTTAAGCACTTCCTTCATCACGTCTTCGCTCTGCGCTCCTAGCGCCATACGAATCCCGATCTCCCTCGTTTGCTGCGACACCGAATACGAAATCACGCCGAAAATTCCCGTCGCTGCCAGTATCAACGCCATCGCGGCAAACAAGCCAAGCAAGAAGGTTCGAAATCTGGGCTGCGCGACCAAAGCCTCGATCAGGTCCGGCAAGTTCGCAACATGCGTCACAGGCAGATCTTTGTCTATTTTCGGTACTTCCCGCCGAATCTTTCAGTTCGATCAGGGAGTCTCAATTGTTACTCTGGCGGCTGCTACTAGCTCGCGGTCCCCGAGGCGTTCCCCTCCTATGCCCAGATCAAAGAGACTTCCAACTCGATCTTGAGATTGTTGCCAACCAGAAATCCCCCGGTTTCAAGCGCCGCGTTCCGCGTGAGACCAAAATCGCCCCGCTTGATCCGTGTGGTTGCCGACGCACCTACCGGAAAGCATCCTTTCAATGATGGACATCCTGCGCACTCGGTGCTATCTCTAGGGTGGCTGTGTCATTACGGGTGCTGAACCATTCTCTGGAGCAATCGTCTGAAGTTGTCACGGATCAGGAACCATGCCTGCTCCCACAGACAAATCTTCGCAACCTGAAAATTCAGCGAAGTTGAATATTGCCGACCACTTTCTGGATGCCCCGGCCGCGCTGCATCCCGAGCGCATCGCCATCGTTGGCGAACCACGCGAACTAACCTATGGCGGACTCGCCGCACTCGCCAATCGCGCGGGGAATGCGCTGCGCGCGCAAGGCGTTTCTCGTGGCGATCGCGTTTTGATCGTGTTGCCGGATTCCGCGGAGTTCATTGCCGCTTTTTTTGGCGCCGCAAAAATTGGCGCCGTGGCTGTGCCGGTGAATCCCTTCGCGCGAGCCGCGGACTATCTCCATTACATCGAAAACAGCGAGCCACGCGCGGCCATTGTGCACTCGGAGGCTCTCCCGGAATTCTTGCCAGCCTCGGCCGGGCGACTGCAAATGCCGATTGTCGTCGTCGGCTGGGAAGCTGCGAATACCCACGGCGTGTCCCACGCAAAGTGGAGTGAATGGACCTCCGCTGCGGGCGATCAACTCCTGGCGGAGAGCACTTCGCCTCACGATCCGGCATTTATGCTCTACACCTCCGGAAGCGTTGGCGCTCCAAAAGCAGCCGTGCATCGCCATGCGGACATGCTGGTCACCAGCCGGAATTACGCGCAAGCCGTTCTCGGCCTCCGCGCTGACGACGTAACGTTTTCCGTTTCGAAATTGTTTTTTGCTTACGGCTTGGGAAACGGCATGTATTTTCCGCTGTCCGCCGGTGCGCGCGCCCTTCTGAATCCGGAACGCGTGAAAGTGGAGCGCGTCATCGAGATGGTGGCACGCCACCGGCCTACCGTTTTCTTCGCGGTGCCCACTTTTTATGCCGCGGTCTTGCGAGAAAGCGAGCGGTCCGGCAACCGCGTGGATTTTTCTTCGGTGCGCTTGTGCGTCTCGGCTGGTGAAACGCTGCCTGCGGAAATATTCAACTCTTGGAAGCGGCAATTTGGAATGGAGATCCTCGATGGCATCGGCTCGACGGAGATGCTACATGTTTTCATTTCGAGCGTTCCAGGAAAATGCCAGCCGGGCAGTTGCGGATTTCCCGTGCCCGGTTACGATGTCAAAATTGTGGATGACGCCGGAGAATCTCTGCCTGACGGCGAGACCGGCAATCTCTGGGTGCGCGGCGCGAGCGCCTTTGACGAGTATTGGCGCATACCCGATTTGACGGCGCGCACGAAGCGCGGAGATTGGGTCGTGACTGGCGACAAATTTTTTCGCGATTCCGGCGGCTACTTCCACTACTGCGGACGCGCCGACGACATGCTGAAGGTCGCGGGAATGTGGGTTTCGCCTGTGGAAGTGGAAAACGCCCTCCTCGGCCACCCGCACGTCGCCGAAGCCGCCGTGGTTGGCGCGACCGACGAGCGCGGCTTGTCTTTTTCCGTGGCGCACGTAGTGTTGCGCGGAAATGTCCAAGGTTCAGAAAAATTGGCCGGCGAAATTTGCGAGCACGTGAGAGCAAGGCTCGTGTCCTACAAAGTGCCGCGCGAAGTGCAATTCTGTCGCGAGCTGCCGAAGACGGTCACGGGGAAAATTCAGCGCTTCAAGCTTCGCGGCGCATGAGCAAGTTTTTCCAGAAACACGCCCACACCAGAATGCTGCTGGGCTGAACCCAGGCGTTACACTCTCGGAAATTTTATCAGACGGAATCATTGTAGGTGTCGTAGGAGGAAGCGATGGCGCGGACCTCGGCGAGAGTTTGATCGCGCAGGAGTTTGCCGTCTTCGAGAATTGTTTCGAGAGCGTTGTTGGACGGGATGGGAGCGCCGTCAATGACTTCAACTGTGGCGAAATCCTTGCCGTTCTGAATGAGATTGAAGCGGCCGCCTTTGCTGGCTTTGGACGGATCGGTTTTCGGGTTTTTGTACACGTTGTGCCATCGGCCGTGGCGGTCGATGGCGGAACATTTCAGCGCGAATTTTAACGTGTCGCGATTAATTTGCTGCAGCAGCGCGCCGCCCATGCCGTAGCTCCAGATATCCTGCGACCAGCCTTTGCGCGTCAGTTGCGCGGTGATGTTCTGAATGGTGTAGAAATTGACGCCGTCTCCCTGGATGAAGCGCACGCAGGGAACGGTGGTCTTCCAGCCTTTGCGGTTTACTTCGTAGCCGAATTTTTCGCTGACAATTTTGAAAAGCTCTTCGAGGACGGTGACGGCCTCGCCCGAATCGGGACGAATCACCAGCGTGCCTTTTCTTTGCAGGACTTTTTCGCGCAGCGCGCCGCCCCAGAGATTGCGCACGGCGTTGTAAATATCGTAGGAATCGCTGACGCACGCGACGAGTCCTTCGGGACAATTTTCGAGCATGTTGGCGTAAGCGTCCAGCTCGTGCGCTTCGCCCCACGCGGTGATGGTGGAATGCTCGGAAGCAGGGATGCTGTACGCTGCGCAGTCGAGCGGATTTTGCGCCGTGAGATCGGCGGAATAAAACTGATTGAGAAGCTGGATCGCCGCCAGAGTGTCCGTGCCGAGAAAATTTAGGAGATGCGCGGCGCCGCCGACGGCGGCGGATTCTTTGGAAGAGACGCCGCGGAAACCGAAGTCGTGCAACTTGAAGGGAAGAAGCGAAGGATCGCCGGTGCGAACCAGCGCTTTGCCGATGACTTGCTTGATCGCGCGCGAGAGCGTGGCCACGGTGATGGGATACCACACCTGGACGAGAAGCGTTTCCGCCCAGTTAGTGAGCCAGAAAAATTCCGGATCGGTGTTTTCGATGGTGATGAGGGCGTTGTGCGTTTTGACGACCGTGCCTTCCTTGACGGCGCGGATGCGCAGCGGGAGACGGCCACCATGTTTGGCGAAGAGAGATTTGAAGCCCTCGTAATTGAAAGTTTTCGGATGGCCGGAGAAGTGCGCGTGAGCGATGCCGCGGGCTTCTTCGACGTCGTCGAGCGTGAAGACCTGGCCCGCGAAATTGGATTTGACGATGTATTGCAGCATCGCGAGCATAGTCTCTTCAAACATGCCGCCGCGCGATTCGAGATAGGAATAGATGTGGCGCGTGTCCGGAGGATATTGCCACCAATGAGTGAGCTTGTAGGAGTCCGTGTTCAGGATGGGATTCAGGCGAAGCGACTGCATGGGGCTCCTTGGGGTTGCGGATACGGATGGGTTTGGGGCCGAGGGCCGATCACGGTCGTCAGCATAGCAGAGAAGGGAATCAGGCTCATCTTCACCCCTCACGCCGAGCCATTAATTTTGGTGCTGAGAAAAGAACACAGCCAGGAGTGGCTGTGCCACGAGGAATGCGAGAGGGGAAACACAGCGCTTCGTACTTAACTTTGTAATGAAAAGTACTTGACAATGCCAACTAAGTGAGCTAGGTTGGAGGTGCGGCGGAGAGAGTCGAGAAACAAACCACCATGCTGAAGCGGATCGTTGCGATCATCGCGATTTTTGTGTGCTCTGCGGTTGCCTGGGCCATTCTGGGGTCCACTATTTTCTACAGAACATATAACGCGGAGTCCGG
>WNFT01003178.1_pt1 | contig 16621 bp, 12 predicted proteins | sample 5400191 | NCBI WGS metagenome assembly WNFT01 (sample SAMN13153359, study PRJNA577476) | soil metagenome | isolation source: 80 cm saprolite under Madrone tree | place: USA:California | collected 2016-06-14 | reverse complement strand
CGTAGGTCGTCATGCCGCCCAAATAAGGACTGTTCATGTACGGCACGTACGCCTGTATCGGAATCTCGTCTCGCAGATTCGTGTACTTGATGTCTTTCACCACTCCGATGATTTCCATGTCCGTATGCGTTCCCGGGTCGGTCCCAAATCCCAGGTGCATTCCCACCGGATTGCGTCCCGCAAAAAATCGCTGCGCAAACTTTTCGTTGATGATCACTGTCGTGGGGGTGGTGTCGAACTCGTCCGTTGCGCCAGCTCGTTTGACGACGCGGTTGTCGGTCAGCCGGAAATCCCGCCCCGCGACAATCGGCACGCCCAGCGTCGCGAAGTATCCGGGACCAATCTGGTTCATGTACGCCTGCGGATGGTCGTCCGGCTTGGTCGGCGAATACCCTTCGGCCGTTAACCCGCTGTCCCATTCGTCGTTCTCCATGATGCGCATGGAAGCCACAGCCACTGACTGCACGCCGGGAATCGCGCCCAGGCTGTCGGTCAACTGCTGATAGAACGTATTGAGTTGCTGAGGCGTGTAGCCGCTGAGCGACGGATCAATGTTGAAGCCCACCAGCCGCTCCGCCGGAAATCCCGTGCCCAGGTTGCTCAGATTCTTCAAGCTCCGTAAAAACAATCCCGCGCCAATCAGCAACAACAGCGACACCGCCACCTGCGTGACCACCAACGCGTTCCGCAGCCGCCCGTGCCCTCCGCCAACCACCGCGCCCGCTTGATCCTTCAGTGTTCGCCCAACGTCTGGCCGAGTAGATTGCAGCGCCGGCGCTAACCCAAAAATCACTCCGGTCACCACCGTCACCGCCAGCGTAAACGCCAAAATCCGCAAATCTGGCGCTGTGGAGATATTCAGGTTGCCCGAATCCGATGGCAGATACACCGCCATCAGCGCTTTGTCCCCCCAGAACGCCAGCGCCAATCCCAAAATTCCGCCCAGCGCCGAAAGCGAAAGCGTCTCGATCAGCAATTGCCCAACGATGCGTCCGCGTGTCGCCCCCATCGCCAGTCGCACCGCGATCTCCTTCTGCCTTCCAGTCGCGCGCGCCAATAGCAAGTTCGCAATGTTCGCGCACGCAATCAGCAGCACCATCCCCGTCGTCGCCATCAACACCCACAACGGCGTCCGCAGTTCCCGCCGCAACGACGCCCGCCCCTGCGAGCCCGGCAACACATCGATCCAGCATTTCAGGAATTGCTCGCGGTCGTACGCCGACGCATTCCGGAACGCCGCCTCTTTCACTTCCATCTCCAGCATCGAATGCATGAACGGCTGCAGCGAAGCCTTTGCCTTCGTCTCCGTGACGCCCGGCTTCAGCCGCCCAAACGCGTTCACCCAGCGCGACCTTCGGTCCGTCAGCATCTTCATTGGACCGATGATGATCTCCTGCTCCATCATGACCGGAACGAAAATCTTCGTCGCATGTCCCAGCTCCACGCCGTCAAATCCCGCCTGCGCCACCCCGATAATTGTCATCTGGTGGTTGTTCACCAAAATGGTTTTTCCGACGATTTGCGAATCGCCCCCGAATCTCTGCTTCCAGAAGTCGTAGCTCAGCATCGCCAGCGGATGCCCGTTCGGCACGCGATCGTCTTCCGGAGTGAACGCGCGTCCCACTGCCGTTCCCACGCCGAGCACGCTGAAATACGTCCCCGAAACCAATTCCGCCGCCACGCGCTCCGACTGCCCACCAAATGTCATGCTCACGTGCTCCGGAAACCGGCAGAACATTCCCGAAAACACTTCGTTGTGATCCTGAAAATCGCGATACATCGGATAAGAAATCGCGTTCCCACCCCAGTTGTTCCCATAATGCCGCCCCCGCATGGTCAGCAGCACCAATTGCTGCGGATTCTTCACCGGCAGCAGCCGCAGCAAGACCTGGTCGAGCAAAGTGAAAATCGCCGTGTTCGCGCCGATCCCCAGCGCCAAAGTCAGCGCCGCCACCGCCGCAAACCCCCGGCTACGCCGCAAAGTCCGCAGCGCGTACCCAAAATCTCGCCCCACCACGCCTATCCACTCGCGCATCTTCATCCCACTCCTCCCACCTCGACCTTCCCGCCTCTCCTGTACCTATACGCAATGACGACAGAACGGTTCCATCGGTCTTGTGTGATGGCCGGTTTTTAGGCCCGCCTGAGGCACCGCCATTCTTGGCTGTCCGCGCCCTCCTGCGCTACAGTGCTGCCATGCCCTCCCAGCGCGAGCGCCCCACGCTACCTTCCCTTTCCGCCGAGGCCGCCCTCAGCTTTCTGAAAGACACCAAGGGTACTCTGACCTGGTCCGCCCGCGACCTCGCCGACACGCTAAAAATCAATCGCCGCGAAGCCCAGCAAGCCCTCGCCTTCCTGCAAGCCCAAGGTTACGTCCAGCCTGCTCACCAAAAAGGATCTGCGCGCAGCGCCGACCAGTGGATCACCGCTCCCGCCGGTGAAACCGTGTCCGGCGCCAAGCCTCCACGTTTCACTCGCGAGAGTGTAGAGCAGGCCCTGGTCGCCCTCCAAAATCGCATCAAACAGAGCAACAAAGATCCGCGAATTCCTTATCGCATCACCGATGCCGTCGCCTTTGGCGACTTTCTTCTGCCCGACCGCGCCAGAGTCCAATCCGCAGACGTAGGCATCCGCCTCGCGCAACGTGGTGCTTCGTCCAGCGAACCGCGTTCCGCCTCCGACGCCCAAGCCGAGCGCAAATTCTTGCGCCAACTCCGCGCCAAGTCCGCCCTCCTAACCATCCGCCCGTACGTCGGCTGGATGCGCCACCGTTCCCATCGCGATCTCCTTTAGCGCGCAACCGGCATACCCAATATCGACCGGATCCGCTGGCGATCGCTCATCTCTCGCGGCGAACCGCCCGTCCGATCCACCCACTTCGTAAAATCCATCAGCTTGACCTCGTGCTCCACGCGAACGTCCGCGACCGACACCTTCACGACGTTAACTCCCTGCGCGATGCCAACTACCCAATCGTTTCCGCGAATCGCCGCCAGACCTTGCGCCACCGCCTCATACAAAGTGGCCGCCGTCACTTCTACGGTGTGCGTGACGCCATCCATATCCTGAATCGTGACGCGGCAAGATCGCACGGCCATGGAGGCAAAATATCATATTCGCTTTTTATTCGCCATAGGACAAAGATGGCTTCGCACGCCTCTCCCGGTGAACCGCCTCGTGGGTGATGTACTTGTTTGAAGAAGACGCCGCTGACCACGGCGTTGAACCTAATCGCGATTAGCCTTGTCGTGAATCCCTTCGTTACGCAAGCGGTCGCATTCCGTGTTGACGCACTTCGCCAACCATTCCTCCGGGTTTTCTTGCTGCTCGTAGGAGCGCGCGTGGTCCGCCATGCGTTGCATAATTACAGACTCCGCCTTGTCCGCCCTCGGCCCTATGCCAAAGTAGCGTGTGACCGCAGCGCGGATCGCGTTGGTGTTGTTGTCGTGCAGCGACGTCATCGCCAGGCCGTCGCCCGTGTTCACAGACAGTCGCAGGATGGCTTCACGGTTTGTCATTCGCCACGCCGCAGCGCAAACCACTCTTGCAAGCTCGGGGCGTTTCGGAACGTCTTCGAGTCGATCTTCCCCAGCGCGGTCATCCAATAAACCGTCGAGATATTCGACATGCTGTCGATGCACATGCGCTGGTGCGTCTTCGTGGCCGCATCGGATTTCTCTTTCCTGAGCCACAGCACCGTGCCTCCCTCGCTTTCCTCCACCGCAACGAAGCCACCTTCCCGGGCGGCCGCTTGCAATGCTTGCAGTTTTTCCATGGTGCTTCCAGTATAGGCTCTTTCCACGCCAACAGCCGTCCGTCAAGCATCTGTGTTCTTAAAGTTCTTAGAATCATTTAATTAAACAGAGCCCTGTAGCTCAGGCCCGTCGTTTGGGCCTGAGGCCTTCGCTCTTGTAGCGGCGAGTTCATCTCGCCATCCGCTGTAGCGGCCGGGCTTCAGCCCGGCTAGCGACCAAGGCGAGCACTCCGGACCGTGTAGCGGCTGCGGACCGTCGCGGGCGCCTTTCTCCGGAGCGCCGTAGGTGCGTCATACGTTAGCCCAGCGCGTGAGCGCTGGGTACGCATAGCGAGCAAAAATTCCCCCTGAAATGTAGGGGCTGGGCTTAAGCCCAGCCAGCAAGCGAAGCGAGCGCTCCGGCCTTTGCAGCGGCCGCCGACCGTGGCGGGCGTTTTTGCTTTTCCGTCATCCCGACCGGAGCGGCCAGCTTTTTCCTGCGCTCAATTTTTGTGCGTTTTGTGCATCCCGGACGCCTTTGCGGGATGAGCGCTGGCCGCGGAGTGGAGGGACCGTGGCACAATGTCAAACTCACCACGCTCACAGGGACCAAACTACCGTCCCAGTGCGTAAGCCCTGGGTAAAAGTCAAACCAAAGACCTAAGCGCCGGAGGTGCGCAACACGTCTTGGCCTCGCCTCCGCCTCGGGCGCCACATCATACGAATGTATAATTGCAGAGCCCGATCCCCGCTGTTACTTTGACGATGCGAAATGGATGGTCGCGTTGAGCAGGGAGCAGGTCATGAACAGTCAACAAACGCGCGAACCAGCAGCTAAGGTCGAAGTGACAGGTCGGCCCATGTGGCAGGTCAGCCTAAGGGCATCGGTCCAGCGTGGACAGAAGAGACTTAAAGCAAGGTTGCGTGCGCGTGTTCTAAACCAGTGCCCGCCGGGCCAACCACAAGTGCTCGAACAGATGGCGCAGCCGTAGCCGCTAAGACCGACTTAGGTGTCGCGCCCTCGCGCTGACTCACCGCCAGCACCTTGCCCTCGTTATTTGTGACCACGCCTCCTGCGCTACGCGTCTTCTTCATCCATCCAGTTTTATCCTACGCTTCAGCAGATCTTAGCCTCGTGGAGAATGCACCGTCGTCGCGCGCATTCTCTTAAATGCACTCTTTCATTTCATCGCCAAGATACTCAATGCAGCCTTTGCCGAGTGTTCTGTCCCGAAAGTCGAACTGGGATCTAGAGCCAGCTCTCCGAGCATCCGTACGGCGGCGGTGTGGTCTCCCTTCAGATTAAGGACAAGAGCCTTGTTAATTTCTAACATCCCTTTCGTCTCAGCGTCAGGATGCGCTGCGAGACCGTTCTCGATGGCGGCGAGTCTCTCGTCGTCATCGTCGCACAGGCAGGCGAATTCCTTCCAGGCTGGCGCGAATTGGGGAATCTGTTTAATCAGCTCGCGGACGGCACCGTCCCTTTGCGCTTTATCTTGCATCGATTCCAAGAGTACGTAGGCCAAGTACGTACCCACGGGGAGATCCCCGTTCTGCTCCCGGGCTAACGTGTCCAGGGCGGTAATCGCCGCGAAGAATCCGCGGGGTGACAATTCCAAAGTCCTTCGGTAATAGGCCCTAGCGCCGTCGACGTCGTCCATGAGCAGATGGGTGTAGGCTCTGTCATATACGGGGTAAGGCCACGCCGGCGCCAGTTGAGATGCCTGCTTCAAAAGCGCGATGGCAGTCTTGTAGTCACCGTGCCCGCCAGCTTCCCTCGCCTGCTGATGAAGCGATTGGGCCGCAGCGGAGATGTTACCCTTGCCAATAATTTCATATCGAACGTTGCCGGTCACATCGAGCAGCTTGCCGTGGCGAACGGTCATCCTTCCGGTCAGACCCCGCAGTTCCTCCGTCGTGAGTTTCCGGCCATCCGGGAGGGTGAGGATGATCGCAGGGGCATTTTTCGTTTCCTTGCCCGTATTGCGGCTCCAACCGGCGAATGATAGACAGCGGGCGAACCTTTTCGAGATATCAGGACTTAGCCGCATCCAAGCCTCCGCTCCTCTTGGTGCCGTTACGCAGCAGGCCATACATGAATCAATCTCAGCTCAAGTTTGACGAGGCCAGATTATAGCGTCAGAGGGGTGAGTGCTAGGAGCAGAATCCCCCACCCACCAACCATCCAGTGCCCGGTTCGTGGGCGCGTGGCGCAGACGAAACACGTGGAGAGCTGCTGGGTGCCGCATGGCTTGTGCCCTTTCAAGCGTCTGGGTTTTGACTTGCCCCCCGTATCCAAAGGTGCCCGCAATCCATTCACCCGCTTGAACTTACAGTTTACTATTGATAAACGTCCAGATCTGTGGTATGGTTGCGCGTGTTATCTCGACGAAACCTCGCATACCGCTCGCACAACCCCAGCCCTAACCCTCGGCTTTTCATACTATTGCAGCCTCTTTATTTCTCTTTGCCCTCTTTTCCGCACGCCCGCCGTTTGTTTTCAATAACTTCCAGCCTCTTTTCCCAAAATACCGGGGGTGGGGTATCCCGAATGCTTTTACGGGACACCCGGGGTGGGGGTGTCCCAAAGGCCGCGTCTGCGGAGGACACACTAACTTCCTTGTTTCTTATCACATGCTTGTAAATGCAGCAGTTTCATACAATTACGCACTCTTTTGCACAACGGCGCGCCGATTACTCCAGTGTTTTCAGTCGTTTGCGCACTCTTTTGTTGTCGATAGGGGGTGGGGGGGTATCCAGAGCTCTTTTGCTTCCGCCGTCACACTTGGCGCCTCTATCCCCTGTGCCCTCACTCGCTTGCGCATACTTCCTGTCGCCACGGGGTGGTGTACCCTCTACGCGCTTCGGATTTCTCAGTCCCCAGCCTCAAGCCTCCCGAGCGTCAAGCCTCCAGCCTCCAGGTCTCAGAACAGGCGCCACTTCGACTTTTTCTTCACGCACAGGCACGTCGGCGAATACTCCGGAGCAACGACCGTGACATGGTTCGGCAAATCGTACGTCACTTCCGCATTGAGCTGCGCGGATGTCTTCGACTTGTCGATGCGATACTCGTACTCCACGGTCAGCGGCAGCGGTTGTTCGGACTGGTTCGCCGCGAAAGTCCAGGAGCACAAATTTTCTTTCGCCGCGCTGACCAGCGCCGGCGGCCCGGCCGCCGTATCCGTAAAGCCGAACCGGCCGTCTTTGTACACCAAAATTTTCAGGGTCACTTTTCCGTGCACTTTTTCCTGCCACGCCACTTCCGGATAACTGGGCGCCTGAAAATGCGTCACGCGCGGCAACTCTGCCATGGGGGCATCGGCAAACAGAAATAGCGAACAAAGGAATGCGAGCAGGGTGTTCATTCCTCACCTCCAACTTTTCTCTGCGAACTCGTCGCGGCGGCTTTTCCGTTGCGGTCACCGCCGGGGCGCGCCCACTCCTGCCTGCCCTGCCTACCGCTGGCAAGCGCAGGCGCGGCGGCGCTCCGAAAAACTCGTTTTACTTCTTCGCGCGATCCTTCAGCAAATTCTTAAGCTCGCTCATGAATTCCTGGACGTCCTTGAAGTCCATGTACACGCTCGCGAAGCGCACGTACGCTACTTTGTCGAGTTTTTTCAGGCGGTTCATGATCATTTCGCCGATTTCGGTGGTGGTCAGCTCGCGCTCGGTGGCTTCGTGCGCCACGCCTTCGATTTCGTCAACGATGCCTTCGAGCTTGGGCGTGGGCACCGGCCTTTTCTCGCAGGCTTTCAGCAGGCCTTGCAAAATTTTCTGTCGCTCGAAGCGTTCGCGGCGGCCGTCCTTCTTGATGACCATGTACGGAATTTCGTCGATGCGTTCGTAGGTGGTGAAGCGGCGTTTGCATTTTAAGCATTCGCGGCGGCGGCGAATGGTGTCGCCGCTGCGGCCTTCGCGAGAATCAATCACCTTGTCGTCGACATGCGCACAGAAAGGACACTTCACTCGGTAATTTCTCCTGGAGAACTCTGAAGTTCCGACGCCTCTTCGCTCTTGGCCATCTGACGCAATTCGCCGAGCGACCAGCCCTGCTGAATCAGCAGCGGTACGCCGACAAGGCTGCAGATGGCAAAAGATATCAGCCATAAGACGATAGCGGCGGCGACGGCCGGCTCTCTTTCTACTCCAAAGATCGCGGTGTACGCAATGATGGATCCGGCCTGGGAGCCGCCACCAACGCCGGGGACTTGCACGGCGGAGCCAACGAGGGTAAAGGCCATCACCAGCATGGCGTCGCTCAGCGTGATGCCGGCAAGCTTTCCGCCAAAACTGTGCGATACCCACAAGTACACCAACAGGACCAGAAACCAATGGACCGTTGAGTATAGAACTGCCAGCGCGAGCTGGCCCCAGGTGCGGATGGTTTGCACGCCGCGGGCAAATTCCAGGACTATGGAGGCAAACTTGGCTTTCCAGCCGTGCGCCGCGACGATGGGCCGCAGGCGGCGCTCCAGCAGCGCGTTGCCATGCAGGCGCAGGTAGACCAACACTACGGCGGCTCCGAGAACGCCTGCGAAAAGCAGCGAGCCGGTAGTCTTGGCGGCGGTTTGCAGCTTGCCGGTTGTTTCAGCGGCGTGCGCGTGGGATTGAAACAGCAGCAGGCCAATGGCGGCGATCACCGCGGCGCTGGCGGCGTCGAATAGCCGCTCGAGGACGTAGATTCCGAAGATGCCGGAGACCGGAAGCTTTTCTTTGCGGGCCAGGAGCAGAGGCCGAATGGGTTCGCCGGCGCGGCCGAGCAGGAAGATGGAGGAGAATCCGGCGAGCGTCATGGCGTAAATATTCCAGAAGTGCGAAGGACCGAGATTTTGCTGGAAAACTTTCCAACGGAGAGCGCGCAAGGCGTAGCATCCGTAGATGGCGACGACGGAGAGGGCGAGAAGAAAAAGATTAGCGTCGCGCAAGACGTGGAGAAGCTTTGCGCCGCTAAAATCGCCGAAATGAAACAGGCTGCGCGCGCGGTAAGCGACAAATCCCAGGACACCGAGCCCAACAATCGCGACTAAAAGCTTCCTCGAAGACGCATGCATGAGCTTGCCAGCCTACTGGCCGCACGCATAGGCGTCAAGCCGACGAAACTGGGCCAGCGAATGCGATTCGGCAGGACGGCGGGATGGATTGCAGGCGCGCTGCCAGGGATTTTTGGCGGGCTCGTGGGAATCGCGATTCTCACGTCACCAAAGCAATTTCAATCCGAATTGAATCTGGCGGGAGGTGGTGGAGGTGCTGGTGATGGCGCCGGCGGTGCCGGAGAGGCCGGTGAGATTTGTTGCGGTGGGCGGGGTGAAGACGATGAGGTTGGGGATGTTGAAATTGGCGCGGTCCAGGAGATTGAAGATTTCGGCGCGGAATTGGAGGTTGAGGCGTTCGCGGATGGCGGTTTCTTTTAAGACGGAAAAATCCCAGGTGGCCAGTGCTGGGCCGATGTAGGTGTCGCGGCCGGCGTTGCCGGAGAAGCCGCTGGCAGAGGGCGGGGCAATGAAAGCTGCGGGATTGAACCACTGAATGGGGTTGCCGAGGACGACGGGTCCAGAGAAATTGGGATTTAGGAAAGGGCGCACGGGATTGCGGGTGTCGCCGCTATTGGAGGGGTTGTAGCTTAGTTGCGGAGTAAAGGGAAAACCGGATTGCGCGGTGAGAACGCCGGCGACGGACCATCCGCTGACTAATTGGTTGCTCCATCCATGCAAGCCATTCGCTAGCGGCTGGCCCTTTCCGAAGGGCAGAGCGTACAGCGCGTTGATGACCGCAGCGTTTCTGACGTCAAAGGTAGCGAGTCCTTTGTCGGCACGGAGATTGAAGGGATTGGAGACAAGGCCAGGGGCGTTGGCGGCGGTGGTTTGATTGACGGAATCGCCGTCGTCGAGGGTTTTCGACCAGGTGTAGACACCGCGCAGGGATAGGCCGCGGCTGAAGCGGCGACGCAAATCAATTTGCAGTGCGTGATGCGAGCTGTCGCCCCGGGAGAACCACGTCCACGTATTGGCGATGGCGGGATTGGCTCGCGGCGTTGCGGGCGCAACGAAAGGAATGTAATAAGTGCCCGCCGGGACGGGCGCTCCAGCGAGTGGCGAGCCTTTTGGGAAACCGATCGTCGGCGAATTTGTCGCCGTGGTGGGCAGGCTCGGGTCGTAGGTAGGAAAGACCGCGGGACACGGAGCGGCGGGGCAGACCGTGGGGAACGGCTCGTTGGCGTCGACGCCGACGATTTCGTGGTAGCCGTGCGAGCCGACGTAGCCGACGGTCAAGGCTGTGTTCGGCGAAAGCTGGCGCTCGACGCGGAGGGACCAGGAAATCAGCGTAGGGGTTTGCATGTCGGGCTGGACTCCGCCCGGGACGAGCTTGGCACCGGCGGGGACGGCGGCGGCTGGGTTAATGGGCAGCTTGGAGACGGGAAGCGCAGCGAGGCTGTAAACGGGATTGAACGGCGCGTTTTGGTCGGTGCGGTAGCCGAGGGCGTCTTGCAGATCGTTGTACATACCGAAACCGGCGCGGAAGACCGTCCTCGCGCCGAACGGGCTCCAGGCAATACCGACGCGCGGCTGCGGGAGAAATATTGCGTTGTTATTAGTGAACAGCGCGGTTCCGATGTGTGGCTGGCTGGAAATGACGCCGTTGCTGAAGGTGTAGTTGGCGGCGCGGCCGCGCGGCTCGTTCCAGCCGTTGGAAGTTTCGTCGCGAAAACCGAGGGAGATCGTTAATTTTGGGCTCCAGCGGATGACGTCTTCGACGTAAAGTGCGCCAAACCAAGCGCGCCAGTTCATTTCTGTGGGGGCTGGGTCGAACAGAAAAGTCCCCACAGTTCCCTGAAGAAATGTCTGCAGGCTGGCGAAGGTTGCTTGTCCAAACTGACTCAGGGCAATGGTTTCGTTGGATTGGAATTGCTGCGCCCACGCGCCGAAACTGACCTGATTGCGTCCGTGCGTCAGTGTCAGGCGATCTTCATAGGTGTAAAGATTTCTGGCGATGCGCAGGTTGCTGCCGTTGTTGCTGCCGGCGAGGCCGAGGGAGGCTTGGGGATTGGAGGCGGCACTGCCGCCGACGACTACGGCGCCGACGGGGTGGCCTAGAAGAAAACCAGGGACGCTGGCGGCGGGCGTGCCGGGCGTTGGCTCACCAGTGAAAAAATAGCCGGCGCGGGAGAAACCGAAGCGTGCTGTGTTGAGTATAGTTGGGGAAAACACGTGGGTTTCCTCAAGGCTGAGAACTTGCTCGCGCAAGGCGACAATGTCGGCGCTGAAGGGATCGAGGGGCGTCGCCGTGAAATCGTCGCCGTCGTCTGCGGTGTAGATGGCGGCGAGTGAATCTTTTGGCGAAAAAATGTGGTCGATGCGGGCGGTACCGAAATCTTCGCGAATAATTTGCAGCGGGCTGCTGAAGACTTGCGCGATGCCATTGAAGTCAGGGGCGCCAGCAGGAGGCGTGGGCCAGAGATTGAGCAGCGGCTGCACGCCGGGAACGGCGGCGGCGCGGGAGGCCGCATCGGGGACAAAGGCGGCGGAGGTTTGGTGGAGATGCTGGCGGAAGCCTTCGTAGTTGGCGAAGAGGAAAGTGTTGTTGGCTCGAAGGGGGCCGCCGGCAGAGACGCCGAATTGGTTGCGTTGGAACGGCGGAGCGGAGCCTTGGTCGAAGAAATTGGGGGCATCGAGAGCGTTGTTGCGAAGGAATTCAAAAGCGGCGCCGTGCCACTGATTGCTGCCGGACTGCGTGACGATGATGACCTGGCCGCCGGGACGCTTGCCGAATTCGGCGCCGTAGGAGTCGCGCTGTACGTTGAATTCGCGGACGGCGTCGACGCCGAGCAGCATGCCGCTGGTGCCGCCAGGCTGCATGTTGTTTTCGGCGGCGCCGGTGTACTCAACGCCGTTGAGGAGAAAGAGATTTTGCTGGGGACGATTGCCCGAGACGGCGAAATTGTTGGCGGTGGTGGAATTGGAGATGCCGGTGCCGCCGGTCTTCTGCGAGGTAAAATTGACGATGCCGGGATTCAGGGGCAGGAGCAGATCGTAGCTACGGCCGTTGAGAGGAAGATCTTTGACTTGCTGCTCGCCGACGAGGCCGGATATGTCGCTGGTTGCGGTGGAAACGAGCAAGACATCGGAAGTGACGATGACTTGCGTCTCGAGAGCGCCGACTTGCAGGTTCAGGTCGACCCTTGCTTCCTGGCCTATGACGAGCTGAATGCCACTGCGGACTGCCTCCTTGAAGCCTGCCTTGGTCACGCGCACTTCGTACTGCCCGACGGGGAGCGATAAGAGCAGATAGCGGCCGGCATCGTCTGTGGTCGAGGTGCGGACAGCGGCGGTTTCGAGATTTTTGGCGGTGACCGCGGCGGCGGAAATTGGCGCGCCCGACTGGTCGGTGACGGTACCGGTGATGCTCGCGGCGACCTGCGCATAAACTGGCAGCGTGCCGGCGAGAGCCGCAAGAAGTGCCGCGAAGAGAGCCGGCGAAACCGATCTTCTTGCGTGCAGCCAACCAGCGAGCGAGCTTGCGGGCAATTTGGATACCTCACTGAAGCTCATTGGGGAGCCCTCCGAACCGTCAATTCAATACAGTTCATATCGTTATGTCAAACCGGATTAATCCGCTTATGCGTTAGGCGAATTTAGACGGATTCCCGGGCGAGAATCCGCGCAGGGTGCTTGGCGTGAGCGACGGCCCACGGCCCCACACTCAAAGAGGGCAAACGGTGTGGACTCTTTGGCTGGTCAAGCGTATCTTTGCCGCATGACTCTATCAGCGCGAAATCGGCTCGAAGGGAAGGTTGTCGAAATCCAGTTCGGCGGCGTGATGGCTCATGTGGTTGTGAGCGTGGGCAAGAACCTGATCGAGAGCGTAATAACCAAGCGCAGCGCGGACGAAATGAAACTCAAAGTTGGCGATACCGTGTCCGCAGTGATCAAGGCCACAGAAGTGATGCTGGAAAAGGCCTGACCTCTCTACATTTCCAAACAGTAAGGAGAATCCGCACCATGGATCGTATCGTCCGAGTGTCTCTGCTTACGATTCTGGGTATTTCGCTCGTTCTGATCGTTGCGAGGGTAGGCGAGGCGTTGGCGCAAACCGCGCCCGCGGAACTGAGGATCAACGGCGCGGTTTCCACACCGCTCGTCCTGACGCTTGCGGACCTCAAGAACATGCCGCGAAAGAAGCTTACCGTTGTAAATCCTCACGACAAGAAAACGGAAGCGTATGAAGGCGTGCTTCTCGAAGACTTGCTTCGCAAGGCCGGCGTGCCGCAGGGGGATAGTCTTCGCGGGCCCTCGATGGCCACCTGTGTGTTGGCCGAAGCGGCAGACGGATACCGCGTGGTGTTCTCGTTGGCCGAACTGGATTCCGGGATTCTCGATTCGGATGTGATCGTGGCGGATACGATGGATGGCGCGCCATTGGGAGCCAATCAAGGTCCGTTCCGGCTCGTCGCCCCGCATGAAAAGAGACCGGCTCGCTGGGTGAGGATGCTCAAATCCATCACGGTTGTGCGCATTCCTTAGGATCTTGTCTTACCGTCACCAAACCTCATTCCCTACTGCTTCACCCCAATCGGTCTCCCCGTGGCGATTTTCGTCGACAGTACGGGCGACGAGCTCCTTACTTAAAAGTTGGTTTGGGTGTCTGCTTACGCACGCTGACTGCGCCTGGGCCTTCTACGTAAACATCCAAGGTATCGCCGTCGTCTAACTTGGCGGCCTCGGCGACGGTCTTGGGGACCAGGAGAGTAAGGCTCAGGTCCAAAAGGCGGACCCTTCGGAACTGAGGGTAAACCTGAGCGACAGGTAAAGAGTGTGGAGTTTTGAGCTTTAGCTCCAGGCGTCGGGTATTCACCTGACAATGATTTCAAGAATTCCCCTGATGCTATTTCCTTCTCAGCGTCCGTAGTCTCCGGGCGAGTTGCCCAGCAGGTTCCATGCACGAAGTGACGTTTGTACCTCTGAAACAGTGCTCGGCGGATTTCTCAGAGTCAGGGAGCACCGTGACCCAAAGGACTGCGTTTAGTAGTCACCCCATTGCACGTCGTTGTGAGACCTTTTCCAATTTTGGTAACACTTTCGGGAGACCGCCCTGCTACGACGTTTTTGACTCCCGCCAGACCCTGACCGGCCGAAGCGGCAAGGAGAGAGAAGCAATGAAGAAGCTACGGATGTTGTTCTTGTTGGGAGCTATGTTGCTGCTGGGCGCGGCTCCGCTGGTGGCCCAGAACAGTGTTGTTGTCCTGGGAGGAGGGCCACAACCGGCGAACACGACCGGCTGCTCCTTCCTTCCAAATTGTATTCTGGCGGTCGGGGACAATCTGCCTTGCCGATAGCCGGATGTTCACCGGGTTATTCGCCGACGAGGTGGCCAACTGTCAAGCAGGGGGCGCCCCAAGCCCAGTCCTTGCTGTTCTGATCATTCGCGACGCTGGAGTTCTCAGCGAGGGGACTATCCCGGTATTTCAAATATCCACGAAGGATGGGGACTTCCTGATCAATACGGTAAAGTTCAATAAGAGCACCAACCTCTCGAACTACCCGATTCGAATCAATGTGGCGCTGGCCGCCCCGAACCCCACAAACCAGCACAACTGTGCGACTACTCAGGCCGCCCCGGCGTATGTTGGTCCGGGAACCACGAATTACACTCCCAATGAGAGTCTCTGTTTGCCCGCGGGGGCGGGCCAAGCAGGCGAGCCCAGCATGACCGTGGACTCGGAGGGCACAATCTACGTGGAGTCCATCCGCGGAGTCCCCGGGGGTCTTGACCTATGGCGCTGGGATCGAGCCTTGGGACCAACCCCCGACGGCGGACCGAATGCCGACGGAACCCTGCCGTTCAAGTACGAGGGGCAGCCTGATTGCGGCATCTTCGTTACCACTTTTTGCCAGGCGAGCGGGTTGGCGCCGGGAGGAGGCGATGGGGACGTCGCGGTGAATGCGCCGGATCCCGCGAACATGCTGATTCCAAATTTGGCTGTGGTTAGCCTCAGCGCAGCGGAAGTTACAGGCAGCCACTCCACCAATCGCGCCGATACCTTCAGCACTCCGGACGTCGCTGCGGCTGGGGTTCCCTTCGACGATCGCATGTGGCTAGACGCCTTGGACGATCCCAATCACGTCTACATGGAATACCACGATTTTGGAACAACCTCTCAGATCTTTGTGCAGCGCTCGAAAGATGGAGGTGAGACCTACACTGACACCGTCCTTAGCACCGTTGTTTCGCCTGCGTTGCAAACGACTGTCGGTCCTCCTACCGGCAACATCGCCGGTCAGATCAAAGTGGACCGCAGCAGCACTGCAAGCCACGGGAACGTGTACCAGATCTTTGTGGGACCGGACAACCCGGCGGACAACCAGCAGAACAGCGCCAATTTCATGAACGCTGTCTATGTTGGCGTGGCCGCGAACGTGACTGTCACGAGTCCAACCCTGACCTTCACTGACTACAAGATCTTCAGTTGCGGGGCGGGTTCGACCTGTCCTGGTAGGCTCGGCCTCGGCAATTTGTTCCCCGCGCTTGCCGTAGACCATTTCGGTTTCGTATACGCCGTCTGGTCGGACAACACCAACATCTATTACTCATATTCAAGAACTCACGGTACCAGCTGGTCCCCGGCCATCATGCTAACTCAGAACACGCCTCAGGCTGGAAAGTCGAACCTGTTCCCCTGGGTCGCGGCTGACGCCAACGGCCACGTGGCTGCGGCGTGGTATGGTGCCGACCATGCCGGCAATTCGAACACGATTGATTTGAGCACAAATTGGAACGTGTTCGTTGCGGAGAGCGTCAACGCCCACGATCTCGCGCCGGTTTTCACGCTCAGCCAAGCCACCGACCACGTCAACCACACGGGGCAGATTTCGACCGGCGGCTTCCTCGGCAGCTCCGACCGCAGCCTTAGTGACTTTTTCCAGATCGCGATTGACCCGACGAGCCATCTCGTTAACGTGGCCTTCGACGATAACCATGCGGGCACGACAGTCACGTACTTCACGCGGCAGAGGCAACCAGCCGCGGGCATCGTCACTACCGGTCCATGCGCGGTTCACGAAGCAGACGGCGAAGGTGACGAACCCGGCAAGAAGGGCGGCAGTGCCCACTTCCGTTTGCATCACGACGATTGCAATCAAGAGCCGGACACCGAAGACTTCAGCGATCCCGGCGCAGGGACGGACTTCCATTCCACAAAGGTAACCTCAGCGACTTTTGACGGCGTGGCACACAGCGTCACCATTACTGGGTTCGGTACGAACAACGGATCGCCGGTAGCGTTCACGATTGTCGCGGTGGACAGCTCCCTGGTGGCACCGGGGATGTTCAACATCACGCTGAGCGACGGCTACACCATCAGCGGGCACCTACTCGACGGGAGCATTGCCCTCTACTAGCCCGAACTCCGAACCATGGCTGGGAGCGCCGACGCATAGCAGGTCTCCCAGCCAACCAGCAGCCGCATCTTCTGGCGACCTCAAGGGCCGCGGCGCCGAACGCTGAAGGTATGGTCCTGGCGCCCAGCTCCTACATGTGACAACCTGGATTTCGCTGCGGATTCCGGACGAAGTCGGCTACCCGTAAATAGTCCTTGGACCAGACTCGCTTGGCGACTGCCAAGTTCTAATTATTCAGCTAATCGGAAACTGACTTACCACTCAGACGCGGACATTCGTTGTGTTTCTTCCTACGGCTGAGTAAGATGCGGCGATTGCTTTCCGGCCACGGGGTTGGGTGCCAAAGGGAACATATTGGGGGCACTTTTCGTTCCATAGTATGGCAGGCCGAGATGGCTGCCCACGGTTTACGAGAAATTGACCGAGGGTGGTCGCGCATGTCACCGTACCAGGATTCGAGGCTGATGAAACGTTGGAGCAGGATGCCCAACTGGTC
>WNFT01004896.1_pt1 | contig 16631 bp, 10 predicted proteins | sample 5400191 | NCBI WGS metagenome assembly WNFT01 (sample SAMN13153359, study PRJNA577476) | soil metagenome | isolation source: 80 cm saprolite under Madrone tree | place: USA:California | collected 2016-06-14 | reverse complement strand
CTTATAGACTTGTCCGATGCCATGAAGATAGCGCGGGCCAGGAGTTACGAGCACTGGCAGCCCAAAGGTGGATTCGAGCCGCTCGCGAATCCTGCGGAAGAGTTCCTTGTGGGCCTCCGCAAAGCTCAAAAAGGGGAGCAAAGCGATATAGCCCTCACGATGCCGCAAAGCAAAAAAAGTTCGCAGCGCTTCGGTCATATTCAGGGTCGAGATCTGCTGACGTGTCTTGCCCTCGGTGTACAGCTCGAGTTCTCCTTCGCGCACGCGAACGGCCGGTGCGGGAGATTGGTGCTCGGCGGCAACCTGCTCCAATACCTGCAGGGTCCTTGCCCTGCTCTCGCGGATGTCTGGATCGTGAAAAGGATTGACACTAAGCAGCGAGCAGGACAGCGCTGTGGCGATCTCCCATTTGAACAGCTCAACGGCAAGTTCCTCGGGACCGTTCAATTTGATATCGACCACCGGCACGCCCACTCCTCGCAACGCATCGCTTCTCTTGGCGAGTTCCTGACACTCCTCACCAGTGATCTTGAGACTCACAACGACGCAACCTCTCTGAAACATTTCATGCCCGTCTGATGGGGAGTCGAAAATTGGGATGATACCGTGCCCATTCTTGCAGGTGCTGGCCCCCACCAGGGAGCCAATGCGGTGCGAGACGGGCGTCAGGGTTTTGGTAGTAAAAAAGACCAAGCGATCCAGACTTTGGAGGTCCGCCGCGGCGAGAAGCGCACTCAGAGATAGAGCGGGATTCGCCTCGGGTGGCGCGGCGGGCCCGCAGGCATCGCGCATTGACTGGGTGCGAGCAAGAAGGCCAGCGGGATTCAAGCGAAGGAGCGCCGCCAGGAAAAAATTGAAATGAATCAGCGATGAATAACGGCCACGGATGCCCGGGGGATCCAGAAAAGTATCAAGAAACGCATATTCGCCGGCAATCTCCCCGAGGTAGGAATTTTCTTCGGTCAATGTGACAACGTGGCGGGCGGGGGAATGGACGCCATGAGTTCTGAGTTTTTCCAGAAAGTACAAGAGCAAGAAGTGTGTCTCGAGGTGCTTGCCAGACTTGTTGGCAAAGACAAAGAGAGCCTTGTCGAGGTGCAATGCATGGTCAAACGCACGGACAGACTCAGGGTCGATGGTATCGAGCAGGAAGGATCTTTTGCCGAGCTTCGCCGTGGGCAGTTGCAGAACAGTTTCGGCCGCGAGACTTGAGTCTTCCAGAGCGACGATGACGACGTCCTCAAAACCTGCAGGTTCAATCATCGCCGCGCGAGCGGCCAGGCGGGCCAGCAAAGGGCCCAGTTGTTCGGGCAAATCGAGCCAGCCCAAATTGCTCTTCACGGATTCGGCCTGGAACTTTTCCGCCGGCCACAGTGAAGAGTCTTTGGCCCAGAGCCGGGCTAATGCATCGCGGGCGCGGAGGTTTTGCAACTCCTGCCGATAGGCATTCTCCAGAAGACCGGGAAATATCAACTGGGTAGGCAGCGGCAAGACAGTCTCCTGAAGAGGGCTGCAGGATGGAATTCTACCATTGTTATATTGACTCTTTCCATATCTAGCTTGTGGAAATCCTGGATGACATGATTCGCGTGGTGGAGCCGGCATGACAGACTCCAGCTAGGAATATTCGCGAAGTTGCAGTAAGGTGGAAAAGAACAGCGTGCATGAGGAGAACAGCATGGCGAATGAATCTTGCGGCCCGACACCGGAAGCCAGCGAACCGGTGAAACCTGGCACGCGCATGGTGCACTGCGTCAAATTTGGCAAAGAATTGCCCGGCCTGGATCGCATCCCGTGGCGGGGAGAAATTGGGAAGCGCGTGTACGAAAGTGTTTCGAAAGATGCGTGGAAGCTTTGGTTGGAACACTCGAAGATGGTGATGAACGAGTACCGCCTGAATCCGCTCGATCCCAACTCGCAGAAAATCATGGAAGAGCAGATGGAGCAGTTTTTCTTCGGCGAAGGGGCAAAGTTGCCGGAGGGATACGTGGCGCCCAAGGCGAAAGGCTAGTTCAAATCGCTAGGGCATGCGGCGGCAAAAAGAAATCCCAGATAACTTGCGCCGTCAGGCCAGGCGGCAATCGGATCGCGCAGCCGCGCGGTGATTGAAAGATCGGTGATCCCGTGCGTCGCGCGAGCTGCTTCCTCTCCGAATACACTCTCCAGAATGCCGTTGTCGGGTACGGGGATCATCATAACGCCGGAGGCATTTTGTTCGCGCGGTGAATCCCATCCTGGGAGTTCCAGCGCATGACGCAGAAGTAGCTCTTCGAGTCCTATCGGCTCACTTGCCTCGTCAAACAAAAATCGCAGGGCGCGAGCGCAGAGGCCCCCGATTGGCCGTGGCGCAACTTCAAGTGGCCACACACCATCCTCGTTGATGCGAAACTCCGCGTGGACTGGCCCATGCGAGAGACCCAACGCTCGCACTGCATCTATGGCGCATTTATTTACGGCGCGTTGCTGGGATTCGGGAAGCCGTGATGGCGTAACGTATATAGTCTCCTCGAAGTATGGGCCTTCGAGCGGATCGGGCTTATCGAAAATCGCCAACACGCGCAGAGCACCGTCGGTGAGAATTCCTTCAAGCGCCACTTCCCTGCCCGGAATGTAACCTTCCACCAGCATGTGATCGAGATTCGCTTCGCGAGTGGCAAGTACCTCGGCGGATTTGAGCAAGCGCCGAACACGTGCCGCCGCCCTGAGAAACTCTTCACGATTGTTTGCACGCACGACGCCCTGGCTCGCTGAAAGCGAAAGTGGCTTCAGCACACAGGGATAGGTGATGCCCAGAAGCACAGGCTCGGGCGCAGGATCGACGGGCAGATTCCGAAACCATGGAACGCGCAGCCCCGCGTCTCGGAAGACTTCCCGCATGCGCAGCTTGCTCCGGCAGGCCTCCACCGCGGCAGGGTGGTTGTAACGGACTCCCAGGCCGCGCGCCGCATAAGCGGCTGCGGCAGCGGGCCGGTCACCGAGAGCGAGAATTCCGCTGATATCCTGACCACGAAGCGCTTCCATCACAGTGTAGGCAGCCACTTCCGGTTTCTCGAAATGCACGGCGATAGCCCGATCGCCCCAAGGATCGTCCAGTTGATGGCATCGATCGGTGACGTAAACAAGCTGGACACCGAGATGGCGCGCGGCATCTTCAAAACTACGCGTTTGGTAACCGAGCTTCGCGGTAAAAAGCAGCAATCGTTTGGATGAATGCGTCATGCGTGGCGCGTATCCCCGCTGGGTTCAAACAAAGCTATCAGCGCTTGCCACGGCATTTTTCGCCAGTGGCTTCGGGGCGCCGATGGAGACCAACTGTTCGCGGGTCGGCTCGGCACAGCAGTACCAGGGTTCGCTGAGAAATGGAACGCCCGTCTGGGATCGTGCCGAAATATCGATTCTTGGAGCGGACCGTCCGGCGGCCGCGTGAGCCGCATTCCAGATGTGTTCGAAGGTAACCTGCCGCGAATCTCTTTGCTGTTCGGCAGCGGCGGCGATGTCCTGCACGGTTTCGCTGAGAGCGTCCAGGCGCGGATCGGCGTTTTTCCAGGGATAAGCCAATGACTGAGGATCGAACGGCCCGACGACCCGGCGGACGTCGTCCAGTTCCAGCATTCGCGAACCTTCTGGAATGAGCAAACGAATGCCGAGCTGAATGGGCGCGACATTTTCAATCACGCCTTGCCGCTCGATCACTTGCAGCAAATCCAGGTAACCATCCACCGTGGTCCAGGGCGTGAACGGCACAAATGTCGGATGCAAGGTGAGGCCAAGTTCGCGGAACGATTTGACGACGCGCAGAAAATCTTCGCGGCTGTGTCCCTTTTCGAGGAAGCCCAGTACGGCATCATCCACCGATTCGACCGCGCTGATCACAAATCGGCAGCCGGTGTCGCGAAGGCTGCGCAAGTGCCGCTCATATTTGAGCAAATGTTCAATTTTGATGGTCACGTCATAGGTCACGTCCGGAAATTCGCGGTGAAACTCCGCGACGAGTTCCATCGCGTGACGAATGCCGTTAAAAAAATCCGGATCGCCAAAGGTAATGTGTTGCGCGCCGGCGGCTACCTGACGGCGAATGTCTTCGAGCACGACGTCGCGGCTGACGATTCGAAAGACTCCTTTGTAGACCGGCACGATGGGGCAATGCCGGCAAAGATGCTTGCAACCTCGGCTTGCTTCCGTCGAACCAACGATGCGGTAGCCATCTCCGGGGACGATGAGGTGAGCATATTTCTCCAGAGCAGGCATTCCCGACCGATCCGGCACTTCAAATTGCAATCGGGCCATAGAGATTAGGGAATCGGCCGGCTGTCCGAATGCCTGCCCTCCGCCTGTCGCCAGACGTTCCGCCAAATGCACGAGTCCCTCTTCGAATTCGCCGCCAAGAATCGTTGATACGCCCAGCGCGCGGAGATAATCAACGTTCATGGGAGCGTACAGTCCATAGCAACAGAGATGCGCGTTGGGGTTCTGTTTTCGCAGTCGGGGAATGAGTTGCGACGCCAACCGGGTGGCCGTATGCATGGGCAAATAGATCGCGATGAGCTCGGCATCACAGATCGCGGCCTCGTCCAACGATTGGCGGGCGAGGTCTAACGCGAGCACTTGGTGACCGCGCTTCCGCAACCATGCCGCTGGCGACGCCAGCCCGAAAGGTTGCCTCCCCAACTCATAAGTCGAAATGAGAACAATATTCACGGCCATACCAGTATAGCTGCGCGGCGCACGGATTCAATTTCGGTTATCATAGAAGGCTGCGCATCACAGCGAGAGGACTGTCAGGGATGGCCATTAACGCGGGCAACTCTTTCCGCACACGCGACAAGCTGAACGTGGGCGCTCAGACGTTCGACATTCACCGCCTGGAGTTTCTGGAAAAGCAGGGCGTCGCCGATCTCGCCAAGCTCCCTTTTTCACTGCGCATTCTTCTCGAAAACCTTTCCCGCGGTCGTCGATCTGGCCACGATGCGCGAAGCCGTGCGCCGCATGGGTGGCGATCCAAGACGAATCAATCCACTCTTCCCTGCCGAGCTGGTCATCGACCACTCCGTGCAGGTGGACAGCTTTGGCAATGGCAAAGCCTTCGACTTGAATGCAGAGCTGGAGTTTCAGCGGAACGTCGAACGGTACGCGTTCCTGCGCTGGGGGCAGACGGCTTTTCAGAATTTCAAAGTCGTTCCGCCAGACACTGGCATCTGCCACCAGGTGAACCTGGAATACCTCGCGCGGGTCGTCTGCGCAATGCCCTACGGCAACAGGTTTGAAGCCTATCCCGATTCGGTCGTGGGCACGGATTCGCACACGACTATGGTCAATTCCCTGGGAGTGTTCGGCTGGGGTGTCGGAGGGATCGAAGCAGAGGCGGCGATGCTCGGTCAGCCTTCGTCGATGCTCATTCCGGAAGTTGTGGGCTTCCTTCTACATGGCCGGTTGAGCGAGGGCGCGACGGCGACGGATCTGGTTTTGACAGTTACGGAAATGTTGCGCAAGAAAGGCGTCGTCGGAAAATTCGTGGAGTTCTACGGATCCGGCCTTTCCACGCTAAGCGTTCCGGACCGCGCCACGATTGCCAACATGTCTCCCGAATATGGCGCGACGATGGGATTTTTTCCGGTTGACGCGGAGACGCTCGCCTATCTGCAATTTACTTCGCGTTCGGCGGAGCAGGTCGCGCTTGTCGAAGCCTATTGCAAGGAGCAGATGCTCTTTCGCACCGACCAGACGCCCGCGCCGCTCTTCAACGACACGCTGGAACTGGATCTCGGAACGGTTGAGCCTACTGTCGCCGGTCCCAAGCGTCCGCAGGATCGCGTAGCGCTGCGGCAGGCCAAGTCTTCTTTCACGAAAGTCGTGGAAGGAATGCCAGCGAAGCATGTTGCCGTGCGGAACAACGGGGATTCGTTTGACCTTTCGAGCGGCGCAGTGGTCATTGCCGCCATCACCAGTTGTACCAATACTTCAAACCCTTCACTCATGCTGGGCGCTGGACTACTTGCAAAGAAGGCCGTCGAGCGCGGCTTGCGCGTCAAGCCCTGGGTCAAGACCAGCCTTGCGCCGGGTTCGAAAGTCGTGACCGATTACCTGCAAAGCGCGGGCCTGATGCCTTTTCTCGAGAAACTGAATTTTCACCTGGTCGGTTATGGATGCACGACTTGCATTGGCAACAGCGGTCCGCTGCCGGACGCTATCGGCGCAGCCATCAAGGATAACAATCTGATCGCCGTCGCCGTCCTCAGCGGCAATCGCAATTTTGAGGGACGGATTCACCCGCTGGTGCGCGCCAATTATCTGGCCTCGCCACCGCTGGTCGTGGCTTACGCGCTGGCGGGGCGCATGGATTTGGACCTGACCACGGAATCCCTTGGCAACGACACCGCTGGCAAACCTGTTTATCTGAAAGACATCTGGCCGACGCCGCAGGAAATTGAATCCACGGTGCGTTCCGCAGTTTCGAGCGAGCAATACAGCAAACAGTACAGTGAAGTTTTTGAAGGCGACGCGCATTGGAAGTCCATGCCCATTCCGCAGGGTGATCTCTACAAGTGGGACCCGAAATCGACCTACATCAAGCTGCCACCGTTTTTCGAGAATATGCCGAAGGTGCCTCCGGCGCTCGCGGACATTCACGGCGCGAAAGTGCTGGCGATTCTTGGTGACAGCGTCACCACCGATCATATTTCGCCGGCCGGCTCGATTCCCGTCGATTCGCCGGCGGGGAAATATCTGATCGCCAATGGTGTGAAGCCGCATGAATTCAATTCCTACGGCGCGCGGCGCGGAAACCATGAGGTGATGATGCGCGGCACGTTTGGGAATATTCGCCTGCGCAACCAACTGGCTCCCGGTACGGAAGGCGGCTGGACGCTTTTCCTCCCGGATGGCGAGAAGATGTCAATCTACGACGCCGCCGTGAAATATCGCGAGGCGGGCGTGCCGCTGGTGGTTATCGCCGGAAAAGAATATGGCTCTGGATCTTCGCGAGATTGGGCGGCCAAAGGCACGCGGCTGCTGGGCGTGCGCGCCGTGATTGCGGAGAGTTACGAGCGCATTCACCGCAGCAACCTCGTCGGAATGGGTGTGCTCCCTCTGGAATTCAAGGCAGGAGAAAACCGCGAATCGCTTGGGCTGACGGGGCACGAAATATTCGAAGTCGAAGGCGTCGCGTCGCTTGAGCCTAAGAAAGCCATCACCGTGCGCGCTAAATCGGCAGATGGACGCGTGAAGACCATCTCGGTGATCGCGCGCGCGGATACGCCGGAGGAAGTTTCCTACTACCGTCACGGCGGAATCCTGCAATACGTCTTGCGGCAAATGCTTTAGAACCCGCCGATAATTCCTGGCCCACAGACCCCGGATGTCTCCGTCCGGGGATTTTTTTTGCGAGAGCTATATGCTCCACAAAATTGAAGTAAGCGCTGGCCCGGAGTATGATGCGCAGGCGCAATCTGCATAACACCATATATTTCTGGGCTGCAATTCGCACGCGCGAAAGGACTTCTGTGCTCAACCGATTCGCGACGGTTCTTTTCTTCGTGATTGTTTTCGCAACGACTGCTCCGGCACAGCAAACAGCACCTTCTTCGCAAGTCACCTTAATTCGCGCTGGAAAACTCGTGGACGTAGACGGGGGCCGGTTGCTTGCGAATCAGATGATTCTGGTGCGGAGGGGAAAGATTGAGGCCGTCGGCGAACATTTGACAGCTCCGGCCGGGACCACGCTTATCGATCTTTCCAAAATGACCGTGTTGCCAGGGCTGATCGATTGCCATACGCACCTCGCCGACACCGGGGACGGCGAGCCGCTCCATGTGTTGCAAAGGACCTCCGCCGAAACTGCCTACGCTGCTATCCCAAATGCCCGTTTGACACTTCTGGCCGGCTTCACCACCGTGCGCGACGTCGGCGTCTATCGCGCTTTCAACGATGTGGCCATGCGTGACGCTATCGCGCGCGGTGACATCATCGGTCCGCGCATGTTTGTGGCTGGCGCCTACATCACCATCAGCGGGGGTGCCGGAGCGATGACCGGGCTGGCATGGGACATTCCGCTTCCTTTGGATCTTCGCTATGGTGAAGCCAATAGCCCTTGGGAAGTCCGGCAAAAAATCCGTGAGCTCGCGCACCGCGGCGCCGACCACATCAAAATTCTTTCCACAGGCGCCGTGCTCACTCACGGCAGCAATCCGAAATCGGTCGAGTTCACCCCGGAGGAACTGCAAGCGGCGGTGGACGAAGCTCGCAACTTCGGCCTTCGCGTTGAGGCTCACGCTCACGCCGCTGATGGCATCAAGAACGCCATTCGGGCCGGCGTCGCTTCCATAGAGCACGCCACCATGATTGACGATGAAGGGATCGCCCTCGCGAAGGAGCACGGCACTTATCTCGACATGGATATCTACGATGAGGAGTGCATTCAGGACGCCGGCAAAACCAACAAGACGCCCGCGGATTTTCTGGAGCACGACCGCGACCTGGGCGAGATTCAACGGCGCAATTTCACGAGGGCTCTGCGCGCTGGAGTAAAGATGTCGTTCGGTACGGACGCGGGCGTCTGCCCGCATGGCATCAATGCACGGCAGTTTGCGTTCATGGTGAAGTACGGCATGACGCCCATGCAAGCCATTCAGTCCGCCACGACGAACGCCGCCGATCTCCTCGGCAAGCCGGACCTCCTTGGCTCCCTGCGACCGGGGAAGTACGCTGACATCATCGCGGTCTCAGGCGACCCTCTCGAAAAGATCCGTCTTCTCGAAAATGTGAAGTTTGTCATGAAGGAAGGAAAGATTTATAAGCAGGAGCCGTAGGCGGGCGCCTGACTGTCTGCAAAGGGAGAGTGCATGAAGACTCGGCTTTTGTGTTCCTGCCTGGCGATGTTTGCGGTATTTGCGCAGCCATCCCCGGGACAAAATAATCCTGCGCCGCAAGTGATAGTCATCAAAGCGGGAAAAGTGATCGACCCGGAAACTGGAAAAACTTCGGTTAATCAGATTATTTTGGTGGAAGGAAAAAAGATCAAGGAAATTGGCGGCAACGTAGTAATCCCCCAGGAGGCGAAGATCGTCGATCTCTCGAAGGCCACGGTTTCTCCCGGACTGTTTGACGCGCACACGCATCTTTGCTTGTCCGTAATTCCCAGCCGCGACCACGGAAATTACTATTTCACGACGCTGCTGGATACGACCGGGTTCCGCGCGATCGAAGGCGTGGCGAACGGCATGGCCATGCTGCAATCCGGATTTACCACGGTGCGCGATATCGGCAACGCTGGAAATTATGCGGACACCGACGTTCGTCGCGCGATCGAAGCAGGCTGGGTGCAGGGCCCCACGGTCGTGAACGCCGGCATCATCATCGCCCCTTACGGCGGACAGTTCCATTTGCAGCCGGAAAAGAAAGATTTGGCGACGCCCGAATATCTATTCGCGGACACGCGCGACGAGATGCGCAAAGCCATTCGCCAGAACATTCATTTTGGCGCGAAATTCATCAAGATTGTGGTCGACGACCAGCCATATATCTATTCCGTCGACGATATCCGGTTTATGGTGGAGGAAGCTCATGCTGCGGGTGTGAAACTGGCGGCGCATTGCTGGACGCACGCGGGCGCGCACAATGCCGCCGAAGCCGGCGTCGACTCGATCGAGCACGGCTACAAGATGACAGACGAGGACTTGCAGCTTGCCAAAAAGAATAACGTGATGCTGGTGGGCACGGAATTCACCGAAAAGATGAGTGATGCGGAGGATCACAAGATTTGGGTGGACCGGCTCAGGCGGGCCTACAAGATCGGGGTGAACATGGCTTTCGGCACCGATGTGGATCTGGCGATACCCAGCGAAACACGCGGAACGCTGGCGATCGACTACATCCAGAGTTGGGTAGAAGCCGGTGTGCCCGCGACGGATACGCTGCGGGCCATGACGGCAAACGCCGCGCGGCTGCTCGGCGTGGATAAGGAACGCGGTTTCCTAAAGCCCGGAATGGCTGCGGACATCATCGCCACGCCGGAAAATCCCGCCGAGAATATTCAGACCTTAAGGAAGGTGTCCTTCGTCATGAAAGACGGAGCGATCATCAAGCAGTGAAGCTGCTTTCAGACAAGCAGACCTCCGAGCAACCTGCCGGATCTTATGCCGATTCCGATTGCGGGTTTGACCTGTTCTTGATACGCAAGAGCAGGATTATGCCGATCACGATCGACAAGAGACTGGCGGTTTGCGCGTTTGACATTCCGAGGAAGGAGCGCGGGTTGATGCGAATGAATTCAATCAAGAATCGCGCCGCGCCGGTCAGGATCAGGTAGGCGCAGAAGATCTCTCCTCTAGTGCCCGCGCCGCTCAGGGCTTTCTTGCCAATCTGCCAAAGAATCGCAGCGATCAGCAGCCAGATAATAAACTCATAGAGCGGCGTCGGATGCACGCGCTCCATCGTTGGGACGACGCCATTGGGAAAACTCAGGCCCCACGGCAACGTCGTCGGCACACCGTAATCGCCATCACCAGACAGCAAGCAGCCAATCCGCCCGATGGCGTAACCAACCGCAGCCGCCGGTGAGCACAGATCCATGAAGATGAGTGTCGGAATCTCAAAGTGGCGCGCCAGATACGCCAGCGCCACGAATCCACCCAGCAGTCCGCCGAACCACGCAAAGCCAAACCGGCTGATAAGCATCGAGGGATCGGCAATTAACTCGCGGGGAGTTTCCAGAACGTGATACAGACGCGCGCCCACTATGCCGGCGATTCCGGCGACCCCGATAATGAAAAAACCTTCGTCGTGATGGCTCGGTTCGCTATCACTCTTGAGGTAGCCGCTTTTCACGAATTGCGCGCGGCGACGATCAAAATCGGCCTGCAAGACGTAGGCGGCAACCAAGAGGCCGGTGGCGACCATGAGGCCAAAAGTTGGAATCGAGAGCGGCCCAATATGGAGGAAAGGAATCATCGACGGCGGAGTGCTTCGCCTTTAAAAGTATACACGAGGGCTCGCCCCCGCCGGGCGGACACTCTGGCTTTCATACTTTGCTTGCTCTAGGCGCAGCAGAGGTTTCTTCATGCGTTCGCTACCTGACTTCGCGACCGCAATACCAGTCCAAGAGCGACCCAGATGCCGAATGCTATCCACTCGGCGGGCGAAAAGTGTCCTGGAAGCATGGGTAGAACTTTCATCAGACAAAGCAGCAGGGAAACGGCCATGCCGAGCGAGGTAACGACGCGCATCCATGCTCGCTTCTCCACGATCCAGAACGAGAGGCACGCCGCGAACCAACCCAGTGCCGACGCCATCGAGCCCACTTCGGTTACGGGGACAAGCAGCGCGTCGCCTAGAAACAGACCCGCAAACGTTCCTGCCGTAATTCCCATCACAGCCACGGAAGGGGTGAGAAACTTCTCATGCACCGTGCCGAAACGCGGATCAATCGTCCGCCTGCGGCCATACGCGAACAGCAAACGGCTGGAGGCGACGAAGTTGCCGTTGAAACACTGAAAGAGCCCGAACATGGCCATGATCAATATCAAGCGGACGGGCCAACGGGCTCCCAACGCCTGTTCGAAAGCGATCGCCGTGGCGAATCGTTTTCCAATCAACCCTTGCCAGGGAGCAATGTAGGCAACCGCAGCGACGGCAAGCACGTAAAAACCGGCGCCAACGAAAAGCGCCATCACGATCGCTCGAAAAAATCCTGTCGAATGAAATCCCGGATGAGCTTCCTCCGCGACTTTTGGCGCGGATTCGAATCCGGTCATGAAGTACGGCACGATCTGAAGAGTGAGCAGTATCGATACAAACGGGGTCGCGCGAAACGCCGGGTGAAAATTGGCGGGGGCCCCGCGCACGGCGCTGATTCCAAGCAGGGCGACGAAGAGGAGAAGCACTGTCGCTGTCGTCCAGTTCTGAAAGCTGGCGCTCAAGCGAATGCCTCGGTAATTCAGCGTTGCGAGAAAAACGGTCAGCAGGATGCCGAGTAGCAGCCGCGGCAGGAAAACGGGCTGTCCCGCAACCCGGTACAACTCGAACGAATTCAACGACGGAAAGATGTACGCCGCAAGTTTGCCAACCGCAACCGCCTCCCACGGGCACACGATGAAGTACGCGAGCAGCATCATCCAGCCGGTGAAATAACTCACAATCGACGGAAATGCCTGAGCGGTGTAGGCGGCTTCTCCTGCAGCATCCGGAAGACGCTGCACCCATTGGCCATAAACGTAGCCAACGGGCAGCAACAGAATTCCACCCAAAGCAAAACCAAGAATCGCGCCAAGCGGCCCGCCGCGCCCAAGCCAGTCGTCCATGAGTACTAGCCAGCCGACTCCGACCATCGTGCCAAATGCGAGCGCGAAGTAATCAGGGAGGCGGAGCTGGCGCGCAAGCGTGGTCATTTATAGGACGCAGAGCAACTCGAAGAGAAGATTTGCGGCCAGCAGCGAAGTAATCTCGCCAGTGTCATACGGAGGTGAGACTTCCACAAGATCGCAACCAACAATGCTCAGTCCGCGCAAAGCGCGAACCAGCTCGAGGATTTGCACGCTCGTCAATCCGCCCACTTGCGGTGTTCCCGTTCCGGGGGCGAACGCCGGATCCACGGCGTCAATGTCGAGCGTGACGTACACCGGCTTGCGCCGAAACGCGCGCAGATGGTTCCGGACGGCAGTCATTCCCCTCTTGTGAAATTCCTCCGCCGTCATCATTCTTACCTTGTGCTCGCGCGCGAAATCAAAATCGCTCTCGCCGTAGACTTGGCCGCGCAAACCTACCTGCAACACGCCGCCGTCTTGCAGCAAACCTTCTTCGAAGGCGCGCCGAAACGGCGTTCCGTGCGAATACTTGCTGCCAAAGTACTCGTCCCACAAGTCGTTATGCGCGTCAAATTGAATCAGCGAGACAGGTCCGTGCTTTTTCCCCACGGCGCGAAGGATTGGCAGGCTGATCGAGTGATCTCCACCCACACATACGCAGCGCACCCCGGCCTCCAGAAGAGGCGCAATTCCCCTCTCGATGCGGCTGAAGGTGTCCTCGATCGAAAGAGGATTGACAGGAAGATCGCCGAAATCGCCAGTGCGGTGCTTGGCGAAGGGGTTCACGTGCAATACCGGATTCCATGGCCGGATAATCGCAGATTGGGCGCGAACGTGCCGCGGGCCGAAGCGCGCCCCCGGGCGATAAGTCGTTCCGCCATCGAACGGCACGCCAACCAGAGCAACCTCTAACTCTTCGGGCTGCGTGATCTGTGGCAAGCGCATGAACGTGGGAACGCCCGTAAACCGCGCATAGGTCAGCGCGTCGGTAGGTTCGGGATGGGGCAGACGGAACTTCCGCCGGGAGGGAGGCATGGCTGGGCATCATAGTTTCCAGCCGTGGCTAAAGTCAAAGCCGACGGTGCCCCCGGTTCTATACAGCTTCTCCATTGCGTCATGAGTTTTGACACGCCGTTAATCTACCGATAACAAAACAGGCTTAGAAGTTCTTGCGTAGGAAAAAAAGGCCTCCGGCGCCCTCGAGTCTGTGTGTCCCCGTGAGTGCGTCGGCCCCGGTGTTTCCAATTACGGTTCAATACTGAAATTCCAAGGAGAGACATTCTATGCATCACTGCCTTACTAAGGCTTTGGCGGGAGTGGCCGCTTCGGCCATGACGCTGTTGCCCGTCTACCCAGCACAAGCACAACAAAGTAGCGATTCCTCGACAAAGACGCCGATCAAGCACGTCGTAGTTATTTTTCAGGAGAACGTTTCGTTCGATCATTACTTCGGAACCTATCCCCACGCCTTTAACCTACCGGGGGAGACGCCCTTCCAAGCCAAGGAAGACACGCCGGAATCCAACACCCTTTTGTCCTCCGGGCTGATCACCAACAACCCGAACAAGGCAAATCCATTCCGCATTCCCCCAAGCGTGCCGGTGACCTGCGACGAGGATCACAATTACAACGATGAACAGGCAGCTGCGGACGGCGGCTTGATGGACAAGTTTGTGGAGAAACTGAGTTGCAACGATAAAGTGCTCGGACCTGCCAGCACCATGGGCTACTACGACGGCAACACCGTTACAGCGATGTGGAATTACGCGCAACAATTCGCAATGAGTGACAACTCCTGGGGCACCACGTTTGGGCCATCCACTCCGGGAGCGCTCAACTTAACTGTAGGCAATACCTTTCCTGGAACGCTGTTTCCTACGCGGCCGAACGGAAAACCGGCCAGTGCGTCGGGCAACATCGCCAACGGGGCGACGACCGGCGCGGTGGTCGGCGATCCGCGCCCGTTGCTCGACGATTGCGTGGCGTCGAATCCCAAATTCCAAAATGTCAGCCAAATCTCCATGTCGGGTAAGAATGTGGGCGACTTGCTGAACGCCAAAGGTATCACTTGGGGCTGGTTCCAAGGCGGTTTCGCACCGACGGGCGTGGACGCTCAAGGACGCGCAGTGTGCGGCCAGCATCACGCGGGTCTCGCCGGCGATGATGCGGTCGTAAATGCTGGCGACTACATCCCGCACCACGAGCCTTTCATGTATTTCCCGCAAACCACAAACATACACCACACGCGGCCCAGCAGTCCGCTCCTCGTTGGAACTTCGCAGGACGGCGCAAATCACCAGTATGACCTGACGGACTTCTTTACAGCGTTGAACCTGCACCGCTTGCCCGCCGTCAGCTACCTGAAGGCCGGCGCTTACCAAGATGGTCATGCCGGCTACTCTGATCCGATCGACGAACAGATTTTCGTCGTCGGCGTGATCAATGCTCTCATGCATAGCCCGGAGTGGAACGAAACCGCTGTTATTATCGCCTGGGATGATTCCGATGGTTGGTACGACCACCAGATGGGGACCATCGTAAACCAGTCGAATGTCTCGGACGATCAATTGCTCGGCCCAGGCAATTGCGGCTCGCCAAAGGCCAATGACGTGAGCGGCGGAACGCAGAATGGCCGTTGCGGCTTTGGCCCGCGGTTGCCGTTGCTGGTGATTTCGCCCTGGGCAAAACAGAACTTCGTCGACGACTCGATAACGGACCAATCTTCGATTTTGCGGTTCATCGAAGACAATTGGAACCTCGGCCGGATCGGAAGCGGCTCGACGGATGCGATTGCGGGCACGTTGAACAACATGTTTGACTTCAGTGGCGGCCCGAAAGCAGGCAAGCTCATTCTCGATCCCGCTACCGGAACAGTCGTTTCTCAATAGCGAATCTGCACGCAGAAAGGTTCCGCGCCGTTTGTTTTCATTCAAATCCCCGGATCGTCTCAGTTCGTACAAGGCGATCCGGGGGTTCTTTTTCCCCGCCCATCGCTAGAGCCTCTTTCGAACCGGACAACCCCGGGCCTTCGTTCCTCATCCGTTTACTCATCTCCTCGGTGCAAGGAGAGATGCTTGTGACTTGTCTCAAGACAGCGAATTGTCTCGGGGCCCTTCTACTGGCCGCGACTCCTGTCAAGCCACAGATTCATGACCAGCCGGCCGATAAATCTGCCGAGTCTCTGAAAGAGGTGGAAGCTCCCGTCATCGACGAGCTTTGCTTCTCGGGACTGCGACACATCGCTCCCGCCGCCGTCGCAGCACAGATTCGTTCACACTCGGGTGATCGGTTTGACGCTGCAAAGCTTGAGGGCGATATCCGCGCCCTCGCACGATTGGGGTGGTTCGAATCGATTCAAGTGGAAGCAACACCTGCAACGGCGTCAATTTCACAATTATCTGAAAACTTCAATCGCATAACCCTAGTTTTTCATGTCCGTGAATTCCCTTTCCTTTCCAAAGTGGAGTATTCGGGCTCGAGGCTGCTCTCGCAGAAACAGATCGAAAAAATGGTGCAAGACAAAAAGCTCGCGCTCGGGCTCGGCAAACCAGCCGACCCAGCAACGCTTCATCGAATCGCCCTCGCAATTCGCGCTGGGCTGAGTGAGTTGGGCCATCCCGAGGCGAATGTTCGAATTTTTTGGGAGGAATCAAGAAACGCGACAGTTAACATTCGATTCGAAATCAACGATGGTCCTTTGCTGCGAGTGCGTCGTGTCATCTTCGATGACCATCCTCAAGTCTCCACAAAATTATTGCGCGCGCAGATGCACAACATCGCGCCGTGGAAACCGTTCGCCTCGTGGCGCGGCATAAACGCATATACACCCGAGGGTTTTGAAGAAGACCGCCAACGTATCCTTACGTATTATCAAAACCATGGCTTTCCCGAAGCGCGAGTTGGCAATGCACGAGTCGCTCGGTCCGACGAATCGTCGCGTCGATGGCTCCCCTGGCCGCATCAGTCGGTGCAAGAAGGGCTAACCGTCGCGATCCCGGTGGAGGCAGGTTCTTTTTACCGGTTCGAGTCCATCATGGCGACTGACGCTCTTCAGCAAGCTGCGAGAGAACGAGGCCCAAAATCGCTCATTTTTTCTGATTCAGAACAAGGCAGTGCCTTTTCTCAGCAGAGAATAGACGAGCTGCGACGACTGTGCTTGGCACGCATTTCGTCCAGGAATCCCGGACTCGACTCCCGTTCCGTGGAGGCGCAGCGAACCTTCGACACGCAGAATCACACCGCGCGCGTTGCGTTCGACCTGAGCGACTCACCGCCATATTTGGTGCAGCGGATCGAATTCCTAGGGCTTCACAAATTCAGCGACCGCTACGTGCG
>WNFT01006417.1_pt1 | contig 16636 bp, 11 predicted proteins | sample 5400191 | NCBI WGS metagenome assembly WNFT01 (sample SAMN13153359, study PRJNA577476) | soil metagenome | isolation source: 80 cm saprolite under Madrone tree | place: USA:California | collected 2016-06-14 | reverse complement strand
AATATGGATCGAACCAGACTGGAAATTTGACGGTTTGGTCCATCACTCCGCCGGCGCCATCGTCCGATTTCTTTACCCTGTCTTCGATGCGCAACGGCTTATTGGCCAATTCACTGATCGGTACCAAAGAGCGCCCGCTGAGTTCACCGCCGAGCGCTGGTTTACAGCTGTCTTCGCTGTAGCCCAGCACACCGACATGAAAGTAGTCGTACATAGAGTCCGACTTGGAGCAACGGATGCACAGATTATGAATGAGCTTGTTGAGTATCGTCGCGAGCTCCTCGGCCTTCTGTCTGCCAGCCTCTCCGCCGCCAAACGGGTCTTCCATCGACTCTGATTGGTCCACCAAAAACAAGAAACAACCCGGGTTCTTACGACTGATTTCGGCCTGGTATGGCATGGTTTTCCTCCTATCGCGCCTGCTTGATAGCACCCACAGGGCGAACGCGTCGTGATCCCGATCACCTGCAACTGGCGTCCTTTGATGCCGTATTGGGCACAGCCAGCACTGGAGGGCCCGATGCGTCCCCTAGACGCTAACCAGTTCCGCTTGCTGCGATTAGGAAACGCTTTGAGGGAAGGTTTGCCTACCGGCGTGGCTGCACGAGGTCCAGGAATGGCGGATCGTTGTGTAGGGACTCGAAGTCCACTTCCGTGTGGATGTCCGCGTCCCCTAGGAACGACCATCCACGCAGGCCCTGGGCTAGTGCGTCCCGCAACAACGTCACTGCCTTCTCCCGTTCGCCGAGCAGCGCCGCGATCCTAGCGCGATCGTACGTGTTGATTCCGAAGAGGTGGGGGCCTCTCACGTTCGCGAGGCGACGCGCGATCCGTTCAGCCTCGCTACGGTTACCTTGCCGAGCGGCGATTGCCCCCAGAGCGCCTTGGTATGTGGCGCTGCTTGAGTCCTGCCTTGCGAGCGCTGTGTAGACTGTCTGCGCCTCGCCCCAGTGTTCGGCGAGATAAAGGGCTCGAGCCAGCACGACCTGGCCCGCAGTGCGGTCAACTGCACTCTTTGGAGCGATCGTGTCCACTCCGGTTGACCGTAGACGCGAGACTAGGTGATCGGCCAGTTGGATGGCTTGCGTTCGATAACCGTGAGCCCGGACCTCACCTGCTACAAGAAGTTCCACACGATTGAGTAGGTCGGGGCGGGCCGAGGACGCGAACGCGCGCCGTCGCGTTTCCAGATCGTTCAGGCGGCCCACAGCAGCTAGGGCACGCAGTTCGCAGTATGCCACAAGCAAGGCTTCGGGGAACTGCCGCATCCCACGCCGCGCATCCTCCAACTCCGGTCCGTAGGAGCCGTGCTCATGGCGCGCGTTTGTGAGATGAACCCAGTACCACGGACCCGCAGGGCCTAACAGCGCTCCGCGATGAGGGTCGAGGCGCGAAAGCGCCGTGAGTGCCTCAGGCGGGCGGTTCTGATAAACGGCGGTCAGTGCGACCAGGACCGCATACTCAGCGGAGCCCGGAGAGAGGCGCAGCAACTCCTGGGCTGCCCGCAGACTCGCAGACAGATCTCCACGCAAATCGGCGTTCAACAGATCGAGCCACGCCTGTTCGGCTGGTACGAACCTCGCTCGGTATCGTTCAGCCCGGCGCACCAGGCTGTCCACTTGATCCCACTGACGATAGATGTCATGGGTGTACGCAAGGACGATAACGGGCGTCACGTAAGTCGAGTCCAGCGCCACCGCCCGCCGTAAGTGGCGGAACGCGTCGGCGGTATCGCTGCGAAAGTAGGCCGAGACTCCGCGAACCGTTTCCTGATACGCCTCGTACGAGGGAGGCTCGTCCGGAGAGGCCCACCCAGAATTGGCAGTATCCGCGATCACGGCAAGGGAAGCAACAACGCGCTGGCGAAGGCGGTCGATGACCTCAGCCGGAGAGGCGAGGCGCCCATTCGCCGGCTCTACCGTGCGGATAACCCTTCCCGAAGCCACGTCCGTGACTTGGGCTTCAAACCGGAGACTGTCCCCGTCCCGATAGTAGTTCCCCCACACCACCGTCCCCGCCCCGGTCTCCTCGGCCAATGCGCGAGCACGGTTACGTGTGCGAAAAATGCGCGGCGTCTGTTCAACGATTCTCGAGGTAAGCAGGGCGGTGCGTCCATCCACGACCTCGACCACGCCAGTCCGGCTCAGCCCCCGGGTGATCCAGTCAGCGGCCATCTCGCCGAGGCTGGCGAGGTTGGAATCGCCTGTCTCATTGTCGAACGGAGCTACCACGACGCGGCGCGCATCGAGCCTTGCGGCCGGGCGCGTAAGAAGTGTTCTCACCAGCGCGAGTTTTGATCGGGGCATAAGCGCAAGCACGCTGCCTGCGGCGATCAGAATCGCAACCCCGGACCCGAGAAGCGCGGTCCGGATCCAGTGCCGTTCGGCGCGCCCCGTCGCCACGCTTGGCACTTTGAGCGCCAAGGCAAATTGCCCCGCCGTGGCGAACCTGTCCGCAGGCACCCTCGCGAGTGCTTTCGTCACAACCTGCTCGATCGCCTGAGGAACGTCACGGAGCGTGCGTAGGTGGGGCACCGGCTCGCTCAACCGCTTCGCGATCACCGCCTGCGCGCTGGAGCCGGTGTAGGGGGGCTCGCCCGCCAGCATCTCGTACAGCACACAGCCAAGACTGTAGACGTCGCTCCGGCCATCGAGCTGGGTGCTGCCGCTCGCCTGCTCGGGGCTCATGTAGGCCGGCGTCCCGACCGCGAGCCCCGTCGCCGTCAGCCGGTCCCCCCCGGCCGCCGTGATCGCTCGCGCGATCCCGAAGTCCGCGACGACCGCATGCCCGCTCTCGAGTAGGATGTTCTCCGGCTTGATGTCCCGATGCACGAAATCGTGGCTGTGGGCGTAACTCAACGCATCTGCCACCTCACGTGCGATCTGGATCGCGTCATCCAGCGGCAGCTGCTGCTCCCGCTCCAGGCGGCCCCGCAGAGACTCGCCTTCTACGTAGGGCATTGTGTAATACACGAAGCCGTCGGCTTCTCCTGAATCGAGCAGAGGCAGGATATGAGGATGGTTGAGCCGGGCGGTTATTCGGACTTCACGGAGGAACCGGTCAGAGAACAGGGGGGCGGCGAGTTCGGGGCGGAGAAGCTTGAGCGCGACCTGACGGTGGTGCTTGAGGTCCTCGGCGAGGTAAACTGTGGCCATCCCGCCGCGCGCAAGCTCACGCTCGATCGTGTAGCGGTCGGCGAGGGCAGCTTCTAGGCGAGGGAGCAGGTCGACCAGGTGGTCTCTCGAGAGCCGGGGACAGCTCCATCATGGGGCTCGCGAGCGAGCGCGGCCAGAGGCGTGCGATTGTGTAAATCCCGCCCTGTGTCGAGTAGCATGGCCTCAAGATCGTGCACTGATAGGCTGTGGGCGCGCGAGGTTCGTACCGCCGTCGAAAGCGAGTATGTTAGTCCCCTCGTGAGGAGCATCCAGCTCTACGCGCTTCTGGCCGCTACCGCGGGCTGCGCGACATGCGCGGCGCCGGCGCCCCCCCGCGACTGGCCGGTGACAGGCGGCGACCCCGGCAACACCCGCTATTCACCGCTCACCCAGATCGATCGCCGCAACGTCGCGCGCCTGCGATTGGCGTGGACCTATCGCTCGGGTGACGTCCCTCCAGACAGTCAATCCCAGATCCAGGCGACGCCGATCGTGGTGGACGGCGTTCTCTACACGACCACGCCCGCCCTCGCCGTGATCGCGCTCCGCGCCGACAAGGGGACACTGCTTTGGCGGTTCGATCCATTCGCGCAGCGGCGGCGTGAGTCCCACGTGAACCGCGGCGTCGTGTATTGGGCCGAGGGTGACCAACGTCGGATCTTTTTCACCGCCGGCCGCAGGCTATGGGCGCTCGACGCCGGCACCGGCGGGCCGATCGCGAGATTCGGGGACTCAGGCTCGGTGGATCTCGGCGCCGGACTCGGTCGCGACGTTTCGGATGCCTACGTGGTCGCGACGAGTCCCGGAGTCATCTACAAAGACTTGCTCATCCAGGGCACCCGGGTCAGCGAGGACGAGGGCGCCGCGCCGGGGGACGTCCGCGCCTACGACGTTAGAACCGGCCGCATTCGCTGGACCTTCCACACGATTCCCCGGCCGGGGGAATTTGGCTACAACACCTGGCCAGCGAACGCCTGGCGAACGGCCGGCGGTGCGAACTGCTGGGCCGGCATGACGGTGGACGCGCAGCGCGGCGTCGTCTACGTCCCGCTCGGCTCGGCGTCACCCGACTTCTACGGCGGCGGCCGCCTCGGCGCCGATCTGTTCGCGAACTCGTTGCTCGCGCTCGATGCCGCGACCGGACAGCGGCGCTGGCACTTCCAGACGGTGCATCACGACCTGTGGGATCGCGATCTCCCCGCCGCGCCCAATCTCGTCAACGTCACGCGCGACGGACGACGCGTCCCAGCCATCGCACAGATCACGAAGAGCGGCTTCGTCTATGTGTTCGATCGCGACTCGGGCCGACCGCTCTTTCCCGTGGAAGAGCGTCCCATGCCGCCGTCCGACCTCAAGGGCGAGCAGGCGTGGCCGACGCAGCCCATCCCGCTGCAGCCCGCACCGTTCGCGCGCCAGACGATCGCCGAGGCTGATCTCAACGAGGCCGCACTGGCTCGCTTTCGTACACTGCGGCACGGCGCTCTCTTCACGCCCCCCAGTCACGAAGGCAGCATCGTGTTCCCGGGGTTCGATGGCGGCGGCGAGTGGGGCGGGGCCGCAGTCGATCCCGAGACCGGTGTGCTGTACGTCAATGCGAGCGATGTGCCGTGGATCGCGGCGATGAGCGATACGGGCAGCCGCGCCACGACCGGTCCCGCAGTGTACGCCGACCGCTGCGCGGGCTGCCACGGGCTCGACCGGCGCGGCAAGGATCGCGCGCCATCACTCGTCGAGATCGGGACGCGTCGCACCACCGCTCAGCTCGAGGAGGTGATCACGCGCGGCCGCGGCTTCATGCCCGCTGCGTATCTGTCGCCATCCGAGCTTCGTGCCGTGGTCACCTTCCTCACTGGTCACGCTCCGACCGGACCGAGCGGGATGCCCCCCTCCCACTTCAAGCGGACGTCGCCCTACCAGTTCGTCGGATACGAACGCTGGCGGCAGGGGGACTCGACCGGGCTCTCCGTCGTGAAGCCACCGTGGGGCACGCTGAGCGCAATCGACCTCAACACCGGCGTCTATCGCTGGCGCATCCCCCTCGGCCAGCATCCCGCGCTGACCGGCAAGGCGGAGCAGCCGACCGGGACGGAGCAGTACGGTGGCCCGATCGTCACCGCGGGCGGGGTCGTCTTCATCGCCGCGACGATGGACGCGAAGTTCCGTACCTTCGACAAGTCCACGGGGCAACTGCTGTGGGAGACCACGCTCCCCGCGGCGGGCTATGCGACGCCGAGCACCTTTGCGGTGGGGGGAAAGCAATACGTCGTCATCGCTGCGGGCGGCGGGAAGCTGGGAACGAAGTCGGGCGACGCGTATCTGGCATTCGCCTTGCCATAAGGCGCGGTGCCCGGAGAGAAAGGTGAGACAATGCAATGCGTCAGATCGGCCCACGAGCGCGGCGCAGTCGCACCGCCGCGGCGAGCAAGGCCGCGGCGAGCGCCAAGCCCAGCCACAGGCTCGCGCTGCTCAGAAACACGCGCGGCGTGAGGTGCGTCATCGGATGGATCGGGAGCTTCCGGAAACAGTTCGAAGGCTTTCTGGATGCGAAGGGCGCGCCGCGAGGCGGCGCGACGCTACTGCATGTGATGCCCGCGGGCACCTTCGCGTCGCAGGGGTCGGGTGCCCACAGGACGCGGACCCACCGCGGACGTGCGGAGGCGCCGCAGCGGCGCTTTAGTTGGGAACGGGGCCGGTGGTCGCGCCCGCCCAGAAGAACTCGCCGTCGCTGCTCCGATACCAATGGGCGTTGCCGTTCACCGTCAGCCCGTTGCTGGTCCAGCCGGCGTATTGGAGCGTAGATCCTCCCGGCGCCGTCCGCGCTATCGGCGCTAGTGTGGTCGGCGCGCCCGCTCGCAGGTTGAGATCGAGCCGCGCCTGCACGCTTCCTGGCCGGTCCAGGAAGTTGTAGCTCGCGGGGTCGAGCGCCAGCCGCCGCGCGCGCGCCACCAAGTCATCGAGGTCGATCCAGGTCCCGGGACACGTCTTGCGCGCGTAGATCTCACGGTGGCCGATCACATCGTCGCGATCGATCGGGATCGACCAGCGGTTGCAGATCTCCATCACCAGGCGGGTGCTCGTGCCAAGCATGGCGTCGCTCCACGGCGTATCGGCCTTTCCTTCGTGCTCGATGCCGATGGTATAGAAGTTCGGGTTCGGGGTGTCCTTGATCAGCTTCCAGGTCGGCTGATAGCGCCGCCCAGCGTGCCAGGCGGTGTCGCCCTCGGCGACGTACTGATGCACCGCGCCTGCCGTGCCGACGCCGTAGTGCGCGGAGACGCGGGACGCGGGATCCAGGAACCACGTGTCGGTACCCTGCAGCGTCCCGTCCATGATGTGAATGACCACCGCCATGGGACGTAAGCCCTGCCGGCCCTTGTCCCGGTTCGGCGAGCCGATCCAGAAGACGTCCATAGTGATATATAAGGAGGCCGATATATTGCTAGCTCATGCGAACGAGAGTGATCGCGGCGACAGTCGCCCTGTACGCCGCCTGTGGGGGAGCCACCCGGCAAACGCCACCCGTCAAGCTGGCGGGCGTCCGGGTCGTGGACCTGATCCCCGTGTCGCTCAGCGGGGAGACCTGGCAGGACGCCGAGCCGTTCCTGGCGCTGTACGCCTCGAACGCGCAGCTCATGGCGGCCTCCGCCTTCACGCCCAATCCCGGCGGGTCGGCCAGCGGGACCGCACCGATTTTCGTCTCCAACGATGGGGGCGACAGCTGGACGCTCCGCAACACCTTGCCGAGCGAAGGAATGACGGCCGACATCACCCACGCCGTCGGAGCGACTCCTCCCGTGCTGTACAGCGGCATCCTGAAGGTGCCCGGCGTGCCGTTGAATGAGCTCAAGGCCAGCGACTTCTTCTCGCCCGCGACGATGGCGCTGCAGGCGTCGCGCGCCGACGTCGATCAGCCGTTCGTCCGCACTGCCCAAGCCGCGAGCGCCGATCGCGTGTACGTCGGCCTCAATGATTTCGACGCACCCGACGGGCGCACCGCCACCGTGGACGTGTCGCTCGACGGCGGCGCGACCTATAAGTCACGTCGCATCGAAACCCGCGCCACCCTGGGGCAGAACGGTCCGTCCATACGTCCCGCCGTCGCCCAGGACCGCACCGTATACGTCGCCTACTTCGGGTGGCGCGCGACCGCGGGATCGACCGTGACGAGCGACATAGGCGTCGTGCGCGACGACAGCGGCGCCGGCGGCGCGACCCCGTTCCGGGACCTGCTCGATCCGTCGGATCACCTGCCCGGCCGCCTCGTCGCCACCCACGTGACCATCCCCTGGTCCAACGCGCCGACCCTGGGACAGGAGCGTATCGGCTCCACCCTGTCGATCGCGGTGAACCCGCTACACAGCGACACCGTATACCTCGCCTGGGCCGACCGAGTCGGCACGGGCGACATCTATACGGTGCACCTGCGCCGCTCGGGCGACCGCGGCGCCACGTGGACCGGCGACCTCCGCACCGTGACGAACGCGACGAATGCGAGCCTGGCCGTGTCCGCCAACGGCACGGTCGGCTTCTTGTATCAGCAGGTGACCGGGTCCGACAGCAGCAGTCGCTGGGTCACCCGCCTGGAGCAGTCCCGGGACGGCTTCACCACGCACCAGGACGCCGTGCTCGCCACCGTACCGGCCAATTCGCCGCCGCTCCAGTTCCTGCCGTACATCGGGGATTACAACGGCCTGTTGACCCGCGGAGACCGGTTCCTCGGAGTCTTTTCCGCGAACAACACGCCCGATTCCACCAACTTTCCGCAGGGCGTGGTGTATCACCGTCGCGTGGACTTCGCGACGCATCGGCTGCTCGACGGCTCCGGCGCGACGGTAGCCGTTTCGATCGATCCGTTCTTCTTCAGCGTCCCAGTTCTGCCGTGACGACAGAGGGTCGCAGTGAGGGTCCCATGTACACTCGGTCTGCGATGTTCCTCGCGGTCCTCCTGGCCTTGCCGGGAGCCGCGGCGCTCGGCCAGACGAGCCGGGCGACGCTCGTGAAGCAGTCCGACATCATTTTCATCGGAACCGTCACCCAGGTCGGCGCCGTCGCGGTGCCCGAGGTCCCCGCCTCGGACCGGACGGTGGTGGTGCACGTGGATCAGGTGCTCGAGAAGCCGGCGGCGGTCGCCCTCGGTGCGGGCGATTCTGTCACCGTGCAAACCGCGCAGCCCGGCTCGCTGAAACCGGGAAGCCAGGCGACTTTCTACACGACCGGCTGGATCTTCGGGCAAGGGGTGGCGGTGCGCGAAGTCGGCCACGAGCCGGGGCATTCCCCGGTCGTGGTGGCGGACCAGCAAGCAGCGGTGGCGAGGGCCAGGCTCGAGATGAACGACGCGGATCTGAAGGCGCACATTCAGAAAGCGGCGATGGTGGTCGCGGGCCGCGTGGAACAGGTGCGGCCGGCCGAGCTGGCGGGGGGGGCGCCGGCGCATCGCACACGTATCAGCGAGCACGACCCCCAGTGGCAGGAGGCGATCATCCAGGTCCAGGACGGCATCAAGGGCGCGCAGGCCGGGGAACAGGTCGTGGTGCGCTTCCCCACCTCCCTCGACGTCGCGTGGGTAGGCACCCCGAGGTTCACCGTGGGGCAGGAAGGCACGTTCGTGCTCCATAAGGACTCGACCACCGGCTCTCCAGAAACCGTGATCGCCGGCCGGTCGGTGCCCGCGTACACCGCGCTGCACAAGTCGGACGTGCTCCCGAAGCAGGACGCGCCACGCATTCGCGCACTGATTCGAAAGCCGTAGGGGTGGAGCGCGCCAAAGTAGACGAGTTCCTGCAGCCGAAGGCGATGCTCACGCCCGGCATCGCGGGCGGCATCACGATGCTGATCGCCAACGCGCTGTGGGTTGCGTTCAGCCTGCCGCCGCGGTGGACCTCGCTGGTGTTGAGCTTCGTGTTGGGCCTGCTCGTCTTCGCCGCCAAAGGCGGCGTTCCGGCGTGGCAGCGTGCGGTGTACTACCTCCTCAATTCCCTCATCATCTTCGCCGTGAGCATCGGCACGAATTACGTCGGAGTGGGCGTGACCCATCCCCCGGCACGGCAGAACAAAGTCGCTGCGCCGGCCGGGCCGTCGGGAGCACGCGTGTTCTTCGGCGACTGGTTCCGGACCGGGTCATAAAAAGTCGCCGTGGCCGATTCCCGTCGCGAGCAGCGCCACGAGTCGGACTCGGTGCGCGGAACAATGGGATCGTTCTCGCCTCGCATGACGAACAGCGGCGTGGTTATTGAGTCCGCGTCGTACAAAGGTGCAAGTCTTTCGAGGAATCGCGACGAAGTTCGAGAAGTAAACCCTAAGGCTGTTACCGCCGACCGTAGGCGTGGACGGTGGCTCTACCCTGCCTGCTCGTGGTGCGGCGGTAGAAGAAGTTGATCCAGCGAACGACGCGCGCCGCTCCGCTCCAGGCGATCACTCGGCTGCGGGAATTTCCCGTGAATGTGAATCGCCCGCTTGGTGAGAGAGTCGTGCCGTCTGCGAAGGTGATCCTCACGTCGAACAGCTCCAGGTCACCGCCCTCCACCACGAGGCGGATGCGCTTGAACCGGCTCTCACTCGTAGTCCGGATGATATCGCGCTCGCCGCCGGAGGTGACCTGTCGAGAGCCGAGGTGAACCCATTGCTGTTGGACGAGTAGCACGATCGCGACGAGGGCGGCGCGTAACATGGTCGCTCCGAGTGGCTTTCGACGGGACGTAACGCCGGGAGCGTACGAGCCGCGAGGACGTAGATCACCAACCCACCACCGCGAGGAAGGCGCGGCAGGTGATCAAGCCACCCACCGCGCCTCCTCCTTCACGCCGCGGGCTTGACCGCATCCGGTCCCGTCCCCTCCGGCGCCTGTCCCGCCTCGGCCAGGCCTGGTTACTGGCGCCGGCGCGCGGCAGCTGGAACTGCGGTGCCAGCTCGGTGTTCCCCTTCGCCGCCACCGCGCCCACGGCCGCCAGGTAAATGAGGAGCTTGGACTGGAGCGCGTGCCGGAGCTCCTCCCGCTGCATGGTGGCCGCTCGTGTCGCCACCACACCGGCCCGCTGCTGGGTCGCGAGCGCGTCGGCGCGCTGAATGAGCTCCTCGAGGCGAGAATGAGCTCCTCGAGGCGAGTGAGCGCCGTCGCCTCACCAGCCCCGTCCGTCCGGTGGGCCCGGATGAAATCGCGGACCCGCACGGCCCGTTCGAGCCGCCTGCGCAATGTTGCGTTCATACGAACCTCCTTCCGTCCGCGGCACGGTGTCGGGCCTCGTGCCGCTGCACATTGACGTCTCCCGACGCGCGACGCCCTGCGCGATAATCGGGCCAACAGGTCTCACAGTGGAACGAGGTCTCTGGGCTCGATTTTGTCCCCGCGTGAGGACGAAAACTCTGCGCGCGAACGGTCGCTTTCCTGGTAGCGGCCCGCTGTTCGTCGAGAGAACTCGACGCATCGTCGGGAGGAGCGCCCGCAGGGTGGGGAGCGGTCAGCTCTTCGTCGTGACCAGTGGTCTCGCGGGCGGGACACGAACCCGCATCGCCGGGACCGGTCGGCTCACGGTCGGCACCGATGGTGTCGCGGGCAGGAGACGTGCTCGCATCGCCACCAGCGGTCGGCTCACCGTGGGGACCGATGCTCTCGCGGGCGGGAGACGGCCCCGCACGGCCGCGAGCGGTCGGCTCACCGTCGGGACCAATGCTCTCGCGGGCGGGAGACGGCCGCGCACGCCCGCGAGCGGTCGACTCACCGTCGGGACCGATGCTCTCGCCGGCGGGAGACGGCCCCTCACGCCCGCGAGCGGTCGGCTCACCGTCGGGACCGATGCTCTCGCCGGCGGGAGACGGCCCCTCACGCCCACGAGCGGGAGGCTGATGTCGGATAGCTCGGGGCTAATGGGCCCGAGGTGGAAGCGCGCAGGGGGAAGGCGGATGCGTTCATCGGCGAGACGGGGGTGCGATGGAGTCGCGCGAATTGCAACCCTTGTCGCGTCTGTGCCTTCTAACCGGTCACCCAAGCCGAGGGACTCCGATGAAAGGTGCACTGGCCAAAGCGGTCGTCGCGTGCTGTCTGGTTCTTCCCGCGTCCCCGACGGCAGCTCAAGTACCGGCCAGGGACGCGCTCGCCCAACGAGTAGACCGCTACCTCCAGCCTTATCTCGACCTCGCCGCCTTCAGCGGCGTTGTCCTCCTGGCTCGGCACGGAAACATCCTCCTGGAGCGCGCCTACGGCATGGCGAATTACGAATTGGGGGTCCCCATCCGGATCGGGACCCGCTTCCATATCGCTTCCGTTTCGAAGACATTCACTGCCGCGGCCGTTCTCCAGTTGGTCGAGCGCGGCAAAATCAGCGTCCGTGATCCAATCGCGAAATTCGTTCCCGACTACCCCCGCGGCAACGAAATCACAGTCCATCACCTGCTGGCCCATGCATCGGGCATCCCCGACGTGAACGGTCTTCCGGGCTACGACACGATCGCGCGGCTGCCTCACACGACCGCGTCGCTGGTGGCGCTGTTCCGCGACCAGCCGCTCGACTTCGTCCCGGGGTCGCGCTACAGCTACAGCAACTCGAACTACAACCTCCTCGCTTACATCATTGAGCACGTCTCTGGTATGGGGTACGGAGAGTTCCTGGAGCAAAATATCTTTCGACCTGCAGGCCTTACATCGACCGCGCACGATTCCAGCCCCGCGAGCCTAGTGCCGGATCGGGCCTCGGGATACATGCCCGTCGGCGCCATCGGCTTGGCCAACGCGCCCTACATCGATTGGACGACGAAGACCGGGAACGGGTCCCTTTACTCGACGGCAGAGGATCTCTTCCACTGGGATCGGGCGTTGCACGGTGGCAAGGTGTTGAAAGACCAGAGCGTCGCCCTGATGTTCACTGCCCAGCTCGGGGGCGTCGGCTACGGCTGGATGGTGGGACAGCGCCTGAACCGCCGAGTCTACCGGATGAGTGGGCGCTCGCCCGGATTCTCGAGTGAGATTCAGCACTACCCCGATGAAGACCTCCTGGTCGTGGTTCTTTCCAACAACTATGCGGCGACTGCCACAGCCGTTGCGACCGATCTCGCCGCGATGGTTCTGCGCGAGCCAGTCATCTCCCTAGCGGTGCGTTCTCCGGTCGCGATCAGTCCGGGAACGCTCGACCGTTACACCGGCCGCTACTTAGGAGGAGATGATTTCCTGATTCCGCGCGTCACGCTCACGTTGGATAACCGGGATGGAGAACTGGTCATGTCCTGGAGTTCCGGCGCGGTGGAGGAGCTGGTACCCCAGTCCGACTCTACCTTTCTCGACCGGCGGTTCTGGTCCCTGGTGCGTTTCGGCACTTCAAGCGCGGACTCAGGCCGACTGACTTACCAGTCAGGCGGAAAGGACTACATCGCGCGCCGGTTGCCGTAGATCTCGCCCGTTGCGGCGCGAGGCGCAGGAAACATCGGGCTTGAGGTTACCCTTCGAGGGTTCGAACCTCGATTATCTGATCCAGAGGGGGCCATTTAACCTGGCGAATTCCAGCAACTTGCAACCATCAACGCGAGCTCGTGTCACCCGCTGCCGGAGATCAGCTCAACTCCTTCGAAGAGTTGCCTGGGTTTGAACGCAACTGGCCGAGGTAGCTCCGGTTCTCGGTCGAGCTCCGGTGGTGTCATCCCTTGCCTCCGATCGCCCGCCCAAGGCCGACCTCGGATTTGGGCGTATAGCAGCTCCGAGTTTTGTGGAAGGTGCGACGACGTAGTGGAGCTTCCCCGCCCAACCTCTAGCCAAGTCGAACGGCGCCCGTAGACTCAGGTGTGTGGCACGTGAAGAGCCAAGCCTTAAAATGAGCAGCCGATTCGAAGACCAAGTGACTGATCCCGACGTTGCTTCCGCCGAGCGTGAGGAGGCCTTGGCCGCGCTCGAGCGGTTCGTGGTCGACAATGAGGATCTACTGTCACTCGAGTTCTTGATTGGGAAGTTTAACATTTTCGACGCGGTCAAGATCGCTCGCACAGAGATCCGCCACTCCAATTTCCTGGCGTTTCTACTCGATCCCGCCGAGTCACACGGGCACGGCCAATTGTTTCTGAACGCCTTGTTGATGGACCTGCTGAAAACCGCGCCGCCGAGTCTCCGACCGCTCTCGCCCATCGAATTGGACGGAACCCAGTTACGGGGCGTGGAAGTCCGACGTGAGTGGCACCATATCGATTTGCTGATTGCATGTTCGCAGCCTCCGCTGATTGTCGCCATCGAGAACAAAATCGGATCATCGGAGCACTCGAATCAGCTCAACCGATACGAGCAGACAATCATCGAGCATTTCCCGAACACTGGTAGCTTGTTTGTCTATCTCACGCCGACCGGGGAAGCGCCATCGCCAGGAGCTTGGGTGCCGTACAGCTACCGCGAGCTGTATCGGGTGCTCTCGCGCGTTAGAGAGACCTACAAGAGCTCGATAGGCGCAGACGTCCTCGTCTTCCTTGATCACTATCTCAATCTGATCGGAACCCGTCTGATGGATGATCCAAAGATTGATGAACTGTGCCAGCGGATTTACAAGAACCACCGGCGGGCGCTGGAGTTGATCTACGATCGTGTCGGTAGCCCGTCTGCAGGAGTCCTTGCGAAGGTGGAAGCTGCCCTTCGGGAAGACTCCCGTTGGCACGTGTTCTATAGGGGAGCTAACCTGATCGACTTCGTGCGTGCCGATTGGCTCTCTTGGCTGCCGCAAATCGGCATTGACCGGAAAGACGCCCCGCGTTCCTGGTTTGTATTCCGACTCGAGGTTAACAACTCGAAGCTCGACTTCTATGTCGAGATTCGGAGAATGTCAGACGTAGCACTGCGACGCAGACTCGTTGACTCATTGATCAAAGAGGGAGCCAAGTTTGGTTTTAAGCGCAGCGCGGGAACGGTGACCGACAATTACACTCGCGTCTCCGGGCGAGAGCGTCTCCTGCAGTGGAGCGATGACGAGAATGAGCCCTCTGAAGACCTGATCCGGGCCACGGTGAAGAAGAAGCTCGATGATGTGTTCCCGAAAATTGCCGCCGTTCCGAAACTGTTGGAGCCTCTACTTGCAGAGTTGGCTAAACATTAGTAGCCCGTAGTGAGGCCGGGCGGCGCTCGGTCGTACTCGAGCGCGCGCGCTACTCCGTCGCCTTCAGCACCGATAGCGTCGAACGCTTTTCGACGAGATAAGGGCGTTCTCAGCTCGGAGGGTTATCATGTCGGCGTGACGGACGGTCTACCAGCCAGCAGACGCCAGATTATTCTGAAGCGCGTCTTCCAGAGGGGCCCCTCTAACCCGGTCAACTTCAGCAACTTGCAGTACTCACTGCGAGCTCGTGTCACCCGCTGCTGGAGTTCCGCGTTTCGGATGCCAGAGGTTGCTGAACTTCGCTCACACATACGACAGGTTTTGCGAGACGCCAATTGTGCCTCGATTCAGACCGGCCGGCAGGTTCCTAAGCCCGTCTTGCGAGCCGCACGCTGGCCCGCACATTAAGACGATACTCAGATGCTGTGAACCCCGAGGCGTGTGGCATGTGCACCTCGTCTTCCCTCACAATCGGCCTCGCCGCCCTCATCGTCAGCGCTGAAATATGCGCGCCTCACCTCGGTGCTCAGTCCGCGATGCCCCGTCAGCAGAGCGCCGAACAGGTTTTCGCCGACTCGCCCAACGTGTGGTTCGAGGAGTACGCTACTCGGGCGCGGGTATCGCCGGACGGCCGGTGGGCGATCTACTCCCGCCGGATCCTCGACCTACAACGCGGACGCGAGGCCAAGGAGCGCGTGTGGCCGGGGCTCACCGAGCAGCGGGGAGCCGCTTTCGGTTCGCGCGGAGAGCTCGTCCTCCTCGGCAGCAGCGGGAGCAACACGGGATGGTTCACGCAAGCGGGCGGGACCCCGACGCTCCTCTCGCTGCCACCGGATGCGACCCCGCAGTGGTCGCCGGACGGAGGAGAGGTCGCGTTCTCGCGTGCGGGCGCGACGGACAGCGTCTTTGCTGGCCCGCTTGGGAACGCGCGTGCGTACCCCGTCGCCGGCGTTGTGACCGGGTTCGCCTGGCTTCCCGACGGTGGCTCGCTCGTGGTGCTCGCGCTGGAGCCGCACGGCACATCGACGCTCTCACGGCTGGATCTCGCGAACGGCCATGCGACGGTGGTCGCGCGCGACCTCGATGCGCCAACGCTTTTTTCGCCCGTGGCGGTGGCGCCCGATGGGCGGCGTGCCTACGTGGCGCTCGCAGGCTCCGGTGCACCCTCGCCCGAGGTACGGCACGAGCCCCACGCGAACCGTCAACTCAGCATCTACGAAGTGGATCTCGGAACGGGCAGCCGCCACGCGGTGATCCCGGCGCGCCAGGAGGGCGACGCGTTCGCGCCATGCGTTGCGTCAGGTTACCTGTATTGGACGCACGCCGTGGCGGAGGCGTCGGCGGTCGTGGTTCCGACCGCCGGGGGCACCGTGCGGCTCGTGATGCGCGGGGCAGAGGTCCCGTCGTGGCGCCCCGACGGCCGGCAGATCGGCTTTGTGTACGGTGACTGGCGGTGGGTCGATTGGGCGATCGATTGGGACGGCGGAGCCGTGGACGTGGACACGGGCGGACGACCGGTCGGCCCGCTCTACCCGTTGATCACGGGATACCACGAGGACTTTCAGCCCGTCTGGTCTCCGCGCGGTCGCTGGGTCGCCTACCACTCGCACCGCGCGAAGACGCCCGTCCCGTCCTATCTGGCGCCGGGAAGCTCGGACGACATCTGGCTACGTCGCGTCGGCGCCCCTGCGCGAGATCCTTCGGAGATCAGGCTCACCGACTTCGGCTGGGAGGCGGGTCCGCCCGACTGGTCGCGCGACGGCACCCGACTCCTCTTCGTGTCATGGGAGAGGGGAGGCGCTGCCGGGGTGTCGTATCCATACGTCGTGACGATCGACACGGCCACCGGGCGGGCCGTGGGGCACGGGCGCCTGCCGCTCCCCACGCAGATCCACAACTCCGTGTGGGCGGCGTGGTCGCCGGTGAGCGACGACGTTGCGCTCGAGGAGGATCTCGGCGGGGGGCGACACGCGCTCTGGATCGCGGCGAGCAACGGGGCCAGCGCGCGCAAGGTAACCGAGTACCCGATGGAAACCTACGGCGGAGTGAGCTGGACGCCGGACGGGAAGGCGCTCGTGTACGCCGCTCTCACCGGGGGCCGGATGCAGCTCTTCGCGATCTCGGCCGCCGGCGGTACGCCGCAGCAGCTAACGCATGACTCCGGAAACCTGCTGCACCCGCGGGTGTCGCCGAGCGGGAGCCTCATCACTGCCACGCGCCTTGTGCACCGCAAGGAGATCTGGCGCGTCGCACTCCCCCACTAATCGCTAGGCTGCCCCTCGAGGGTTCGAACCTCGATTACCTGATCCAGAGGGGCCCTTCTAACTCCCGGAAGTCCAGCAACTTGTCATCAACAATGCGAGCTCGTGTCACCCGCTGCTGGAGTTCAGCGAGTTGGGTGCGAGAAGTTGCTCAAGTTTGCTCGCA
>WNFT01006051.1_pt1 | contig 16638 bp, 13 predicted proteins | sample 5400191 | NCBI WGS metagenome assembly WNFT01 (sample SAMN13153359, study PRJNA577476) | soil metagenome | isolation source: 80 cm saprolite under Madrone tree | place: USA:California | collected 2016-06-14 | reverse complement strand
GTATTGGATCCGCAAGCTGCAAGGTTGCGTCTACGCCGGAGACGGCGCGGCGGCGACGGCGGCTGCAGCGAAAGTCGAGGCGCTGCTTTGGACGGCACCCACCCAATTCGAGCATGCCGAGTACCATTTCTACGCAGCCCTCGCCCGGGCGGCGCGCTGCGACACCTGTGCGGTCGAGGAGAGATCAGAGCATCTGCAAGCGCTGGCTGTCCATCACCAGCGGCTCATGGTCTGGGCGCACCATTGCCCGGCAACGTTCACGTCTCGCGCGGCGCTGGCCAGCGCCGAGATTGCGCGGCTGGAAGCCCGGGAGCTGGACGCGATGCGCCTGTACGAGGAGGCCATACGCTCGGCGCGCGAGCACGGCTTCGTCCAGAACGAGGGCCTTGGAAACGAGCTCGCCGCGCGTTTCTATGCCTCTCGCGGTTTCGAGAAGATCGCGAATGCGTATTTGCGAGACGCCCGGTACTGCTATCTGCGCTGGGGAGCCGACGGGAAGGTGCGCCAGCTCGATGAGTTGCATCCGCGCCTGAGGGAGGAAGAGCGGGTCCCGGGTCCGACGAGCACGATCGCGACACCGGTCGAGCACCTGGATCTGGCGACCGTGATCAAGGTGTCGCAAGCGGTCTCCGGCGAGATCGTCCTGGAGAGACTCATCGACACCCTCATGCGCACGGCGATCGAGCACGCGGGCGCCGAGCGAGGCGTGTTGATTCTTCCCCGCGGCGCCGAGCAGCGGATCGAGGCGGAAGCGAGGACCAGCGGAGACACCGTCGCCGTGCGTCTGCGAGACGAGTCCGTCGCCGCGACCACGCTGCCCGAGTCGATCGTCCACTATGTGGTGCACACGCGCGAAAGCGTGATTCTCGACGACGCTTCATCGCGCAATCCGTTTTCCGCGGATCCGCACATCCGTCAGCATCATGCCCGTTCGATCCTCTGCTTGCCCTTGATCAACCAGGCCAAGCTCATCGGCGTGCTCTACCTGGAAAACAGCCTCACTCCCCATGTCTTCACTCCGACCCGGATCGCGGTGCTGAAACTGCTTGCGTCGCAGGCCGCGATCTCCCTGGAGAACACGCGCCTCTACCGCGATCTCGAAGAACGCGAGCGGAGATACCGGGAGGTCCACACGGAACTGGCGCACGCGAATCGCGTCGCGACGATGGGGCAGCTGTCGGCTTCGATCGCCCATGAAGTCAACCAGCCGATCACGGCGTCGGTGACCAATGCTCAGGCCGCTTTGCGCTGGCTGCGAACCGAGCCGCCGGATCTGGAGGAGGTCCGGCAGGCGCTCGGCCGGATCGTGCGGGACGGCAATCGAGCCAGCGACGTCATCGACCGGATCCGGACCCTCATCAAGAAGGCGCCTTCACGGAAGGATGCCCTGGATGTCAATGAGGCGATCCTCGAGGTCATTGCCCTGACCCGTGTCGAGGCGGTGAAGAACTCCGTCTCGGTGGAGATGCAACTCGCGGAGGGTTTGCCGCTCATACAAGGAGATCGAGTCCAGCTGCAACAGGTGGTCCTGAACCTGATCGTCAATGCGGTCGAAGCGATGAGCGGCATCAGCGACAGGCCGCGAGAATTGCTGATCAGCACCGGTAAACCCGGTTCGGACAGCGTAGTCGTCGCGGTGCGGGATTCGGGTCCGGGCCTTGCTCCTGCGAGCCTGGAGCGCCTCTTCGAGTCCTTCTACACGACCAAGCCCGGCGGCCTGGGGATGGGCCTGTCGATCTGCCGTTCGATCGTCGATTCTCACGGGGGGCGATTGTGGGTGACCGCGAACCTACCCCAGGGTGCCATCTTTCAATTCACGTTGCCCGCCCTTCCAGGATAATTCGGCAACACCTGCTATTTGGAGTCCACCAGCCTCTCCATCTCGTCGAGTACGGCGTTCATCTCCTGGATGGCCGCGTTGAAGGGCGCCGACGTCGTCATGTCGACGCCCGCGTCCATGAGCAACTTCAGCGGCGGCTTCGACGAGCCCGAAGACAGCATGTTGAGGTAGACGCCAGCGTGCTTGGGGTTTGCCCTGATCATCGACGCCAGTTGGGCAGACGCCGTCTGACTGGTGGCGTATTGATAGACGTAGAAGTTGAAGTAGAAGTGCGGGATGTAGGCCCATTCGATGCCGTAGAGATCGTCTACCTTGCAGACGCCGCCCTCATCGCCGTAGTACCCCTTCAAGAGCTTGCGGTAGAGCTCTGTAAGTTTCTCCCCAGTCAGTGGCTCGCCCCTCTCCGACATCTCGTGCACGCGCCACTCGAATTCCGCGAACAACGTCTGGCGGAACAGCGTCGTGCGCAGGCTGTCCACGTAGGTGCCCAATAGGAACAGCCGCGTGTCTTTGTCCTTGGTCTGCGAGAGCATGTAGTGCAGCAGTAGATTCTCGTTGAGGGTAGAGGCCACCTCGGCCACGAAGATCTTGTAGTTGGAGGTCACGTAAGGCTGATGCTTGTACGAGAGCAGGGTATGCATCGAGTGGCCGAGCTCGTGGGCCGTCGTAGACACGCTCTCGTAGAGGCCATTGAAGTTCTCGAGCTGGTACGGGTGCACGGCATAGGCACCCGTGGAGTACGCGCCGGAGCGCTTGCCCGTGGTGGGCATGATGTCCATCCAGCGCTCGTCGAAGGCGCGCTTCATGTCCTTCTGGTACTCGGGCCCGAGCGGCGCCACCGCCTTGAGCACGATGTCGCGGGCTTCTTCTGGCGTGTAGTGCAGGTCCACTCTCTTGATGATCGACGCGTAGAGGTCCTCGTAGCGCAGCTGGTCCAGGCCCATCATGCGCCGGCGCAGCTTGAGGTAGCGGTGCAACGTAGGCAGGTTCTTGTGCACGTCGTCGATCAGCTGTTTGTAGACCGCCGAGGGAACGTCAGCGTCGAAGAGTCCGGCGTCGAGCGCGCTGCCGAACTTGTGCACTTCCTTGTTGAACACGTGTGTCTTCACGTGCGCGTCCAGCGTGGAGCCGAACGTGCGCTCGAACTGCTTGAGACTCGAGAAGAAGGCCTTGAAGACGCGGTCGCGGTCCGCGCGGTCGGCGACGGCGCGGTATCTGGTGTAGCCTTGTGAGTCGAGGCGGACCTTCCCGCCGGTAGAGAGGACGACCTCGGGCCACGGGAGCTCAGAATCCTTGAGCGTGCTGTAGGCGTTGCCGGGCCCAGGCTCCATCATGGAGGCTTGGGCCGCCACCTTCTCCTCCGGCGCGGAGAGCGTGTGCGGCGCGTAGCGCAGGACGTCGTCGAGCCACGGCTGGTACGGCTTGAGCTTGGGCTCTGCGGCGACGAACGCCTTCGCCTTCTCGGCCCCCACAGCGATGATCTCCGGGCGGTAGAACGACGTTGCGGAGGCGAACTTCGCGGTCAGATCCTCGGCCGACTGCTTCATTTCGCGCGCCGCGCCGGCGCGGGTGTCCTCGTCGCTGCGCATGTTCGCGTACGTCGACAGCTGAGAGAGGTCCTCATCCACTTGTAGCAGCGACGATAGCGCCTCGTAGAACTTGGTTGCCGACTCGCCCAGGTGCCCCTGATAGGCGCCGAGCTTCGGGATGCGCACCGCGATCTCGTCGCGCTTCTTCGCCCAGGCCGCGTCCGTCGCATAGAGCTGCGTCGTGTCCCACTTGTACTTGTCCGGGATGTCGGACCGTTCCACAGCAAAGCTGGGGAGCGCGAGAAGCAGCACTACGAGAAATTTGATCATGCGTCTATCCGATCAATTTGATTGCGCAGTGTAGTTCCTTTGGGGAGCCCTCGCCTAGAGCGCCGAGGCGATCCGGACCGGGGGGATCCTCGCGGTTTCTCGCTGTAGTCATCGACTTTGCGCAGGCGACGGGCACCGACCTGCTTGTTCGACGTGGCCGCCGAGGGCGGCTCAGCGACTACGCTTTAGCGTGAACCGTGCGAGCGCGGGTCATGAGAATGGTTCTAGCGTCGAGCCTGATCCATCAGTTCGCGGTACCACCGCGGATGATGGAGCCGCGCCCAGCTCTTCGTCACCGTGCCGCTGATCATCGAGCGGAAGGTCCCCGGCTCGGCTGCCGTCCCCAGGTAGATGTGTCCGATGATCATCGCGAAAAAGAGGCTGAACGCCGCGTCGTGGAGGATATAGCTCGCCTCGCGGAGCCATTGGCCGAAGATCGGCTGCGGCAGCCACATCACGATGCCGGAGAGGAGCAGGCCGAGGGTACCTAGCGCGGCCGCCCAGAACAGCATCTTCTGGCCGCCGTTGTACTTGCCGACATCGGTGTCTTCGTTGCGGTACTGGAAGTACTCGAGCATGCCCTTGGGTGTGATGAACCGGCGATCGGCGAGCGTCAGCTTCATCTGCGAAAACCACTGGACAAACATCAGCACCGAGACGGCGGCGAACGCGACTCCCATCCAGGGATGCAGCACGCGGCAGACGTGCAAGCCGCCGAACAGGCCCGCGAGAAAGCCGAGGTAAGCCGTCCAGATGGGCAGCCCGGTGAACAAGCAGAGGAAGAAGGTGAGAGCGACGGTCCAATGGACCACCCGCGCCGAGAGGCGTTCGCGCACGATCTCGTCGCCCACCACCACGTCCTCGGTATGGCGGGCGCGCGCGATTGCGTCGTCGCCCATCGACTGATCCTGAAGCGCCATCGGTCTCATCGCGATCCGTCCCCTTCTGGCTTCGGCTCGCCCGTGTCCTTCGGCTTCTTGGGCCCGAAGGAGAGATAGTGGCCCACCATGGCGAAGAAGGCGCCCGCGATGGCGAGGGCGCCCAATGGCCGTAGCGCGTTCTTCCAGAAACGGACGCCGGTTGGGACGTGTGGGTCCTTCGGCAGGCCGTACCACTCCGGGTGATCCCCGTGGGCCAGCACGGTGATCACGGTAGTCCCGCCCACGCCGGGCGGATCGTACAGTGCGGCATTGACGAAGCCGTTCTGCTTCAGCTGCTCGACGCGGGCGTTCGCGTGGGCCACCAGGTCCGTCTTGTCGCCGAATTCGAGACAACCCGTCGGACAGGATTTGACGCAAGCCGGTTCCAGGCCGACCTGCACCCGGTCGACGCAGAGCGTGCACTTCGCCATCTTGCTGGTCTGTTCCGAGTAGCGTGGAATGTCGAACGGGCACCCGGTCTCGCACATCCTGCAGCCGATGCACGCCTCCGGGTTCACGTCGACGATGCCGTTCTGGTACTGCACGATCGCGCCCGGCGCCGGACAGGCCTTGAGGCAACCCGGATCGGCGCAGTGCATGCACCCGTCCTTGCGCAAGAGCCAGGCGAAGTCGGGGCCGATCTCCCGCTCCCGGAACTGGATCAGGTTCCAGTAATTCGCGTCGAGAGATGGCATCGTCTGGTAGGTGCCCCTCTGCTCTGTCGGTACGATGTGCAGATCGTTCCATTCCTGGCAGGCGACCTCGCACGCCTTGCAGCCGATGCAGGTGGAGGTATCGATGAGCTTCGAGACGACTTTCAGATTGCGAAGCTCCGTCTTCGAGCCCCAGACGCTCGCGGACGACTGCCGGACCTCCAGGCCGTCGGTAATCATGTCACGCCCACCCCGGCCTTCTCGAGCCTGACGAGGAACGTCTTGAACTCAGGCGTCCAGGTGTTCGGATCCATCGCCGAGGGCGTGAGGAAGTTCGCGAGCGGCCCGACGTGGTTCGGATCCCCTTCGTAGCCCCAGTGCAACGGGAACCCGATGTGCCACACCCGCTGGCCGTCGATGGTCAGCTGCCGTAGGCGCCTCGTCACCATTGCCACTCCTTCGATGGAGCCGCGCGCCGAAGTGACCCGCGCTCGCGAGCCGTTGGTGATCCCCTTCTCCCGGGCGAGCTCTTCGGGAATCTCGATGAAGAACCCGGGTTGCAGCTGGTTCAGCTCGTTCGTGTGGTGCGTCCAGTAGTGGTACATCTCCGTGAGCCGGTAGGTGGTGCAGACCACCGGGAACTGATCCCGGGTGCCGTACACGTCCTTGTTGGAGTGGAACCGGACGGTCACCGGGCTCGACGTCACTTTCGGGTGCAACGGATTCGCGATCGCGGCCTCGGTCGCTTCGTAGTGCTCGGCGAAGGGCCCGTCATTCAGTGACGGGGCGAAGAGGCGTCCGACACCTTCGGGCAGCTGGATGAACGCGCCGTACTGGCCGGGCGGCGAGTTGGGCACGATGTCCGGCACGTCGCCCACCCAGAGCTTTCCGTTCCAGACGATGCCCGGGCGCTTCGGGTCCCAAGGCTTGCCTTGCGCGTCGGCAGAAGCGCGGTTGTAGAGGACGCGGCGGTTCGCCGGCCAGGAGAAGGCCCAGTTCGGGTACATGCCGAGTCCGGTGGGATCCTCGGTGCCCCTGCGCGCGGCGTTGTTGCCGGCCTCGGTATAGACGCCGGAGTGGATCCAGCAGCCGCAGCTGGTCGACCCGTCATCTTGAAGTTGCCCGAACCCGTCGAGCTGCTGTCCGGCGCGGCGGATCACGTTGCCGTCCTTGTCCTTCAGGTCGGTGACCGCCTTGCCGTTGATCTCCTTGAGCACCTCGCCCAGATCCGGGCTGTCGGGCGTGCTGTAGTTCCAGCTCACGTTCAAGACCGCCTCGGGCAGCGCGCCACCCTCCTTCCGGTACAGCTCCCGGACCGCCATGAAGATGCGGGCGAGGACTTCCTGGTCCGTCTTCGCCTGCCCCGGGGGATCGAGCGCCTTCCATTTCCACTGCAGCCAGCGGGCGGAGTTGGTGAAGCTGCCGTCGGTCTCGGCGAAGCCCGAACAGGGAAGCTGGAACACTTCGGTCTGGATCTGCGAGGAGTCGGGTCCGCCGTACTCCTTCGGCGCCTTCCAGAAGGTGGCGGTCTCGATCTGGTAATTGTCGCCGACCACCAGGAACTTCAACTTCGACAGCGCGTTGATGATCTTGGAGGTGTTGGGGCCCACGCCCACCGGGTTGAAACCGAAAGTGAGGAGTCCCTCCGGACCTGGCTCGGTGCCGCCGGCCCGCACCGAGTTGCCCCGGTACATGTCGTCGTAGATGTAGAGCCAGGAGTAGTTGCCGTCGACCTTGGGCAGCCACTGGTAGCCCCAGTCGTTCTCCTTGGTCGCCGCCTAGCCGTAGAGGGACTTGAGCAGGCTGACCATGAACTTGGGATAGTTCGACCAATAGTTCATGCTCGCCCACGCCTCCTGGTTCAGCGTGGTGGGAGTCACCGCCTTGAGGTACGTCTTCAAATCGGTGTACTGGCTTTGAGGAGTCGCCAGATAGCCGGGCAGGTTGTCGAAGACCCCGGCGATGTCGGTGGCGCCCTGGATGTTGGAGTGGCCGCGCATCGCGTTCACGCCGCCGCCCGGCCGGCCGACGTTGCCCAACAGCAGCTGCAGCGTGGCCGCCGCGCGGATCATCTGCACCCCGACTGAGTGCTGCGTCCACCCGAGCGCGTACAAGATGGTGCCCACCCGCTGCGCGTTCCCGGTCGAGGTGACGACATCCGCCACCTTGAGGAACGATTCTTTTGGCGTTCCGCAGATCCTTTCGACCATCTCCGGCGTGTAACGCTCGACGTGCTTCTTGAGCAGCTGCAAGGTGCAGCGCGGGTGCTTCATCGTCGGGTCGACCTGGTAGCCGTTCGTCTTGGGATCGGGCTCGTATGCCCAGGCTGACTTGTCGTACTGCGCCTTCGCCGGATCGAATCCGGAGAAGAGACCGTCGTCGAAGGCGAACTTCTCGCTGACGATGTACGGGCCCGCGGTGTGGATCCGAACGTACTCCTCGTGGTACCGGCCGGTCGCGAGCGCGTGGCGGATGATGCCGTTCAGGAACGCGATGTCGGTTCCCGGCCGGATGGGCGCGTAGACGTCAGCGACGGATGCCGTGCGGGTGAAGCGGGGATCCACTACGACCAGCTTGGCGTTGCGTTCTCTCTTCGCCTCCACCGCCCATTTGAATCCGCAGGGGTGGTTCTCGGCAGGATTGCCACCCATCACCAGAACGACGTCGGCGTTCCGGATGTCGACCCAGCCGTTGGTCATCGCCCCCCGTCCGAACGTGGCGGCCAGACTGGCCACCGTGGGACCGTGTCAAACCCTTGCCTGACTGTCCCGGTACGGTACGCCGAGCGCGCTGACGAACTTCCACTGCAGGAAGTTGAACTCGTTGGTGTCGGTGCATCCGCCGACCACAGCCAGACCGGGCGTGCGGTTCACCGTCCGTCCTTGCGCGTTCTTGGCCACGAACGTGCGGTCCCGCGTGGTCTTGATGTGGCGCGCGATCTGCCGGATGGCGTCGTCCCAGGAGATGTCCTCCCAGCGATCGGCCCCCGGCCGCCGCACCTTGGGCGTGAGGATCCGGTTCGGGTTGTCGATGTCGTACTTGAGCGTCGCGCCTTTCGGGCAGAGCGTGCCGCGATTGGTGGGGGCGTCGGGATCGCCTTCGACATGTACGACCGTCGGCCTGACGTTCTTCGCCTTGTCGCCCAAGGTGTGGACGATCACGCCGCACGCCACCGCGCAGTACGGGCAGATGCTCCTCGTCTCAGTGGTGCGCGCGATCTTGAGCTGCCGCATCTCCGCGCGGGCGCGCGACATGTCGAACCCGATTCCGATCGCCGCGCCTGCGACCGTTGCGCCCTTGAGGAACGTCCGCCGTCTCATCGAGCCTCCAGGCCGTTTCTCCAAGAATCAGCCAGGATGCGCTTTCAAGGGCCGTGCCGAGCCCAGAAGCGCCCGAACTGTCCCCAGACGACTCGACCTGTTCACGTTCCTGACAGCTGTCGCCAGACGATCAACTCGACCGGCGCAGAACAGTCGCGGAACGGAATTGATCCTGGCGCGAGGTTTGCAAATTGGGCCGGCGACAATCCACAAAGGTCGTCCCATGCTCGCTCGCATCTCCTGCGCCCTCTCGCTGTTGTCACTTGGGTCGGCCGCGGCAGCGCCCCGCAGGTTCATGATCGACTCGAGCGCAAGCAGCGTTCGCCTTCACGTGGGCAAGACTGGACTCGTCAGTTTCGCCGGGCACGAGCACGAGGTCGTGGCTCGCTCGGTCGAAGGTGAAGTAGATGCCGATTTCGAGGATCTCTCGCGTTCCGCGGTGGAGGTGGTCGTCGATGCGACTTCGCTGACCGTCCGGGCCGAAGGCGAGCCCGAAGGAGATCCTCCCCAGGTCGAGCAAGCGATGAAAGGACGCCAGGTGCTCGACGCCAAGAGGTTCCCGGACATCCGCTTCCGGTCGCAGCAGGTCACGGCCAAAGGGCTGTCCTCGGGCTCCTATCAGCTCACGGTCGCCGGCGATCTGCTGTTGCACGGCGCGGTGCAGCCGATCGTCGTACCGCTCCGGATCGACTTGAAGGACGACGTGCTGACGGGCACCGGCAAGTTCGTCCTGAAGCAGACCGACTTCGGGATCGAGCCGACGACCGCTGCGGGCGGACTGGTCAAGGTCGAGGATGGGGTGACGGTGACTTTCCGCATCGTCGCGCGAGGGAAAGGAACCTGAGCTGACGCTACCCTCACCTGAAAGGAGTATCATTCCTCGGTTTGCGAGGTGGTCAATGGAAACCAGAGAGCATTCCATGCAGTTTGCAGGGGGCATTCTCGGTCAACACCGTCACATCTGCGCCTTCTTCAACAGCGTCGAGGAAGAGCACAGGGTCCTTCGCTCTTTCATCAAGGACGGTTTCGACGGAGGAGAGCGAGCTTTCCACATCGTGGATCCCGATCGACTGAAGGAGCACCTGAGCTGGCTCGGGGAAGCAGGCATCAACGTGGAGCGAGCGATGGATACGGGCCAGCTGCAAGTGTGCCCTTGGCAAGAGGCTTACCTGCGGGCAGATCGCTTCGATCAGGACGCCATGCTGGCCTACCTCGAACAAACCCTCCAATCGGGCGCAGCTGGCGGGTACCCGCTCACGCGACTGCTCGCGCACATGGAGTGGGCGCTCCTCGACAAACAAGGGGTCGAGGACCTGCTCGAATACGAGACGCGTCTCAACTACGTCCTCCCCAAGTACGAGGATCCGGTCATCTGTACGTATGACTTGACAAAAACTCGCTGCACGATGGCCATCGACATCATGCGGACCCACCCCGTCGTGATCATGGGCGGGTTGTTGCACGAGAATCCGTTCTTCGTTCCTCCTGACCAGTTTTTGCGCGAGATTCGCGAGCGGCAGCCGTCGCGCAAGGGCGCAATGGCGAGCTGAATGAAGATGGAAGCCAACGGCGAGATCCTGCGGCTGCGAACGGCGCTCAGGGATCTGTTGGCGGTTTCCACTCTGCCGGTGGCGTGGGTAGGGCGCCAACCGCGCGACATCGCAAGCGGGCTTGCCGACGTCCTGATCGGATCCCTGCGCCTCGATTTTGCTTTCGTCCGCTTGTGCGATCCGACGCGCAGCGCCGCGGTCGAAGTGACCTCTGATAGCTGCGGCGTGCAATCGGAGCGATTTTCCCGCCGAGGTCGACCTGCTGCTCCTCTCGGTGGCCGCGAACCACGCCGCGACCGCATTCCAGAGTGCACTGGCGGAGCAGGACCTTCGTCAGGTCCGCAGCGAGTTGGAAACGAAGGTGGCCGAACGAACGGCGGAGCTGCGCCGGGCGACCACCGAGCTGCAAACGATTCTCGATGCCTCGCCGGTCGGCATCGCCCTGTTCGGCAGGGACCAGGCCATCCAGCGCTGCAACCCGGCTTTCGAGCGCATTCTTGGATGGAAAGCAGACGAGATCGCAGGGCATGGCGTTTCCCTGCTCGGGGACGGTGGAGACGGACCGGGTGATCTCGCCGAAAGCCTGCGTGGCGGCTCCCATGTCGAGACCCGCCTCGTCCGTAAGGACGGAACGGAATTCGACGCTTCCGTCCTTTGCGCTCCTCTACGGGACGAAGCGGGAAGCCCCGCCGGGTTCGTCGGGACCATCGAAGATGTCAGCAAACGGAAGCGGTTCGAGGTCGAGCGAGAGCGACTGCTGGCGGCCGAGCGCGAGGCCCTCGCCGAGGCCGTAGGTGCCCAGGGGCGTTTCCGCGATCTGGTGAATTCGGTCGAGGGAATCGTCTGGGAAGCCGACGCGCCGAGCTTCCAGTTCTCCTTCGTAAGCAACCAAGCAGAGCGCATCCTCGGCTACCCGGTGGAGGGCTGGCTTTCCGAACCGACGTTCTGGGCCGACCATCTCCATCCAGACGATCAGGAGTCGGCGATCGGGTTCTGGCAGGCAGCCGTCGCCGACAAACGCGACCATGACTTCGAGTACCGCATGATTGCGGCAGACGGACACGTCGTCTGGGTGCGAGACCTGGTGACCGTCGTGCTGCAGGAAGGCCGCGCAAGCCGCTTGCGCGGCGTCATGGTCGACATCACCGAGCGCAAGCGCGCGGAAGAGGAACGCCGCGCCCATCTCTGGTTCTTCGAAAGCCTGGATCGGATCAACCGGGCGATCCAAGGCACGAACGACCTCGAGCAGATGATGAGCGACGTGCTCGACGAAGTGCTTTCGATCTTCAATTGCGATCGGGCGTGGTTGATCTATCCGTGCGATCCGGAGGCCAGGTCGTGGGGCGTGTCCATGGAGCACACCCGGCCGGAGTATCCCGGTGCCTTCGCGCTCGGGGACCAGCCCATGGACCCGGGCGTCGCCGACGTGTTCCGGACCATAAGGGCGAGCAGCGGGCCCGTTCGATTTGGTCCGGGTTCGAGGCATCCGCTGCCCCAAGAGGTGGCACGCCGCTTCAGCATACGGTCCCAGATTTCCGTCGCGGTCTACCCGAAGGGAGATCGGCCCTACATGTTCGGGCTGCACCAGTGCTCCCACCCGCGGGTCTGGACGACCGAGGAGGAGCGGCTTTTCCAGGAGATCGGCCGGCGGTTCGCCGATGCGCTGACCTCCCTGCAGATCTTTCGCAACCTGCGAGAGAGCGAGGCCAGGCTGGAAGAGGCCCAGCGCATCGCGCACCTCGGCTACTGGGAACGCGACCTGGAGACGAACCGCGTCACCTGGGCAGACGAAACCTGCCGGATCTTCGGCCTGGTACCGGGGGAACGCGCCCTCGACGCCGGCGACTGGCGGGATCTCATCCACCCGGAAGATCGGCAGATGGTGCGCCGGGTGGCGGCCGAGGCGGAGCGCGGCGGCCCGCGCTACGACGTCGAGTACCGCGTGGCGCGGCCGAACGGCGAGGTGCGGGTCGTACACAGCCAAGGCGACGTGAGGAAAGACGAGTCGGGGCCGCCGCGCATGTTCGGCATCATCCAGGACATCACCGAGCGCAAGCGGGCAGAGGCGGAGGTGCGCGAGAGCGAGCGGCGGTACCGCTACATCTTCCAATCCGCCGGCGTTTCGATCTGGGAGGCGGACTTCTCCCGGATCAAGGGTGCGATCGACGACCTGAAATCCACCGGCGTGCGCGACTTCCGCGAACATTGTGCGGCGCATCCGGAATTCGTCGAACGGGCCGTGGCGATGATGAAGATCGCCGACGTGAACGACGCGACGGTGGAGTTGTTCGCGGCAGCGAGCAAGGACGAGTTCCTGGCGTCGCCGCAAAGGGTACTGTTGCGCGAGACGTTGGAGACCTTCGCGGGAGTGCTGATCGCCATCGCGGAGGGCCGGACGTCCTTCGAGGCCGAGACCGTCCTCCAGACACTGCAGGGCGAGAGGCTGACGGTCCTGTTCACGATCACCTTGCCTCCCGGCCGGTTCGACAACGTGCTCCTGACCCTCATGGACATCACCAAGCGCAAGCGGGCGGAGTATCTGGCCGGCCAGGTCTTCGACAGCCTGCCCGATCGCGTATCCATCGTGGGGAGGGATTACAGGATTCGGCGGGTGAACCCGGCTTTCGAGCGGAAGTGGAGGATGACGGCGGAGAGCCTGGTCGGGATGCACATCGCCGACGTCGTGGGCATGGAGACCTTCGAGCAGGTCAAAAGGTATATGGACCGGTGCCTCGCCGGAGAGGACGTCAGCTGTACCGAGTGGTTCTCGGCGCCCACCCGGCAATATCTGGCGATGAGCTTTTCGCCTCTGCGGCCGGACGCGAACCGGGTGGACGCCGCGCTGGTAATCGCCCGCGACCTCACCGACCAGATGCTCGCGTCGGACGCATTGCGGCAGGCGCAGGCGAATCTCGCGCACATCAGCCGGGTCACCACGATGGGAGAGCTGACGGCTTCGCTGGCGCACGAGATCAACCAGCCGATCGCTGCCGCGGTCACCAATGCCAATGCCTGCTTGCGCTGGCTTGGGCGGCCCCAGCCGGACGTCGAGGAAGCGCGCGAGGCCGCGTCGAGGATGGTCAAGGACGGAACGCGCGCGGCGGACATCATCACCCGGATCCGGTTGCTGTTCAGGAAGGGCTCCACTCCGCGGGAGTCGGTGGACGTCAACGAGGTCATCCAGGAAATGATCGTGCTGCTGCGCACCGAGGCGACCCGATACGCGGTTCCGATCCGGGCCGAGCTTGGCGAGGGGCTGCCCAAGGTGAAGGCAGATCGCGTGCAGCTGCAGCAGGTGTTCATGAACTTGATGCTCAACGGCATCGACGCCATGAAGGACATGAGACCGACAGGTGAGCTGACCATCCGATCGGAGCGGGCCGCGGGTGGTCAAGTGCTGATCTCCGTCAGCGATACCGGCGTGGGATTGCCCCCGCAGCAGGCGGACCAGATCTTCAACGCATTCTTCACCACCAAGCCTGATGGCACCGGAATGGGGCTGCCGATCAGCCGCTCGATCATCGAATCGCACGGTGGCCGGTTGTGGGCGGCCGCCAATTCCGGCCCGGGCGCGACCTTTCACTTCACACTGCCCGTCGAAGTCGAAGCGCGCCCATGACCTCCGCCGGCGTTGCCACCGTGTTCATCATCGACGATGACGCCGGCGTCCGCGAGGCGATCCAGGGACTGCTGAAGTCGGTGGGGCTGCGATCCGAATCCTTCGCCAGCCCGCAAGAATTCCTCAAGAACTGGAGCTCGAATGGTCCGAGCTGCCTGGTCCTGGACGTGAGGCTTCCTGGCGTCAGCGGGCTCGACGTTCAGCACCACCTGGCCGAGGCTGGCGTTCACGTTCCCGTCATCTTCCTCACCGGTCATGGCGACATTCCCATGAGTGTGAAGGCGATGAAATCGGGAGCGGTGGAGTTCTTGACGAAGCCCTTCAGAGAGCAGGACCTGCTGGACGCCATCCAGCAGGCCCTGGATCTCGACCGCGTCGCGCGCAAGCGGGAGGAGGACCTGGCGGGCTTGCGCAAACGGTACGACACGCTGACGGCGCGCGAGCGCGAGGTCATGGGCCTGGTGGTATCGGGCATGCTGAACAAGCAGGTCGCTGCCGAGCTCGGCACCAGCGAGGTCACCGTCAAGATGCATCGGGGCCAGGTGATGCGGAAGATGCAGGCTGGGTCGCTGGCCGAACTGGTGAGGATGGCGGAGAAGCTCAAGGCCTCGCCGGGCAGGTGACGCCGGAGACGCCGCTGGCGGACTGCCGGCAGCATTGTCGGGATCCTGCGCAGCCCGACGAGCGATTTCGCAACCTTTGGGGAATCAAGACATCGGCATGGTTCATGAAACGGAACCAGCTGATGACGGACACGCTCTCCGCCGTCCGGGCCGCGAGGGCCGGCTCCATGCCGCTGGCGAGGGCGCACGACTTCTTGCGCCTGCGGTCTCCAGCGGGCCTGATCCTCGACTCTTCTGCTCCGGAGTGGTTGGCGGCGTCGCTGGCGCGGGCTCCCTGGGTGGTCGTGCGCCGCGGGCAGATCCTGGACGGCATCATCCCAATCGAAGCGCGCGGCGCGACCAAGACACAGCGTCTCGCGGCGCTCGTCTCCATCCGTGACGTCGCGTATCGGTCCACGCCCGAGGAACTCTCGGCCCGCCGGGCCGAACCCTGGCGCGCCGCGCAGGCGCCCGCGCTCTCTGCGCTCGCACGAGTTGCCCGTGTCCTTGCGCGCCTGGGCGAATCCTGGGGACCGACCGGCAGCGTCGCGTTCGAGCTGGCGACGGGACTGCCCGTTGCAAGCCGGTCGAGCGATCTCGATCTGATCCTCAGGCGTGAGGAGTCGCCGGGTGCTCACGAGGCTGCCGAGCTGCTGGAGGATCTCGTCCAGGTGGCGAGTCCTGCCCGCCTCGACGCCGTCATCGAGACGGCACAGGGCGGCGTCAGCCTCGCGGATCTGGCAGTGGGTTCTCGTTGCCTTTTCAAGGCGAGGCGAAGATGACGAAACGGAGAGGAGATTCCATGGGTCATTCCACGCACGATGCGCATTCCCATACGCACGGGGCCGGCTGCGGCCATCGCTCGATCGAGCACGCCGGGCACATGGACTACCTGCACGATGGCCACCTGCACCACACCCACGAGGGCCACATCGACGAGTGCGCTCTCGAGGTAGCGGGAAAGAACGCTGCCTCGTGCACCCCCCAACACGCCTGCGGGGGGCACGCGAAGGACCACGGTCACGGCGCCGGATGCGGCCATGAAATGGTGCCGCACGGGGATCACAAGGACTACGTGGTCGGCGGCCATCTGCACAAACCACATGGGCAGCACTGCGACGACCACGGGGCAGTGAAGCTCGGCTGATTCCGCGCTACGGGCGCAGCTTCGCGACGACGTGGATGTCCGTTCCGGCCAGTGCCTTTGAAACGGGACAGTTCTGCTTGGCATCGAGCACGTACCGCTGGAACGTCGCGTCGTCGATGCCGGGAATCTCCGCGGCCGTCTCCAGATCGATCCGCGTGATGGCGAAGCCGTCGGCAACCTTCGACAGAGTTACCTTCGCCGCCGTGTTGATCCGGGTGGGCGTGAAGCGCGCGCGCGAAAGCTCGGCGGTCAGTGCCATCGTGAAGCAGCCTGCATGGGCGGCACCGAGCAGCTCCTCCGGATTCGTGGCTGACTGACCGTCCTCGACTCGCGACTTGAACGAATACGGCCCCTCGAAGGCGCCGCTCCCGACCTTGAGTCGTCCGCTGCCCTGGATCAGATTGCCCTTCCATTCCGCTTGGCTGTTCCGGGTCACGGTACCCTTCTCTTCCAGCTTGCCCATGACGGCTCCTTTAGATGATGAGTATCATCTTAAAGGCGATACGATGAGCCGATCACCGCTTGGATTCGCGCCGCGATGGCATCCGCTGCCACAATGCCCAGCCGTTCACGCAGCGAACGCGGTCTCTCGAAGCTCACCTTGTACAGGTTGGCACCGGCTGCCCGGTCGATCAGGTATTCATCGCTGGTACGGAGTTGATCGACGAGTCCCAGCTCCAGCCCGCGCCGCGCGAGCCAGTGCTCGCCCGTCGCAACCTGATCGAGATCGAGCTTCGGGCGGTGAGCCTTGACGAATTGCTTGAACAGGGAGTGCGTATCTTCGAGCTCCTCCTGGAATTTCTTTCGGCCCCTCTCCGTGATCTCGCCGAACACGCTGACCGTCCGCTTGAACTCGCCGGCGGTCATCTCCTGGAAGTCGACGTCGTGCTTCTTGAGCAGGCGGTGGAAGTTCGGCACCTGCGCGACGACTCCGATCGATCCGATGATCGCGAAGGGAGCGGCGACGACGGTATCGGCGACGCAAGCCATCATGTAGCCGCCACTGGCCGCAACCCGATCGATACAGACGGTGAGCTTGATCGACTTGTCCCGCACGCGCATCAACTGGGCCGCCGCGAGACCGTAGTGGGGAACCGCGCCCCCTGCGCTCTCGAGGCGGACGACGAC
>WNFT01010457.1_pt1 | contig 16640 bp, 12 predicted proteins | sample 5400191 | NCBI WGS metagenome assembly WNFT01 (sample SAMN13153359, study PRJNA577476) | soil metagenome | isolation source: 80 cm saprolite under Madrone tree | place: USA:California | collected 2016-06-14 | reverse complement strand
CGAGTGAATAGAAATGCGTGCGGCTCTGCCAACTGATCTTCTCCGCCTCCATCAATCTAATTAACGCCTCGGCGACTAACGCGGTTGTTTGCAGCGAGTGTCCGGCTCTCTCCCGGATCATATATGCATGCGCGATATGTCTGAGCTCATGATCGACCAGCGGTATTAGCTTAGCCAGAGCTTGGGAATCGCCTCTACTCCAGGCTTGCAGCAACTCAGTAATCTCATGCGTTCGGAGCATTTCGTTGACTAAGATCCAGACTCGCCGCGATTATACCCAAGAATGGTTGAATGCGGCGTCACTTACGCGTAAACCAGAAACCTATTTGCGAAGAACTGTTGAGGATTCTGGGCGAAGACGTCGCGAAGTAAAGGGTAAGTCGCGAATAAGAATTATGAACACGCGCTGAAAAGCAGTCGGATGCGCGACATCAGTCAGGACACCAGGTTCCAATCGAGGATTCGCGTTTTCGCTTTCAGCCAAAACAGAGTTACAAAAGCGCAAGCTTGCAACTGCATCACCTCACGCACTGCTCTGCTTAGCGGCCGATCACTAATTTCCGATCCTTTTGACGGTGTGAAAAACTATTGCCAGAGGTTCCCCAGATGTATAAAATACTCCTCTCAAAACTCAGGATCTAAGTGCGCTGGCAATCTTTGCGAACATACTCCGCAGCTCGAGTTCGCACCACAGGGAGACATTTGAATGGAGCGCCTGCTTTGGGATCGCATTCAAGAAGTCTATTATTCGACTTTACCTATTGTTGAATCGGAGCGCAGCACGTTTGTCTATAGTGCTTGCGGGTCCGATCCATTTCTCGTGCGAGAAGTTACCTCACTTCTTGAGGCCGACAAGTCATCCGGCGATTTTCTCCAATCACCGGTCTTCGAATTGGGCTTAAGGATTATCACAAGCAACAACCCTCATACCGCAGAAGATTCGCGCGGCTTCTTGGCGGACGAACTTATCGGGTCGACGATTGATGGACGCTACCTCGTCGAAAAAGAACTTGGTCACGGAGGTATAGGCGCCGTCTATCTCGCGCGCGATCTAAGGCTTCACCACAAACCGGTCGTGATAAAGATTCTCTTGCAGGCATCGCTGCAAGATCCTTATGTAGTGAAGAAATTCAGACAGGAAGTAGAAGCCCTCGCACGCATCGATCACCCAGGCGTGGTGAGTGTGTTGGGCGCCGGTGAATTGGCAGATGGTAAACCGTATATTGGAATGCAGTATGTTAATGGCGTGACACTACGTTCTCAGATTTCCAGTGAGGGCATGGATTTTGAGCGAGCCTCATCGATCATTAAGCAGGTTGGCGCTGCACTCGATGACGTTCATGAAAAGGGCATCTTCCATCGCGATCTGAAACCTGAGAACATCATGCTTCAGGCCCTCAAAGGCGGCACCGAGTTGGTAAAGATCGTGGATTTTGGGATTGCAAAGGTAAAAGACTCAGTGGTCGCCCCAAGTACGGTCAATAAAGCTCCCATTGGCACTGTACTTTATATGTCCCCTGAGCAGTTACGCGGAGAGAAAGTCGCCGCTGTGAGTGACATTTATTCAATGGCCTTAATAGCCTATGAAATGGTCACGGGACGGCGTCCGTTTAATCCTACTTCCGGCCCCCAATTGCTGGAGATGCACCGCGCCGGCGTCCGCGTAAAGCCGATTGACCTCCGATCGAGCCTTTCCACAGAAGCCCAGGCAATAATCCTGCGCGCGCTTTCATTTGAGCCTGCGGATCGTTATCAAAGTGCGAGCGAGTTCGGTGATACGCTGGCGCGCACCTTGAGGGACGATGGAGAAATAGCGAAGCCGGCGGAGCAGAATGCCAACGAACGTTCACCAACCAAAGACAAAGAACTACGTGCGCTGCCATCGACACGTCAGGCGGGCTTGGATCCGCCGGTTGTGGCAGTGCATTCCGCCCCCGCGTCAGTAAATTCAATTACCAGCGATGCCGGACGATCCAACGTAGCCTCAACTTGGCTGAGGCTTTTGGGCGTTTCTTTAATTCTCGTCGTGGGCATTGCAGCTTTGTTAGGTGTCTACATCTTTCGCGCACAGAAGCAAGCGCCCGCGTCGGCTTCTGGATCCCAACGCTCATTCACCTATTGGCTAACTGTACAAAAGATGCGCGACGGAAGACTCTACCAGGATCCCTTCCAGTCGTCAGGGCAGGAGATTTTTGAAAACGGGTACAAGTTCCGTCTCAACGTTTCCAGTCCTGATCCCGGGTATCTTTACGTATTTAATGAAGGGCCGCCTGAAGCAGACAGTACCACTTGGACGATGATCTATCCAACGCCGTTAAGAAACAATGCTTTTGTTTCAAATCAACCGGTGCATACCAACTGGAACACGTTCAGAGGTCAGGCCGGTACTGAAAATCTTTGGATCGTTTGGTCTGCTTCACCGATCAGTCAGTTAGAGTCCGCCAAGACCGAGGCTCTCAATAATCCAAAAGGCGCATTGATCGACGCCAATTCGATACGCGCACTCAGAGAGTTTTTTATCACGTACTCTGAGCCTAAGCCGGAAAGCAGTAAAGACACCACGGCACAACAAACCCATGTAAGCGGCGTCGGGGACGTGGTGGTGAAGCTGGCAGAGCTTGAGCACAGATAGGAAACATACATCGCGTGCTTTTTCTGAATTACGAGGTGTCTCCATGTCTTCACAACAGCCACGTTTGGTTCTTAGGCCTTTCAAAACATTTCCCGCCCCCTTGTTCCTTTCCTTGATATTAATGGCAGTGGCGCTTCAACCACTAGGTTTTGGAAATCCACCGCAGGACACTCCGCGAACGATCGTCTCAGACGACTTCACAAAGAATCGCCCCCCAGCGAGAGGGCAAAGTAAAACGCCGCGCAAATCCAAAGCGCCCGAGGGTGAATCTTCCGCCGGACGAAGTTATCGGCTGGCTTCTCAACCCTCGACAAAGCCACCATCCAAAACTCGTTTTTCGCCTTCATCGCAGTTGGGCTTAACAATGTGGAAGCTGCGCCGTGGCGTAGCCGGTGTTTCTCGCGCCCGGATACCGGGCAGTGAGAAAGGTGCTGATCCATGGGGGTGGATTGCGGAAAGCGTCGAAGCTGATACCGTATTTCATGCCGACGATCAGTTGCGCTTGAGTATCGAGTCGCCCCGCGCGGGTTACCTCTACGTTATAGATCGTGACTGGTTTACGGATGGCAATTTCGGCGCCACGAAGCTGATATTTCCAGTCCGGGGTGATGACAATCGCCTCCAGGCAGGAACGTTGATCGACATTCCGGCAGAGAGCCAGCCGCCTTTTACGGCAACGCCGGAACCTAATCAGGAGGGCGAGATACTCACGATCATCGTCACCTCCTCGCCGCTCAGGTTGCCGATTTCTGACAAGCCATTGCCGATCTCAAACATGCAGCTCATGGAATGGGAAGAGGTATGGGGCGGTACGACTGAACGTTTCGAGATGGTGGGCGGCACTGGTCGAGTTCGAACGAGACAAGAGCAACAAGCTGCCGCTCGTAACGGGACTAGACAACTCACTCGGAACGATCCGGCGCCACAAACAATCTACCTTGTAACTCCCAAGAATGGCGGCGCATTTCTGTTTAATGTGAAGCTCTCCTACGCCAGGTAGTACGCTCGGCCTGTGCGCTCGAAGGATTACGAGCGCGTAAGAAACGAGCGATGGACCGGTCAACAACCACTCCGGATCAATTCATGATTTCCGACCGAAGGTTGCAAGTGTAATGGATCAACGCCGAAACTCATGTACTAAGGGCAATTCTGACCGATCAAACTTGTGGATGCCTGAGATTAGCGTCCGCGCAGAACCGTGATTACCCTAGATCTAACCAGCATAGCAAACCTTGACTTGTAGGTTGGTCAGGCATAGATTAGGCGCGCCTCGTTCCAGATTCCTGCGGTGCTGCGGCCACCGAACTCAATCTGAACCATCGGTTGGAGGTGCCCCGAAGCAGCACTACTTGTTGGCATAACCTAATGCCAGCGTGCGTGACTTAAGACTACCGAGATGTTTCGTAGTTCTTACTATTCAAGAGCCTCAGCTTTAGGCATGATACCGATGTCGTTGCTGGCGTTTTGGCTCCTCTTAACTGGAGTTCAGGCGAACAAACCTGCTGCTCTTCAAGACCGAACGGGCGGGGCGACGTTCACCGGCATTCGCGATCTTATTTATCGTCAGAGGTACAACGAAGCGATCACGCGTCTTGAGCAAGTCCTGGAGAGGGATCCCGGGAATGGCGAAGCGCTTACTTACATGGCTACCGCGAATCTGTACCATGACCTCAATTTCGCTAAAGCTCAAGAGGATTTCAAGAGCGCATTTAAAGCAGGAGGTGGCGCAACTTTCTTTATTACGCACTCGCATGAAAAGTTCAGCACAGAAGACGTAGTCGACTACTGCCGAGGGTGGTTACACCTTCGGCCGGACGGAATTCAGTTTGTCCCGACTGAAGGCTCGCATGGTTTCAAGCTCAAATACAGCGAAGTTGAAGAGTTCAAGACAAACCGCCTCTCAAAGATCGTTTTTCATATCAAGGCAGGCGGGAAGAATCAGAATTTCCGCGGACGCTCCAATAGCGACCTTGAACCCCTTCTCATAATAGCTCTGTATAAGAGCTTCGCTCGACACTAACGGCATTGACGCATGACGCAATGCCAAACTCAGGTTGCTCAACACAGACTGCTTAACATAGGAGGACCCACACCATGAAAAATAGACCATTGCAAATAGTTGCCTTACTGCTCACGTTTCTCTTTACGTCTCCAACCCCTCAGTTGATTGCACTCGGCCAACAAGCGAGCACAGAAACCGTCCAACAGAAACCACAGGCTGAATCGCCGCAAGCGAGCACGGACACAGTGCAGCAGAAACCACAGGCTGAATCGCCGGAAGCAAAGAAATTACGTGAACGGGAGGAGAGCCTTAAGAAGAAGGAGGAGGACCGGAAAAGCAAAGAGGCAAAGGTGCGCGCCAATGAAGCTAAGAAATACCAAACTCTTAGTGAATTTGCCGAGGATCTTTATGCAAGCGATCCCGAGTTCCGCGATGAGGTGGATGATGCGTATCTGGATCTCCAGGGCCAACATGCGTCCGAAGCATATCTCATTAACATTTCGCATCCGAAGGAGCTATTGGCAACTGAAAACGAAGGGCAAGTGCTAAAGCTTCGGCGCGCGCTGTACGATAACCCGCGCGTTCAGGAATATGTCAATCGCCTCGGTCAACAGATCGTCCCCGAGGATTCAGACAAGCTTTACTCGTTCAAAGTCATTGTCAATCCGATTCCACTAGCGTATACACTTTCCACGGGAACGGTTCTGGTCAGTACTACGCTATTGGGAGTTATTATTCCAGAAAGATTGCCTTGGACTGGAACACCGCGCAGGAAAATGAGGCCGACGACTTTGCCCTGAAGGCCACTCTCGGGAAATCCTTCGATATTCAAGAGGTCCCACGATTATATGCAACCATGGCCCAGGCTGCCCGCTTTGATAATCGGATTCAACTGGGTTTCCTGGGTGCGCGTTCGCGGATCAGAGAGCGAAGCGACTACGCGCAGAAACTAATCAGTGGTTCCCTTCAAGCACAATATCAAGATGCACTGAAGGCTAACAAGGTTAAGGGCACTAGTCCGGAATTCAATTTGATCATGTCCGAGTTGAAGCGCGATAACGGGATTGAGGCGTTCTATTTCGACATGTTTCAGATGGCCAAGATAAACCTACAACAATCTGTAACGCTTCGCTCGGACGATCCGCTTGCAGCTTATTACTACGGCCGGGTAATGAAGCAGGTAGGCCGCACGAAGGAAGAGCTTGACCTCGCCCAACAATCCCTGTTGAAAGCGATCAGCCTTGATACTCGACACGAGATTCCCGAAGTCCAACTCCATCGCGCATTAATGCTGATGGATAGTAAAGATAACGTGAATCAGGCGGAAGCAATTGTGGCATTGAAGACCTACATCACTAGCTACGAGCGCAAGCGTGCGACAAGTATCAGCAGCGACGAACTCTTGCCGACCAATGTCGATGTGCTCTACGGCTACATGAGACTGCTGGGTGATAAGACCTGGACAGCGCCGGACCTGGCCGAGATACTAAAATCGGGTCCAGGCAATTCAGGCGGGTCGACCGCCCCAACCACCCAGCAGCCGGCATCAATCCCCAGGATCGAACCGGCGTCTCAAACGCTTTCGCCGACCACTACCAACACGAAGAGACCACGCAGACCGTGAGTCACGCTCCTTTTGCGCTTCGCCCGGGAAATACCAGGAGGACCAGAAGGCACTTTCTCGTCCTCCTCTCTATCGTTCTTGCGCTCGTTATCCAACCTCTCACGCTGTCACAATCTGAAAGTCCGCCTGTGGTGTTTGAACTTGAACTCCCGGATTTTCAGATTCCCCCTTCAAGCCGCACAGAAATAACAGTGCCCTCTGCGAATGTGGACCAGATGTTCGTCCACATTCTTAATCCAGTTGCCGACGACATCGATTACAGTGCCATCAGGACCAGCGTAAACGGTCAGGCCACAGGCACGATTTCTGAGATTGTTAGGGGCCTTCGAGGCAAGATCGTCAAAATCAATCTGAAGTCACAACCGGGATACCAGTTCGTCACCGGACGCAACACCGTCGAAGTATGGGCCCACAACAGACGCGGTCGCGTGTACTATTCGAGCTTCGTTATCAAGACAGCCACCGAGAACTTGAACGAAGATTTCATTTACCAGTTTGAGCAAACGCTTGAAACAAGGAACTCAATCCCCCCGCAACTGGTGTTGCGTGAACCTGAACGAGCTATCGAGTTTCCCCCGGCGCTAAAGAGCATCACGGTAAGGGTCAGCGGCATTGCAACTGCCAGCACTGCCATTAGGCGAGTCTCTGTTGACGGTCAGAACGTGAAGTTCAAAGCTGTACCGGAAATCGCGACGCGCCAATTCACGCGGATAGCAAACTTGGAGAGGAGCGTAGGTTTCGAAACAGCTATGGCCGTTGGGAAACAGACTACTCAAATCATAGTAGAAGCCGAAGATAATTCGGGTTCCCGTACCCGGGTCTTGGTTCCTGTATTTACGAGCAAGCCAACAGTCATGACTCAGCCTGGCGTCCGAAAGTATGCGTTGGTAATAGGTATTTCCAAGTACAAAAATGATCTTCAGGGCATTCCGAACCTTGAATATGCGGACGCCGATGCGCGTTCGATTTACGAGTTCCTACAACAGCCGGGCGCGGGAGGCTTCGCTCGCGAAGACATGCTCATCCTTACCAACGAGCAAGCGACGATTACAAGAATTCGACAGGCACTGACCAGTTTCGTTGCCAAGGCGTCGGCCAGCGATCTGCTACTGATCTTTCTTGCGGGCCATGGCGCGCCGGACCCTTCTGCACCGCAAAACTTGTACGTGATCGCATACGACACGAGCGTTGGCGATATGGCTGAAACGGCGCTCCCGATGTCTGAGCTCCGCCGGTACATCGAGCAGAATATAAGGTCGAAGCGGGTTATCCTGCTTCTCGACACTTGCCACAGCGCCGGGCTTTCAACCGAAGCTACGAGGGATTTGGGTAATAATCTGGCAAACCTCTATTTGGAAAAATTGCTTTATCAGGAGGAAGGTCGAGCGGTTATTACATCAAGCGACGTGAACGAGCCCTCACGCGAATCGAAAAGATGGGGAAACGGCCACGGTGTTTTTACCTACTATTTGTTGGAAGGTTTAAAGGGGAGTGCGGACACGAACCGGGATCAACTGGTGAGCGTCGGTGAACTTTTCCGGTATGTTCGTCAAAAAGTTCGGCTGGATACGCAATTCCAGCAGAATCCCCGAATGCTAATAGGTGACAATGAGAATCTCGCTCTGGCCGTTGCGCGTTCGCAGTAACGCGATCTAAGAGGCACTCAATTGGTTGTACTCTCTGCGACACGAGCATTCGTACTTCTGGGCAAGTTTCATTGAGGTCGGAGATTGGCGAGCCGTTAGCGGAAACTGGTGAAACAACACTCCCTTGAGTCAATAAATAACGTCATTGGAGGTACAAAATAGACTCGACGAGCAATTTCACGCGACAGAAATTCGCAAAGGAACTAGACAACTAACTCGAGACCATTCCGCCACAAACGATCTATCGTTTATCTACAAGTAGCTTTTCGACGAATGCGGCCAACGTATGCTTACGATTCCTTCGGAAAGAGTTCTCCACATCCTAAACATACAACGCAAAGGCGTTGAGTCAGAGTCCTAATTGTGGCCGACCAGCCGCAGAGCCTTTTGATCGCCCTGAAGCCGACGACTAGTCCGGCGCTGCGCCTGTTGGTACCAAAGGACGCACAACCCCGTACGGCACTTTCCATTCGGCAACTCACACTCTTTCGCCACGATGAGATGAAATGGCACCACCACAAAGAGCACAACCAGTGGAAACACGTAATAGACGCTTTTTAGGAACGCACCCTTCGCCGGATAGGTTTGAAATGATGCTTGGGTTATCGCATAACTTGGCAGAAACAGTCCGAAAACCAAGTAGAGCATCAAACCCGCACCGATGAAGATGGACAAAGAGAATAGAATCCCCGATGTTGAGCCTCTTGATGTCCGCCTCAATCCTCCGCCCAAACCCACCAAAGATGTTCCCATCACCCACAAGAATATTAGCGGCGTAATGCTCAAGGCCCGTGTTCCATAGGTTTCATACTCATATGCGACCTCCAGCATGAAAGCTACCGAATAATAGAGTGCACACAAAACACTCACTGTCAACAAGTGCCAGAAATGGTTTTTTGAGGGCGACGAAAGCACCCAGTCTTTGGTCGGATCGAGCGTCGCGTCTTGTACGTAGCTCGCAATAGTTTCGATCCCAGTCTTAATTGCCGCTGCGCTGTTTGAGGATTCCGTTGGTCTTCTGACAGGTGCGATAAATCGATAGCCCAGCTTAGAAACAGTTGCCACGTAACGGGGCGTAGCGGCATTGTCACCAAGAGCTTTCCTCACGAGCGATACATTGTAAGGAATATTTCCTTCCTCGACAGACACACCTTTCCAGACGATTTCGAGTAAGTCGTCCTTCGTCACTAGAGATCCGTTGTTTTCTACGAGCACTACAAGCAGGTCGAATGCCCTTGGCGGCAGGGAAACTGGAGTGCCTTTGGTGACAAGCAGATGCTCAGTCGCGTTTAGGAGAAAGGGGTCGAATTCGTACAAACGACTGACTTGCGTTCGTTTAGCTAACATGAAGCCTTCCTAATAAAAACCTAATCAGACCCAAAGGACTTATTTGACCCTCGCCGCTAAAGATGGAACGTGCGGCTACGAGGTGCCCATTTTAGCTGAATGAGTTCTGTTGCGTAAGGCTGTCAGAGGAGTCGGGGCCCCGTCATCGCTAATACCTTAGCAGTGGCTGCCGCACTCCGGTGACACATTTAGAAACTCGGGTGACGAGATCTTGCTGATTCCTGCGCCAAGTTAGGTTGAGGCGATCGTAAAGCAGCGGCTGAGTTGGGCTGCGCTAATCAAAGGAAGCGCAAGCCACTTCGTAATGGCAAGCCTTGGTGAGCGTTGACGCTTTTGAATGATGGACCTTGAGTGAGGACACCCTGATGATGGAAAAAACTCGAATACTGTTTTTATCGGCAAATCCGTGGACCACCAGTCGAATTCTGGTGGATGAAGAAGCACGAGAGATTTTTGAAAAGCTTCAGGAAGGACCATATCGAGATAAATTCAAATTGCATAAGCACGCGGCCATTCGGCCGATTGATCTCCAGCGTCTCTTGATGATGTACGCGCCGCATATTGTTCACTTTAGCGGGCATGCAAGTAAAACGCAGAAGATCATTCTCGGGGGCCGGCCCGGCAGAGGCAAGGAAGTCGATCGCCAGGGTCTGGTCGAAGTGTTTGGGCTCTACAAGCGCCACGTGCGACTGGTCTTGCTGAATGCTTGTTTTACCAGTACGCAGGCTCGCTCGCTGTCCGAAGTCATAGATTATTCGGTGGGCACAGGAACGGGGATCGGTGACAAAGGGGGAGTAGCCTTTGCGGGTGCATTTTACCGGGCCCTTGGCTTTGGCAAGTCCGTCAAAGAGGCGTTTGAATCGGCGAAAGCGGAACTTGCTCTGACAAAGATGCCGCGAACAAAAGGCATTGAACTTTTTGTTCGCAACGGCATCAGTGAAAACGATCAGTTTCCACAGGCGTATCCCGATCTAAGCGAGGCACCTGACCCATGCAGACTTCTTTCAGATCTTTTTGCCAGGCACTCGGGTGACTACGACATACTCAACTGCGGAGCCTTGCTTGGTGAGACCTTGGTTTCGGAAGGAACGAAAAGCTCTAGAACCCAAATCCTGAAAGTCGAAACATCAACCCATAGCCCTTCCGGCAAACTGATTCAGTACGAAGAAGAGAGTTATAGGTGCGAACACGCAGAGGGGCATGTGTCTTCTATGCGAAGGGAATCGAGTGCCCCGGCACTGGGCCTCACAGCGCGCGGCGACAAAGGATCCCCACCCAAGCTGACCAGTCTTCGGAAAGCCAAGCGGGCCAAAAGGGCCAACCCACGTCCGCGCAAGGATGACTTCGAGCCGCGGTCGTCGAGGGTCTATTCGCGCAACTATCTGGCCGTGACGGTTAAGATTCAAAGAGTTGTCCTGATGGATTCCACCGGCGTCTCTCAAACGCAAATCGCACGAGAAGATCAACCCTGTCGTACCTGCGTGAGCTTTGGGAACAAGGGACTCAATGGCGATGCGGATTGCGAATCAGGCCGCTCTGATTGAATTGAACGGCCCAGGCAATCCAAAGCGGATACGTTCTGTGAAAAGCAATAGGAAGAAAGGATCTCTGAGCGAGTTCGATGACACGACCAGCGGTAAGAATTTCAGGTCAGTTAGTAGATATCAGGTTTTCAAGTCGGAAGATAGTCGGCATGCAGGCGTGGTTACGATCAGGCTACGAATCACGCCCGGCTCGGATGGACCGTGTTGGGTGACTGCGGCACCCGCACCTTGAACAAAAGGAGACACCTAGATGTTAGTACAGAATATGAAATCGGAAGAGTTGGGACACACTATGACGGAGGTTCGTGAGCTGAAAGCAGCTTCTTCTCGGAAGTCCGTGGCGAAAAAGGAGGGTACGAGGTGGGGCACATTGGAGGATTGGAGAGTAGGCGGTAAAGGGAAAGGTGAAAGCTCCGCGGCGCGCCGTAACAGGCTCCGAGACGGCCGGTAATTAAGTCCCTTTTAGTAACCTGGAGTCCTCACTCCACATCGAGGGTAGCGCGTTTGCGGGCTACCCTCGTTTTGTGCACTTCACTTGGAAGGCCCTAATTAAGTTCGCACAATTCAAAGGAATCGACCGGCATCAGAGTTGAATCTCTCCACCATACGTGTTAAATATGCGAGTCTCCTAAAGAAGCCTTCCTGGACAACCCATGATCGCAAGGGATCAGTTTTACTAGGAAACCTGAAGACTCCGATGCTACTCAATAGCAGACTTCGCTTTGACGGGATGCCCCGACTATGTGGCATTGCGCAGGGTTTCCTTCGTCTATCCTCGCTGTTGGTGGTGAGCCTGGCGTTTGGAGCTCCTGGGAGCCTGCCTGAAACGATTGCAAGCAATGCTGGATCAATCGGGCTTACAGCCGGTGCTTCAACCCTTCATGAAGTCTCGGCAGGTGATAGACAGCTCTTTGAAATTTCGTTAGATCCGGGTCAGCTCTTTCGCATCTCGATCAATAAGGGCGACTTGGCGCTGTCGCTAGTGCTCTATGGTCCGTCAGGGCAGAAAATGCTGGAGCAGGTAAGTCATGGTTATGAGCTCCTGGACATTTCTGTCCCCACCGATACGGCGGGGATGTATCGGCTAGAGGTAACCTCGCTGGAACTGGGCGAGCCGCGCCGGCACTATGAGCTAAAAGTTGAACCTCTGAGGGCCACCACGGCACAGGATCGGAAGGACGATTCGGCTCGGCAGGCGATCGCCGAGGCGAGCCTCTTGCGCGCTAAATGGACGGAGATATCACTCCAGCAGGCAATCGAGAAGTATGACGAAGCGGCAATGATCTGGCTCTCTTCGCGCAATTTGCGAAGTGCCGCGGGTGCGTCAATGGGAGCGGGTGAAGCTGCTTTGTCATGGGTGAATACCGTGAGGCCCTGCTGCGTTACCAGAAGGCGGCGGTAGAGGCTGGCAGTGCAGGCGCCAGAGCCGAGGAATCCAAGGCGCTCAGTCAAATCGGGCGTCTCTATTCATATCTTGGCAACAACGATGAGGCGCAAAAACGGCTTGTCAGAGCGCTAGACTTTCTTGCCGAACATGGCGAGGAAAATCTGCCTGGAATAGTCAAGCAAGCTTACGCGGAGGCGCTCAGCAATCTAGGTGAGGTCAATTATTCGAAAGGAGATTTAGTTAAATCGTCTACACGCTTCCAGCATGCTCTGAAACTCTTTGGTGAAATTGGGGACCGGACCGGAGAGGCGAGGGTGCATCTATTCATCGGCTACATAGCGGGCGGCTTGGGCGAACCGGAAAAGGCCGTGGCCGAGATTTCTCAGGCAATAGGTCTATACCGATCGACAGCCGATAAGTCCGGTGAAGGGCTGTCTCTTACCGCCCTTGGATTATCGCATTCTTTAAAGCGAGACGAGGAGCAGGCGATCAAGCTGCACCGGGAAGCGATGGACATTTTTCACACCATCGGAGACCGACAGAGTGAGGCGATAACCCTTAATGCCTTGGGGCAGGCATTCGAGAATTTGGGAAAGTATGAAACCGCCCTCGACAACTATGAAAGGGCACTGAAATTCTCCCGGAGCCTCGATTTCTCCTCCGTGGCTATTTTCAAAATCGCCAGGGTATACCGGTTAATTGGAGATCGCAGCAGGGCCCTTGCGTACTACGAACGGTGTTTGAGGTTGAGTCGTGCGGCCAAAAAGGGCCGCACCGAAACCAATGCCCTTAATGACGTCGCGGCCATTTATGCTTCGCAAGGCAGCCGGAAGAAAACCGTCGCGCAATACGGGAAGATTCTGAAGTTCTATGCCGCCATTTCTGATCGGCGGGGACAAGCTATGGCACTGAATAACCTGGGCGATTTCCTGCTTCGTCTTGGGGAAAAGAAAAATGCATTGTATTCTTACAAACAAGCCCTTCCTCTAAGCGAACAGGCCGGCGATAACGGCGTACTGATTTCTACGCTATATAATATCGCCCGCGCGAACCGTGACCTTGGCGCCCTTGACGATGGCCTGTCCTACGTAAAGCGATCCCTCAAAGTAATCGAGGACTTGCGCACGAACGTGGCGAGTCCAGACTTCCGGACTTCATATTTCGCCGGAGTCCGCAAGCACTACGACTTGAGTATTGATATCTTGATGCGGCTTGATCACTTGCGGCCGGGACAGGGCTTCGCCGCCGCTGCCTTGTTGGCGAGCGAGAGCGCCCGGGCCCGTTCGCTGATTGATACTCTAACTGAATCCCGGGTCGACATTCGTCAGGGTGTGGCTCCCGAACTCCTGGAACGTGAGCGCGAGTTGCAGGGTCTGCTTCGATCTCAAGCGCAATATCAGATGGACCTTGCAATCAGTGGAACGAACCCGCTCGAGACTGGCGAGGTTGCGCGTCAGATGGATCAATTAAGAACTGATTATCAGGAGATTGAGGCCCAGTTGAGGAATCAGAACTCGCGCTTCCTGACAATCACACAGCCTACCCCGCTGAACCTAGAACAGATTCAGGCTGAATTGCGCGACGGGGACACAATCTTGCTCGAGTATGCGCTCGGAGATGAACGGAGCTATTTGTGGGCTGTTACCGGCGAGTCACTTCGCAGTTACGAATTGCCTTCGCGGGCAACTTTGGAAGATGCTGGACGTGAAGTCTACAAACTACTTACGGCCCGTCAAGCGATCGGCGGGAAAATGGACAGCGGCTATCAAGCCAACGTCGAAGCATCAGATGGGTTGTACTACGAGAAAGCATTCAACTTGAGCCAGATCTTGCTAGGGCAGGTGTCGGAACAACTTGGGACTAGGAGACTCGTCGTTGTCAGCGAAGGAATGTTGCAGTATATCCCGTTTGATGCTTTGCCTGCGCCGCTGCAGCAAATAACTGCCAAGGAGGTGCGGCCTCCGATTTCGGAAAATCTACCGCCACTGATAGCAACACATGAAATTGTCACTCTCCCCTCGATCTCGACGCTGGCGGCGATTCGCCGAGAGCAGCGCAGGGCGAGTTCCCGGAACAGAATCGTTGCCGTTCTCGCGGATCCCGTCTTCGGCAGCAATGATGATCGCGTTCAAATTGGCAAACTGCGTCCTGCGATTGCCTTCTCCGGCTCCGATCAAAGTTCGAGCCAACCGGCGCTTCGGGGTTTTGAAGCGCTCCGCAATGGTGGGCCCATGCGTCTTGCGCACGCCTCAGAAGAGGCAGACTCGATTTTGTCGGCAAGCCCTCGCGGCACAGCAATGGTCGCCAAGGGGTTCGATGCCAGCCGCGAAACAGCGATGAGCTCGCTCATCGGCGAATATCAAATTGTTCACTTTGCCACCCACGGTTTCCTCAACAGCGAACACCCCGAGTTGTCCGGCATTGTCCTCACCATGGTAAATCAAGATGGTAGCAAGACGAACGGATTCATGCCGCTGCACGACATCTATAATCTAGATCTTTCAGCTGATCTAGTTGTCCTCAGTGCTTGTGATACGGCATTGGGTAAAGACATTAAAGGGGAAGGGCTGGTGGGTCTGACTCGCGGTTTCATGTCTGCGGGATCGAGGAGTGTGATCGCTAGTCTTTGGAAGGTGGATGATCGAGCAACAGCTGTCTTGATGGGCGATTTCTATAAGTCGATGTTAGAAGACGGTTTACCCCCGGCCGCGGCACTCAGATCTGCCAAACAGAGGCTCAGGCAAGAGAAAGCGTGGAGTGCGCCTTATTTCTGGGCGGGATTCGTATTACAAGGGGACTACAACGAATCTATTGCTGTTGACAGAAAATCCTCGCTTCGCATAGGCTGGGCAGTCTCGCTGGCGTTAGTTGTGATTTCATCCGGCCTACTGATCTTACGAAGCCGACGTTGGCGAGCTTACCTCGCGCGTCAGTAGTTGAACGCGTGGCGCGGCGTCCCGAGATTTCGCTGAATATCAGCCATCGAAAAGACCACGCAGAGATGCCTCGAAATTCGGATATTCCACCGGAAAGCTTCGATGAGATTCTCGCTTGGCTTAACTCGGATCGCGAGTTGGCCGGGCGGATGTATGTGGACCTTCGGTACGCCCTCGTCAGAATATTCGGCTGGAACCACTGTGCCGATCCTGAAGGAATGACAGATGAAACATTCGACCGGGTCGCCAAGCAGGTGCGCCATTTGAGGGACACCTTTGAAGGCGATCCAAAGCGATTTTTTTATGGTGTTGCCAGGAACCTGATTAAGGAGTACCAAAGGAAGGTGAAATCCTATGTCTCAATAGAAGATGTCCAGCTGCCGGGTGATTCACCGCAAGAGATTGAGGAGGAAACCTCTGAAATGCAGGAGGAGTGTCTTCAAGCCTGTTTGCGGAACCTTACGAGCGAGAACCGGAATTTGATTTTAGCTTATTATGCCCAAGAGAAACAGGCTAAGATCGATCACCGAACAGAAATGGCGCGACAGCTAGGCGTGTCAATCGAGACTCTAAGGGTGCGGATGTGCCGAATTCGGACCGCTCTCGAGAAATGCATCAAGCGCTGCCTGGACGAGCTTGGCAGTGCGCAAGTGAAACGGATTGAGTGAAATTTCATTGATGAAGAGATTCGGAAAGTCGGGAGAGTGACACGATGAAGGAAGAATTCGTGACCGACGCGCTAGTCAGGCAGTTTCTCCTTGGCGATGTCGATGAGGAGGTACGCCAGCGAATCGAGGGCCTTTTCATATCCGACCCCGAGGTTAACGAGAGAATCCTCATCTTAGAGGACGACTTAATTGAGGACTACCTGGAGAGCTCTCTGACGCCATCGGACAGAGACAAGTTTCTGGCGCGGTACGGGCATACGCCTGAGGAACGACAGAAGCTCAGGATTGCCAAGGCAATAAAAGAATACGCCGTCGCTGAGGCCATGAGGTCTCGAGCGGTGACCTCCACCAATCGGAAGGGGCGCACCTTTCTTTCAGCGTTGCCGCTACGGAGCCCCAGGTTTCTTATTCCGATCGCCGCTCTGCTAACTATTTCATTCGTAGTTGCGCTTGTTTGGTTGGTGGAGTTCAGCCGTAGGAGGGCGCAAGAGAACAACCTGCGAGTAGCGATTGAACGAGAACTTGCAGACCTTAATGGGCACTCGACTTTTCGCGAAGTCCCACCTCAGACTTTCTCGCTCGTGCTGCCTCCCGTTTCAGTCCGAAGTATCGAGCCTCAGACTGAGCTTCTGCCACCGACTGAGGCCCGGGTGGTACAACTCCAACTCCTTTGGGCCCAAAAGGAGCAGTACCCAAGCTATCGAGCAATACTTCGCCGCGTTGGCAGTACCGACCAGTTCACAATCTCTAATCTGCATGTCGAAAAGAACTTCGGCGGCAGCGCTGTAACACTGAGACTGCCTGCCCATCTTCTCACGCGAGGCCTTTACCAGGCGATCCTAAGCGGTATCGGT
>WNFT01002211.1_pt1 | contig 16640 bp, 16 predicted proteins | sample 5400191 | NCBI WGS metagenome assembly WNFT01 (sample SAMN13153359, study PRJNA577476) | soil metagenome | isolation source: 80 cm saprolite under Madrone tree | place: USA:California | collected 2016-06-14 | reverse complement strand
TATCGGAAACTGCGAACGCTCAATCCAGTGACATTCTGTTCCGAGCAATTCATCAAGCAGCAGGTTGCCATTCGGCAATTCGGGTTTCGTGCCGGCTAGAATCAGTTTGCACTTCAATCCCGCCTTCGCCGCGGCCGCCGCCGTCTGGCGGCAATGATTCGATTGAGCCGCTCCCGCCGTCACCAGTGTGTCCGCGCCCTGCTCCAGCGCCTGTCCGACGAGAAATTCGAGTTTGCGCGTCTTATTGCCACCGAGCGCAAGACCCGTTTGATCGTCGCGCTTGATCAACAGTTCAGGCCCGCCGAGTTCACGTGAGAGCCGTTCGAGCTTTTCAATCGGCGTCGGCAATTGTGCCAGCCGAAAACGCGGGAGTGTTTCGATATGCATTGCCTTGAGGTTTAATCCACGAATCCGGATTTGCGAAATCGCGGCGTGAACGCAAGGTGGATCGTGCTCTCCGAGCGCGATGTTAAGAATGGCGCCGAAGGCGCATAAATTCTGTAGGGGACGCTGTTAGCGTCCCGATCACATTTTGGCAAGGGAAGCTAGCAGCTTCCCCTACAGTCGAACAGCCCTAGCGAGCCGTGGTCAGCTCAAAGAGTCCGCCAAGGTTTTTGGCGGTATCAATGTTCATGATGAAGCTCTGCAACTTTTTGCATTGATCCTTGCCGATGACATCGCCGCCGAGCGCCGTGAATTTTACCGCAATTTCGTCTTCGGTCATCGGATCGCGTGGATCACCCTTGGGAACATCGACGCGAGTGGAGTATGTCGCGCCGCTATTGGTGGTGATGGTCACGCGACTCGGCTGGAACTTGGGAAAGAGCGCTTCGAACTCCTGGTTGGCAACCACTTTCACCTTGTCCATGATCGGAATGAGCGCCTTATCCAGTACACGTTCTTTGCGGAATTGTAGCGGCGTCACCATGCCGTCCACGAGTCCGGCGGCCATGCAATAGGGCAGGGAATGATCGGCGGTTTCTTTGGAATCCGGCCGATACTTGTGAGGATCGCCAAGAATGTCGGCGGCGCGAGCGACCACTTCTACCTTGATTTCCTTCACATCGTCGGCGCGAATGTTGTGTTCCTTGACTGTCTTCATCATGGCCGTGAGTGGCGCGTGACTGAGCGCCTCGATTGGAAAGCTCTTCATGCCGCAATCAAGAATACGGTAGTGAGACTTGGTTGAGTTGGGAAGGTCCGCAACCAGCGCCTCGCCGTCGAAAGTGGCCGGTTGTCCTTTGTACTGCACATGATGGAACACGGCGAAGAGCCCTTCTTTGCCATCAATGATGTGCTCGGGACCGGAAAATCCTTCGCGCGCGAGGAGCACGCTCTCAGCGCCCATGCGTCCCGCCCACGGATCGACCGTGTTCTTCATGTTGGTTAACTTGCCCGCCGTCACCGCGCCCGGACAAAATGTGCGCGACGCACTGATGCCCATGGCGGAGACCATTTGCGCCGGCGTGAGATTTAGCACTCGACCCGCGGCGATCGGCGCGGCGAACGCGCTCAACGTGGCGTGATGCCAGCCATATTCGCGCACGCCCGGCCGACCTACTTCGCAAAGACGCATTTCAATTTCGTAGGCGATGACGGTGGCGAGAATCAGATCTTTACCGCTCAGGCCTTCGCTCTCGCACAACGCGAGTGGCCCGGCGATGAGATCGCTCGGATGGCATGGATCGGCCTTCCAATAAATGTCGTTGTAGTCCATCGCCCGGATCATGTGGCCATTCAAAAATGCCGCATCCACCGGATTGGTCCTGAAACCGGATACGAACGCGGTCGCGCCGCCCTCGCCACCACCCTCGCCACCGGACATCGCGCGGTAATGCTTCAGCAAAATTTTCGCGTCGTCCTGCTGACTGCCGCCAAGAGCGCAGCCGATAGAGTCGAACCAAAATAATTTCGCCACTTCAACCGCCGCTGGAGAAAGTTGCTCGTACGTCAGCGAGCAAGCCCACTCAGCAAGGATGTGCGACAGTAGACGTTTTGATTCAGTTGGTTGATGTGCCATGACAATGTCGATCTTTCCGGTTTATGAACTTGATTAGGCCGTAAAGATTTTCAAGTCGCCTCACCTCGCGGTTCGCGAACTCCGTGCGCGTACGTGCCATGTACTGACGCGCGCGCCCCGTACACAGTTTTGCGTTGCGTTCAGAGGCCGTTGCACTCAACTCTGAACGCCAAACCCTGGCCGCACGGCTTCGTCGGTCCGGAAGCGGAACCTACTTACTCCTTGTCGTAAACGGCTTTGCCTTTGAACGTCTTCCCGTTCGCGTCGGTGCCGTTAAGAGTGACCGTGCGCGATTTGCCATCCGCTGCGACGGTGATTTTTCCCGTCCAGACGATCTTCCCATCCTTCATGGTGGTGATGTCGTTGGTCCGATCATTTACCACTTTGTAGACGACGGAGTCGTACGGCAGATTCCCTTTCACCGGGTAGGCTTTCCCATCGAACTTCCCGACCCAAACGCTGTGCGTTGGTTTCCCATCCTTGTCCACACCGTCCACCGTCACCTTCACCTCATCCTTCGCCTCGGCGTAAGTGACCGTGGTATTCTTCCCCATCCCAGGCGGGATCTTTGATTTCGCCTCATTGAGCTTCCACGTACCCATGTGAGGGTTGGCCGCAAAACAGGCTGCTGCCGCCACAAACGACAGGGCTACAGCAAATACTGCGATTCTCGTTTTCATCATGCGGCGATTTCGGCAGAAGTGCCGTTAGACGTCAATACCAATTCGACAATCACGCGCTCGACGTGCCCGGCAAACGTAAACGCCGGCGGCTGTCGGTTTGGAATAACATTGACGCCACGTTCAATTCCGGGCTCGATGATACCATGAAAACAAAACCGTTAGTCCTGTCCGTTTGTTTCGCTCTGCTTTCATTCGCATTTTTCGGCACGGCCTCGGCGGCAGACACGAAGAGCGTCATCGAGCAAGCTCTTCGGGACGCTGATGCCCAATTGTCCGCAGCTGCGACAGCCAAGGACATCGACAAAACGGTGTCGTACTACTCCGACGCCGCCGTCGTGATGCCTCCGAACTCTGAGAGCGCAACCACAAAGGAAGCGATTCGGAGCACCTTGAAAGAACTGATGGCGAGTCCTGGCGCTACCGTCACCTGGAAGGCGACCAAGGTTGAAGTAGCGACGTCCGGAGATCTCGCCTGCGTGAGCGGCATCTACGAAGAAACGACGATTGACGCTAGTGGTAAGCCGGTCAAGGATCGCGGCAAATACGTCGAGGTTTGGGAAAAGCAGGCCGACGGCAAGTGGAAGTGCGGGACTGATATCTGGAATTCGGACCTGCCCGCACCTGCGCCATTTGAGAAAAAGTAGGAGTCTCCCGACGTCTGACAATAAAGGAGACTTATGCCGATCACCACCTTCAACAGTTTCACCGACGGCCTCGATCCGAATCGAAGGAGCCGCGAACACTTCATTACTAACATCAACCTGGAGGATGAGCGTCTCTGGGTGCCTTACGCGAATGGTGTCTGGTTCCAGCCCTGCTCCTTTAACGTCACATCTGGAGGATTCAGCGTCATTCTGAAAGGCCTTCCCGGCTCTGTGGTGGGAACTCACTATCATGTTGGCACCGTTCATGGCTATACGATGCGTGGTCACTGGCGATACCTGGAGCATGACTGGATTGCAAAGCCCGGAACATACATCTACGAACCCGCTGGCGAAGCTCACACGCTGGTGATCACTGAGGACTCACCAGAGCCGATGATGACGCTGTTCGTAGTTGAAGGCGGCCTGATCTACCTGGACAAAGCGGTGAATGGTGGCTTTGCCGCCTACGAGGATGGGTTCACTCTTCTCGAGCTGACTCGGAAACACTATCGCGAAATCGGTTTGGATGTGCGCCAGCTGGATCTGCTAGTTCGCTAAGCATCATTTAATGCATCTCGATTTCGCCAACGCGCTCAATCTTGTTTCAACCGTCACGTTGATCGGCGCGCTCGTCTTCACCGGCTTACAGGTGCGCGCCGCCGATCGCGCGCGCCGCGAGCAAGCGGCGGTGACCATGATTGAAACCGCCGCCCTAAGCGAGAATTCGGCGCGCTTTTTAGAATTGCTTAGCGAAACTCCGGAAGGCGCTTCCGCGACAGTGATCGATAATTTGGACGCAGAAACGAGACGCCAGATTTTTCTGTTTGGACTTCGGCTGGAAGTAATTGGCTACATGGTTTTTCACGGCCTGGTGGATGTTCAAACCGCCAACGATCTCGCCAGTGGCGCTATCCTCGCCTTTTGGTCGCGCGCGAAAAACTGGTCGGAGGAAAGGCGCAAGCGCACGGGCCACGATGAGTTTTTGGAATGGTGCGAATGGCTCGTGACGCAGATCGCGCAGTATCGCGCAACGCGACCTTATGTTCCGGCTTACTCACGAGTCCGAGCCGGACTGGCGACATGACCACTCACCGAGAAATGGGACTGCAGTTATGAACTGGGAAATGCTCGCTGCGTTCGGCCAATTGGCGGCGGTGTTCGTCGGGATCCCTTCCCTTATTTATTTAGCTGTTCAAATTAGAGAACAAACGAAGGAACGTCGCCAATCCGCGGTGAACGCTCTCACCGTGCAGTGGGGCGATCTGACATGCGCTCTACACGATAGCGCCGAGCTCAGCGCAATTTTTCTTCGTGGCGTACAATCTTTCGCCGATCTCGATCCTGTCTCAAAACTCAGGTTCAGCGCGTTCTTCAACCGTTTCTTAAACCACTTCGAAGCGATGTATTTCTCCCATCGCGACGGCATACTTACGGCATCGTCATGGGGCAAGATGGAGCGGACGCTGAGCGATCTGATTGCCTATCCCGGCATACAACAATGGTGGGAGACGCGGAGACATTGGCACACTGAAGAGTTTGACCGCATCGTCGACGCGATTATCGCTAGAGGCCCTGAGCCCAAAGCTTACTCAACCTACGATCTACGCGAGATCGCCCTGCCGGAGACACGCGCATGAATAATCTCACCGATTTGAAAAAGCTTGCGAGACGATATGCCGAGGCATGGTGCAGCCAAAATCCTGAAAGTGTCGCGGCGTTCTACGCCGAGAACGGTTCACTCAGCGTAAACGACGGACCGCCCGCCGTCGGACGACCGGCGATTGGCGAGGTGGCGCAAGGGTTCATGCGCGATTTTCCGGATATGAAAAGTATCGATGGATGATGTCTCGCAACACTCGGACGGAACGAGGTTTCATTGGACGTTGATCGGAACCAACACCGGCACCGGCGGCACGGGAAAACGCGTTCGAATCAGCGGCTACGAACTTTGGCAATTTGATAACGCCGGACTCATCGAAAATTCGAAAGGCCGCTTTGACAGCGCGGAGTACGAACGCCAGCTCAAGCACGGAGTCGACTCGAACCCAAGATAATTTCGACGCTTGAATCGCCGCTGAAGAAAAATGCTCATATTTGAGCGCGCAGCCCCACTCCGCGATGGTGTGCGACAAAAGACGCTTCGACTCGGTTTTAATGGTCTGACATGATGATCTCCGCTTTCTCCGGATGTGACTGAATGAATCGAAGGTGCACTATGAACTGGCGTAATCACCAATCGCTTTCGCTACGTCGAGAGTTGACGCTTTGCCTCCCATATCATACGTGCGGACTTTGCCTTCGGCGATGACGCGAGAAATGGCGGCTTCAAGACGCGTGGCCATTTCCGTTTCCTTGAGCCAATCCAGCGTCAGCTTCGCGGTCAGGAGCATGGCGATGGGATTGACCTTGTATTGACCGGCGTACTTCGGAGCCGAGCCGTGTGTCGGTTCGAAAACGGCGTAGTTGTCGCCGAGGTTGGCGCTGGGCGCGAAGCCGAGCCCGCCGACCAGGCCGGCGCACAGATCGCTGACGATGTCGCCGAACATATTTTCCGCCACGAGCACCGAGTAATCTTGCGGATTCTTGAACATCCACATGCAGATGGCGTCGATGTTCGCGTCGTCGGCGCGGATGTTTGGGTAATTCTTGGCCACGTCGCGGAAGCAGCGCATCATCAAGCCGCCGGTCTCACGCAGCACATTTGGTTTCTCGATCAGCGTGACGCGCTTGCGTCCGGTTTTCTTGGCGAACTCGAACGCTTGTTTACAAATGTTGGTGCAGCCTTGCTTGCTCATGATGCGGGTGGAGAGCGCGACATTCTCGAGTCCCTTGTCGATCCACTTCTTCATCTTCGGATTGGCGCACAGCGCCGTGTAAACCGATTCGGGCAACGGGAAAAACTCGACGCCGCCGTACATACCTTCGGTATTTTCGCGGAATACGACTTGATCGATCGCGATATCTTCGCCGCTCGGATTGGCGACCTTGGTGCCGCGATAATTCAACGGGTTGCCGGGATAACTTTTACATGGCCGCATGTTGGTGTGGAGGTTGAACATCTGGCGCAGCTTGACGATGGGCGAGAAGTAGACCAGCCCCTTGTCCTTGAGTTCGGGAGCTAATTCTTCCTTGGCTTCGCTTTGCGGTTTGCTCGTGATCGCGCCGAATAGACCGCAGGTCGTTTTCTTAAGAGCCTCGACCGTGCGATCCGGCAGCGCATTGCCTTCCTTGCACCAAAATTCCCAGCCGATCTCGCAAGGCACATACTCGGCGTCTAGTTTCATGCGATCCAACACGATGCGCGCCGCCTCCATGACATCATGGCCAACGCCGTCACCAGGCATCCACGCAATTTTGTATTTAGGCATTGGTTGCGACTTTATCGACCAGCGTCACCACCCGCAAGCAGCGGCCGCTCAGATTACCGCGGATTACGCGGATGTAGCGGATCAATTCTGGGGAGCACACGCCGCCGGCGTGTTGCATTCGGCGGCTCGCCGAATGATCTGCGTTAAGGCTCTACGATCGCGAACAGCGATCAATACCCGACTATAAGCAAAAGTTCGCGACGGCTGGCAGCCGTCGCCAGCACGCGAGCCGTGTGCGCTACCCAGAGGAAGATTTCCCGCGAAGCCGAGCGGCGACGAGATTTTCGGCGCCGCCTGCCACGATTAACTCCTGTGCCGCGGGACTCAACGGCGGAAAGGCGAACGATTTTTTGTCATTTGTCAGCACGGATTTGGCGTAATCGATCGTGATCTCCGACGCCACGGTGGTGGGCGCGCGATTCTTCAGGGTCGCTCGCAGATGCGTTACCAGCTCGGGGCATTCGAACACGACGAAGCCGTTATTGAACGCGTTGCGCTTGTAGGTCTCGGAAAAACTGGCGGCGATAACACAGGGAATGCCTTTGAACTTGAGCGCCGTCGCCGCCTGCTCGCGGCTGGATCCGCTGCCAAAGTTCAGTCCGCCGACGACGATGTCACCGCGGCGGTAGAGGGTGTTGAAGTTTGGATCGTAATTTTCAAATGTTACCGCCGCCATTTCTTCCGGCTTCATATCGTCGCGGTAGGTATGTTTGCTGCCGTAAATGCCGTCAGTGTTCAAATTATCTTTGTCGATAAAGAGAACGCGACCGCGTACGCCTGGCGGAAAGCCGGCGATGATCTCCACTGAAACGGGCGACTGCGGTTTGCTTTGAGCGCGGCGAACCGCGGTGCCCGCGGCGCGATCCGCGAATGTTTTTGGCGCACAAATAAATCCGGCCAACGCGCTGGCGGCTACAACGGCGGGCGACCCCAAATACACCTGCGCATCGCGATCACCCATGCGTCCCTTAAAATTGCGATTCGTGGCGCTGATCGCGATTTCGCCTTTCTGCACAACACCGCGACCCAAGCCGATGCATGCTCCGCAACCGGACGGCAGCGGAATGGCGCCCGCATCCAGCAGAGTTTGCCAATCACCAGTTGACTCGGCCTTGGCTTGCACTTCGGCGCTGGCGGCGGCCAAATAAAATTCGACACCCGCGGCAACGTGTCCACCGCGGGCGCGCACCACTTCCGCCGCGTCATGCAAATCCGCCACGCGCGCGTTCACGCACGACAACAAATACGCTTTCTGAATGGGCACATGCTTCCGTTGCATTTCCGTCAGCGACACCATGGTCTTCACTTCATTGGGACCGGACACATGCGGAACTACCGTTGCCAGATCAAGTTCAAGTTCAATTGCGTAGGACGCGTCCGCGTCAGCGCTCGACGCGCTTCGATTCTTCCACCACGCATCGATGTCGGCGTTGGTGTAGCCGGAACGACTCTTCGGGCCGCGCGTTCCCGGGCGCTTCGGATTTATGAATTCGCCCACGCGCGAGCGCAAATAATTCACCGTCACTTGATCAAATGGAAACACGCCTGCCAGCGCGCCCCACTCGGTGGTCATGTTGGCGATGGTCATACGCGCATCCATGGAAAGATCCGACACTCCATCGCCCACAAATTCAACGGCGTGATTGAGCACTTCGTCTTTGTTGAAGAGCCCGCACAAGGCGATGATGACGTCCTTGCCCGTGACGCCAGCGGAAAGATTTCTCTTGAGCACCATTTTGGCGACTTTGGGAACTTGCCACCATGTGACTCCGGTGGCCCAGATACTCGCGGCGTCGGTTCGCACGACCGGTGTGCCCAGCGCCGCGATCGCGCCGTACAAATTCGAATGCGAATCGCTCGCTACCACCAACGCACCGGGAACAACATAGCCCTGCTCCACCATCACTTGATGCGAGATGCCGGTGCCCGGCGGGTAAAAGTCGATCCCGTGCTCACGAGCGAACATTTCAATCTTCGCGTACTTCTCCAGATTTTTCGGTGTGACATTTTGAATGTCGTGATCGATGGCGAACACCGGTTGTGCGGGATCTGCGATCGCCGTAGCGCCGATCTGTTTGAACTTTGGAATTACCGCGCCGGTATTGTCGTGCGTCATCACATGACGCGGACGAATCGAGATGAAATCGCCGGCTCGCACGATCATGCCTGGAGCGAGTCCATCAGCGTGTCGTGCTGCAATCTTCTCAACGAGCGTGAGGCCCATATAAATTTCTTTTATGTAAAGAGCGTGAAGGCCGAGCCCATGTCAATTCACCTCTTGAAGTAAGCCAAAGTCTTTGTAGGGCAAGCGCATCGCTTGCCAATTTGGGCCCGGGCAAGCGGAGCGATCGCCCTACGGTTGCTCGCTTAAAAGGCCGACGATTCAACGCGTCTTACTTCTTGGCGGCGCGTTTGCCAAGAAGCTTGGCGATATCAAAGTCCACGAAGTCGGCGTGATGGAAAATGATCGACTCGATCGAGCGCTCCATCTTGTCACCCTCATGGCTGTGCGTGGCGATGATATGCATGACTTCGCCGGGAATGCCGTGCTTGTAGGCCAGCGCGACGCCGGCGAATGGATGCCGCACTTGCTGCCCGAATGTGCCCTGAATCACCTTGCCTGACGCATCCTTATCGTACTCCAGCGGCTTGCCTACATCGGCCAGCAGCGCGCCGGCAATGAGAATATCTCGCCGAACAGGAATGCCGCAGCGGAACGAACTCTCCAGCACATCCGCGATGGCGATGCATTGCCGCGCGCAGGAATTGAGATGCTCGACGAACGTCATGTCGATGTCGCCGGCCAGCAGCGTGAACTTGATGGCGCGAAGTTCGTCGAAGGTCCAGCCCTTGCCGCCGCAGCCCGTGTTGATTGCTTCGTTCCACACCGCGGCCACTTTTTCGCGCAGCGACTGGTCGTCGATCTTCATCAAGCTGGGAAACAGTTCCGCGATTTCGTTGACGCTGTAATTCGTTCCTCGGGGCGTTGTCATGGTGGTCATCGATCTAATTTGATTGGTTGTTGTTCTCGTTGGATCGCGGGCGGAATGACAAAATCCGAATGACGAAATCCGAAACAAATCCGAATGACGAAGCGCTGAGTTCTCGATGCGGATCTCTCGACCCGATGGAATGGTTCAAAGCTCCAGCCTGCAGGATTCGCAGGGCGCTGGCGACGTAGTTCGTCATTAGGACTTCGGGATTGATTCGTTCATTCGTCATTCGAGCTTCGTCATTCTATCGCTGCACTGCTTTTGAGCACGAAATTCCAATTTATTAGGGAACATTTCTGGGAGCTGGTCCGTCATAGCCGTGATTGACTGGATCGATTTGCCGCATCGGTTTCTCGCGGGTTTGCTCTTCGATGATATGCGCCACCAGCCCGGGCGTTCGCGCGATCATGAAAATGCCGTTGAAGGCCGCGGGATTCATCCCTAGATCGACGAGGATGGCTCCGATTGCGCCGTCCACATTGATGGGCAGCGGTTTCTTGGCATCGGCGAAGGATTTTTCAACGGCGCGCGCCGCTTTCATGTGCGCTCCGTCCACGCCAGCTTCGCGCGCCAGCTCGAACAGGCGCGCGGTGCGTGGGTCCTTGGTGTGATAGCGATGACCAAATCCCGGCATGCGCTCGCCCGCTTCCCTCATTGCCGCAAGCGTGCGCGTGGCGGCTTCATCCATTGAAATGGATTCACTCGTAGCGCGATCGGCGATCTTTTTCAGTTGCCGGGCGCAATCTTCAATCGCGCCGCCGTGATGACGATTGATCGACATGATGCCGGCGGCGACCGACGCGCTCAATGAAGCGCCAGTGGACGCGACGGTTCGCGCGGCCAACGCACTTGGCGGCGTGGCGCCATGATCTATCGACGCCACCAACACCGCATCCATCAATCGCGCGACGCGTGGCGCCGGCAATTCGCCCGTCAATATTAAATGCACCGCGGCGCCAAAGGAGACGCGCCCCATGAGATCGGCGATGTCGTATCCGCGCACCGCGACTCGGTTGGGCTCAACGCGCGTCACAGCTGTATTCCACACCGCGTTCTTATCGGTTTCGTTCATGAGAGCTTGTCCTTTCATTCGCTTGAGAATTTTCGCCACCGCACTCGGCAGATCACCAAACGCATCGACCACAGTAGCGCCGGCTTCACGCAGCGCCTTTACTTTACCGGCGTGCGTGCCGCGACCACCTTCAATAATTGCGCCGGCGTGGCTAAAGCGCGTGCCTTCGCGTGCCGCTTTGCCGCCGATGTATGCAATCACCGGCTTGGTGACTTTTCGATCGCGAATCAGCTGCGCCAATTCTTCTTCCTGTGACGAACCAATTTCGCCAAAGATCACGATGGCTTCGGTGAGCGGATCGGCTTCAAACATCAGCGCGGCATCGGGAATGCGAATGCCGAGAACGGCGTCGCCGCCAATGTGCGCGATGGTTGAAATGCGGATGCCTGCTTGTCCAAGGTAGTAGCCCGTGCTCGAGGCCATACCGCCGGACCGACTAATCACTCCGACACCTTTTGGATTTCCGGGCTTGAACCATTGTCGCGCGCTTTCCGCACGACCACCGATCATTCCGACCACGCCCTTGCCCGGACTCAACACGCCAAGCGTGTTGGGTCCAAGAAAAATCGCGCCATTCGCTTTCGCCGCCGCCGCGATCTCCATGGCGTCCCACACGGGCACGCGATCGGGCACCAGCACCGTGAGTTTGATGCCCGCTTCAATCGCGGAAATGGCCGCGTCTTTCACGCCCGCCGCCGGCACAAAAAGTACGGAGATGTCGATCTTGCCAATAGCTTTCACCGCGTCCTGCGGCGTGTTGAACACGGGCACGCCCAGCACGGTCTGCCCGCCTTTGCCCGGCGTCACCCCCGCGACCACATCGGTTCCGTACTCGCGCATCAGACGCGTGCGCGCCTGACCTTCGCGGCCGGTGATGCCTTGCACCAGAACGCGCTTGGTCTCGTCGATCAAAATTGCCATTTAGTGCGCGCCTCCAATCAGTTGCTCCAATCCGGGAATATCAAGTTCAAGATAGAAGCCTTCGACTCCAGCGAGTCGACATTCGACATCGCACGCGAGCAACTCGGAATCTTTATTGGCGAATTCTTCGTTCGGTAGCTCGGCTGCTGGTGCGCCCGCACGATCCACGATCAATCCGCTCGAATGCGTTTCGACGGCGGGACGAATCTGTGACCATCTTGCGGTGTCGATCCACACGCGACCACCTTTCACGGAAAGCATGGTGGCCGATTTATTTTTTACGAACTTCGGCATACGTGGCGCGCGCGGTTTCCATTTCGTGCCGCCCGCGCTCCCGACGAGTTCCGCGAAGCGCCCGGCGATCGTAGCCGGCGCGTCGGTTTTGCGATAGCCCTCGACCGGGGCGCGCAGCAGCTTGGACATGCGTTGCAAAATGTCCACGGCGCGATCTTCAGTGTTGCCACCCAAGCGAATCACCGCGGGAATATCGAGATCGAGCTCCCAAAAAGCTTTGGCCAATCCATAGGCGGACCAATATTGTTCCTGGCTCGCGACGCCGGAGCCCGAACCGAAGTAGCCCACCAGATCAGGTTGGGCCAAAATAATCCGGGCGGCGCGATACACCTTGGACGCGGACGGATTGCCGCTGGTGTCGGTGAAATTGGCGATGGTGAATCCCGCGTTGACGATGGCGTCCATGGACATCATGGATCCGCCGCCGCCAGCGCCGTGAAAACCAATCAAGCCTTTGGAATCTTTGGCGGCTATGGTCGCCAACTGCGCGAAATAAAATGTGCCGCGATGATCGTTTTGTTCGACGGCGTAGGCCACGCGTTCCAGAGCTGTGGGCGGATGATCGAACTCGCGCGCAATTTCAATACCCAGTTCAGGGTGTCGCACTACGGCGTAATCATCAATCGTGATGCGGCAATCGGCGGTGACGAACTGACCGCCTTTGGTTAGGACCAGCGGATTGATTTCAAGCGATCGGGCTTCAATGCTGCGCGCAGCGGCAAATAATCTTTGAATCGACTCGGCGAGTTGCGCCACGTGCGCCGGCGAAAGTCCGCATGAAGCGACGGCTTCGCCAACGGCCGAATCCGCTGGTCCGCGATTCACATCGCAAGCGATGCGCCGCGTCGAGGCGGCGCGCTCTTCGATTCCACTGCCGCCGCCGCCTGCCAAAATAATTATTGGAGCGCGGGCGGCGTCATCAATGGCGAACGAAAGGAAAAATTCCCGTTCAATAGCGATCTTCTCTTCCACCAACACGGCTTCGACAGGAAACTGCCCAACTTTCATTGACAACATCCGCTCCGCGTGAGCGCGCACATCATCCGGCTCTTTGGCGAACGCCACCCCGCCAATGCCGGCGCGCCCGGTTGTCCAGGCTTGGATCTTGATGACCACTTCGCCGCCCGTTTCGTCCGCGAGTTCCTTGGCCGCCGCCACGGCTTGATCAGCGGTTGAGGCGGCGCGGCCCCGCGGAATCTTGAATCCGTTGGCGGCGAGAATGGCTTTGCCGTGATATTCGTGAAGTCGTGCCATGACTGGATGCTATTTCGATGATCCTAACCAACTCGCCCTTCGCGGATCAGAATCCTCAAAAGATACCCATCTCATAAAATATTGGCGCCACAAAATAGCGGTAGCCGCCCCCGTCTAAACAACTAACATCTCAAATTAGATAACAGGAGCGGGGCCGGACGGAAAAAGAGTTGTTGGATGAAGTGTCAAATGTTTAGACGCGACCCCACCTTTCATCCCCAGGATATGAACGAGGTACCGAGCCGTTCAAAGGCGTGACGAAAGAGCCCGACTTCCGTCGCAGGCACTTCTAAGTAGCGACCACTGATCTCGACTGCTTTAACCAGTCGAGATGTTCAAAGCGGCAATTCGGGGGAAATCAAAAGGCTTGCTTGATCCCCGTAATCGTAAGTACAACGCGGCTATTATGAAAACACTTATCTCAATCGTTTGCTTTACCGTCATCTCTTGGGCGACCGCGGCGGCGCAAGACCCTGTGAAGGTCGCGCCGGGAAATTACAAGGTCCTCCTAAATAATGCCCACGTACGCGTGCTGGATTTTACTCTCAAACCCGGGCAGAAAATCCCGATGGCGGCGCGTCCAAATCGCGTTGTCTATTCGATCACGCCTGGGACTGCCATGCTCACAGGATCGAACGGAAAGACAACTACTATGACGAGGAAGGCTGGCGAAGCGTGGTGGCGCGGTGCCGAGTCACTTTCCGTAGAGAATACGGGGAAGACGGAGATCCACAACCTGATTGTCGAATTAAAGAAATAAGCGATCGGTCGGCTTTTCTTCCGTACCGTCATCTCGGGAATAAAACGGGGTCGCGTCCTTTAAACGCGACCCCACCTTTCATCCCCTTCCTCTCATCCATTGAACGGCCTGCTTTGTAGCGCAGCGACGGAGCGCGGCGCAACCATACAGTTCGCTTTCAAACCGTTCAGTGTTCAACATCGGGAGCGAGGCGGCGTTGTCTTCGCGTCGCGTGCCCGTTAAACTCTCGCGTATCCCCGGAGCCGCACCACATGACCTCACTGGATTACTACGCCATCGAAGAGCTCCTCACGGACGACGAGCGCGCGGCGCGCGATCGGGCGCGGCGTTTTGTGCAGGAGGAAGTCATGCCCGAGATCGTCCCCTGTCATCGCGCAGCCAAATTTCCGGAACACCTTAGGGCGCGGATGGGTGGGTTACGTCTCTTTGCTCCGTACTTAAAAGAGCATGGCTGTGCGGGGCAGAGTTACACGGCATATGGCCTCATCATGCAGGAACTTGAACGGGCCGACTCGGGCCTGCGCTCGGAGGCGTCGGTTCAGGGCGCGCTTGCCATATACGCGATTCATTCCTTTGGCACGCCGGAGCAACACGCACGCTGGCTGCCGGGACTGGTGTTGGGAGAACGCGTAGGTTGTTTCGCACTGACGGAACAAGGGCACGGCTCAGACCCTGGCGGGATGGAAACCCGCGCCACACGCGACGGTGATCATTATGTCTTGACCGGCAGCAAGTGTTGGATCGGCAACGCCTCTATCGCAGACGTGAAGGTGGTTTGGGCGAAGGACAACGACGGGCGCGTGGGCGGATTCGTCGTGGAGAAAGACGCGCCCGGATTCCGCGCCCAGGATATTGAGGGGAAATTCAGCCTTCGCATGTCACGCACGTCGGAATGCTGGTTCGAAAACTGCCGCATACCCGCGGAGAATCGCCTGTCCAAAGCGTCGGGGTTGCGCGCGCCACTGTCGTGTCTTTCGCAGGCGCGCGTGGGCGTTGCGTGGGGTGTGATTGGCGCGGCCATCGATTGTTACGAAACGGCGCTCGCCTACGCCAAATCGCGCGAACAATTCGGCCGCCCGATTGCAGGCTTCCAACTCGTGCAGGAAAAACTCGTTTGGATGGTGCAGGAGATTACGAAAGCGCAATTACTCGCATTGCGTCTTACACGCATGATGGAGGCGGGCACGGCACTGCCAGTGCAGATTTCGCTGGCGAAGAGGAACAACGTCTGGATGGCGCTCGAATGCGCGCGTAAGGCGCGCGACATCCTGGGTGCCGTGGGCATCACAGATCGCTATTCCGTGATCCGGCACCTCATGAACCTTGAGAGCGTCTACACATACGAAGGCACGCACGATATCCACACCCTGGTCGTTGGTCACGACATTACGGGGATCAGTGCCTTCGGCGGTTAGCGTGAATTATCTGGGGAGCGCACGCGCCCTCGCGTGCTGGCGATGGCGCGTGCGCTCCCCAGAGTCAGAGTCACGTGCAGGTGACATCGATAGAAACGAGAGCTAAATTATCAAAGCACTACTCACCTATTATGAACGAAGTTTACATTCTCGGCGGCGGGCGCACCGATTTTAAGCGCAACCTGAAGAAGGAAGGCAAAACCATCCGGCACTTGATCATTGAAGCCGGGAAAAAAGCGATCGACGACGCCAAGATCGATCCCGCAGAAATTCAGGCGGGCACGGTCGGCAATTTCAACGCCGGCCAGTTCACCAAGCAGTTGCAGCTCGGCGCGTTCATTCCGGAGATCGATCCGAAGTTGCGCGGCATTCCGACCATGCACACCGAAGCGGCTTGTGCGTCCGGCGCGCTTTCCGTTTTGCTCGGGGCGCAATGGATTATGGGTGGCTTTCACGACGTCGTGCTCGTGGTCGGCGCGGAGCAGCAGAAAACGATGTCGTCGCTCGATGGCGCCGATGTGCTAGGCGCGGCGGCCGATTATCACAATGAGAAACCGGAGTATGGCGATTTCATGTTTCCGAAATTGTTCGGTCGCATCGCGCAAATTTACATCGACAAATATGGCGCCACGGAAAATGACCTTGCTCAGGTCGCGTGGAAAAATTATGCGCACGCAAAACTGAATCCGCTCGCGCAAATGCGCGCCGCTGATCTCACTCTCGATTGCGCGTCGCAAGTGTCAGACAAAAATCCGAGCGTCGCACCGCCGCTCAAGGTTTCGGATTGTTCGCAGATCACCGACGGCGCCGCGTCGGTCCTTCTCGTTTCCGGGAAATATCTCGAGAAAATCGGGCGCGATAAAAGCAAGACTGTGCGTTTACTCGGCTTTGGGCACACGACCGATTATCTGCCGCTCGACAAGAAAGATGCACCGACGTTTTCAACGGCGCGCAAAGCGGCCGAAAAAGCGTTTTCGATGGCGAACTTGAAGCCGAGAAATATTCAGGGCGCGGAAGTGCACGATTGTTTCTCAATCACGGAGATTGTCGCTTACGAAATTCTCGGGCTCGCTGAGTCAGGAAAAGGTGTCGATCTGGTCAAGAGTGGCGCGACCACGCTGCCGCAAGTGCGCAATCAAAAGAGCGGGAAGCTGCCGTTTGAAATTCCGGTCAACACCGGCGGTGGATTGATTGCCGACGGTCATCCGGTCGGCGC
>WNFT01002210.1_pt1 | contig 16644 bp, 14 predicted proteins | sample 5400191 | NCBI WGS metagenome assembly WNFT01 (sample SAMN13153359, study PRJNA577476) | soil metagenome | isolation source: 80 cm saprolite under Madrone tree | place: USA:California | collected 2016-06-14 | reverse complement strand
CGTCGCGTTTCCCTTCCGCACCCCGCTCTTCCTCGCAGTGGTCATCGCGGCCGTGCTCTCCGATGCGACTGGCCGGCTCACGGTCGCCCTGGGCGGGCGGCGGACCATCGCCAGCGCGCTGATGACGCTCGCGGTCCTGTTGCTGATCGTCGCGCCCTTCGGGGCGCTGGTCACGTTCGTGACCCGCGAGTCGGCGATCGGGCTCGCCTACCTGCGAGAGACGCTCGGCGTCAGCTCCGTGTCCGAGCTCCGCGGCGCCATCCTGCCCGTGCCGCTGCAGCGCATCCTGGACGTCCTGCACCTCAGCCGGGAGCAGGTGTTCGATGCGGCTTCGAAGCTGGTGGAGATCGTCCAGGCAGCGGCGCCCGAGATCGTCGCTACCGGCAGCCGGGCCGTGCTCGCCACCGTGATCATGCTCATCGCGCTCTATTTCCTGCTGCGCGACGGAGAGCGGGTCGCGCAGTGGGCGTCCCGGGTATCGCCGCTGGAAGCCCGGCAGACCCAGGAGCTGACCGCCGAAATGCGGCGGGTCACGCGCGCGACGGTGATCGGCATCCTTGCCACCGCCGTCTTCCAAGGGGTCTGCGCAGGTGCCGGCTACCTGTTCGCCGGCATCCCCCATCCCGCCTTCTTCGGCCTGCTCACCGCGATGGTCTCCTTCGTTCCCGGGGTGGGGACCAGCCTGGTCTGGGGCCCGGCGGCCGTCTCCCTCTGGGTGGGCGGTCGGCCCGGCGGGGCCGTCGCGCTGGCGCTCTACTGCTTCGTGGTCGTGGTCGGCGCGGAGCAGGTGGGCAAGCCGCTGCTCATGCGCGGCCAGGTGCAAATGCACACCGGGCTCATCTTCCTTTCCCTGCTCGGCGGCCTGGCGATGTTCGGGCTCCTCGGCATCCTGCTCGGCCCCCTGATCGTCGCCTTCTTCCTTGCCATGGTCCGGATCTACGAGCGCGATTTCCGCGCCAGCGGCGGAACGAACGTTGCGCCCGATCGAGCCGCGTAGTAGACGCGCCAGGTGAACGCTCCTGTTCCCAGGCGAGGTCTGACGGCTCGCGTGACGGAAGCCGCCGTCGCGCGCCCAGGGTCCTTCTTGCTGGTCTCGCTCGCCCTCGCCGGCGTATCGGTCTGGGCGGCCTCGCATCTCGAGATCCGCTCCAGCTTCCAGGAGTTGTTGCCTTCGGACGTGCCGTCGGTGCGCGAGGTCCAGGAGCTGATCAAGCGCGTCGGCGGCGACGGGACCGTGCTGGTGGTGGTGCAGTCGCTCGACGGTCCCGCCGGCCTGAAGAACGCGGAGTCCGTCGCCCCGGAGCTGGCCCGGGACTTCCTCGCCCTCGGGCCCTCCGAGATCCGCTCGGTCGAATACAACATCCGCCCGGTCCAGGCCTGGTACGAGAACCACTGGCCCCTCTTCCTGAGCCTCGACGACCTGCGCAAGGCCCGCGACACGCTGCGGGAGGAGATCCGCCGGCGCAAGCTCGCCGCCAATCCTTTGGCGGTGGACCTCGACGACGAAGAGCCCGCTGCCACCCCGGCGGAGAGACCCGCCTGGCTGGACCCGAAGCAGCCGCTGCCGCGGGAGATGATCGCGCAGCGTTTCGAACGCTACCTGGACGGCTTCTTCGTCCATCCCGACCACACCTCGCTCACCATCGTGCTCCGCCCAGTCGGGACGTCCCTCGGCGTGAGCGAGGCCAAGGCGTTGATGGCCAGGCTGCAGGCGGTGGCGGATCGCCGCGCGCAGGAGCTGCAAGAAAAGCGCCTGAAAATCGGCTGGGGCGGCACCTTCCCCATCTTCATCGCGGAGTACGAGGCGATCGTCGGGGACGTCGCGGGAACGGGAGTGCTGGTGGTCACGCTGGTGCTGGCGTCGATCCTCCTCTTCTTCCGCGACATCCGCAGTACCGTCTCGCTGGGAATCGCGGTGCTGGTGGCGGTGGCGGTGACGTTCGGGCTGACCTGGCTGGTGATCGGGTATCTGAACACGCAGACCGCGTTCCTGGGCTCCATCGTGGTGGGAAACGGCATCAACTACGGGCTCATCTATCTCGGGCGCGTGCAGCAGTTGCGCCGGCGGGGAGATCCGCTCGTTTCCTCCTGTGTGGAGGGCGCGGTGACCACCGCGCACGCCACCCTGCTCGCCTCCGCGGCCACCAGCGTTTCCTTCGGCGTCTTGATGATCGCCGCGAATCGGGGGTTCCGGCACTTCGGGTTCATCGGCGGAATCGGGATGCTGCTGTGCTGGGCGTTCACCTTCACCCTGGTTCCCGCCCTGCTTGCGATCTACGAGAGGTTCCGGGGGGCGCCCAGGATCAAGCCCGAGCCGAGCGGCGAGCGCTACATCCCAACGCTGCAGCGGTTCTTCAATCGCCCACGCCTGATCATCGCCATCTTCGCCGGCCTCTCGGTGGCGGCCGCCATCTCCTTCGGCTTGCAGCTCAAGCGCGGCGCGATGGAGCGCAACCTGGAAAACCTCTCCAACGAGCTGAAGGGTCGCAAGACGCTCACCGAGGACAACCAGCGCGCGCACGACGCCTTGGGCAAGTCGCTGGCCGGGGCCATCGCCCTGCTCGACTCCCGCGAGGACGCGGACGCGTTCTGCGAGGTCATCCGCCAGCGGATGAAGCAGCCGCCCAACGACAAGCTGATCGACAGCTGCGACACCATCTCCAGTGTCCTGCCCGCGCAGCAGGAACAGAAGCTGGCCCTGATCCGCGAGATCGTGGCCGAGCTGCCCGACTCGCTGCTGAGGAGGATCGACGATCCCGTCCAGCGGGAACGCTTGCGCAAGGTCCGGGACGAACTCGCCGCCCAGCGCCCGGTGACCGCGCGGGAGGCGCCCCAGTCCCTGCTCGACCGCTTCCGCGAGCGCGACGGCACGCTGGGGAGGATCGCCGCCGTCACGGCACGGGGGGACGCGAGGCTCGAGGAGGCGGAAAATCTTCAAGCGTTCGTGAAGGCGGTCCGGGGGGTCAAGGTCGGCGACAAGGTCTACGACGCCACCGGGGACAAGGTGATCTTTGCGGACCTGCTGCAGAACATCGAGACCGAGGGCCCGCGCACCACCTTCCTCTCCCTCGCCGGCGTCATGCTTCTGGTCTTCATCTTCTTCCGCGATCTGCGCACCAGCCTCGAGGTGGTCGGGTCGTTGACGGTCGGCGTGCTCCTGATGTGTGGCGTGGCAGCGGCCTTGGACTTGAAGATCAATTTCTTCAACTTCATCGTCTTTCCCATCACCTTCGGCATTGCAGTGGACTACGGGGCAAACGTGGTGGCCCGGGTGCGCGAACGTGGAGGAGACGTGATCCGGTCCCTGGCCGAGGTGGGGCCCTCGGTGGTGCTGTGCTCGTGGACCACCACCGTGGGATACGGAACCCTGCTCTACTCGCTCAACCGCGCGCTGCGCAGCTTCGGCTGGTACGCGATGATCGGCGAGCTGACCACGATCGTCACTGCGATCGTGCTGCTTCCGGCGCTGCTGCTGATTGCCCGACCTCGAGGATCTGCAGGGTCCCCGCAATCGACCACGCCTCCCGCAGCCCGGTAGGAATGCGCCCGGGCAGGGAGTCGAAGAAGAAGTACCTCGGCGCGCCGTCCTTGTGCGAGCCGTAGTCGATCACGACGTAGCGCACCTGCCGCTTCTGGAAGTGCTCCACCAATTCGCCGGCCGGGATCGGCTCGCGCCGCCAGGCGCTGGAGACGATCTCCATCCGGTTCGAAGCGGGCAGGAACCACTCGGGCTCGAAGTGGCTGCGGCTGTCGACCGCGTAGGCTTCGCCGGGCCGGAGGTGCGACTCGAGCCAGGCACCCGCCTCCCCGTATCCCGGGGGAAGCTTGCGAGGGGACGGGTCCAGCGCGATCGCGAGCGCGACGCAGGCCAGGGCCACGCCGGCCCAACGCTTCAGCCAAGCCGGATTGCGGGCCAGCCCCACGGCGAGCACCGCGTAGAGGCAGAGCGTCATCGGGAACACATAGCGCGAGGAGCCGCCGGTGACGCTGAAGAAGAAGAAGAAGGCGACGAAGAACGCAGCCTGCACGCCCAGGAACGTGCGCGCGAAGGAACGCGGCGACTTGTACAAGAGCCTTGAGGCCAAGAGGAAGAGGACGAAGCCGAGCACCACCCCCGGAATGTGGACCGGCCCGAGCGGGCCGGGCGCGACGAAGCTCATCGAGTCGCCCAGGTGCAGCGCGGTTTCCGCGGTCCCCATTGCTCCGCGCCCGAACCATATCTCGTGCCAGCTCGTCTGCCCGGCCCAGTTGCGGAACCCTTGCGGAAGGATCTCCAGCGCCCGCGGAGCATAGATCTCCGCGTAGTCGGGAAGGCGGTCGATCCACAGCAGCCGGCTGTTCCAGTGGTGGAGCGGCGATCCGTACACGCGCGCGTTCCGCACCAGCAGCGGCGAGGCGGCCGCGAGGAACGCCAACCCCATTCCCCACGCCCAGGGGTCCCGCAGCGCGCGCCACCCGCGCCAGAGAAGCAGCGCAACGCCGAAACAAAAGACCAGGAAGACGCCCGAGCCCTTGTCGAGCTGGGCAAGCCCGGCGTACGCGCCCGCGGCGAGCCATCGGCGCGGGCGCTCGAGCCCGTCCAGGATGGCCCCGACGGACAGGGCCCAGAAGAACAGCAGCAGCGGCTCGCAGGACTCGCGGCCCGAGTAGTCGATGAAGCATTCGCTGACGGCGAGGAAGGCGGCCAGGATGAGAGCGGCCCGGGGCCCGACGTGCCTGCGCGCGACTCGCCACCAGGTGACCAGCGCGACCACGCCGAGCACGATGGTGAGGACGCGCGCGCGGGTGTGAAAGCCGTGGTCGCGGCCGGCGACCAGCGAGAGCACGGCCAGGTAGAGCGGGTTGCGGTTGTCCTCGGTCCAGGCGCCGGTGAAGAGCGCCTGGAGCATGGCGATGGGTCCGCCCAATTCCCGCACCTGGTTCGCCAGGTCGAGGAAGCCGACGTCGTCGTAGTAAGGGTGGGTGTGGTCCCAGGCGCGAATGCCGGCGAGCACCAGGTACACCGCCACGCAGGCGCAAAGCAGCAGCGCCTCGCGCTGCCGCGTCCAGGGAGTCGGCTCCAAGGCCGTCACGGACAAGCCGCCGCCACGGCGCAGCTCAGGTCGTAGAGCATCGCGCCTCGGTCGCTCACCGGCATTGCGGACGCCGGCATCCGGGTGCGCCCGAGCAGCCGGTTGTAACCGAGCTCTGCCAGCGGCCGCAGATGGAACACGTCGTAGAGGTTGTACTCGACCAGGCGGCGGAGGGCGAGGCGGTCTCCCTGGATCTGGGCGTGCCAGAGCGCCACGGCATCCGCGCCCGACAGCGACGCGAGGTGCGGAGGCCGGAAGAACCCGACTCGGGGCTCCAGCTCCTTCAGGCCGCCCTTCTCCCGGAGGCGCTGGTACATGTGCCGCAGGTCGACGTGGACCGCGGGCGGCTGCCAGTCGGGAAGGACCCGCCTGAGGATGGGCAAGTCGAAGACCGTGCCGTTGAACGTCACCAGCGCCCGCCAGCGCCGAGCGCGCTCCCGGAATCCGGAGAGGTCCCCGCGAAAGCTGGTCAGTCCCGACCGATCGAGCACGCCGGCGACCGTGACCTTGTCGCCTGCCGCTTCGATGTCGACGAACGCCGCGTCCTCGATCACTTGCGGCAGCAGGCGCCAGTGCTCGGTCTGTGGCAATGCCCGGGCGAAAAACTCCACGTCTCCTTCGGCCAGCCGTTGCAAGGAGAGCGCGACGCCTTCGCGGAGCTTGCCGTCCAGCCGAGGCGAGAGGACGTCCCCGGAAGCCGGCAGCTCGGCCCAGCTCCGCACGCCCGAGAACCAGAGCTGCCGTTCGCGCAGCGGTCCGATCCCCGGGATGTGGCGGAACGACGCCGTGATCACGAGAGCTCTTCCTCCGCGAGCCGCACCAGGATGGGGACGTCCGCCTCGCAGAACGGCAGGCCCGGGAGATCCCGGCGCGACACCCAGCGCACCTGCTCGCACGCGAGGGGGCGCGGCTCCTCTCCGGCGTGCAGCCAGGACCGGTACAGGGCCAGCTCGACTTGAAGGTCGGGGTAGACGTGCTCGACGCGCGCATACTCCTCGCCGATGGCGGCGCGCACCCCCAACTCTTCGCGCAGCTCGCGCGCCAGCGCCGCGCGCTCGCCTTCGCCGGGCTCCACCTTTCCCCCGGGAAACTCCCAGAGGGAAGCGCGCTCACCCTTCGGGCGCCGCAGCGCGACCAGCACCTTGCCGTCGCGCTCGATCACCGCCGCGACCACCAGAACGCGGCGGAGCGGACTCACGGAAGCAGCCCCAGCGAAAAGAGCACCCCCCCGTTCGATACGATGTACGCCACGCCGGGCAGCGCCAGGGCGGGCTGCGAGAACCCGCTTCCGGGATCGAAGGCGCCGCGCGGTTCTCCCGTATTCAGATCGACGCCCAGGAGCGCGCCCCGGTCCTTCGCAACCAGGATCAGGCCCTGCACCGCGACCGGCTGCGTCGGGTAGCGCTCCTTGCCCAGCTGCAGCGTCCAGACCTTCGCCCCGGAGGCGCGATCGAGGGCAACCAGCTCGCTGCGGCCACCGCCGATCACGCGGGGGCCCTCGACCAGCACGTGGTTCGCGCCCGCCAGCGGATAGGTCCAGGCCGTGACGCCCGTGCTGGCGTCGAGCGCGACGATCCCCGCCTTGGCGCTGGCGACGTAGATCCGATCGTCCGCCTCGGGCGCGTCGATCCAGTCCACGTCCAGGTAGTCGCCCGTGCCGCTCACCTGGCGGGTCCACTTCGCCACTCCATTCTCCGGCTGCAGCGCCGCCACCGTTCCGTCAGCGAATGCGACGTACACCGATCCGTGCGCCGATCGCGGCTGCGCATCGCCGCGGATGGTGAAGCCGCCGGGCGGGTCGCGGTGGAACTTCCAGAGGCGCTTGCCGTCGGCCGGATCGAGCGCGGTCACCGACTGCTCGCTGGACATGACCAGCAGCCGGCCCTCGGAGATGGTCGGTGGGGTGGTCAGCTCTTCGTGGATGTCCACCTGCCAGCGCAAAGCGCCGGTGAAGCGGTTGAGCGCGTACAACACCCCGTCCCCGCCGGGCACGAACAGCGTCTCGCCTTCGATCAGCGGGGAGGCCAGGATGGCGCCGCCGATCTGGTAGACCCATGTCGTCCTGCCGCGAAACTGGCAACGCACCTGGCCGTCCCGGGTGCCCGCGTACAGCCGGGTTTGCGCCCGGTCCAGGACCGGAGTGGCGGTCTCGGTCGGCGAGTACGGCAGCTTCCCCTGCGGAACGAGGTGCTGCATCTCGCCCACGAAGAAGGGTGGATCGAGCGTAGGCCCGCGCGGCGGCGGGCGGGGGCTGTGGCCGAACGGGGTGAAGGAGAACGCCAGCAGCGCGAGCAGGATCACCGCTTCTTCTTTCCTTGCGGCGTCTTCTCCGCCTGTGCTTTGACGCCAGGCTGCGACGTCGGGGTGGCCTCTCCCGGCGTGTAGGGCGGAAGCGATGCCAGCTCCAGGCGCTCGTTCGCCTCACGGACCACGGCCAGATCTTTTGGATACTCCTTCGCGACGCGCTCGAGCTGCTGCTTCGCATCCGGCTTGCCCTGCACCAACGCGAGCCGGGCTGCCTGGTAGTCGGCGCGCGCGGGAACGCCCATCTCGCGGAGCTTCTCGAACGCGGCCCGCGCCTCGTCGAGCTTGCCTTGCGCTTCGAAGGCGTAGCCGAGCGCCTCCTGCGCAAAGGGACGGAGCGGGTGGTCCTTTCTCGCGCGGGCGAGGAAGTCCTCGAGGTCCTTCTGCGCGGCCCCCGCATCTCCCGACTTCAGCTTGTGGAAGCCGAGCTCGGCGAGCGCCGTCTGTCCCGCAGCCGTGCTTCCGTGTTGGGAGCGGACCTTTTCCAGGGCGGAGATCACCGCCTTCTCGCGCTCTTCCTTGCTCGGGAAGGTCTGCTCGCCAGGCTGTGCCTGCGCATCGCCGGCGACCGGGCGCGACAACAGCTCGAGCGCTTCCGCGATCTCCGCGCTCGCCTTGGACTCCCGTGAATCGCGCCACGCCAAGATACCCCAGGCGGTCAGCGCCACGGCCCCGACGGCGGAGGCCACCACCAGCAGCACGCGCTGGTGCGCGACCATCCAGCCCATCGCGCGCCCCGCCACCACCTGGAATTCGTCCGGACGCTTCAGCTGCTTGCGATCGATCTTCTCCGCCACGAACTGCCTCCTGCAGGACGCGCCTTTCTCGCGGAACTCCCTTGCGAAGTCAATCGCCGTGTAAGCTGCGGGCCGTGCGCCAGCTCGCCGCGCTCCTGTTGGTGTTTCCGGCTGCCGCCGGACCGCTCCGACCCGGAGCTCCCCGCCTCCAGCTCCGGCTCGAGGGCCTCTTCGGAGAGCCGACCACCCGGCTGGGGGCGCGGGGTGGAGCAGGTCTGGGCGCTGCCTGGCGGCTGTCGGATCAGCTCTGGTTCGTCGGGGACGCGGGGCAGCGAGCAGCGCCGGGCGGCGGGATCGGGTCGCTGGCCCTGGGCGTGCAGCTGACCCTGGATGCCACGCCGATCTCTCCGTATCTGGAGCTGGCCATGGCCGGTCTCACCAACCGCGCTTCGCTCGGCTATTCCTTCGCGACCCGCCTCGGCCTCGGGGCGGACTGGATGTTCTCGCGAGCGACGGGGATCGGCGTCGTCGTGCGGACGTATACGGCCTTGAATCCGGCCAACGACAACACGACGCCGGCCGGCGTGGAAGGGGCATTCCGGCTGGTCCTGACCCCCGGCGCGCTCTGACGCGCGCCCGCGCCCTCACAACCCCCGGAGCGACACGCGCGCGAGGCCGAGCGCAAGCCCGAAGCGGCCGTCCGGAGACTCGATCCAGCGCTCCGGGTTGAAGCCGGCCCCGTCCACCAGCCGCAGCACCTCGTCGCGCATGAACCGCCGTGAGATCTCGGTGCGGATGCCTTCGCCCGGCGCGAGCTTCAGGCGGCTACCCAGGCGGCCGAGATCGATTTCCATGGGCTCGCGGGCCACGAGCCACATCTCGATCCGACGCTTCTCGACCACGTACGGGGCATGGTGGTCGAACTTCAACGGATCGAAGTTGCTCCGGACGAACGAGTTCACGTTGCGCAGGAGGTTCCGGTTGAAGGCAGCGGTGACGCCCTGCGGGTCGTTGTAGGCGAGATGGATCGCGGCCGGATCGGTGACCAGGTTGGCGCCGAGCAGCAGGAGATCCTCCGGATCCATGTGCTCGCGCCAGCGCGACAGCAGCTCGAGCGCCCCCCCATCCTCTTCGTTGCCGATCGTTCCGCCCAGGAAGAGCACCAGCCGGCGGCCGCCGGCCGGCTTGCGCGGAAGCTCCGCCAACTGCGTGTAATCGGCGAGCACTTGCTCCACCGGGATCTCCGGACGAGCTTCCGTGAGGATCTCCCGCGTTCGCTGGAGCGCGTGGGAGCTGATGTCGACGGCGACGTACCGCGGCCGCCCGCCGGCAGCGAGCGCCGCGTCCAGCAGGGCCACCGTCTTCGAAGCAGCTCCGCTGCCCAGCTCGACCACATCGGTCAGCCGGGCGCCTCCGGCGGATTCGACGATGCCGGCCGCGCGCGTCTCCAGCAACGCCCGCTCGACTGCCGTGGGAAAGTACTCCGGCAACCGGGTGATCTGCTCAAACAGCGCGCTGCCGGCATCGTCGTACAGGTACTTGCAGGGAATCTCGCGCGGAGTGCGCGACAATCCTTCGCGCAGCTCGCGAAGCGCCTCGCTCTCGGAATCCAGGCTGACCAGCGAAGCGGTCCGCGGCGACGCGGGCCCCGGAAGCAAGCTGCGGCGCACACGCCCGGCCGGCGATCTCCGTGGCATCACATCCCCCCCGCGCAGCGGAACCCGCTGGGAGCTTCGCGGAACCCCGGATCATACCAGTTGCGCAGGCTCGGCCGCATCAGGTCGGGCGAAGTTGCCCAGGAGCCGCCCCGCAGGACGCGATGCGTGCCGAACCAGGGCGTGGAGTATCCCTCGTAGGGATAGGGCCTGAAGCCTGGGTACGGCAGAAACCAGCTCGAGGTCCATTCCCAGACGCCGGCCGGCGGGACTCGCGCTGCCTCCAGCTCGAACTCGGTCGGAAGCCGCCCGCCTCGCCAGCGCGCGTATGCGTCGGCCTCGTACCAGGAGATGCAGGTGACGGGCGCATCGGGCTGTTGCTCCTCGAATCCGAGCGGCGCGCGAACCTCGTGCTTTCCGCGCCATCCCCATCCATCCTGGCTCCAGTAGCGCCGTTCCCGATATCCGCCCGCGGTCACGAACCGGTCGAACTCCCCCGCGGTCACCGGCGCCCGGTCGAGCCAGTAGGGTCGCAGCTCGACCTCATGCTGCGGGCGCTCGTTGTCGTAGGCGCGCGCCGGAACGGCGGAACCCACCAGGACGCGCCCGCCCCCGAGCTCGATGCGGTCGGCGGAACGAACGCGAAGCGCCGGCACCATGCGATGGAGGCGGTCGTCGAAGAGCGCGGCCACCACCCGGATGTGCTCGGCGTGTTGCAGCTCGTGCTGCGCCACGTTCTGGACGAGGAAGCTGCCCGGAAGCCCCGGTACCCTTGGGACCCTACCCGCCCGCACTGCCGCGCGCGATCTCTCCAGCACTTCCTCGAGCCAGCCGCGCAGCTTCGCCGGCGCGGGGAGCCTCACTCGCTCGGGCTTGGCGGTAGCGGTGGGATCGAAGAAGCGACCGTAACGCGGCGGCTCGTCGGGGAGCAGCCAGCGGGTCTGTACGGCGGCCACGTGACCGAGGTGCCACCCGATCGGGCTGTAGGCGGGACTGGGCTGGCGGGCCCAGAGCCTGGTCGGGACTTCCGCGAGCGCTTGCAGCAGGAACCGCCGAGCGGAGTCGAGCTCCGCGATCATGAGATTCGGAACCGCGGCGCGCGCCTTCATCGGAGCGCCTCCAGGCGGAGGTCTTCGCCGGGCCGCGCGATGGCGAGATGCCCTTCCGGGACCTCCTTCCAGCGCCCGCCGTCAAAGGGCTCGGAGGCGAGGACGACGCCGTCCCGGAACGGCGCCCAGTACAAGGTGGCGGGCCTGGCCGCGCTCGCCCAGCGGACGCCGACGAGTTGCTCTCCGTCGCCGAGGAGCAGGGTCGCGACTGCGGTGCGATCCAAAGCCCCGCAGATCTCCTCCAGCCGCAGCACCCCCTTGCGCACCGCCTCGGGGAGCGGGGCTCCGGTGTCCGTCACCAGCGCCAGGATGTGCTCGGAATCGCTGCTGCCCTCGATCGACTCGTAGGCTTCGCGGCCCAGCCCTTCACGGATCATGCGCTGCGCGCCGCGGCGGAAGCCAGTGATGAAGCCGTTGTGGGCGAAGGCGGTACGGCCGCGCGTGAAGGGCTGCACGTTCGCCAGCTCGAATCCGATCCCAGGGGTGGCCGACCGGACAGCGCCGATCAGGGAGCGCACGACCAGCCGCTCGCCCATCCAACGCTGGTTCGGGTCCGCCCAGACGGGACTCGCAGTGCGGTACAGGGCCGGTTCGGGGTTTCCGTCATCGAGCCAGAGCGCGGCGCCATAGCCGTCCGCGTTGACTGTGCCGCTCTGCATCTCGCGCGGCCGATAGCTCTGCACCAGCAGCGAATGCGGCGGCTCGGAGACGATCTCCCCCACCCGGAGCGCCGGCCCCACGTAGCCCGCCATACGGCACATTGCGTTACAGGCTGCTCTCTGGCTGGCGTCGCGGCAAGCCCATCGTCGGGGAGGATGTCTTGCAGCGCGAAACGGTGCGGGCCACGGCGGCTCCCGCACCGTTTCACCCGGGAAGGGGGGCCTCCCCGTTGCATGACAGCGCGGAAGAGGCGCTCAACTCTGCCGGGGGGGAGGCGAGGGTGGACCGCTATCTTCGCGCGCTGTCCTTCGCTAGCTGGAACACGGCCTGGCGGACTGCCGGGACAGAAAAATCAGCGGCCGGAGACCGGAAGAGGATCGTGGCTGGTCTGAGTGATCGCCGGGTCGGAGCCGAGCTGCCCCGCGTTGTTCCATCCCCAGCAGACCGCGCCGCCGTTCTTGAGCGCGCAGGTGTGCTTGGCCCCGGCAGCAGCGGCTTGCAGGCCAGAGAGAGGGTCCGACTCCTCATGCCCGGAGCCGGAATTGCCGAGCTGTTCCTTGTCGTTGAGCCCCCAGCACTTCATATCCTGGCCGGTCACCGCGCAGGTGTGGCCGACCCCGGCGACGACGGCGAGGGCATTCGACAGCACTCCTTTCGGGGAGAGCCGGTCTAGCATGGAGTTGTCCACCTGGCCCTGGCTGTTCGCGCCCCAGCAGGAGAGCGCGCCGGAATTGTCGCCAGCGCAGCTGTGGTTGGCGCCCACGCCGAGGAACGAAGCGCTGAGCGAGACCGGGGAGGGAGTGTTGGAAGGCGCGATGGTGCCATTACCAAGCTGCCCGGCGCCATTGGCGCCCCAACACGACAGCCCGGAGGACGTCAGCGCACAGGTATGCAATTCGCCGAGGCCGATGACCGACGGCCCGCTCACGCCCGACACCATGGTGGGAGCCAGTCTTGGCCCGGTGTTCGTACCGTCGCCGACCTGGCCGAAGTCATTCCGGCCCCAGCAGAAGAGCTGCGTCGCGGTTGCGGCGCACGTGTGCCCGCTGCCGGCGGCGATGGCCACGACTCCAGTGAGGCCCGAGATCATCCGCGGTGACGACGAGCCGGCACCGCTCGAGTCGTCGCCGAGCTGCCCGTAGGTGTCGTCGCCCCAGCACCAGACGTTTCCGTCCGCAATCGCGCAGGTGTGCGTCCAACCGGCGGCGATCGCCGTGACGGTTCCCGTGACCCCCAACGGCTGGACCGGAACATAGGACGCGGAGCCCGCCCGACCTAGTTGCCCCTTGTCGTTCGCGCCCCAGCAGCGCGCTTCCCCGGCGACCATCGCGCAGGTATGGCTAGTGCCGGCCGAGAGCGCATCCACGTCGCAACAACCCCCTGCGCACTTCAGCCTTCCGCCTCGACACTCGTACGTACAGGTGCTGCCGATGCAGACCGGATCCGCTCGCGGCACCGTAGTGGTGCAGCTCTGCTTGCACTCCGGAGTCCCGGCCGCGTTGAACGCCGTGTGGTCGACGAGCGATCCGGCGCAGCCGCACAGGATCAGGATGGGGAGAAGCCTGCTCATGGATTGAACAGTGCCACCAGGGACAGGGACGCGCCCGGACGGACCACCGTCGCATCATTCAGCCGGAAAAAGCGCGCCTCGGCTTGGAGATCCAGCCCCAGGCGAATGCTTCCCAACCGGGTCGTCGCCTGCAGGACGCCGCCGGCGATCGGCCCGCCTCCCGTATAGGACGCGCCTGCCGACACCGATTGAGACGCGAACGTGTACCCTCCGAGCAGCCCGCCTTCGAGAAACACCGTCCCGTCGAGCAGAGGCATGACCAGCGCCGCCGCGCCGGACGCCGACCAGAACGAATACCGCAACCCGTCGTCGGAGACGTCCTTCCGCGCGACCTCCGCGTGGATCCGGAGTCCCAGATCGCCGAGCTCCTTGCGGACCCCCGCGCGCACGGCGGGCGCGAAGCCGAACCCGGGCAGCGGCGCCATCGTGATCCCGCCCCCGGCGAACGCGACCAGGGGCGCGGGACCGCCCTTCTGCCGCGCGCGCTCGTAGCGGCTCGGCGAGAGCATCGGTAGCGTGCGGACGTCCGCGCGCTCCAGATCGACTTCGGTCGTGGCATACCCCGAGGGGGTGCGCCGCTCTACCGTGTACCGTCCTGCAGGGAGCGCGAGCGCGAGCGTCTCCTTCGATCCCGGGATCTCCGCCAACAGATTCTTGGGCCCCCGCACGATGAACGTCGCGCTGGCGTCGGCCGGCAGCCGCAGCGTCGCCTCCGCCCGCCGCAGGTCGGCGAGGACGACGTCGCCGCGGCCGCTCATCCGGATGTCGTAGGTCGGGTGCTGCGGGCCGGCCTCCGTCGCGGCCGTGCCGGAGGTGGTCCGGATCGACGTGTACCGGAAGGCCTCGGCCAGGGTGACCTGCCCGTCCCCGTCCGCGTCGGCGGCGCCTCGCAGCCCGAGCTCGAAATGGTGGGTGAAGAAGCTGCCGCCGATCGCCGAGCTTTCCTGTGCTGCCTCTCCGGCCGCACTGGAGGCGATGAAGGCGGTGCCTTCCACCTCGTCGGTGGGAAGCGCGAAGTCGACCGAGGCCGTGAAGGTGGCGCCCTTGGTCTGCGTGAAACGGCCGGCGTCACAGGCGTCCACGATGGCGACCTTGGTGTCGGCTGCGCTGGCATTGATCAACGCGCGCAGCTCCTCGTACGGAAGCCGGGACGCGCCCAACTCGAGCCCCGAGGCTCCCGCGTGACCCGAGTAGTAGAAGAAGAGCAGCGTGCGGTCCCCACCCGCCTTGGCCTGGAGCACGCGGGCGTCAAGGCCGGCGATGGCCGCGCGGACCTCGGCGGCGTTCTTGCCGCGCAGGACCACCACGTTGTCGGGAGCGAAGTCGCCCAGCTCCCGGACGGCAGACGCCATCCGATCGGCGTCGCGCTCGGCGTACCAGAGGCGCGCCCGGCCCTGGGCGCCCTCGTCGTTCCCCGCGATCACGGCGAAGCGCTGCGCCGCCCCGGCGGGGGCGGCGGCGAGCAACGCAGCGATCGCGGCGAATGCTTTCATGGAGCCTTCTCGATCAGCGAGTCTTTTCGATCAGTAGGGAAGTCTGCCGGAACTCTACATCCGAGAGCGTCGCATTATGCCGGACCCCTGCTTCCCGGTCCCCGGCCACGCGGCGAATTGCCTGTTCTAGCGGCTCCTTGGGAGCCTCGCAAACCGCGAAGATGCGCTCCGGACCGGCCTTTCCGTCGAGGCGCACCGTACCAGGCAGCTCGAAGGCGCCGGAGACCCTGCCAGGAGATGCGTAAAGGTTTGAACTCTGGCCGTTTCCGTCGAGGGAAAAGACGGCAAGCTTGCAAGGGGAGGCCGCGTGCACCCGCATGCGGAGGGAGGCGGAGGCCGGAACCGACTCACCGTCGGACAGCGCATGAGCGCTGGAGTCTCGAGCGACATAGACCGTCAGCTCCAGCGGCTGTCCTTTGGCCCCGACGTAGTCCGCGGGCGGCCCGGGCCGGGTGACAAGGAGCACGGCGGCCAGACCCGCCGCCGGCGCGAGCAGCCACAGGGCCCGCATCGGCCTCCAGCGGGGCCGCGCGACCTCGTCGAGCGTCGCCGGATAGACGAAGCGGCGGAAGTCTTCGCCCTGCTGGCGCATTGCCAGAAGGCGTCCTTGGCAAAGCTCGCATCCGGAGACGTGATCTCCGATCTGCGACTGCCCGGGATCGAGCAGGTGCCGCTCCAGCTTCAGGTCGGAAGGATGACTCATGCCGCGCTCCGCTCCAGGTACTTGCGGGCATTCTCCAGGAATCGCGCCAATTTGCGCGACACCGTCTTTCGCGAGATGCCCAGTGCGTCTGCCACTTCCTCGTGCTCCATTCCGTCGACGAGCACTCCCACCGCGATCGATTGCGTCCTGGAGTCGAACCGGGCGAGCACGCGCTGCACCAGCCGCCGCTGGGGAAAGTCCGGGTGCTCGGACGCTACGTCCAGATCCATCAGCTCCGTCTCGCCGCGCCGGCCCGCGTTCCGGCGCTCGTTCAGACAGTGGTTGGTGGCGACCCGATAGATGAACGGCAGCGCCGTATCGGCGGAGACGAGCTTTTCCGGCGACGCGAGCGCCTTCCGGAACACCTCCTGCGTGGCGTCGCGCGCCGCCTCTGTGTCGCGCAAAAGCCGCAGGCACCGGCGGTAGATGGCCGGGCCCCAGGTCCGATACAACTCCGCGATCTTGCCGCGGTCCACTCGACCTCCCCGTTCCCCCGACACCCGGGGGCGGCGAGACGGGACACAAATCCGGGGCTGGCGTCAACGGACGCATCGTCGCAGGCCCTCCATCTTTCGGGGTGGGACACGCCGAAAGGGTGCGGCGGGACAGAAAAGATTCAGCCCTGCTCGTCGGGCGGAAGCGGCCGGAGCAGGGAGATCACCAGCGCCACCGCCAGGATCGCCGCGATGATCAACAGCGAGGTGCCGGTGGGCAAGTCGACCCACTTGAAGAGCAGCATCTTCAGGCCGACGAAGATCAGGATCGCCGCCAGGCCCGGCTTGAGGTAGCGCAGCCGCGCGAGCGCCCCGCGCACGACGAAATAGAGCGCGCGCAACCCGAGCAGCGCGCAAATGTTGCTGGAGAAGACGAGGAAGGGATCGTCGGTCACCGCGAACACGGCCGGGATCGAGTCCAGCGCGAAGATCAGATCGGTGGTTTCCGCCGCGACCAGGGCGAGCAGCAGCGGCGTCCCGAACCGCCGGCCGTCGAGCTTCACGAAGAAGTGGGATCCCTCGATGGTGGTGGTCATGGGCAGCTTCCTCGCCACCCAGCGGACAACTGCGTTGTCGGAAGGCTCCGTCTCCTCCTCCTTGTGGAAGAGGATCTTCCAGGCCGTATAGACGAGGATCGCGCCGAACACGGCGATGATCCAGTGGAAGCGTTGCACCAGCGCGACGCCCGCGAGGATGAGCGTGCCACGGAGCACGATGGCGCCGAGCACGCCCCAGAACAGGGCCCGGTGCTGGAACCGGGGTGGAACGGAGAAGCCGCGGAACAGGAGCACGAACACGAAGAGGTTGTCGACCGAGAGCGATTTCTCCAGCAGGTATCCGGCGAGGA
>WNFT01002208.1_pt1 | contig 16646 bp, 16 predicted proteins | sample 5400191 | NCBI WGS metagenome assembly WNFT01 (sample SAMN13153359, study PRJNA577476) | soil metagenome | isolation source: 80 cm saprolite under Madrone tree | place: USA:California | collected 2016-06-14 | reverse complement strand
TGTTTGCGAGTCATGCGGCAGGCGCGCAGTTTTTTGCATGTCCGCAGCCGCAGCCCCACCTGCGCGCCGGCGGCGTCAGCACGCCGCAAACAGGAAGGGAGCGCGACAATACGTGACGCTGGGGTGGATGCTCCTGTCGATGGCCGAACTAGTGCTGCAGGAGTGGGGCGATCTGGCGCAGGTCGCGGACGAAGAGCTCCATCTCGCGGTGGCGGCTCTCGTCATCCGGGGCGCGCAGGATCGACGACGGATGGACGGTGGCCATCACCTTGGGCGCCAGCTGGTGCTCGAGGAGCGTGCCGCGCATCTGCGTGACCCTGAAGGTCCTGCCGAGGAGCGCCTGCGCTGCCGTCGAGCCGAGGCAGACCAGCACCTCCGGCTGGATCACCTCGAGCTCGGCCAGCAGCCACGGCTTGCAGGCGGCGATCTCCCGGGCGTTGGGCTTTTCGTGCAGGCGCCGCTTCCCCCTCGGCTTCCACTTGAAGTGCTTCACCACGTTGGTCACGTAGACCAGCTTGCGGTCGATGCCCGCTTCCTCCAGCGCGCGGTCGAGCAGCTTGCCGGCCGGACCGACGAAGGGACGGCCAACCTTGTCCTCGGCGTCGCCCGGCTGCTCGCCCACGAACACGGCGCGGGCGGCGTCGAGCCCTTCGCCGAACACCGTCTGCGTCCCCGTCTTGTAAAGAGGGCACGCGGTGCAGCCGGCGGCCGCTGCGCGCAGCTTCTCCAGCGTCAGCTCTCCGCGGACCAGCGGCACCGGCAGGTGCGGCTCTTCGTGCGCCATACCCGCAAGGTACGCACCTTGAGCCCGATGATCCGCGTGGGGACCAGCGGGTACGCCTATGACCACTGGCGGCACCTCTTCTATCCGAAGGGGCTGCCGACCAGGCGCTGGCTCGAGCACTACGCGCGCATCTTCTCGACCGTGGAGCTGAACGCGACGTTCTACCGGCTGCCGACCGCGAGCGCCGTCGCCGGCTGGCGCGAGGGAACGCCGCCTGGGTTTCGCTTTGCGGCCAAGGGCAGCCGGTATCTCACCCACATGAAAAGGCTGACGGACCCTGGACCGGGGATCGACCGCTACTTCCAGGTCATTCATCGCTTGGGAAAAAAGCTGTCGGTGGTCCTCTGGCAGCTCCCACCGCAGATGAACCGGGCCGACCCCGAGCGGCTGGCGCGCTTCCTGGAACGACTCCCCAGGCACGGCTTGCGGCACGCGGTCGAGTTCCGGAGCCCGAGCTGGTACTCGGCGGAGATCTGCGACGTGCTGGACGCCTGGGGCACCGCGTTCTGCGAGCACGACCTGGTGCGCCTGCGCCCGCCGCGCGTTACCGGCGGCTTCCGGTACCTGCGCTTCCACGGGGCGACCGGAAAGTACCGTGGACGGTACGGAAAGAGGGCCCTTCGCCCAATCGCTCACGACCTGATGACCTGGCCCGGCGACGCCTACGTCTACTTCAACAACGATCAATTCGGTCACGCCATCCGCGATGCGTTGGACCTGAGCGAGATCGTCGGCGAGCCGCTACACTGCGGCGATGCTGTTCGAGACCCGCGCAGGACCCGTCCGCTTGCGGTGGAACCAGCAGGGCCTGACCGCCATCGAGATGCCGGAGCTGCCTCCCCGCGAGCTGCGCGCCGAGCTCGCGAAGCAGAACGGCAACCTGGCGCCGCCCTTCGTCGCTGACGCAGCGCGGCGGCTCCAGAGGCACCTCGCCGGCGAAGCCCAGGACCTCAAGGCGCTGCCGCTCGACCTGTCGGTGCTGGCGCCCTTCCAGCGCGCCGTCTACGAGAAGGTCCGAGCCCTCCCCCCAGGGCGCACTGCGACGTATGGGGAGATCGCGGCGCTTCTGGGAAAGCCTGGAGCCTCGCGCGCCGTCGGGCAGGCGCTGGGACGGAATCCGTTCCTGGTCGCGGTGCCCTGCCATCGCGTGCTCGCGGCGGGCGGCGCTCCAGGAGGGTTCTCGGCTCCCGGCGGGGTGGTGGCGAAACAGCGGCTCCTGGCGCTGGAGGGCGTCACGCTGGCGGTCGATCACGGGCTCAGCTTCGACCCGGTGGCAGCCGTCGAGCACTTGCGCGGCAAGGACCGGCGCCTGGCGAAGGTCATCGATCAGGTGGGCCCGTTCCGGATGCGCCCGGCGGAGCTGCAGAGCCCGTTCGAGGCGCTGCTCGAATCGATCGTCTACCAGCAGCTCACCGGGAAGGCGGCGGCGACGATCCTGGCCCGCGTGGTGGCGCTGTTCCGGCCCCGCCGGTTTCCTCGGCCGCAGGAGGTGATCGACATTCCCGCGGAGGAGCTGCGCGGCGCCGGGCTCTCGCGGTCGAAGGCGGCGGCGCTGAAGGACCTCGCCGCCAAGGCCCTGGACGGGACGGTTCCCGCTTCGGCCCGCGCGCTGGAGAAGCTTTCGGACGACGAGATCGTCGAGCGCCTCACCGCGGTCCGCGGCATCGGGCGCTGGACGGTGGAGATGCTGCTCATCTTCCGCCTGGCGCGGCCGGACGTGCTGCCCGCCACCGACTACGGAGTGCGAAAAGGGCATGCGCGCCTGCGCGGCGCCCGCGAGCTGCCTTCACCCAAGGAGCTGCTCGCGTACGGCGAGCGCTGGCGCCCGTATCGCAGCGTTGCGAGCTGGTATCTCTGGCGCGTCCTCGATCTATAGCCCGTTACGCCAGGTTGAAGACCAGGACCTCGGCCGGCTCGGCAGCCTGCAACGCCAGCGCGCGCTCGTCGCTCACAGCGGCGCCGTCGCCGGCGCCCAGCTTCTGGCCGTTCAGCTCGACCGCGCCGCGCGCCACCTGCACCCAGGCGTGCCGCCCGGATCCGAGCTGGTGGGTGACGCGCTCGCCCTTTCCCAGCAGCGCACCGTAGACCGCGGCGTCCTGGTTGATCTTCAGCGATCCGTCGCGCCCATCCCTCGACGCAAGCAGGCGGAGCTCTCCCTTCCGCTCTTCGGGAGGGAAGTTCTTCTGCTCATAGCCCGCCGCGAGGCCGCGCCGCTCGGGCACGATCCAGATCTGGAGGAAGTGGACCGGGTCGGTCCGGGAGGCGTTGAACTCGCTGTGCGCGACGCCGGTGCCCGCGCTCATGCGCTGCACGTCGCCGGGGCGGATCTCGCCCCCGCCGCCGGTCGAGTCGCGATGCGCCAGCCCGCCCTGGAGCACGTAGGTCAGGATCTCCATGTCCCGATGCGGATGCGTCCCGAACCCCTGCCCTGGCTGCACGGTGTCATCGTTGATCACGCGCAGCGAGCGGAACCCCATCTGGTCGGGGTCGTAGTGGTCGCCGAACGAGAAGGTATGCCAGGAATCGAGCCAACCGGCGCTGGTGTGGAAACGCTCGCCGGCCTTGCGCAACTTGATCATTCCGTCCTCCGACTGCGGGGTTCTGCGCCCGTGCTCCAGCGCACGAGTGGGATGCCCGACCACCTTGTCCGATTCGAAAGCTGGCGCCGCCTGGGCGGCCGGGCGTTATCCTCCAGGAATGATCAAGATTCAGTACTGCAACTCCTGAGGCTACAAACCCCGAGCCGCCCGTGCGGCGGCTGTGCTGCGGGAGGAGCTCGGCCTGGAAGCCGAGCTCGAGGTCGGCGCGCCCGGATCGTTCATCGTGCTCGTCGACGGCCAGCCGGTCGCCGAGAAGAAGTCCGGCGACTTTCCCAGCGAGGACGAGATCGTGTCCGCCGTCCGCCAGAAGACGGCGCGCTGACCCGGGGCCAAGCCGATCAGGTCGGCTGCGGCGCCTGCTCCTCCGCCGGCCCGGACTGCGCACCCTGCTTGGCGACTTCGGCGCGGACCTTTTCCATGTCCAGTTCCCGGGCCTTCTTCACGATCTCCTCGAGCACGTTCTGCGGCAGGGCGCCCGGCTGGGAAAACAGCAGCACCTTGTCCCTGAAGATCATCAGGGTCGGGATGCTGCGGATGTTGAAGGCCCCGGCCAGCTCTTGCTCCTCGTCGGTATTGACCTTGGCGAAGGTGACGTCGAGGTTGGCCTCGGCGACCCGCTCGTATACCGGGGCGAATGCACGGCAGGGCCCACACCAGGGCGCCCACCAGTCGATCAACACGATGCCGCCCTGCTCAACGGTCGGCTGGAAATTGTCCTTGGTGATCGTCACCACAGCCATGTGCGTCTCCTCGGGGCGTTCGATGCACGGCGCCAGCGCCAAGGTTCATTCTTCCGGGGCTCCGCCGCTACGGGCCAGGTCCTCGGTCCGGATCCGCGCGGGGTCCATCGCGCGGGCCCGCTTGGTCATGGTCTGGAGGAGCTCGTCGTAGGAAGGAAGCTCTCCCTTGATGAACCGGAGCGGGTTGATGCGAGCGACCACGAAGCTCCTCAGGTACGGCGAGGTGAGCCCCCGCGCCTTCAGCTTCTCCACTGCCTCTCCCACGGCCTCGTCCAGCTCGAGCAGCTTCTGGGCGCGTTCCTCGCGCACGGCAAGCGAGTCGCGCAGCGGCTGTTCGAAATACTGGTCGACCTTCTTCAGGGCGGGAGCGTAGGCCCCGCCCGAGAGCCGCCCCTTCTTCTCGTACGCGAATCCGAGCGTCACCAGCGAAGGCTCCTCGAACTCCAGGGCGAACTCGCTCTCCTTGCGGCCGCCGTCGAGCTGGGAAAGGTCGCGGTACATGCGCACCACTTCCAGCGCCTTCTCGCGCAGGTTGTGCGCCTTCTCGATGTTCAGCGCGAGGATCTGGTAAGCCACCTCCCGCTCGGGGACGACCAGCGCCAGGATCGCCTTCGCCCCCAGCTCCTTCAGCGCCGTGAGGCGGTGGCCGCCGTTGGGCGTGCGGAATCCCTCGGGGTCGCGGACCGCGATGATCGGATCGAGATATCGCCGGGTCTTGTCCATGGCGCGCGTCAGCTTCAGCACGTGCGCGTCGGAGACGTCGCGCTGGAACACGGTGGGCTCCACCTTGTCCACCGGGAGCGCCGCGAAGAGCAGCGCGTTGCCGCCCAGCGGCTCCCGGTAAGCCGCGAGCACGGAGCCGCCCTCCGCCTCGATCTGCCCGGCGAGCGTCTGCAGCTCGGAAGGCACCGCCTCGAGCCGGAGCTGGGGCGGCAGAAGCCCGGTCGGCTTCAGCTTCACTCCCTTGCGGGCGCGCGGCTTCCCCGACCTGGTCACCGGACGCTTGCGGGCAGTAGGCATGGCCGCGGCAAGTTAACGCCTGCGGCGAGCGTCCGCCAGCGGCGGCAGGATATGGTGCGCCGGCATGCTCGGAGCTCGCGGGCTTCCGCCGACGTACTGGATCCTCTGGACCGGCGCTCTCATCAATCGGCTCGGCGGGTTCGTCATGCCGCTGCTCGCGCTCTATCTCACCGGCGAGCGCGGGTTGTCCGTCGAGCAGGCCGGGCTCGTGGTTTCCCTGTACGGGGCCGGAGCGCTGCTCTCCGGACCGCTGGGAGGATTCTTCGCCGACCATTCGGGACGGCGGCGCACGCTGGTGGCCGGCCTGGTGCTCGGCGCGCTCGCCATGCTGCACCTCGCCTTCGCCCGGACGGCGTTGCACATCGGCGCTGCCGCCTTCCTGCTCGGGCTGTTCGGCGAGATCTACCGGCCGGTGATCTCCGCTGCGATCGCCGATGTCGTTCCCGCACAGGACCGCGCCCGGGCTTACGGAATCCTCTACTGGGCCGTGAACCTGGGGTTTGCGGTGGGGAGCGCCCTGGGCGGCGCATTGTCGCAATACGGTTGGTCGCTCCTGTTCGTGGGCGACGCGGCGACGACTCTCGCTTACGCTGCCATCGTCTGGCTGCGGGTTCCGGAGACCCGGCCGCCGCACCAGGTCCATGGCGAGCGGCAGCCGCTCTGGGCGCCGCTCGCGGACCGGCCCTTCGTGGTGTTCTGCGCGCTGATCATGCTGGTCGCGTTCCTCTTCAACCAGGCATTCGTGACGCTCCCGATCGACGTGCGCGACCACGGGTTCTCGCCCGCGACGTATGGCGCCCTGATCGCGCTGAACGGCGTGCTCATCTTCCTGCTTCAGCCGCTGGTGGCGCGCGCGCTCGCCCCGTACCCCCGGCACCGCGTTCTTGCCGCAGCGGCCGCGCTGGTCGGCGCCGGATTCGGGATGACCGCGCTGGTACGGACGCTGCCCGGCTACGTCGCGGCCATCACCGTCTGGACGCTCGGAGAGATCGTCATGGCCGGCATCGGCCCCGCGGTGGCGGCGGACGCCGCGCCTGCCGCCCGGAGGGGCGCGTACCAGGGCCTGTTCCACATGTCGTTCGGAGTGGCGTCCCTGACGGCCCCCGCCCTCGGCTCCTTCGTGCTCGGCCGGTTCGGACCGGCGGCGCTCTGGGGAGCCTGCCTGGGCGCGGGTCTGCTGGCGGCGGGCGGCCAGCTCGCGCTCGGCACCTTGCGGCGGCACGGCGAGGATGCCCTCAGCAGTCCTGCCCGCTGACGCGCAACGTTCGCGACCCGCCTCACCGCGTGATCCGGAATGCGCGGTGCACGGCGCGGTTGCGGAAGTCCTCCGGGACGGTGTCCTCCTCGCTATGACGAAGCCCCCCCAGGTCGGGAGAGAAGCGCTGGTGGTTGGTGGCGAACCACAGCACGCCTGCGGGCTCGAGCACGGCCAGGGTGCGCTCGATCAGATCGCGATGATGGCGCTGCACGTCGAAGACCCTGCCGCCGAAGTCGGAGAACGAAGGCGGGTCGAGAACGCAGAGCGTCCAGCGCCGCTCGCCGGCAAACCGCAGGAACTCGTCCACTCCCGAGCGCACCAGCTCTCCCGAAGCGCCGTTCAACTTTAGATTTTCGGCCGCCCAGTCCAGGTAGGTCTGCGAGGCGTCCACGCTGGTCGTCTGCTCCGCGCCGCCGGCCGCCGCGGCGCAGGTGAAGCTGCCGGTGTAGGCGAAGAGGTTGAGGAACTTCGCGCCCCGCGCTTCCGCTCGGACCCGCGCGCGCGTTTCACGGTGGTCCGCGAACAGCCCGGTGTCGATGTAGTCGTCGAGGTTGACCAGGAAGCGCAGATCGTTCTCACGCACGACGATGCGCTCGTTGTTCCGGGAGAGGCGCGCGTACTTCTCTCCCGTCCGGCGCCTCTTGAGATGGACGCGCTCCATCGGAACGGAGAGCGCGCCGGCCACCGCCTCTGCCATGGTGGTCAGCCAGGGCAGGCCTTGCGTCTGCGTCCGCTCGTATTCGGCGACTACGAGATGCCCTTCGTACCAGTCGACCACCGCGCGGATTTCCGGGATGTCGCGGTCGTAGAGGCGGAAGGCGCCGACCCGGCGCTGCTGGAAGCGGGGATGCAGCTTGCGGAAGCTCTTCCGCGCGCGGTCGGCAAGCATCTGCGCTTGCCGCTCGAGCTTCACAGCCCCGCGGCCCAGCGCTCGATCTGGTCGAGGATCGCCCCCGGGGCGTCCTCCTGCAGGTAGTGGCCCGCGCCCTCGAGCAAGTGCGGGCCGTCCACCCGCGCGAAGAGCTGCTGCCAGCGCTCGAGCTGCGGCTGGCGGAAGGCCCGATCCTTGAGCGCCCAGCTGATCAGCGCCGGCTTCTGCCGCAGCCGGGACAGATGGTCCTCGATGAAGGCCATGGTGGCGTACGACTCGTGGAACGGGTTCCTCGTCTCCGGGATCAGCTGCGGAAACCGGCCGATGCCCACGCGGTCGTCGGGGGTGGGAAAGGGGGCCCGGTAGGGCTCGAGCTCCTCCTCGCTCAGCGGGCGGGGGCCGCCCTTGGCCAGGAACAGCTCGACGAAGAGGTTCTTCTGCACGCTGCGCTTCCACCCGCCGCGCCCCAGCACCAGGAACTTGAACAGCCAGGGCAGCTTCAGGCGCGGCTGGCGGACGAACGCCCAGGTGTTCAGCACCACGACGCCTGCCACCCGGTCCGCTTGCTTGGTGGCCCATCCCATGCCGATGGGACCGCCCCAGTCCTGTATCACGGGGACCACCCGGGAAGGCTGCAGCTCGCGCAGGACGCGGCCGAGGTTGTCGATGTGCCGCTCCAGCGTGTACCAGCGCGGATCGCGCGGCTTGTCGCTGCGGCCGAAGCCGACGTGGTCCGGCACGATCACCCGGTAGCGCGGCGAGAGCCGCCGGATGAACTCGCGATACAGATAGCCCCAGGTCGGGTTGCCGTGCAGCAGGAGAAAGGTGAGGGGCGCGTCACGGGGGCCCTCGTCTACCACCGCCTGCCGGACCCCGGGGTCCACCTCGATCAGCCGGCTCTTCCAGGGGAAGCGCCCGCCGAAGTCGGACCAGACATCGAGACCCGTGTACACGCGCATGGGGGCCGCACAAGATACCATCGGGCCGGCGCCGATCGATCCGCAGGCCTCACGGCCACTCGTTGGCGCGCCCCTGCAGCGGTCCGCGCTGCGGGTTCACTACGCAGAACCGCTGCCCGGTGGGCGCCTCCATCACCCACCAGCGCTTGACGAAGCCGATCCGCTTCGCGCCGAGGGTCTCGAGGCGCTTCACCTCCGCCTCCAGGTCGTCCGCCTCGATGTCGAGGTGGATGCGGCTCTCGTGATCGACGCGTTGCACCAGGAGGATTGGCTCGCTCTCGCGCGTTTCCAGCTCCAGGTATCCCGGCTCGTCGACCGTGTCCTTCACCTTCCTGCCCAGCGCGGCGCTCCAGAACTTCGCCGCCGCGCCCGTGTCCTGCGTCCTGCAGTCGATGACGAAGGTGCTCAACCGGCTCCGATGCATGGATCCTCCCTGAGGGGGCGTACCCTATCGCCGTTGACGGTGGTCCGGTTGATCTACCCCCTTGACGCTGCGCCCGCGACGTGGCGTGAAAGCGCCATGCGCGCGATCCGGATCGAGAGTCCCGGCGGTCCCGAGGTGATGAAGCTCGTCGAGCTGCCCACGCCCAGCCCTGCCAGCGGGCAGGCGCTGGTGCGCATCGAAGCCGCCGGCGTGAACTTCATCGACATCTACCAACGCAGCGGCGTTTACAAGATGCCGCTGCCGTTCACGCCCGGACAAGAGGGCGCGGGTGTGGTGGAGGCGGTCGGAGACGGCGTCGGCGAGGTCAAGCCGGGCGACCGCGTGGCCTGGGCAGGAGTGCTCGGATCGTATGGCACGCACCAGATCATCCCTGCGGCGAGGTTGGTCCCGGTTCCGCGCGGGGTCGACACCAAGAGCGCGGCCGCCGCCCTGTTGCAGGGCATGACGGCGCACTTCTTGGTGACGGACACGTTTCCGCTCCGGCCCGGACACACCTGCCTGATCCACGCCGCGGCGGGCGGCGTCGGACAGCTCTTCTGCCAGCTCGCCTCGCGCGCGGGAGCGCTCGTCATCGGCACCGCCGGCGGTCCTGAAAAGACTGCCCTGGCGAAGCAGGCAGGGGCGCACGAGGCCATCGATTACCGCACCCAGGACTTCGAGGTGGAGGTGAAGCGGATCACGGGAGGCGCGGGCGTGCACGTCGCGTACGATTCGGTCGGCAGGGACACCTGGGAGAAGTCGCTGCGCTCGCTGCGCACCCGCGGAATGCTGGTGCTGTTCGGGCAGTCCAGCGGAACCGTGCCGCCGATCGATCCACAGCTTCTCGCCTCGGGCGGCTCGCTGTTCCTCACCCGACCGACGCACGGAAGCTACGTGCTCACGCGCGACGAGCTGCTCAACCGCGCCCGAGCGGTGCTCGGCGCCGTGGAGCGGGGGGATCTGAAGCTCAGGATCGAGAAGGTGTTTCCCCTGGCGCAGGCAGGCCAGGCGCACGAGCTCCTGGCCTCGCGCAAGACCGCTGGAAAGCTCCTGCTGCTCCCGTGATCGTCCTCGGCCGCGCGGAGGTGGCGGCGCTCCTCGATCCGGATGCACTGGTCGAGGCCGTGGCCGCGGCGCTCCGCGATCTGTCCGCGGGCAAGGCCTCGGTGCCAAATCGGATCGCGTCGTTCACGCCGGCGGGCCTCCTCGGCGCGATGGTGGGTTACCTGCCGTCCCTCGACGTCCTCGCGGCCAAGCTGGTGTCGGTGTTTCCGCAGAACGTCGGGTCCCCGACCCACCAGGCGCTGATCGCGATGTTCGATCCGCGCAGCGGAGCGCCTCTGGCGCTGCTCGACGGGGAGGAGATCACCGCGCAGCGGACCGCCGCCGGGTCGGCGCTGGCCACCCGCTTGCTCGCGCGCGAGGACGCCCAGGTGCTCGCCATCGTGGGCACCGGCGTCCAGGCGGCGTCGCACGCGCGCTACGTCGCGCGGGTCCGGAAGTTTCGCGCCATCCTGGTCGCGGGCCGCGACGCAGCGAAAGCGGCGAAGCTCGCGGCGGAGATCGGGGGGCGGGTCGCGAGCATCGAGGACGCGGTCCGCGAAGCGGACGTGATCTGCGCCACTACCCACGCGCGGGAACCCGTCGTCCGGCGCGACTGGCTGCGGCCCGGCGCGCACGTGAACTCCGTCGGTCTGCATCCGCAAGGCCGTGAGATCGACAGCCTGGAAGGCATGCGGGTCGCGGTCGAGTCGCGCGCCTCCGCCTTTGCTCCGCCGCCGGCCGGAGCGAACGAGCTCCGCGACACCAGCGCGGCGGAGGCGGTGGAGCTCGGCGAGCTGTCTTCCGGCGCGCGGGCCGGCCGCGCTTCGGAAGCGCAGATTACCGTCTACAAGTCGGTCGGGGTCGCGGCGGAGGACGCGGCGGCCGCGGCGCTGGTCCTGCGCCGGGCGCGCGAGCGCGGCGTCGGGCGCACGATCGAGCTGTAGGAAACGGCGGCGACGATCGTCACGTTCAGCGCCGCCTCCGCGAAGAGCAGCGCAAACGCCGCCGCCGCATGGATCAGGGCCGCCCGGACGCGGCGCTGGTCGAACGGGTACTGCTCCGAAAGCCACCAGATCAGCGGGGTGTAGAGCGGGCGCATTGTAGGACGTTTCGGATCCGGCTGCGCATCCCTGCGGCGGGCCCGGCGTAGAATGGGGTCCCATGTGGATCGTCCGCCTCGCCCTCCGCCGTCCGTACACCATCGCGGTCCTCTGCACGCTGATCGCCATCTTCGGCGTCCTCTCGGTGAGCCGCATGAGGACCGACATCCTGCCGGCGATCGACATTCCCGTCGTGATCGTGGTGTGGAACTACCCCGGGCTCTCCGCCGAGGACATGGAGCGCCGCGTCGTCTTCATCAGCGAGCGCGCGATGTCGACGACCGTGAGCGGGATCACGCGGATCGACTCGCAGTCGATGAGCAGCCTGGGGATCCTCAAGGTCTACTTCGAGCCGGACAGCGACATCGGCGGCGCCATCGCCCAGATCGTCGCCGTCTCGCTCACGGCCAGCCGCATCATGCCGCCCGGGATCACGCCGCCCAGCATCATCCGCTACAACGCCTCGAACGTTCCGGTGGCGCAGCTGACCATCAGCTCGAAGACGCTCTCCGAACAGGAGCTGTTCGACTACGGGCTGAACTTCATCCGCCTCCGCCTCTTCACCATCCCCGGCCTCTCCACCCCGGCGCCCTTCGGCGGCAAGTACCGGCAGATCATGGTGGACATCGACCCGGCCCGCGTCGCGGCGAAGGGGCTTTCGCCCAACGACGTGGTGCAGGCGGTGCTGCAGAGCAACGTCCTGGTCCCCGCCGGGTCGGCCCAGATCGGCGGCACCCGGTACGACGTGCAGCTCAATTCCAGCCCCGAGACCGTGCAAGGGTTCAACGACTTGCCGGTGAAGGCGGTGGACGGCGCCACCGTCCTGCTCGGCGACGTGGCCCGCGTCCGCGACGGATACGCGGTGCAGGAGAACGTGGTCCGGCTCAACGGGCGAAGGGCCACCTACCTCGCCATCCTCAAGAAGGCCGACGCGTCGACCTTGGCGGTGGTGGAAGGCGCCCGTGAGCAGATTCCCGTCATCCAGGCCGCTGCCCCGGAAGGCATGGAGCTGAAGATCGACTTCGACCAGTCGGTCTTCGTGCGCGCGGCGATCGAGAACGTCCTGCACGAAGCGGCCCTCGCCTCGGTCCTGGTCTCGCTGATGATCCTCTTCTTCCTCGGGAGCTGGCGCGGGGCCGTGCTGGTGATGACCAGCATTCCGCTCGCCATCCTGGTGGGGCTCGTCGGCCTCTTCCTCTCCGGCCAGTCGCTCAACCTCATGACGATGGGCGGCCTCGCGCTCGCCATCGGCATGCTGGTGGATGACGCCACCGTCGAGGTGGAGAACATCCATCGCAACCGCCACATGGGAAAACCGCTGACCGTGGCGATCCTGGACGGCGCGCAGCAGATCGCGGTGCCGGCGCTGGCCGCGACGCTGACCATCTGCGTGGTCTTCTTTCCGGTCGTCCTCCTGGAGGGCCCGGCCCGGTTCCTGTTCACGCCCCTGGCGCTGGGCGTGGTCATCTCGATGCTCGCCTCGTACCTGCTCTCGCGCACCCTGGTCCCCACGCTCGCGCGCATCCTGATGGAGAAGGAGCCTCTCCACCCCGAAGGCGAGACCCTCGGCGCGCGCTTCAACCGCTGGCGGGATCGCGCCTTCGCCTCCTTCCAGGAGGCGTACGGCCGGACGCTGGCCGCGGTCCTGCAGCACCGACCCCTGGTGCTGGTCTGCTCAGGCCTGGTGCTGGCCATCACGGCCTTCCTGCCCTTCGTGGTGGGGCTCGATTTCTTCCCCGCGGTCGACGCCGGGCAGATGCGGCTGCACTACCGGGCGCCCATCGGAACGCGGCTGGAGGACAGCGAGCGGCTGGTGGCGCGCCTGGAGCAGCGTATCCACGAGATCGTCCCGGGGGACGAGCTGGAGACCATCAACTCGAACATCGGCATGCCGATCTCCTTCAACCACGCGTTCGTCCAGACCGACAACACCGGCAGCCAGGACGCCGACATCCTGATCGCGCTGAAGGCCAAGCACGCGCCCACCGAGAAGTACATGGAGCGGATCCGGCGCGAGCTGCCCGACGAGTTTCCCGGGTCCACCATGTACTTCCAGCCGGCGGACATCGTCTCCCAGGTGCTCAACTTCGGCCTCAGCGCTCCCATCGACGTGCAGATCGATGGGCCTGACGTGGAGGCCAGCTACGCGGTTGCCCGCGAGCTGCTGGGCAAGATCCGGGCGATCCCCGGGGCCACCGACGTGCGCATTCCCCAGGTGCTCGCGTATCCGGCGCTGCGCGTCGACGTCGACCGGGCGCACGCTGCCCAGATCGGGATCACCGAGCGCGACGTGGCGAACAACCTCCTGGTCAGCCTCGCCTCCAGCTCGCTGGTCGCGCCCTCCTTCTGGCTCAACCCCAAGAACAACGTGAACTACCCGGTGGTGGTGCAGACTCCGCTTCGCCACGTCGATTCGATCGCCTCGCTGCTCGGGATGCCGCTCGGCAGCGGAGCGGCGCTGATCTCTTCCTCGACGCCGACCCCGGGCGACACGCCTAACGGCGGCGCCTCGTACCTCGGGGCGGTGGCGAGGCTGCGGCCCGCTACCGGGCTCTCGATGATCAACCACGTTTCGGTGCAGCGGGTGGTGGACGTGCAGGCCAGCGCCACCGGTCGCGACCTGGGCGGTGTCACGCGCGACATCCAGAAGGCGATCCGCAGCCTCGGCAAGCTGCCCAGGGCCACCCACCTGACGCTGCGCGGTCAAAGCGAGAGCATGTTCGCCGCGTTCGGACGCCTGGGCATCGGCATGGTCCTGGCGATCGCGCTGGTGTACTTGCTGCTGGTCGTGCTCTTCCAGTCGTTCCTCGACCCGTTCATCATCCTGGTGGCGGTCCCGGGCGCCCTGGTGGGCATCCTCTGGATGCTGGCGGCGACCGGGACTACCCTGAACGTCGAGTCGTTCATGGGCGCGATCATGGCCGTGGGCATCGCCACCTCCAACTCCATCCTGCTCGTCAACTCCGCCAACGACGCGCGCGTGCATCGGAACCTGGGCGTCATCGAGGCCTCGATCGAGGCGGGCAAGACCCGCTTGCGGCCCGTTCTCATGACCGCGCTGGCGATGCTCCTCGGCATGGTCCCCATGGCGCTGGCCATGGGCGAGGGTGGCGAGCAGAATGCGCCGCTGGGGCGGGCGGTGATCGGAGGGCTCCTGGTGGCGACGTTCGTGACCCTGTTCATCGTGCCCGCGGCGTACACGCTGCTGCGCGCGGCGCCGCCCAGGGCCCACGAGCTCGACGAACAATTCGCGGCCGAGAGCCGCGGCGCCTCGGAGGCTTCCCGTGCCTGAGGCGCCCAACAGGAGCCGCCTGATCGCCGCGAGCAGCATTGCCGCCGTCATCGCCGCGGGCGCCGGCACCGTCGCGCTGTTCGCGCGCGAGCGCAGTGCGCAGGCCCGCCAGGAAGAGGCCCTGAAGAAGGAGCTGGCGCAGGGGCCGGTGGTCCGCGTCGCGCGGGTCGCCGTGGCGCCGGCGGACCGCGTGGTCTCGCTTCCCGCGGAAGTGCGGGCCGAGCAGCACGCGACTCTCTACGCCAAGGTGAGCGGGTACGTCAGCAAGGTGCTGGTCGAGCGCGGCGACAAGGTGCGCAAAGGCCAGGAGCTGGCAGTGCTCGAGTCGCTGGACCTCGCCGCCCAGGTCGCATCCGCGCAGGCGGAGCTCACCTTCCGCCGGCAGCAGCTGGCGCGAGTGGAGCGCCTCGCTTCCTCCGGCCGGGTCTCGGTCCAGGACCACGAGGCGGCGGTGGAGGGCGTGAAGGTGGCCGGTGCCGCGCTGGCGCGCGCGGAGATCCAGAAGGGATACCAGGTGCTGCGCGCGCCGTTCGACGGCACCATCACGGCCCGATACGCCGACCCGGGCGCGCTCCTCCCCGCCGCGACCGGCAGCACCTCCTCCGCGCAGCCGCTCCTGGAGGTGGCGCAGCTCGATCGCCTTCGCATCGCGCTGCACCTCGGCCAGGAAGACGCGGCGCGGGTCCGCGCGGGGGACGCGGTGCAGCTCCAGGCGTCCCCGGACCAGGCGCCGTTCGAGGCGCGGATCTCGCGCATCTCGCAGAGCCTCGACCCGAGGACGCGCACCATGCTGTGCGAGATCGATCTGGCCCAGCCGCCTTCGGGCCTCTATCCGGGTGCGTTCGTCCAGACCAGGCTTCCGGTGCACGGGCTCCCGCGCCCGCTGCTACCGACCGAGGCGCTGCTCGGGCAAGGCGGCCAGATCTTCGTCGCGCTGGTGGAGGAAGGGAAGGTCCACTTCCAGCGCGTCCGCCTGGGCGTGGACGACGGCGCACACGTCGAGGTGCTGGACGGCCTGCGCGGCGGAGAGCTCGTCGCGCTCAACCTCGGTCCCGAAGTGCCCGACGGGGCGCCGGTCAGGATCCAGCAGGAAGTCCACCGCGAAGGGCGGTAGGACCACCTCGCCCGGGATGAGCGCCCGGAAAAAGCGTGCGGGGGCGCCCATCCCAGGCGCGCCCCCGCACGGTGAAGCTCTGAGCTCGTGAAGCTTAGAACCCGGCGAACTGGTAGCCGACGCCGGCCGTGATCATCAGCGCGTCGGCAAAGCTGCCGACGTCCTGCGTGTGCACGTTGACGCGCGCATTCCACTGCTTCATCGCATAGCCCACGCCGATGCCGGTGCCGAACTTCAGGTCGTTCTGCGACTGCGACACGCCGCCGCTCGAAGCGCTGGTCATCAGGTCGAAGAGACCGAGCTCGAACGCCCCGAACAGGCCCTGGCGATCCGGCATCAGGTAGTACTTGGCGCCGAGCAGGACGGGGATGGAGTGCACGTGCACGTCGACCGTCGGCGAGACGGCCTTGTTCGCATGGTACTGAAACCCGATGCGGGCCGTCGCGCTCAGCGCGTCGAGCAGCGGGTACTCGCCCACCAGCATCACGCCGCCGCCGACACCGTTGACGTCGGAGTAGTTGCCGATGGGAAGGCCGAACTCGAGCTCGGTGCTCACGAAGAACGTCTCGTGATGAGCGCTCGACATCGAGGAGGAGCGGCGCGCCGACTGCGCGCTCGCCGCGCCCGAGAGACAGAACAGGACTGCCATCGCTGCCATCGTCAGTTTCTTCATTTCGATCTTCTCCTGGAGCGGATCTGGCGCACCGTGCGCCTGGGGATCGCTCGGTTGGTTGCTCAGAGAGTACGGGCACATGCAATGCGCTCTCAACGCGCGGAAGTGCTCGGAGCGGCGCGCGCCACGCCTGCTCTCGCACCCGGTGCGCGCGCGCGATATCGTCGCTGCATGGCCCTCGCATTCGTCACCCATCCCGACTGCCGCCTGCACGAGATGGGTCCTGGCCATCCCGAGCGGCCCGAGCGGCTGGAAGCGATCGAGGACGGGCTGATCGCATCGCGTCTGGATTACGTCACCTCGCGCCACCAGGCGCCGCTCGCCACCCGCGAGCAGCTCTCGCGGGTGCACGATCCCGCGTATCTCGACGCGCTGCAGCGGCTCGCGCCCTCCTCGGGCCTGGTCCAGCTGGACCCAGACACGGCGATGAACCCGCACACGCTCCAGGCGGCGCTGCGGGCGGCTGGAGCGGCAGTGCTCGGAACGGATCTCGTAGTCGGCGGCAAGGCCGAGGCGGCCTTCTGCGCGGTGCGGCCGCCGGGGCACCACGCGGAGCGTGCGCGGGCGATGGGATTCTGCTTCTTCAACAACGTGGCGGTGGGCGCGGCTCACGCGCTCTCCCAGCACGGGCTCGAGCGCGTCGCCGTCGTCGACTTCGACGTCCACCATGGCAACGGCACCGAGGACATGTTCCGGGACGATCCCCGCGTCCTGATGGTCTCGATCTTCCAGCACCCGTTCTACCCGGGAAGCGGCGTCGAAGGCCG